>Ga0153918_1000047_pt1 | contig 111113 bp, 111 predicted proteins | sample TSFL002MetaG_FD_104687 | JGI IMG/M metagenome (GOLD analysis project Ga0153918, IMG submission 104687) | Attine ant fungus gardens microbial communities from Florida, USA - TSFL002 MetaG | ecosystem: Host-associated > Fungi > Mycelium > Unclassified | place: USA: Florida, Paynes Creek Historic... | reverse complement strand
TCTCGGTCATTGAGGGCCTGTTGGTTGAAGGATGTGAAGGCGAAAGTCCCGCCAATTAAGCCAAGCAAGGAGAGGAGTGCGATATTCCGTAGTTTTCGTTTTTTATCTGGTGTCATATGTTTCTCCCATCAAGTCTTTTGTTATCATTAAGTAACAACAATAACATTTATATAATATTATTGTAATGTTTTTCTTATGATTTTCAAAATAATATCAGAGGCGCTCTCCAACCCGGACACTGCTTCTTTTTCTCCTCTCCGAGCCCTCAGAGCCAAGGTTACTTGAGCAACAAAAAAAGTCCTGCTTTTTAGCAGAACTTCTTATATATTTATATTAATCAGCAGCCAAGGCTTCGATAGTGTTCAAGCGTGCCGCACGTGCAGCAGGGGCAAGGCTTGAGAATAAAGCGATGATCAGCGCGATAATTACGGCAAAGATAATATGACCAGAAGTAATCTGAACGATATTTCCGCCGACTAAGCTATGCAAAGCTTTGTTAATGATGCTTTGTCCCGCAAAGGCAAGGCCAATCGCAATCACCGCAGATGACAAGCCAAGGATAACACTTTCCGCCGTAAACATGCGAGAAACATCTTTACGTCGTCCACCTAAGGCACGAAGGACACCAATTTCTTTGGTGCGTTCCGCAACAGACATGTAAGTTGTTACCACAATCATAAAGATTGAAACGATCAAGCTAATACCCGCAATAGCAGCTAAAACAGTTGAGACAATCCCTGTAATATCTGTGATTGTATCCAGCATACTGCCGATATTTGTTGATGCAAACACAAGTTTACCATTGTCTTTGATCTCATTGATCGCTTTTGTTACATCTTTAACTTTGTCTGTATCTGTCACAGTAACGTAGGCTGTGTTTGGCATCGCATCGATATTGTTTGCAGTAAGCATTTCTTTCAGGGCTTCTGTTGAAGTCAAAGTACCAACCATTGGCATATCTTGCAAGACACCTGAGATTTCCATATCTTCAGTGATGGTCACAGGGGCATTGTTTTTATCTACCGTTTGGAAGCTTACTTTCACTGTTTTACCAATTACAGCTTTCCAGTCTTTTGCTTCATATGCTTTTTGATCAAACTTCTTCATGTCTGCTTCAGAGATAACGATTTGTTTACCTTTTGGTTCTGAACCAGCGTGTAATGTTGAAGATTGGATCATCGGTGTCCAAGACATAATCGCTTGGCTACTTGCTGTTTGGCCTTGATAATCAAGCGTTACAGCACCTGCTTTTGTAATTCCTGCATCCACTGTTTTTACATTGTCCAAGTCCTTCAACTTGTTGATGTTTTCATCAGGGATACCAAGCATTGTTTGCTGCGCAATAGAGAAAGCCTCATCATTGTCTTTGCCCTGATTATTGGCGGGGTCACGTTGAACCACGGAAATAATATTAGGGTTTGCCAAGCTGGTGACCTGATCATTCATATATTTTGTGGCCCCAGTACCTAGACCGAGGAAGAAAATAACAGAGAACAAACCAATGGCTGTACCTATAGCAATGAGAAGATTGATTTTCCAAGTGTTTGTAAAGTGCTTAAAGGCTGTTTTAACCACATCACCATAGGAAAGAGCCTTTGTTTTGAAAGACTTTGTCTCCTCAGGAACAGGATAAGCTGGCTTATCACGCTCGTCTCCAATAATTTGCCCGTCTGCTAGACGAATCGTACGTGTACCATAGTCAGCAACTTCTTGGGAGTGAGTGACGACAATGACTGTCTTACCCGACTGTGCGATTTGACGGAGAAGTGCCAATACTTCTTTCGTATTTTGCGAATCAAGCGCCCCTGTAGGTTCATCAGCAAGGATAATCTCAGGATCGCTGGCCAAAGCACGCGCAATGGCCACACGTTGTTTTTGTCCGCCAGACAACTGAGCAGGCTTTTTCTTACGGTGTTCGTAAAGCCCCACTTGTTGGGTTAACTCAATCGCACGTGCCATACGTTCTTTTTCTGATAGGCTTGTCATTTTCAAGCTAATCAAGATATTATCAAGCACACTTAAGTAGTTGATTAAGTTGAAAGACTGGAAGATAAAGCCGATCGTATCACGGCGATAAGCATCCATATCTTTTTCTTTCTTCGCCTTTTGCGCGACACCATCGATAATGACATCACCATCGTATTCACGGTCCAAACCACCGATGATATTCATCAAGGTTGATTTACCCCCACCGGACTCACCGAGTAGGCTGACAAAGTCTCCACGCTCAAACTCAAGGTCAATCCCCTTGAGCACTGGAAATTCATCTTTACCTAAAAAGTATGATTTCCTAATGTTTTTTAATTCTAATACGGGCATAATTTCTTCTTTCTAATAATAAAGATACTTCTATTATACCTTAAATTCTACCAAAGAACTTAGGACCTTAGACTGATTTAAGCTTATTTTAAAAATCGTCCCAGTTGTCGTCTCTTCTGCTGCGTGGATTATGCCCAAAATTCCATGGGTTATGTGCATCACGCATCTGACGGCGCATTTCTTTTCTCATTTTTTCTTCCATTTCTCTACCCATATGATGCATCATGCGTGGATCAAAGCCTCCAGGACGCATACCACCAAAGCGGAAATCACATTCCTCATCAGCTGGATTAGCTTCTTCAAGTTTTTCCAAAATATGGATCAGTTGAACTTGCTCTTCTTCTGTAAGATTGCCAAAGATGCCTTCTGAAAGATCATCTTGACTTTCCTTGCGCTCAACTTGAGCTTGCTTACCTTCCTCGGTCAAGAAAACACGGCTGACACGTTTGTCATTTTCATCTGTGACACGTTTAACTAAGCCACGTTGCTCTAAACTCTTCACTTGGGCGGTGACGCTTGAAGGTCGGATATCCAAGATTTCAGCAATTTCAGCATTGGTCAGACCATCAGCCTTCCATAGTTCAACCAGAAGCCCTTGTGCGCCTGTACGCGATTTTTTTTCTCCCAGTCGACTTGTCATTCTTTCCATATGCAAAGCCATGAGAAGTTGAGGGTTGTGAAGTAGTTTTGAAAAAAGATGTAATAATTTATTTGTTTCTGCTGACACAGTTATTCTCCTTGATATTTAGTTTAACTATTATATAAGCTAACAAAATACATTTTAATACTTTTATTTCGTTTTGTCAACATAAAAACTAACGACTATTAAAAGTCGTTAGTTCCTAGGTCCATTTGATAAAGCTTACGGAAGTCTTCGTTGTGTTCAAGAAGGTATTCCGGTTGATCATCAAGCTTGATTTTACCTTTTTCTAAAAAGATCACACGGTCCATGTGCTGTACACCCAGCAGATGGTGAGTGATAAAGATAATCGTTTTGTCTTTTAAGCGCTCAAAGAAGAGACGCAACAGTTGATTTTCGGTAATCGGATCCAGCGAAACAGTCGGTTCATCTAAGATAACCATATCGACATCAGACAGCAAAATACGTGCCAAAGCTAACCGTTGACGTTCACCACCTGAGAAACGTTGTCCTGCTTCGTCCACGACTTCGTTGAGTTGGTCAGGTAGAGAGGCTACCATTTTTTTCAATCCCACAAGTTCTAAAGCATTCCAAATTTCTTCGTCACTGGCATCAAGACGAGCCAGGCTAAGATTAGAACGAATACTGGCATTGAAAATATAAGGACTTTGATTGATGACACCAATTTTTTCTTCAACATTATTGGCATAAGCGGGTGCAACTCCAGACAAATCTAAAGTCCCTTGCTGTGCGATAAGGTCGCCACGGATAAGGCTTGCTAAGGTTGATTTACCCACACCTGAGCGTCCTAATATCGCGACATGCTCTCCTTTTTTGATATGGAGATTTAAGTCCTCAAAGATAAGCTTATCCTCAAAAGCAAAGCTTAAGTTAGAAATTTGTAAGTCTGTGTCCGTAATTGTTTCTTGTCGCACATCTTCTTTGACATCAGGCAAATCATTGAGCCGTTGAACAGAATCACCATAACGTTGTGTTTCAACAACAGCGTCAGACAAAGGTGCAAAAGCATCAAACAAAGGAAAGGCGGCCAGAGAAACAGCAGCAATATAGTTCGGTGCATCTCCTGTATTTAAGGTTGAACCTGACCAAACAATCAGATAAACCACAAGTAAAGCAAAGATCAGCTGCAAGATAAGGTTACGTTTTCGTACATAGCTCAGCATTTTTTCTTGAATCTGACGTGCTGCTTTTTCGGAGGATTGATAATCCAGCAAGAAATCTTCTTTTCTTCCTGATAAAACCCAATCTTGTAAACCTAAAACATCATCTGTCAAGTTAGAAAAGAGTTGATTCCGATAATTTTTCAAATCACGGTCATATTTGGCCGATACTTTGAGTGACACATAAGGAAGCACGATAACCATCAAGCCTAAGAAAAAGGCAACGACAAGAGCCAAAGTCAGTGAAAAGACACCTGAAGCGATGATGAGAGCTACAGATAAAGAACCTACAATCATCAAAGGAAAAAGGGTCCGTAAGAACAAGTCCTGAATATTGGCGATATCTTCATTAAGCAAGCCGAGAAGATCACCTAACTTGTAGCGTTCAGATAAACCAATCGCTGATTTTTCCAATCTGAGGTAAAGCTTGCGACGAAGGTTACTGGTGATGCGTAAAATCCAGTTGTGTGAGGTGAGGCGTTCAATATAACGCACCACAGGCCGTGAAATACCAAAGACACGTACCATCAAAACAGGCACATAGATAATCAAAATGTTTTCGGGTTTGGTTGCTGATTTTGAAATCACGTAGCCCGCTGAAAACATAAGCAGGCCAGCGCAAAACATCGTTATTGTTCCTAAAATAATCGCGAGAATCATCCCGAAACGATATTTACGCAGAAAAGGTGTGATCCAATCATTGTTGAAAAGAATCTTCTTCATTTTTTCTCCATTGTTTTTACAATCATGCTGTTTAACCTCGCATCTCACGCAAGAGCTCTTGGTAGTATTTATTTGTGGCTAAGAGTTCTTGATGTGAGCCTGCAGCTTTAAGCTTGCCTTCATTGAGGACAAGAATCACGTCCATCTGAGGTAGCCAGTGCAAGCGGTGAGTTGCCAAGAAAACAAGCTTGTCCTCAAAAAGAGGCAGAATATTTTCTTTTATCTCTAGTTCCGTTTCCACATCAAGATGCGCCGTTGGCTCATCAAGGAAAAGAATATTTCTTTCTTGAGAGAGAAACGCACGCGTCAAAGCGACACGTTGCATTTGCCCACCAGATAAGGTACGCCCACCTGCACCAATATTCGCGTCCAATCCAATTTCTTCCACCAAATCCTTCAACCCGGCAAGCTCAGCTGCATGAAGGATTGCTTCATCTGTAGCTTCTGGCTGATAAAAGGCTAAATTGGCACGTAAAGTTCCCGCGAAAATATAAGTGTTTTGGGGGATAAATTGTAAAGACTGGCGGAATTTTTCATCGTTAAGCGATGTCAGCTGGTGTTCATTAAGTTGAATCTCACCCGCACTTGGCATAAGAAAGCCTGAAAGCATACTCAGCAATGTCGATTTACCTGAGCCCGATTCACCGACAATGGCTACCTTGGTAAAACCTTGCAGTTCCATATTTATATCTGAGACACCGCGTCCAGTCTCAAAAACTTTGCTCAAATGATGAAGTTTGAGTTGTGACTGCTCCGTCCAACGGATAGGCTCTGGTAAAACTTCGGTTAAATGCTCTTCTGTTTGTAGCACTTCATTGACACTGGCATAAGCATTTTTACCATTGAGCGTTGCATGGTAATCCGAGGCAAAGTCACGCAAAGGCAAGAAATACTCTGGAGCCAAAATCAAAGCAGCCAGCGCTGGGAACAAGAGAATGGCACCATTCATGAGACGTAGTCCTAAGAACAAAGCCACTGTAGCAACAGACAAGGTTGCAAAGAAATCAAGGGCAAAGGTCGAAAGAATGGCGACACGTAACGTGGCCATTGTTGCTTTACGGAAACGCTCTGACGTTTGATAAATAGAATTGGCATATGTTTTTGATAAGCCAAAATATTTTAAAGTCGAAATTCCCCGGAGCGAATCTAAGAAGTGATTAGATAAAAGCTGGAAACTCTTATACTGTCTGTCTGCCTGTCCTTGTGCAGCATAACCTAACAAAATCATAAAGATTATGGCAAAAGGAAAAGCAATCGCCAACACAATCGCTGTTTGTAAATCCAAAAAGGCAATCGCAATCAGCAAGAGAATTGGTATGATCATCATGTTCAAGACTTTAGAAAGTACCAACTTGATATAAGTTTCGACCTCATCAATACCAGAAATCACTGTCGATGTCAGATTACCTGTCCCCATTTCACGTGAGACGGAAGGGCCGAGTTTAAAAGCTTTTTCAAGAATCTGTCCACGCATATCTGCCGCCAAACGATAAGAAACCTTATCAAGCATATATTGACGTAAAAAGTTTACTCCTTCTCGCCCAAAAAAGCTCAGGAAAAAGCCAATAATGTAGAGCAGTACCTGCAGGATTTCTTGACCTTGCCATAACCCTGTTATCGCTTGAGACAGAAATAAAGCCTGTCCTAAAATACAAAGCGCTTGAAGTAGGGCGAGCCCTCCAAGAGCGGGAAGAATCTTACGTACTCCTGGAAGAGTAAATAGAGTTCTGTCAATCATTTTTTTATTACCTATTCTTATTCATATGATAACTTTTATTATAACAAAATATGAGTGTCAAGCCTTTGAAACTGCTTATAAATTCACGCTCTTCTTCACTTTTGTCTAATAAAAAATTCCTTTGAAAAAGGAATTTTAGAATCAATTATTCACTGATACGTTTTCTGAAAATGTAGTAAGTCCAAGCCATATAAGCCAGCACAAATGGCAAGATTGCTATTGTGATGTAAGACATAGTTGTCAAAGTATAGTGTGTTGAGCTTGCATCTTTAATCAAGATACTGTAAGCCGGATTTTCAGCGATCATTACACGTGGGAACAGCCCTTGGAAAAGTAAAGCAACCAATGCAAGGAAAGTCAAACCAGAGGATAAGAAAGCTGACATTTCACGTTTTTTAGCAACAGAAACATGTGCAAAAACAGTCAAGAGCACGATAACAGCTAACAAGCCAATCGTTAAGGCTGCATGTTTTTCAATGAAGTCTGTCTTCATAGCAATCAAGAGAGCAAAGACAACTTCACCTGCATAAAGTACAAAGTAAAGTTTGTTTGCAAGGTCATTCGCACGTTTGCGCATGTTTCCTTCTGTCTTCAAAGCAATGTAGTTCAAACCGTGCAAGAAGCTCATCAAAGCTACAGCAACACCACCGACAAGTGAGAGTGGGTTTACATATGTTGTGAAGCTGGCATAGATATCACCGCGTGCATCCATTGGAACACCTTGAATCATGCTGGTAAACATCAACCCGAACAAGAAAGGAATAAAGAAGCTTGTCACTCCTAAAACAATTTCCCAGCCACGCTCTACTTTTTCTGATTCGCTACGGTGGCGAAACTCAAAGGTTACCCCACGTAAAATCAAGCAGGCCAGTATTAATAATAAGATATTGTAATAGCCAGAGAAAAGGGAAGCATACCAATAAGGGAAGCTGGCAAACATAGCACCACCAGCTGTCAGGAGCCATACTTCATTCATGTCCCAGAAAGGACCAATGGTAGCAATTGCTTGGTTGACTTCACGTTTATTACGTGCCAAAGCCAAAACACTCATTCCTACACCAAAGTCGAAACCTTCGAGGAAGAAGAATCCCCCAAAGAGCACTGCAATTAAGATAAACCAAAATAATTGTAATCCGCTCATTTCAAAGCCTCCTCTTCTTCTTTTTCTTCTGATTTAGAATGTTTGTCTTTACCAAGATTATGGCTACTGAATGGATCTAAATCAACATAAGCTGTTTCCGCCTTATGTGCACTGTCACGCATAATACGGCGTGTCAAGATAATCATGATGGTACCTAAAACACAGAAAAGAAGGAAGTAAACGATATTTGAGAAGAGCAAACTTCCTACGGAAACATTGGGTGAAACAGAGTCTTTGATCGTAAAGAGTCCATATACAGTCCATGGATAACGTCCCAATTCCGTAACCAACCAACCAGAAGTGATGGCAAGGAATGGCAAGAACATTGACCAACCGTAAAGACGCATCATTCCAGGTTTTTCATACATCCAAGGTTTCTTACGGCGTGTCCAGAAGAGCCCAAGAGCTGAAATCAGCATAAAGTACATGCTCAAGCCAGCCATAATACGGAATGTGTAGAAGAGAACAGTAACTGGTGGATAGTAATTCAGATGATCACCATACTTAGCTTCCAGTTCCTTGTTGATTTGATTCATCCCCTCAACTGAACCTGAAGGACGGTGATAGGTCAAAATAGACAGCACGTACGGAATACGCACACCGAAGACGGACTTATGGTCCGCTTCGTTAAAGAAAGCGATCATGTCCCAAGCTGCTGGGTCCTCTGTTGTTTCATAAACACCCTCTGTCGCTGAGAATTTCATCGGCTGTGTGTTTTTAACTTCCAACATTTGTTGGTCACCAGCCACGAAGTTCCCCATTGCACCGATCAAAGCAACTAAGAGTCCTAAACGCAAGGCAGGTTTGAAGAAATCGACTTCACGTTTTTTAAGGATTTGGAATGCAGAAATACCGGCAACCGCAAATCCACCAGTTAAGAATGAACCTGTAATAACGTGGGTAAATTCTAAGGTTGTTTGTGGGTTGGTCAATAAAGCGGAGAAACTGGTCAATGTTGCACGACCATCAATAACTTCATAGCCCACTGGATTTTGCATGAAGCTGTTCGCTGCCAAAATCCAAAGTGAAGAAAGCCAAGTACCGACCATAACTAGGCCAAGTGCCGCCAAGTGCAACTTTTTGCCTATACGGTCCCAACCAAACATCCAAACACCCAAGAAGGTTGATTCCATAAAGAATGCGAGCAGCGCTTCTACAGCAAGTGGTGCTCCAAAGATATCACCGACAAATCGTGAATAGTCCGACCAGTTCATCCCAAACTGGAATTCCTGAATAATACCAGTCACGACTCCGACAGCAAAAGATAATAGCATGATTGCACCAAAGAATTTGGTGCGTGTTTTCCATTTCTCATCGCCCGTTTTAACATACAATGCTTCCATAATAAAGGTCATCAATGTTAACCCTATCGAAAGGGGAACAAAGAAAAAGTGGAAGATTGTGGTCATGCCAAACTGGAAACGCGCGAGAGTTTCAATTGTCAACATAAAGCCTCCTATTGCTCGAATAAAGGTAAAAGTACACAATTTTCGAGACTAACAAAAAATTAATTACAATTCATTGTAACACTATGAAAGCGTAGCGAAAAGGAATTTGTTTATAAATTTAAGATTCGGATACATTTCTTATACAGCTTCATCTTTAATGTTCAAATTGACATGAAAAAATACTGCTTTTAACAGCAGTATTTCTTTTTAAATCATATTTTCTACCTTGATAATCTTGAAATCTTCTCCTGATTTTGGTGGAAGGACAAGTTCATCAAGGCTGTTCTCCAGTCGCTCAATGAATGAAACTTTTTGAAGAAAATGAATTTCTTTAAAGATGAGCTTGACTTCCTCATCTGTCGGATTAATAACGTAGACAAAAGCTTCACAGTCCGTATACCGCAGTATCCCTAAAATATCTCCTTGGTAAAACGTAGTAAATCTTCCCTTTGAAAGCACCTTTTCTGAATGACGCTTGGCAATCCACTGACGGTACAAGTCATAAGTCGGCTCATGGATATTATCCCATGGGAAATATTTTCTATTTTTTGGATCTTTACGTCCTGTCAGTCCTGCTTCATCCCCATAATAGACACAAGGTACACCAGGAAGAGTAAAGAGCATTCCTACAGCCAGATCATTTGCTTCATCACCGACCATCGTCAAGATGCGTTCAGTGTCATGTGTGCCAAGGTTATTAAAATTATTATAAAAAATATCATGCGGATAGTTTTCACTCAAAACCAGCATTTGATAAGCAAGTTCTTGCGCTGTTTTAGTCATCGTAAGATAAGCAATAATCAAATCCCGAAAGGGATAATTCATCACGGCTTGCAAACTCTCCCCCAAAATATAGTTACGTCGTTGCCCATAAGAAATCTTATTGGAAGCATCTTCCCACACTTCGCCGATAAGAATCGTCTCTGGGTAGCGCGACAAATTTTTGCGGATGCCACGAATAAAACTGTCCGGAAGTTCATCCGCAACATCTAAACGCCAGCCATCTATGCCACACTGGTTCCACTTGGCGAGGACCGAATGTGTATCCCCATAGATAAAATCCCGAAATGAAGGATTGTCTTTATCCACTTCTGGAAGATCTTTAATCCCCCACCATGATTTATAATCCATCGGGTATTCTGTAAATTTAAACCAATCCATGTAAGGACTGTCTGGATTTTTAGCTGCCCCCACATCGCTGCCATATTGACCCGAGAGATTAAAATAGCGTGAGTCCTTACCCACGTGGGAAAAAACACCATCCAGAACGATACGCATGTTTTCTGTATGTAGAAGGTCCACCAATTCTTGAAAATCTTCTTCTGTGCCGAGCATGCTGTCTATTTGCAGATAATCATTGGTGTCATAACGATGATTGCTGGTTGCTGAAAAAATAGGGTTAAGATAAAGTGCGGTGATCCCCAGTGCTTTCAGATAAGGTATCTTTTCGATAATGCCACGAATATTACCGCCAAAGAAATCCCACCGTACAACGTCACCTTTTTCATCCTTCACATAAAGCGGTGTGTCCTCTTTGGTCGCATAAATAAAGGAGTTGGGCTTGGGATGATTAATTTTTCCCTCCGAATTGCCATTATGAAAACGATCCGGAAATATTTGATAAAAGACGGCTTCCCGATACCAGGCTGGTGCGGTATCCTTTGAGGAGAAAATAGTGGCTTGATAGGGACGCACATCATTTTCATTCATATAAAGTACACCTTCTCCGCCAAGGCCACTACAGCCATAGTAAAACTTTTTGATGCCCCAATCCGTTGGTTCACTGATTTCAAAATAATAGTAATACAGCCCTTGTCCGACATCGAACTTGACGGAAACGCTAAAAATTCCACCCTCTAACTTTTGCATATCAAACTCCGAGCGGGCACCGAAATCACGTCGAATGATAAACTTGGCAGTCACATTTTCCTTGTCTGTTTTCAGGTTGACCTTCATAATCTGTCCCACTTGAATTGCCCCGAAAGGTTGTTTGAAGTCTGCATCCCAAGAATTATAATAATACATTTTTACCCTCCCTTCATCTGTATACCGGTTGCGCTCGCTTCTGTGCGTAAAAAAGGAAAGCGTCTCTTCTTTCCTTCTTACTGGCACTGTCTTGCAGTTTTACTCATTTTTTTCTTTAATAAACCAAATATCTTCGGCATACTGGCGTATCGTACGGTCAGACGAGAAAATACCGGAAGTCGCTATGTTCATCAAACTTGCTTGTGCCCAAGCTTGAGGATCACGATAGAGTGTTTCGAGTTCTTTCTGCGCGCGGACATAATCATTAAAATCACGCAGCAAGAAATATTCATCATTAAAAGCTGTGAGTGAATCAAATATTTCAGGGCCTTCATTCGTGATATTAGGGATGGTTCCGTCAACGAAAGCATTGAGGATACGATGCACAACAGGATTTTGTTCGTAAATATCTCGCGCATTGTAGTTGCCATTTTTGTAGTACTCATAAACTTTATCTTTGGTTAGCCCAAAGATAAAGATATTTTCATCTCCACAAGCTTCTTTAATCTCAATATTTGCACCGTCTAAAGTCGCCATGGTTAGAGCGCCGTTGAGCATAAACTTCATATTTGAAGTGCCTGAGGCTTCTTTTGATGCTAATGAGATTTGTTCCCCCACATCTGCTGCTGGAATGATACTTTCAGCAAGACTTACATTGTAGTTTTCCATAAAGACCACTTTGATTCGGTCCTTAACCGCTGGATCTGAATTAATCATCTCAGCAATTTCATTGATGGCTTTGATAATGCTTTTGGCATAATGATAACCTGGCGCAGCTTTGGCACCAAAAATAAAGACACGGGGGACCATTTCTAAGTCGGGCTGATCTTTGAGATCAAAATAGAGTTTTAGAATATGGAGCACATTGAGCAACTGGCGCTTATAGGCATGAAGCCGCTTGACCTGAACATCGAAAATTGCTTCAGGATTTACTTCAATACCATTTTTTTCTTTAATTAACGCAGCTAAGTCTTTTTTGTTTTGAAGCTTGACCGCTAAAAGTTCTTTCAGCGTTGCTTCATCTTCATAAAAAGCCTTTAAGGCCTCCAGTTTTGTCAAATCATGCCGCCATGCTTTGCCAATCTTTTCATCAATCAAGTTGGCCAAGCCTTCGTTGGCAATTTGGAGCCAACGTCGATCTGCTATACCGTTGGTTTTATTATTAAAACGCTCTGGGTATAATTTATAAAAGTCATGTAACTCCACGTCTTTAAGAATATCCGAATGCAATTTGGCCACACCATTTGTCGAGTGGGAACCAATAATTGCCAAGCTCGCCATATGAATTTGACCCTCTTTCACGATACTCGTTTTTTGTACTAACTCTGCACCTACAAGGGGGGTCAATTCTTCTGTACGCCGGCGGTCAATCTCTTTGATAATCTGATAATTCCTTGGCAAAAGCATCTGTATCATATCTTCAGGCCACTTTTCTAAGGCTTCCGACAGGATAGTGTGATTGGTATAGCTCATTACCTTGACGGTAATTTCCCAAGCTTGTTTCCATGACAGACCATTCTCATCAAGGAGAAGACGCATGAACTCCGGCACGCACAGTGCGGGATGCGTATCGTTGATATGCACCGCCACATAGTCTGCAATCTCTGTCAGAGGCGCCTTATTATTAGCCTTATAATGGCGAATGATTCTTTGAAGCCCTGCGGATACAAAGAAGTATTCCTGCTTAAGGCGAAGTAGGCGGCCATCATAGTTAGAATCGTCAGGATAGAGCTCGGCTGAGAGCATTGAGGTTTGGTGCATGTATTCCATATTTTGGAACTTCACATCCAAATCTTGTGGCACCTCAGAATGCCACAAACACATATTGTTTACACGCGTATTCTCAAACCCAACCATGGGCGTATCGTAAGGTATCGCGAGCACACGCTCTTGATTACGATAATGTGGGATGAGATGTCCTGCTTCATCTTCTTCTAGCCAAGCTTCACCCCCAAAAGTAACTTCAATGGCCTTATCTGCACGTCTCACTTCCCAAGGATTCACATTATTAAGCCATGAATCTGGCAATTCCACCTGGTAACCGTCAATTATTTTTTGTTTGAACAGGCCATAACGGTAGCGTATACCATTACCGTTGACCGGCAAACCTGTAGAAGCTGCCGAATCCATAAAACAACTTGCCAAACGGCCCAAACCACCATTACCGATGGCCATATCTGGCTCTATTTGGGCGACCTTTTCCAAATCAATTCCCAAATCTGCTAAACCTTCACGAACCGTCGCTAAAATACCCAAATTAAGAAGGTTGCTTTTCAGCATCTTGCCAGGTAAAAATTCTATAGAAAAATAATAAGTCTGCTTCTGTTGCACTTCATCTTTATACTGATTATCAGCCTGCCATATTTGTGTATAGTATTGTTTCACGACAGAGGATAAGGTGGCAAAGGTTTCTGTGACACCCGCTTTACTTACATCAGTGGCAAACTTGGAGGTCAACCTTTTTTCAAAGTCTTTTTTAAATTGTGTTTTCGAAAGCTTCAATATATCTTACTCCACTTTTGTTTTCTATTCCTACTTTAGGAAAGGATTTCTGAGAGACCAACACGCTTTCTTTAGATTATTTCTTGATAAAGCTGAATATATTGCTCAGCCTTTGTCTTCCACGAAAAATCTTGCTTCATCGCCCGCACTCTCAATTTCTGGATAATATCTGGTTCACTCGCATATAGATGTAAAGCTTGATTAATGGTATTTACCAAAACTTGTCCTGTAAAATCCACAAAGCCAAATCCTGTTCCTTCGGCTGTATAGGGATTATAAGGTTGTACTGTATCTTTGAGCCCACCAATTTCATGGACTATAGGCAGAGTACCGTAACGCATGGCAATCATCTGTGAAAGACCGCAAGGCTCAAATGCTGAGGGCATTAGGAAGAAATCGCTCGCTGCATAGATTTCCTGAGCAAGCTTCAGGTCAAAACTAATAATTGCCGTACATTTTTCAGGATATTTTTCTGAAAAGTAGCGGAAACCTTGTTCAATGTCTGTATAGCCTGTTCCTAATAAAACGACTTGTACATCTTGGCTCAAAATGTCATCCATGCGCTCTAAAACAAGGTCAAAACCTTTTTGGGTGGTTAAGCGACTGACAATACCTATCATGGGCTTATCCGCGGCTAGAGGAAGGCCTACACGTTTTTGTAGTGTCTGTTTCATTTGCGCTTTGCCCTTCAAATCAGCGCTTGAAAAATGATGTTCGATCCGTGTATCTGTGGCTGGATTATAAACATCATAGTCAATACCATTGACAATACCGACAAGTTTATCAGAGACATACCTTAAGATTGCATCTAAACCACAGCCAAACTCAGGGGTTTGAATTTCCTGAGCATAAGTCGGCGAAACAGTATTGACACGATCCGCATAGAGAATACCTGTTTTGAGGCTATTAAGCATATCGTTATGACGTACAACACCTTCATGATAACGCTCCATACCCATGCCAAAAAGTTCGGACAAAGCGGAGCCTTGCATAATCCCTTGAAACTCAATATTATGGATGGTCAGTACCGTCTTGATATTACGATAAGCATTGATCCATTGATATTTTTCTTTCAAGAGAAAGGGCAACATAGCGGTATGACAATCATTGACATGAAGAACATCAGGAATAAAGTCTAAGCGTTCCATCAGTTGCGCAATAGCAAGACAGAAAAAGGCCCAACGTTCTCCATCATCACCATAACCATAAATTTCATCACGACCAAAATAATTCTCATTATCTAGGAAATAATAAGTAATGTTATCCTGAACCAAACGCTTCACACCGACATATTCGTGGCGCCAGCCGACATTAACATAGTCCCAAAACTCATCTTTTATTTGGGCTTTATAGTGCTCAGCAATACCATATTTATAGTAAGGTAAGATGACAGCTACCTGCATATCAGGATTCTTGGCAAGTTCCTTAGGAAGTGCGCCTGTAACATCTCCTAAACCACCAGTTTTAAAAAACGGCGCACACTCACTTGATGCAAACAATACTTTCATGTTTTCTCCTTATTTTCCTGTGTTTCTTAACTCCTCTTGCCACTAAAGAAACTACTTTTGAATAATGTCTTCCCTCACAATGGTATGTTTCGGAATAACCACAGGCTGCTCTGGTGTTCCTTCAACTTTCACACCACTTTCAATAATTACATGCTTGTCCACAATCGCATAGGTCACTTTAGCACCGCTTTTAATTTCGCTACCGGTAAAGACTATCGTTTTTTCGACTGAGGCATTTTTTTCAATTTTTGAACGACGTGAAATTAAAGAATCTGATACATGGCCCTCAATAACACAGCCTGAACTCAGTTGACTGTTTGTGACATTGCTCTCTCGTGAAAAGTAAGTCGGCACTTCATTGTTTATTTTCGTCCGCACAGGATGATTGCCATAGAGCAAAGCAGTAAAATTACTTGGCTCAAGCATCAGCATGTTCGCATCATAGTAGGACTTGATGCTCTTGATGTTACTCATATAACCTGTGTATTCGTACGTATTAATGTCAAATTCTGCTAAATATTTACGTAATAGGCGTGAGGTGGAGGCATATTCCCCTTCTTCTTGCATTCTTTGTAAAAAGGCAATCAGCCACTCTGTATCAACAATAAACATATTTAAACTGAGCGCTTCTTTCTCTTGTACATCTGCAAGTTGAGAGAGAAAACTGCTCGATGCCTTATTGTGTTCGTCAAAGCGAATAATGGTATCTGAAGCCTCTGCAACATGTGGGACAACTTTTTTATAGACCGCAGTGATTGGCTTTTCAGAAGCTTTGTGAATTTTTAAAACTGCTGTTAGGTCCACATTACAGATAAATTTGCTATCCAGCAAAACCGTATAAGCTGCTTTTGCTTTCCGTAAAAAATTAATCTGCTGACTGAAATAAGGCAAGCCTTGCTCTTTAAGACGTTGAAAATCTTGCTGAATGTAGACAAAATAGCGATTCTTAAAACTATCAAGTCCCCATTCACTTCCTGCACCCATATGATCAAAAATGGACTGTGTTTCTCCTTGGTTGGCCGTCATAAAAATGGAGCTCACATGGGCATTGGCTAAAGAAGATAAAGGAAAGTCAATCAAGCGGTATTTGCATTCAAAAGGCAAGGTCGCAATTGGGCGGTGATCCGTAAGAGGAGAGAGCTCTTCATTGCGTGTAACATTTGACAAGATGGCACAAATTTTATTTTCAGTCTTCATTTTCTTCCCCTCTTACTTCTCCGTGACCAATAACAGCGATGTCACCCGGCTTTCCAATAATTTCGACATTGTCGCCAATTTTGGCCTTCTCACCAAGAATGGCATATTTGATGGTTACATTTTTTCCGATATGTGCGCCAGACATAATAAAACTTTTTTCGATTGTACTTCCTTCTTGAACATGAACATTCTGAGATAAGATCGAATCTGTCACTTCTCCATCGACGTAACAGCCATCACCAACCAAGGCAGCTTTGACATTGGCATTTCTCGTTAAATATTGTGGTGCAAAGCTTTCATTACGAGAATAGATGCGCCATTCCTTATCCTTAATATCCAGTTCATTCCCTAAGTCCAGGAATTCCATACTGGCTTCATGAAGACTATCAATCGTCCCCACATCTTTCCAATAGCCTTTGAAACGATAAGCAAAAACATTTTCACCAGAATCAATATAAGCCGGAATGACATTGCCGCCAAAATCCTCCATATCAACGCCTTTAGCATAGCCTGTCACCAAGACGTCCCGGAGTCGTTTCCAGTTGAAGATATAAATCCCCATCGAAGCAAGATTAGACTTAGGTTCTGCTGGTTTTTCTTCAAACTCAATAATGCGGTCATTATCGTCCGTATTCATAATACCGAAGCGACTTGCCTCTTCAACAGGTACTTCCATGACTGAAACCGTCAAGCTTGCATCATTTTCCTTGTGGCTCGCTAACATCGCTTCGTAATCCATCTTATAGATGTGATCCCCTGATAATACTAAAATGTACTCTGGATCCTTTTTGTCAATGTAAGCCATATTTTGATAGATGGCGTGTGCTGTCCCCTCAAAATATTTGCTTCCTTCAGTTGAAGAGTAAGGTTGCAGAATTGTTACATCACTGTTTACCCCGTTTAAGCCCCAAGGTGCACCATTTCCAATATGTTCATTGAGTACTAGAGGTTCATACTGGGTAATAACTCCGACATTTTTAACATTTGAATTGACACAGTTGGACAAGGCGAAATCGATAATTCTGTATCGTCCGCCAAACGGTACAGCCGGCTTTGCGACATCCTTTGTCAACTTACCGAGACGCGTGCCTTGCCCTCCGGCAAGTATTAGACCAAGCATTTCTATTCCCATAATAGACCTCCACTTTATATGTAGCATTAGAAATTTTTAATTAACTTAATGTAATTTTATATAATTAGAATATAAAAGTCAAATGTTTTTAATGTAAAACTCATTTTACTGCTATTCTTACATTAAAAAATGCACACTCTTAAACAAACATATTGTAACAGCTCGTTTCTTCACCAGAAATATTAAAATCTTCTCTACAATTTATTTTTCTTTTTTATGCGTAAGAATTAAAAAATAAAGTTTTTCTCATATTTCCTTAACTATGCTCAAAATTAAGTTTACAAACATTTCGTGACGTTATGAATTACAAAATTCTGAAAATTCACAATAAAAAATTTTGATACATTTCTTTCCTCAAACTGCTTTCATATCATCATCTTCTCACATACTTTTATTATAGTATTTTATTATAAAATTTGCTAATATTAATATTAAATATCAAAAAAAGACACAGAAACGTAAATTTTCTGTGTCTTTTATTTTATTTTTTAATTAAATTAGTCAACATACCGTTGATAAACTTACTTGATTTTTCATCACTGAAATCTTTAGCCAGTTCGATAGACTCATCAAGGGCAACCAAATCCGGTGTTTCAGTAAAGAGGATTTCATAGGCACCTAGACGAAGCAAGGCTTGCTCCACTGTTGTTAAGCGCGAGAAAGTCCAACCTTTTGCTAAATGCTCGGATAAAGCAGCATCAAGAACATTTTGTTTCTCTAAGATGCCGTCCACCAATTCTGAAAAATAAGCGGGTGCTTCTACGGGTTCATCTGTATCGTTATCATAATTCAAAGCAAAAGTTTTGGCTTGAACTAAGATATCTTTAGAAGCTGTGGCAAATTTTGGCTCAGTCATCGCCAAAATTTCAGTAACTTCATTTTGAACCGTCAAAGGTTTGAAAAGATCAACTGTAATCTTTTCACGAACACTTGCATGAACATCAGAGAAAACTCGGTTGAAAACCTCTAATTTTTGCTCTGCTGTCTCTGATCGGAAACTTGCACGCAAGAAATCACGGACACGAACCGCAATATTTTCTTCTTCAAGTTCAATATTGAAAAGGCGTACCAAGTTCAGGTTCATGAAGACATCTTTGTACAAATCAATAGCTTCTTGATCCGTCATACGTTTCGTATAACCACCAAAATCACGAATAAAACTCAAAGCTTTGTAAACAGCTGTTTTTTCACGGTTTGGAATATCCAAAATTTCATAAATCTTATCAATTTCTTTTAATGGTTTTGTGAAAAAGCGTGGAAAATCACGTACTGTAATGCGTTCATCTTTGTAGGCAACATCAAAACGAATCGGTTTTGCCAACTCACGATTAATCTTTTCGACATTGTTCTTGAACTCTGTCAAAACCGTTTCTGACATTGCTTTTCTGATTTCGTATTCAAAAAGAGTTTGCACTGTGCGCTGACGAATGCTATGTTGCGTTAGCTTGTTAGGCATCAAAGAAACCCTCATCAAACAAATCTTCAAAGCTTGGTTTTGGTAATTTTTCAGGAACGATACCTACTACGTGGATGTTCACATCATCAATTACGATTTCTGTTGCTTGTTCAACTGCTTCTTTCACTTCTTTTTGAATATTCATGGCTACTTGTGGGACGTTGATACCGAAAGCCAAGTAAACATAGATGTTGACAACAACTTTGTCGTCTTTGCTTTCGATATAAACACCACGGCCTTCTGATTTTTTGCCGAGGCTATCTGAAAAATGCTTGTTGCGTAATGCATAAACACCATCGATTTTTGCAGTTGTGATACCGATAATTACTTCAAGAACTTCTGGTGCAATAACGATTTCACCAAGTTCTTCAGTATGAACAGTTGTATCTGCCATAGTTCTCTCCTCTATCTTTTCTTTTGTTTCTCCGTGGAGCAGGGCTTTTATAGCTCCTCACCTTGTGGGAGAGCTAGCCCAAAACGGCTTATGCACGTTTAAGGTATTCACCTGTTTGTGTGTTGATTTCGAGTTTTGTTCCTGCTTCAACAAAGTCAGGGACGTTAACAACCAAGCCTGTTTCCATTGTTGCTGGCTTACCTGAACCTGTTACTGTTGCACCTTTGATAGAAGGTTGAGTTTCAGCGACTTCAAGGACAACAGTCGTTGGCAATTGAAGCCCGATGACTTCTGTACCGTAAAATTGGATTTTTACATCTGTATTTTCAAGGACATAGAGCAATTCTTCTTTAACTTGTTCAACAGGGATTTCATATTGATCATATGTTTCGTTGTTCATGAAGAAAGCTGTATCATCCATTTGGTAAAGATATTGTGCAGCTACTGTATCAATCACAGCTTGTTCAAATTTGTCTTCTGGACGGTATGTATCGTCAAATGTAGAGCCTGAACGCACATCACGCAATTTCATACGCATGATTGTGTTACCTTTACCTGGTTTGTGGTGACTTGCTTCCATAACACGGAGGAGTTTGTCTCCGTTCAAAAATGTCATTCCGGCTTTGAGGTCTTTTGCTGCTACCATAATTATATATATCTCCTAGTGAATATTCTATTTACCGCCCAAAGAGGCAGCTTTTAACAATTCATTTTAGCACAAATTCACCTTTTTTTCAAATGTCTGTTTGTTTCTTGCAGAGAAACTTTAGAGCAATTGAAGCTCTTGAAGCAAGTGTTCAAATTAAAGGATGAGAAGTTCTTTCGGAGATTGTGTCAATACCTGACAGCCCTCCTCCGTGATCAGCAAGTCGTCTTCTATCCGCACTCCACCAAAGTCAGGGATATAGATTCCTGGTTCATCCGTCACAACCATATTGGACTTGAGTGCGCCTTTCGCTTTAGCACCAAAATAAGGAATTTCGTGCACATCTAAACCTAATCCATGGCCGATACCATGTGTAAAGTACTCTCCATATGAGGCTGCTTCAATGACGTCGCGTGGCACTTTGTCAAAGTCAGCCAGACTCATGCCTTCTTTTGCTTCTGTGATCAAAGCTTCATTTGCTTGACGTACAGTATGATAGATCTCACGCATCTTTGGACTGGCTTCACCAACAAAGACCGTTCTTGTCATATCGCTCGCATAATGATTGTAGTAACATCCAAAATCAATGGTTACAGGATCCCCGAACTCAATCATTTTATGCGTTGCAACACCATGTGGTAGACTGCTGCGTTTTCCTGAAGCAACGATTGTGTCAAAAGAGATACCACTTGCGCCCATTTCTCGCATTTTGAAGTCAAGAAAATTTGCGACTTCTATTTCTGTTCTGCCCGGTTCGATATATCTCAATACGGCTTCAAATGCCTTATCAGCAATTTGACAAGCTTTCTTGATGGTAGCAATTTCATCCGACTCTTTAATTTGACGTAACTCAGCGACAAAGTTGGTCGTAGGGACAAGCTTAGCCTTCTTTAATTTTTCCGCTAATACACGATAAAATGCAAAGTCAACCGTATCTTCAAAACCAACAGTTTGAAGGTCTTCAGCAAGGGCAGCAATTTCAGATAAGGCATCTCGTGTCTGGATGATTTCAAAACCCGTAATCAATTGACGTGCAATCCCAATATAGCGATCATCCGTCATAAAGTAGGCATGGTCTGCTGTCATAAATACGGTTCCAGCTGTACCTGAAAAGCCGGTCAAATAGTAGATATTTTTCATGTCCGTAAGGACTAAGCCGTCTAAATTTTCTCGTGCTATTTTTTCTTTTAAATTGCTGATTCTCATTGATTTTCTCCTTTTAATTGGGATATTTTCTTCTATTATAACAAAGTCTGAACTATAATATTGAATCTTTCTTTAGATAAAAAAGAACTCCTAAAAAACAGAAGTTCTTTCCTTTATTCTGAGTCTGCCAACAAATTTTTGGCATCCGTAAGTGTCTCAATAAAACGGTCTGCTTGCTCTTGATTAATGCCGAAATAGTTATCTTTAACCGCCCAAACAGTAGCTCCAGCAGCCTTACCAGCCATAATTCCATAATGTGAATCTTCAATAATTAGTGTTTCCGAAGGTTCTACACCAAGCTTCTCCATAGCAGCCAAATAAATAGCTGGATTAGGTTTAGACTTCTCAAACTCATCCTGCCCTGACAAGAAAAACTCAAAATACTGGCGTAAATCATGCGTATCCAAGACTTCGGCGATCTCATGACGACGAGAGCTTGAAGCTACAGCCATTTTATATCCCTTTTCTGAGAAAGTCTTCAAGGCGTCCGTAACACCAGGTAAAAGTAGCTCCTTATAAGGGATCGGAAATTGTGCATCATAATCCAAGAAATCTTGGTGCACTTGCGCAGCACGCGCCTCCGTAAAATCCTCACGTAATACTTTTGGCCACATGTCTTTCAAAACACTGCCGACAAAATCTTTTGGCGTTAAGTGGCTGGCATCAATACCGCTTTCAAGGAAAAAGTTATCTAGAACCTTTGAGTGAAAACGTTCTGAATCAACCAAAACACCGTCCATATCAAATACAATTGCTTTAAATTTCATAGCTTTATTATAGCATAAGTAAGCGGTTATTTTTTTATATTGAGATGTAAGTTATGAGGCATGATGTCTCTTGTTTTTTATTTGAATATACTGTAATCTCTTCAATTACTACGCATACGCAGCTTCACTCCCCCGCTTTCCCATCAGAACCAAGCACTTGAATTTTTTGTTTCACAAGTTCTTTAACGGCTTCTTTAGCTGCGGAGTTGTATTTTTTCGGGTCTACGACTTTTTCATCTTCGGAGATATAAGATTTGATAGCCTTTGTGAAAACAGCACGAAGTTCAGTGGCATAGTTAACTTTAGCAATGCCCATAGTAACGGCTTTTGAAACATCTTCATCAGGGATTCCTGAAGTGCCGTGGAGCACCAAAGGGACATCGCCTGTTTTCTCTTTGACTGCTTCTAATATGTCATATTGTAGCTTTGGCTCTGCTTTGTAAAAGCCGTGTGAGTTGCCGATGCCGATAGCTAAAAAATCAACATTTGTAGCTTTGACAAATTTTTCAGCTTCTTCTGGATCAGTGTAAGCTACCGTATCTGCATTATTGCCATCTTCTTTGCCACCAACAATCCCTAACTCCGCTTCTACTGGAACCCCCATCGAATGCGCCATCTTGACGACTTCTTCAGTTATTGCGACATTTTCTTCAAATGGTTTTTTCGAAGCATCGATCATCACCGAAGTATAACCTGTACGCAAGCAACGTGCCACCCGTTCAAAATCATCCCCATGATCAAGGTGCATCACTACCGGTACTGAAACCTTGTCGGCTGCTGCTTTAACCATATGATAGAACATTTCTGGGGGAGTCGTATTAAGCGTACCTGAGGTCGTTTGTACAATAACTGGAGCATTCATCTCTTCCGCTGCTTCTACGATTGCTTCCGCCATTTCCATATTTTCTGCGTTAAAGGCACCAATGGCATAGCCATTTTTAAATGCCTTCTCTATCATTTTTTTACTTTTAACAAGTACCATTTTTTCTCCTCTTCGCGTCTTTGATTTATATTTTTTCTACTTTGAGTTGGTCAAACAAGGCTTGATAATTCGTCCGATTAATATGACCTGTCTTCGCCTCCAGCGCATTGAGCATGCCACATACATTGGCACGTTTCAAGGTATTCTCAACCGTTTCATTCTTACTTATCCCATAAACAAGACCTGCAACAGTCGCATCGCCAGATCCGACAGGATTTACGACATCTATTTGGGGTATTTTTACACGATAAAATTTATCCGAAACTTTAGCAAATGCACCCTCTTTTCCAAGAGAAACCACAATCCACTCGATACCGTCAAAAAGCGTGTCCTGTAAACATTCTTTGATATTTTCTAAGGTGACTTTTTCCCCTAGCAAGTCCGTCAATTCTTCCAAGTTAGGTTTGATTACCCTTGGCTTATGTGGGCTTTTAAGCACTGCTTCAAGTGCGCTCCCCGAACAATCCAAAACAACTGTTTTCTCCTGCTTGTTGGCAATTGCGATCAAATCCGAATAGAAGGTCTCCTGTAATCCCTCTGGCAGAGAACCTGAAATGGCAATGGCTTTAACTTCAGCTAACATTGCTTTAAAATTGACAATAAACTCTTCAGCTTCTTCCCTTAAAATGCATGGCCCTTTTTCTAAAATCTCGGTCTGTTGCCCTTCATGTAAAATCGCAATACAGTTGCGTGTCTTTCCAGAAATCTTAGTAAATCGACTATCAAGACCTTCACTTTTTAAGCCTTTGACAATCTCCGTACCTAAGCTATCGTCAGCAAATCCTGTCGTCAAGACATCTGCGCCTAGTTCTTTCAGCACACGGGACACATTGAGCCCTTTACCACCAGCCGTTTTACCCACGCGTGCCACACGATTGACCGTGTTTAAGTGAAAGGATTCCAAGGGATAGGAAATATCGATAGCAGGATTGAGTGTGACTGTTAAAATACTCATGGTTTGCTGCTCTCCTATTTTTCCAGAGGATGGATAATCACCCCTTTTACGACACGGTTCACGGTGCCTGATGCCGAAGGTGTATCTGGTGTGTTTTTCACCAAAATTGAAGCATTCAAGGCAATGACATGGGCAAAAGCAAATGCTGGGAAGACCAGATAGGCTTCTTTTAGCTCAGGTGCTTCCTTATAGGTAAAACCTTCCGTAAGATTTTGTCCGATGACGACTGTTTGTTGCGCAATTGCATCACCTGCAACCTCTTTGTAGAGGTCCCAATCATATTGACGTGTATAAGCGTTATTGGCGGCAAAAACGAAAACGACTGTATTTTCATTAATGAAGGACTTAGGCCCATGACGGAAGCCCATCGAGCTGTCAAACATGGTGGCTATTTTTCCTGCTGTTAATTCCAGAACCTTGAGTTGAGCTTCACGTACAAAACCTGAAAGTGTACTTGAGCCCACGTAAACCATACGATCTGTATCGTCATTTAGAAAACTTACAATTTCCGTTTCGCGCTGAAAAACATCTGCAGCTAAATCCGCGGCAATGCTGACCTGGTTTTCTTTATCCGAAAGTTCTTCTGTTGAAAAAATAAGCGTTGATAAAAGCGTCATTGAACTGCATGAGCCCGTCATGGCGAAACCTTTATCGTTAGACTCATCTGGCAGGATACAGGTCAACGCATTTTCCATGGTGAGGGTTTGCTGAGCCAGCTTACCTTCTTTGGCACAAGTAATCACCAACTGGTAACTGTCTTGGATTAGTTCTTCTACAATATTAACTGCTGCAACAGATTCAGGCGAGTTTCCGCTGCGTGCAAATGAAACCAACAAAGTCGGTGTGTCCTGCTCCAACGTAGCTTGTGGGGCCGCTACGATATCTGTTGTTCCGATTGATTCAAAACGGAAATGTTCCGTATCTCCGAGTTCAATTAAACTTTTAAGTACGGTGTCACCCACATACTGCGAGCTTCCTGCTCCAGTAAAAATTACTCGGATAAAGCCGTGTTTTTCGATTAGTTTTGCTAAGAAAGCATCAATTTCTGCTTTTCTTTCTGCGTATTCTCCGAAAACCTTGCGCCATAATTCTGGCTGTCCTAAAGTTTCTTTAACGGTGATAGACGCCCCTAGTTCTTTGAGTCGTTCTTCTGGTAATTGAAGCATATTATTCCCTCGATTTCTATTTTTCTTTAAGCTTATGGTATCTATTATAAGGTGAGAACCATAGGAAAATTTTCCAAATGGCACTTTACCAAAACGGAAATTTTTCCTGATTTCAAGGGAGTGTTTCAATGCTCCATAGAATTATTTCGTCACATCATGAAAAGCCAAGAAGTTCCGGTACTTCAGTTAAATGCTCAACACGTCTGTCTACCTGACTCTGGTCAGGTAGACAGACGTGTTGATTTCTAATCGCCCAAACGATTGCTCCTGCTGCAATTCCATTGGATGAATCTTCAATGACAAGCACATCAGATGCTCTGGCATTCAGCTGTTTCATGGCAGACAAATAAACGGCAGTCAGACGGCTCTTTTCCCCAGACTATGAAGTACGCTCACGACTTCCTCTAACTATCCTTCCACGGATTTTACTTGACTCTTATGCTCTAAGAAAAAAAAGAAATATAAAAAAAGTAAGTGTCTTTGTCCCACACTTACTTTTTTTATTTACGGCCAGATTGAAGGCCAGATACCTATTCCTGAGCCAAGGATACCAAGGCAGAGGAGCAAAAGGATGCAACGGATAGGTGTCCATTTGTGCTTTTGCATGAGATAGAACAAAAGCAAAGTTAATCCCAACGGCAACATTGAGGGCAAGATACCATCTAAGATGGATTGAATATTAATTTCAGCTTCACCATTTGGAATGACAATGTTTACTGAAGTAGCTCCCATAGCTGAAGTCAACGCTCCAACTACGAAAATACCAAGGATAGAAGCTGCTCGTGTGAATTCTTTTGCATTGGCCGTCATGATGCTGATAGCATCTGTTCCTTTTCGATAAGACCAATGCATCAGGAAGTAACGCAAGCCGAACTGCACAGCATTGAAAATAAAGAGGAAGATGAACGGTGCTGCGATATTTCCAGCAATTGCCATATTGGCTGTAATCCCTGCGGTGATTGGTACAAGCGTGAACCAGAAGAGCGCATCACCAATCCCTCCAAGTGGTCCCATCGCTGCGACACGAACGGCACGTATCGTTTGAATATCTGTTTTATTTTGCTCAAGTGAAAGCACGATTCCCATGACAAAGTTAACCAAAAATGGGTGTGTATTGAAAAATTCTAGGTTGTGCGCCATTGAGGCTGACAGGTCTTTTTTGTTCGTGTGGATTTTTTCTAAGCCGGGCAAGATCGAGTAGAGCCATCCTCCTGCTTGCATCCGCTCATAGTTAAAAGATGCTTGCAGGTAAACTGAGCGCCAAACCATTTTGTTGAGTGTTTTCTTATCAAGTTGTGGCGCTGGCGTTTGATCAGAATAATTATCAGGAATATTAAATACCATCTTCATAATCTCCTTCACTAGCTGGTGCTGCTACCGCAGCTGCTTTGAGTTTTGTATTCATTTGGAAATCCCAATAGGCGAATGCAAAACCAATTACGGCGAGTAAAAGTAATGCTGGACCTTTGAGCGCTTCAATACCGGTAACGATAACAGCAAGTACGAACCCCAGGAAGTAGAATCCCCAAAGTTCTTTGGAGACCATAACTTTAATCAAGATGGCAAAACCGACATAACGCATCATATTTCCGGATGCACCGAGTCCACTCATAAGCCAGGCTGGGATAGCATTTACCACTGTATCACCAAAGGCTTTTCCTCCAATAAAGAAGAGGGTTACGACAATACCAAAGATTGTTCCGAGTGCACACATTGCTAACCAGTTGATTTTTGCAATTCCCGCTGGGTTTGCTTCTTCTGCATATTTATCCGCGACACCCATTACCGGTGCCATAATTGTGAAGATTAAGGTGACACCATATTGACCCAGTAATGAGAAAGGGATAGCCGTCGCAACGGCAGCAGCTGGTTGTAGACCAAGCGTTATAGCCAAGACTGTTGCCATAATACCGCCGATAACCGCATTGGGTGGTTGAGCCCCACCGACCGGCATGTTACCAATGGTCATCAGTTGATAAGTACCACCAACAATCAAACCGGTTTGAACATCACCGAGAATAAGACCGATGACCAAACCTGTAACGATAGGCTGGTACAAAGATTGAAGTAAACTAAATTGATCAATGGCAACGACAAAAGTCACTGCAAAGATCAAAATAATCTGAAAAATGGAAGCATCCATAAGTTTTTCTCCTTATATTTTTTGTTGGATTTTAACTGAAAAAATGGGGAGCTTATAATATCAACACGAGAAAAATAAATTCACTTGACAATAAATACTCTATTTTCTTGAAAAATCCTCTTGTTACCTAAGTTAGAATGTATCACGGGTATCATTTGAAGAGCTTATCCAAGGGCTCTATTGCTGTGGTCGGCACGCGCTGTATCTCAAGCTCAACACCGAGTTCTTTCAGCTTCTTAAAAGCTGCCACATCATCGTCATCAACAGCAATGACCGTTGCGACTTGACGTTTTCCTTCTGACATGTGCATATTCCCGATATTCACTTTTTTAATGGGTACGCCACCTTCAACAAGACGTAAAACATCCTGGGGATTTTCACAGATAATAAAAATCAATTGGCGATCAGCAGCTTTACTAATAATATCAATCGTTTTTTGGAGACTAAAATAGCGTGTCGCAACTCCAGTCGGTGCGGCCATATCCATCAGTGCTTGACGCTGTGGATTGCTTGCCACATCATCATTTGCGACAAGCAAAAGGTTGGAGCCGACAAAGCTGTTCCACTGTGTGGCAACTTGACCATGAATCAAACGATTGTCAATACGAGTAAGTAAAATATTTGGCATAAAAATAACCTTTCTTAATAAAGAATAGGAAGCTCTTTGTCCTACTCAAATTTTATTTAACATCCTAGAAGATAGGGAAATGAACGTTTTACAATATCTGCGTGATGGCATAACGTGAAACTCTAATCACCAACTTATCCGCAAGCTTTATGCGGCAGAATTCTTCATCTAAATCAGTAACCACTCCTGTCAAGCCACCACTAAACATGACCTCACTCCCTACGGCAAGAGTCTGATGCAGCTCGGCGATAACTTTTTTCCGCTTGCTGAACTGTAAACCACTCACAATGCTATAAAACGCACCCCCTAGAAGAAGAAAACCAATAAAAACAAGTGAACTGTTGATAATAAATTGTGCCGTCATTTAAATGCCATCACTTTCTTCGCTTTCTTGCACTTTCTTACCTAATTCTAAGTCAAGAGTAATACCATCTTGAGCTGTTGAAACAGACAAATCAAGCATTACATCTATTTCTGTTCCCATCATTCCTTGAGAAACAAACTCAATCAGCATCGGAAGATTTGTGCCCGTAAAAATGTGCACACTCTCACTCCCTCCTTTAGCTATCATGGCTTTATTAAAAGGCGTCCCTCCAAGTAGGTCTGTAAAAATAGCTACTTCTTCACCATTTTTACAAAAATCATTTAAAGCGTTTTGATATTCTTCAAGATGCGTTGCTTCATCAAAAGTAAGTGTGTGTAAGTCTGCTTGTGGTCCGGTAATTAATTCCACCGCGCTCTTCATGCCTTCTGCAAAATGCGCATGCCCAGAAATTAAAGCTTTCATCATTTCTCCTTATCTTCTAAATTTAGTTTTATTATAAGCTATGAATTATAGGAAATTTTTCCAAATAAGACCTATATTTTTGGTAAATTTTCCGGAATTAATCGCTTACAATCTTGCTTTATCTTTATCTCTAATTTCGATCTTTAAGAGGACATGGCCTGTTTACCATTGACATATACTTCTGAAAGTTCCATATTGGACTTTAAAACGATAAAATCAGCATTATAATCTTCTTTAATTTGACCACAGCGGTCATCAATATTGACAGACTTAGCAGCAGTTAAGCTTGCCATCATAAGCGCTTCCTCCGGTGTTGCAATCCCCCAATCTACTACGTTTTTAATCGCATCCTTTAACATGAGGACTGAGCCAGCCAAACTGTTTCCTTCTTTAAGATGGGCCGCGCCTCCTTCGACACGTACAGGAAATTCTCCCAACATATAATCACCATCGGGCATTCCCGCAGCACGCATCGCATCCGTAATCAAGACCGTGTGCGCTGCGCCCTTACTTTGTATTAATATTTTAGCCGCTGTCGGATGTACATGATGCCCGTCACAGATCAGCTCGGCATAGGTATTCGGAAGGCTCAGTGCTGCACCAACCATTCCGGGTTCCCGATGGTTAAAGGGGCTCATGCCGTTAAATGTATGAACAAAGACAGTAGCACCCGCCTCTACCGCCGCTGTTGCTTGGGCAAAGGTAGCGTTAGAGTGCCCCAAAGCAACCGTGATGCCTCGTTTTGTGAGGGCTCGGATAAATTCTATACTTCCTTCTCTTTCAGGAGCGACAGCTATTTTTCGAATCATACCATGAGCTGCTTGGTTCCACTTTTCAAATTCTTGCACATTTGGATCTGACATATAAGCAGGATTTTGTGCACCTTTATGTTGAGAAGTAAAGTAGGGTCCCTCAAGGAAAAGACCTTGTATTTTGGCTCCTGTAGCTGTGGGCTCATAATTTCCAACTACTTCGCAGACTTCTCTAAGATGCTCATGCTCTCCTGTCAATGGTGTAGCTATCCAAGAAGTTACACCTCCTCTAAGTAAGCCTTGGCTTATCTTGTCAAGAAGCTCTGACTGCCCATCCATTACGTCCGCACCATCGAAACCATGTATATGTGTATCCACCAGTCCTGGAGCAATCCAGTATCCTGTATAATCTTTGACTTCAGCATCTTGAGGCACTTCTTGCCTATGTTTTCCAAAATTCCCTTCTTTGATTTCTAAATAGCCACCATTGCGTGTGTGATAAGGATAGAAAAATTTATCCGCTTTAATATAGTAAGTCATATCTTGCCTCCATTTACCTTTTTTCTTAGTATAAATCAGAAATAAGGGGAAAATTTTCCAAAAAGCCCCTTAAATAAGCGGAAAATTTTCCCAAAAAAAAGCAGAGCTTTTATCTTCTCTGCTTGTCTTATTTAATCTTCACGAATAGGTGCCAAATTTTTGTAAAGGGCAAAAGCATCCAACAAGATACGATTCACAACTTGTAAACACAGGCGACTCCCCACATCTAAACCAAAATTAATCGTTTTTTGAGTTGATTTGTAAGCATGGATGCAAACATCAGCTTGACTTCCGATAGGACTCGGCATTGCTCCCACGAGTGCAATAATCTTTGCTCCCCGATTTTTCGCTTTATGAAGTGCTTGTACAATCTCAGGTGTTTCGCCACTCAAAGAAAAAGCAACGATGAGATAATCACGATTGGCTTTACTTGCAAAATACTGCATATAGTCAAAATCATCGTGAATGACACAAAGTTTTCCAAAGAGTTGCAGCTTATCCATCATTTCCCGCGCAACATTCGCACTCAGTCCTGCACAAAAAATCATAATTTTGCTGTGATGATCAATCAACTTAATAGCAGCTTCAATATCATCTGCTGAAAGTTGATTAATGGTCCGTGTAATTTCGACTTCATTTTTACGGATAGCTTGATTAACCTCTTTAGAAAAGCCATTTTTGCGTCGCTCGTTTTTGGTATTACGAATAGTTTGCTTAAAGTCAGAATAACCCTCGTAGCCCATTTTTTTCAGCGTTCTATTCACTGTGGAAACACTGACATGTGATTCTGTGGCCAATATCGAAATAGATAGATTAGGGATTCGATTTAAATTATCTTGAATATGATTCCAACAATACGACTCTGCTTCACTTAATGTTTTCAAGCGTCACTCCTTTATCTTCAAATCTTGTATTTTCTACCATTGCAAGTCAATATTTTTCATAGTTTTCAAAAAGATACTCTAAATCATCAATTGTCTTCAAAAGCTCCTGACCGATATTGGTATCTTTAACACAGGTCCTTTCTTCTACTCGATCAACCAATCGCTTGACACTCACAATATCACTGCCGTCTTCGACAGCTGCTTTTATAGTTTTAAAAGGCTCGTGAGCTGCCAGCTGCATGCCATAACTGTTATAAAGTAAAGTGTATCCTGCAATTCCGGTTTCTTTTTGGTAAGGCTTAGAAAAACCGCCATCAATCACAATCAGCTTACCCCCTGCTTTAATTGGTTCTTCACCTTTCTTTTCTTTGACCGGTGTATGTCCATTGATGATATGACCTTTTTCATCCATACCAAAATTTTTCAAAATGCGGCAAATTGTCTCGGGCTCTTCTCTTAGACGATAGTAAGGATTTTTCTTTTCCACATGTGTTGCTTTGTCTGAGATGTAATAACGCTCAAAAGTGGTCATCGCTTCTTTACCAAAAAGTGAAGAAGATTCTCCCACCCACAGATACCAGAGTAAGTCTGTAGATAAATCTTCTTGGACATCCGGATGCGCCAAACTCTTTCTCACATGGTCTTCGAATAGATCGAGCAGTTCACGTCCAGAATAAGCTTCTCCTTCAAGCCTGAAACACTTAAAGTCACCATTTTCATGAAGGGGCAAGCAACCATGAATCAGTAAATTCCCATTGTAGGAAAGATACATTGAACCTTTTTCTAAAAGAAAATCAATATGTTTTTTGAGCTTTTGGGAAGCCTTAAAATTTTTCAGCAATTTTTTCAGTAAAATTTCTTCCTCAGCACTTAACTGCTCCGGTTGAACTGGATCAACCGTCGGTGCTTGAAATTCTTGCAAATCATACTGTTTGCCTTTGAGGGAGATACGTTTTTCATCATAGTTAATAAAATGCAAAACATCCCGCTCTTCCAGATGAAAATCCGGGCGCCGTGCAATTAATTGACTTTCTAACTTGAACTGCAAGATTGCTGTCGCTTGTTGGAGTTTATTCAGCAAGTCACACTCCTCCTGCGATAGATATTCTCCTTCCGTCAAACGAGGGGCAAAGGCTGGGCTGGGCTCATAATACCGCTCCGCATATTCAATCAACGGACGTAAATTAATCCCATAGGAATCTTCAAGAATATCCAAGTTACCATAACGGGAGCTAATACGAATAACGTTCATCATCGCAAGCGGTGAACCTGCCAAAGTGGCCATCCAGATAATATCATGATTGCCCCACTGAACGTCCACTGAAGGCATACTTATTAAACGATCGATAATTTTATCAGGATAAGGGCCCCGATCATAAATGTCACCTACCACATGTAAATGATCAACAGTCAAACGTCTCACACTATCCGCAAGTGCAGTAATCAAGTTTGGAAGCTCACCTAGATGTTGAAGTTTTTCAATGATTGAGTCAAAATAAGCACGTTTTTCAGAACTTGATTCAACTTCATGTTTTAATTCCTCAAGAATATAGCGGAATTTTTCTGGAAAAGCTTTACGCACTTTCGACCGTGTATATTTTTTCCCTGCAAAACGCGCGACTTTCAATAAGGATATCAAGTTCTCACGGCAATAATAAGCAAATGCCTCTTGCGAAAGCTGACTTTCTTTGGAAGCCAACTTTTCTTCTGGATAATAAATCAAAGTTGCCAGCTCTGAAATTTCGGTAGGGTCTAAGTCAGGAAAGCATTCGCGGAGCTTTTCTTTAATCGAACCTGAGCCGTTACGCAAGACATGATTAAAAGCATCGTATTCCCCATGTATGTCACTCACAAAATGCTCTGTACCTTTAGGAAGTTCACAAATTGCGCTGAGATTTATGATTTCAGTTAAGACTGCTTCTTTGGATACAAACTGTTCTTTCAGCAACTTATAGTACTTTTCATCCATGATCTGTTATCTCCTCTAATTCTTGCTTCTTGATAAAAGCAACATGCCTACATTATAGTATTTTTAACATTCATAGTAAAGCGCTTTCTTCTAAATGTGTTTTTCCCGTACAAAAAAGAGCAAAGTTTAATCTTTGCTCTTTTATAAATCACATCATTATAATTTTTGTTTTAAATACTGTCCGGTGTAAGATTGCTCAACCTCAGCCACTTCTTCTGGCGTACCTGTAGCTAAGATTGTTCCGCCGCCAGCTCCCCCTTCTGGTCCGAGATCAATAATGTAGTCAGCGGTTTTAATCACATCAAGATTATGTTCAATAACAACGATGGTATTGCCTTGATCCACAAGACGATCCAAAACTTTAATCAATGTGGCGATATCTTCACTGTGCAAGCCAGTTGTGGGTTCATCCAAGATATAAAAGCTCTTGCCTGTACTACGTTTTTGCAATTCGGAAGCAAGCTTCATACGTTGTGCTTCACCACCAGATAAGGTGGTAGCTGGTTGTCCCAAAGTAACATAGCCTAAGCCGACATCAACAATGGTTTGCAATTTTCTCTCAATTTTTGGAATATGACGGAAGAATTCCAAAGCATCCGACACACGCATGTCGAGAATTTCTGAAATATTCTTCCCTTTATAATGAACTTCCAAGGTCTCTGAGTTATAGCGTTTGCCATGACAGATTTCACAAGGGACATACACATCTGGGAGAAAATGCATTTCAATTTTGATAATACCGTCACCCGAACAAGCTTCACAACGTCCGCCTTTGACGTTAAATGAAAAACGTCCTTTTTTGTAGCCACGTATTTTGGCTTCATTCGTTTCTGCAAAAAGTCCACGGATATCATCAAAAACAGAGGTATAAGTTGCTGGATTTGAACGTGGTGTACGTCCAATCGGCGATTGGTCAATATCAATCAGACGTTCAATTTCTTCATAACCGGTAACTTTTTTATGCTTCCCTGGTTTTTCTGAATTATGATTGAGCTTTTGCGCCAAGGTTTTCTTCAAAATTGAATTAACCAAGGTTGATTTACCTGACCCTGAAACACCGGTTACAGCCGTCATGATTCCTAGAGGAAATTGGGCATCGATATTTTGTAAGTTGTTTTCGGAAGCCCCAGTGACCTTCACCATGCGTTTTTTATCGATTTTACGGCGTTTTTCCGGGACAGGGATAGAACGTTTCCCTGATAAATATTGTCCTGTCAAGGATTTTTTATTTTTCGCTACTTGTTTTGGCGTACCAGCAGCAATAATTTCTCCCCCTAAATCTCCAGCGCCTGGTCCGACATCAATCAGCCAATCTGCTGCTTTCATCGTATCTTCATCGTGCTCAACCACGATAAGTGTGTTGCCTAAGTCACGCATTTTTTGGAGGGATTCAATCAAGCGGTCATTGTCTCTTTGATGCAGACCAATTGATGGCTCATCAAGGATATAAAGGACGCCTGAAAGGTTCGAACCAATCTGTGTCGCTAAACGAATACGTTGCGATTCTCCACCTGATAAGGTCCCTGAAGCCCGTGAAAGTGTCAGATAGTCAAGACCCACATTTTTTAAGAAAGATAAGCGATCTTTGATTTCCTTTACAATAGGTTGGGCAATCATTTCATCGTTTTCAGATAAAGTAAGAGCAGCTAAAAACTCTAACTCGTCACCAATAGCTAAATTAGAAAGTTCCCCGATATGTTTTCCATCCACCTTAACCGAAAGGGCTTGATCGTTCAAACGATAGCCGTGACAAGTCGTACATGTTAACTCCGTCATGTAACCACGAAGGTATTCACGTGTATAATCACTTGAGGTTTCGCGGAAACGACGGTTGATATTGTTGATTATCCCAGGGAAAACCATGTCTTTATCAGAAACGTTCCCAAAATCACCGACATAGTAAAAATGGAATTTACGATCACCAGAGCCGTGAAGAATAATATCTTTATGTTCTTCCGGTAAATCAGCCCACGGTGTATCCATATCAATTCCAAAATCACGGCTGGCACATTCCAACATGGTAGGGTAGTAATTTGAAGAGATAGGATTCCATGCCGCAATAGCACCCTCGCGTAAGGTCTTACTGTCGTCAGGAATAACCAAGTCAGGATCGACTTCATTTTTCATCCCTAGACCATCACAGTCTGGACAAGAACCAAAAGGCGCATTAAATGAAAAGAGACGTGGCTCTAGCTCAGGAACAGTAAAACCACAGACAGGACAGGCATAGAACTCACTGAAAAGAAGTTCCTCCCCATCCATCTTGTCCACAATAACATAGCCTTCAGCAATACGTAGTGCTGCTTCAACAGAGTCAAACAAACGTGAACGAATACCTTCTTTTACAACGATACGGTCAATAACGACTTCGATATTGTGCTTTTTATTTTTATCGAGCTCTGGTGCTTCTGTCACATCGTAAACTTCACCATCTGCGCGGACACGTACATAGCCTTCTTTTTGCACACGCTCAAAAACTTTAACGTGTTGTCCTTTTTTACCACGCACAATGGGTGCCAAAATCTGCAGGCGTGTTTTTTCAGGCAGTTCGAGGATTTGGTCCACAATTTCTTCAACCGATTGTGCTGAAATTTGACCGTGTCCATTGATACAGAAAGGTTTTCCGACACGCGCAAAAAGCAAACGGAGATAATCATTAATCTCCGTCACTGTTCCAACAGTAGAGCGGGGATTTTTACTGGTTGTTTTCTGGTCAATGGAGATGGCTGGTGACAATCCGTCAATGCTGTCCACATCTGGTTTATCCATATTGCCTAAAAATTGACGGGCATAAGCAGATAATGATTCGACATAGCGACGTTGTCCTTCAGCATATAAAGTCTCAAAAGCCAGAGAAGACTTCCCTGAACCTGATACACCTGTAACAACGACCAACTTATCACGCGGAATAGTAACATCTATATTTTTTAAATTGTGCTCTCGAGCACCATGGATAACAATTTTATCTTGGGGCATTTATTCTTCCCTTCTCACTTCTATCCCAGATTTACTGAGACTGAATTTCTTATTTTCGATAAAGATACTTCAATTATACTACATTTTAAGGTACAATAGCCTTATCATGAAATCTTATTTTGTCTATGTTTTACGTTGTGCTGACGATACGCTTTATTGTGGCTATACAGACGATGTTACGAAACGACTGGAAACCCATAACTCTGGTAAAGGTGCCAAATATACTAAAGCACGACGTCCTCTTCAACTTCTGACTTCCGTTGAATTTTCAGATAAGAAACGCGCTTTAAAATGCGAATGGTGGTTTAAACATAAACTCAATCGCTCACAAAAATTAAAATTAATTAAAGAAAAAACCATTAAAGAAACCTTTGAGCAAGAACTTCTAGCTAATGAAAAAGGCTAAAAGGCCCCTCTTCTCAGCTTAATTATAAAAAAGCAAACTTAAGTTTGCTTTTTTATAATTTTTCTAGTTTAACAGCTGTACCATAGGCAGCTACTGAATCCACATTGCCAAATGTTGAAGAGTCAAACCGCATCGCGAGAATTGCATTGGCACCTTTATCTCGTGCCTCTTCTGCAAGACGTTCAATAGCACTCTCACGTGTTTCATGCTGGAGTTTCGTATAACCGGCAATTTCACCACCAACAATCGTTTTTAATTGTTGTCCGGTACTTGAGAATACGTTACGCGAACGGGTAGTTAAACCAAAAACTTCGCCGTAGACTTCAACCACACGATAGCCTGGTGCATCATTTGTAGTTAAAATTAAGATATCTTTCATTTCTTTGCTCCTTTATAAGTTACATTTTGTCCAAGATTTCATGGATAATTTCATGCGAATCCAGAACATTTGTTTGCTTCATTTGTTTCATGAGTTCCACTCTGTTATGGCCATCAAAATTAGCTACTGCTTCAACCATACCAAAAACCAAACTTTCAAAACCACGATTATATGTGGCAGTTTGCCAGCCGTTAATTCCGATTTTTTGCTTGTCTAGTCCTGTAAGAATTTCTAACTCCGTCAGTTCTGATAAACGATAGGTTCCACTGCTTGCTTCAACCGTAAATTCCTCAGAAAAAGCGCCTGAGACCAAGTTCATGCTGGCAACACCCATACAAGATTGTGTTCTCAGTGTGACCATGACACGTGAAAGTTTTTTGTCCGGCGTCATCGCTAATTGATAACTGTAACGTTCAATCTCATCATCCAACAAGTAAATCAACGTATCCAAAGGATGAATGAAAATATCATACAAACTAAACTGCACTTCATCGGCATTGTTCGCTAAGTTTTTACTTACTTTGATAAAGTTTTTTTGATGGACCTCTTTTAGTTTGTCGGTCAGTGGGGCAAAACGGCGATTAAAACCGATAACAAAGAGGACATTATTTTCCTCAGCCAAGCGATGAAGTTCTTGGACCTCCTCAAAGTTTTCGGAAATCGGCTTATCCATCATGACATGTGTCCCTGCACTCAAATAACGTTTTGCAAGTTCAAAATGTTGGGCCGTTGCTGCATGAATGACAACCATATCGCAAGTTTCCAACGCGCTTAAATCCGTTGTCGCATATTCAAATTTGTATTTTTTTCGAATCTCTTCAGCTTTTTCCCAGGTTCTCGAATGCAAAATGAAGCGATGTTCGGCCTGCATTTTTGCATAAACGGGCAGATAGGCCTTACCTGCGATATTTGATGTTGCACCAATTATTCCAATAATCATATAATCTCTCTAACTGTCTTTTGAATAAATTACGATGAGCTTGCCTTGAGCAATTTTTAACTCCATCGTCTCACTGATAAAAGCATTACTTGCATAGATGTCCGCAAAGTTATCCTCAGCTTTCAGTGGATATTTTGCGTTTTCAATCTCTAAACTTCTGTTTGTGCCAACCTGAACAATTCCCAAATACGGATAGCCTTCAATCTTGTGAATTGTATGCTGCCCTTGAGTCAAATATGTTACAAAATTTTGATTGTCCTTCAAAGAAATCCTTTCCGGACAGGCAAAATACAGTGGCAGATACACATTGGTCAAATGATGGTCAAGCCTTCCACCAAGGGCTCCAATAATCATAATTTCTGCATCTGGAAAACGAGAAAGTACCTGATCTAAACCAGCTTCTAAATCCGTCTGATCCTTCTCTGCCGGAAGTTTAACAAGTTCATGAGCAGCTTCTGATAGTTTATCGAATTCTTCCTTACTTACAGAGTCAAAATCACCAACTGCTAAGTCCAAGTCTTGATGTTCCTCAAGTAAAAATAAAGCACCACGGTCAATGCCGACATAATAATCATAGCTTTCTTCAGGTAGGCTAGCTGGCCGTCCTGCGTGGATAAGCACTCTCATCGCTCATCCCCGCTGCCTGCTATTTTACCTCTGAGCTGACGACTTTCTAGTTTATTTAAGTTGGCTTGAGCGACTTGTTCCAAATCTAGTCCCAGGTACCGCGCACAGGTTGCCACATGCCATAAGACATCGCCTAATTCTTTTCCCAAAGCATTTTTATCTTCCTCGTGAATGATGCCATCCTGATCACGGATGATTTTTTTTATCTTATCCGCAACTTCTCCTGATTCACCCGCTAAACCGAGTACCTTATCTAAAAAAGCAAAATTTACCTGCTCAATGTCCGCTAAAGGACCATTGACATCAAATTTTATTATTTCCTTTTGATAATCCTTAAGTTCCATAGATAAGGTTCCTCCTTTAAATCTCTCTCTTATTATATCAAAAACTCCTCTGAAAAAGGATGTTTCATCCCTTAGTTTTATGCAAAAAAAAGCCCTCGAGTAACTGAGAACTTTTATTTAAGCTTTAAGGGCGGATACGTCCAAGCATACGTGGGAAAGGAATAGCTTCACGGATGTGTTGGTTACCTGTAATAAAGGTTACCGCACGTTCCAAACCAAGTCCAAAACCAGAATGTGGCACAGAACCGAATTTACGTAAGTCGAGGTACCAGCTGTATTCTTCTTCTGAGAGACCAAACTCTTTTACTTTTTCAACCAAGTAATCGTAATCTGTCGCACGTTCTGAACCCCCAATGATTTCACCATATCCTTCTGGCGCGATAAGATCGGCACAAATCACAACATCTTCACGTGTTGGATGTGGTTTCATGTAGAAAGCTTTAATCGCTTTAGGGTAGTTGATGATAAATGTTGGCACACCATAGTAGTTAGAAACAAATGTTTCATGTGGTGAACCAAAGTCATCCCCCCACTCGATATGATCATAATCATTATTTGCTTCTTCTTTTTGAAGAAGTTCAATCGCATCATCGTAAGTGACACGTTTGAATGGTTCATTGACATATTTTTCCAATAAATCAATGTCACGTTCCAAACTTTCTAGGGCATAACGTTGGTTTTCCAAGACTGATTTAATCAAATGTTTGACATATGCTTCTTGAATATCCAAAGATTCTTCATGTGTTGTGAAAGCCATTTCTGGTTCAATCATCCAGAATTCAGTCAAATGACGGCGTGTTTTTGATTTTTCAGCACGGAAAGTTGGACCAAAGGTAAAGACTTTACCAAATGCCATCGCACCCGCTTCAGCATAGAGCTGACCAGTTTGTGACAAGTAAGCAGGTTGTCCAAAGTAATCTGTCTCAAAAAGTTCTGTTGTTCCTTCAGGAGCTGAACCTGTCAAGATTGGGCTATCTATTTTAACAAAGCCGTTGGCATTATAAAACTCATAGGTTGCACGGATAATTTCGTTACGCACAAGCATAATAGCATGTTGCTTGCGGCTACGTAACCATAAGTGACGGTTATCCATCAAGAAGTCTGTCCCATGTTCTTTTGGTGTGATAGGATAATCCACAGATCCCCCAACAACTTCAAGATCTGTAACATCAAGCTCGTAGCCAAATTTTGAGCGTGAATCTTCTTTCACAATACCTGTTACGATTACTGATGTTTCTTGCGCCAAGTGTTTGATTTCGGTGAATTTTTCTAAGCCAGCTTCTTCACCAAATTTTTCAATCATGTTCGGTTTGAAAACGACAGCTTGGAAATAAGCTGTACCATCACGGAGTTGGAGAAATTGCAATTTTCCTTTTCCTGATTTGTCTGCAACCCAAGCGCCGATTTTGATTTCTTCTCCGACGTGGTCTTTCACATCGATGATTGATACTAAGTCTTTCATAAATAATTCCTTCTCTTTTTATTAATATAAATCTTTGTCTGCAAATTTCTCTAACCAGATTTCCTTCAAAGTTTTTAAATCTTCTTTAAAAGCTTTAGGTGTCTGTAATTCGTCTTTCTTAAGCTCTTCCAAGACCAGAAGTTCAAAGTCATCCGATTTCCAATCTTTGTCAATGGCTAGTGGAACACCAATCCCTGTTTTTCGTGAAAATTCAAAGCGATTTTTCAAACCAGGTAAATCTGGTGCTATATCAAGATAAAACTTGTTTTTTGAAATATTTTTATAAGCAACAACAGCGCCTAGCTTTTCTTGGAGCTTGTAAGCTGATTTTGCTTCTTTTTTATCTATCATGCGCCACTTCCATCCAGTTCTTAAGACGTTTTACAGCTTCTGTTAAACTCTCAAGGTCAGTGGCATAACTCAATCTTACATGTACAGGTGAACCAAATCCTTCTCCCGTTACAAGCGCCACTCCGGTTTCTTCAAGAATCGCTGTCGCAAAATCCGTAACATTGTCATATCCTTTGAGCGCCATGGCTTTCTCAACTTTAGGGAAGAGATAGAATGCACCATTAGGTTTGATGGCCTCAAAGCCAGGAATTTGATTTATCATCGGATGAATCAAATTTAGACGGGCTTCAAAAGCTGTACGCATTTTTTCGACTGCCGTCTCATCAGAATTAAAAGCTTCGATGGCTGCATATTGAGCAACTGTACTTGGATTTGAGGTTGTTTGACCTGCAATCTTGGTCATTGCTGCAATAATTTCGCTGTCACCAACTGCAAGCCCAATGCGCCAACCGGTCATCGCAAAGGTCTTCGATACACCATTAATAACAATCGTATGTTGACGAATCGCTTCGGATAAAGATGAAAGAGCTGTAAACACACTCTTATTATAAACCAATCGGTGGTAAATATCGTCTGCTAAGATTAACAGATCATTAGCTACAGCCCAATTTCCCAAAGCCAATAATTCTTCTTTTGAATAAATCATTCCTGTGGGATTGGACGGGCTATTCAGCAAAAGTACTTTTGTCTTTTCAGTTTTCACTGCCTCGAGTTGTTCGACTGTGATTTTAAAGTCATTTTCTTGCAAAGTCGAAACGACAACAGGATGACCTCCCGACATTTTAACTTGGTCCACATAACTCACCCAATAAGGGGCTGGAATGATGACCTCATCTCCTTTATCTAAAACACTTTGAAAGAAGGCATAAAGCGCAAATTTAGCACCTGTGGTAACCAAAATTTCCTTATCTTCAATGGCATAACCATAATATTTTTCCCAATAATTGCGCACAGCACTTTTCAACTCAGGCAAACCAGAAGCCTGCGTATAGAAGCTGGCTTTGCCTGAATGGATAGAATCAATGGCTGCTTCCCCGATGAGTTCTGGGGTAGAAAAGTCTGGCTGTCCCAAAGTTAAATCAATAATGTTTTTTCCTTGGCTTGCGAGATCTTTGGCACGCTTTGCAGCAGCGAGAGTCACAGACTCGTCGATGTTTGAAACAAAATCAGATAATTTTTTCATAAATTACATCAGCTCCTTACCCGTCTTGAAATCATAAAGTTTAAAACCTTCACGACTATTTACCTGCCATACGGGCTGATTTTTATACAGGGCCAAAACGATAGATGTCGTATTATCTGCTTGAAGCGTTTCGGGCTTAACACCTGTTGCCATGTCAATAACTGTTAAATTTCCCCCTTTTTCCGGAATTAAAACACCTATCTCCTTGCCTTTTTCAGTTTTGCCAAGTAAAGAATAATCTGTGCTATCTGTAGTTGCAATGTCAAAAGCTGTTGGAGTTTTCAGCTCAGTTTTATCCTTTGCTATAGCAATTGCAGCGCTTCTTGCTGTATTGTAAGGGCTGACTGCTCTCCAGATAAAGAGGCTTATCGCAATAAAACCTGCCAGAATTACCGTTAAAACACCGATAATAATCTGTGTGTGCAGAGTCATTCGTCTTCTTCTCATAGCCTGCCTTTCTGTCCTTTAGATAATCTATTTAATTATAGCAAAAAAGCAACGAAATTGCTTCTCTACAAAGGTCTTCTGCCAGAAAAAGTCAAATCTATAATTTTCCCCAGTCTCATCCCTGAAGAATTTCGGTGCATTTCCTTCACTTCTTCTTTGACCCATCTGTCTCGCGTACCATTTCACATCAGGAATTCAAGAATTTTTTCCACTACTTCGCGAGTTTCAAGTGTTTTAAGGGGCGCAGTTTGTGCAAGATTTTTGCGCATTCTTTTCGCATAAGATTTGCCTGCTAAACGATTGTCAAGAATCACCACTTTGGAATACTGATTATGCCGTCGATTGACACGTCCCAGAGCTTGTTGCAACTTCAACGTTGCCATAGGCACATTGAAATCGTAAAAAGGATTATTAAAGCGTTTTGCATACTTTTTCGTTAAAACATCATCTGGCGTAGCAAAGGGCAAACGAGGAATCATCAGCACAAGGTGATCTTGCTTTTCAAAATCCACACCCTCCCAGAAGGAAGCTAAGCCCAGAAGAATCTGTCCTTCCCCTTTATCAAATTTTTTCTTGATTTGGGCAGCGGTCCCATTAATATCTTGAGCCAATACATCCCAACCTTCAGCGGACAGTTGTTCTGCTACAAAAGTTAAGGACACTTTTGCCGTAAAGAGAACAACAACTTGGCAGCCTAGCTCAGCAACCTCGGAAACTTTATCCGCAACATAATGTGCGTAAGCCATAACACCCGTATTTTTGATATGGGGGCCATCAGACAGGATAAATATTTCTTGATTATCGGCGGGGTGACTCTCAAATTTGAAGAAACGATAGTCCTTAAATCCCAAAAGTTCTGGGAAGATGGGCTTGTCTTCCGTCAGAGATAAGGTCGCTCCCAACATATATATTTTAGTGCCTGAAGGCACCAGTTTTTCAAAATTATAAAAATCCGTACTTGAAGCGTGGACCATATCTCCATCGCGCCAAATAAAGTTCTGCTCAGGATGTTCAAAAATTTCAGCCAGTTCTTTTAAACCAAGCTCTCTCGCATCAAGGGCGATTTTCTCACTGTCCAGTTTTTTATTTTTGAGCTGGAATGTCAAACTTTCTACAAGACGTTTGTTTAAATGTGAATTTTCCGTATCTACGGTTTCCAATTGTTCCGATATTTTAACTGATTTCTGATTGGCCCTCTCCAGTGTCGTAAAGAGTTGCTGTGCTTCATCCACAACCAAAACGCGTTCTTGCAAGAAAGTCTCAGGATAATCTGCAAGACGTTCAATCAGGTAAGCATGATTGACGACTTTAACCTGCGAAATTTCAGCCCTGCGCTGCGCTTTCAGCCAGAAGTCCTGTTCATAATGCAGTTGTTTGTTGTTAACATAGCCATCATGCGCAATCTGAGCGAAGTACTCCTCGTTTGTCATGACCTTGGAGAGTTCGTCTAGCTCCCCTGTAAGTGTTTCCGTCAACCAGACTAAAATTTTCATCTTGAAAATTTCGAAATTTTTCCCTTCTGTATTTGCCAGCAAAAGCCGTGAAAATTTTTCCAAGGAAATATAATTCTTCGTCCCTAAAAGCTTAGAGAAATTCACACCAAATTTTTCTTTCAGGATTGGTGCTACACCATGAATCATCTGATTTTGTAGAACTTTTGTCGGCGTTGATACAACAATTTCACGTCCTTCTGCAAGCAAAGGTAAGAGGTAAGCATATGTCTTACCAATGCCAGTAGGTGCTTCAATGAAAGAAGGACGACTTTGTGTAAGTTCTTCTTTTATTTTTTCAGCGATCTTTTCTTGATTTTTTCGGACTTTAAGACCTAAACGAGAGATATTTTTAGCAAAAGAATTGGCAAGGGGTTGTCTGTTTTCTTTCACTTTTTCTCTACGTGTAGCAATATTGTGTACCACATAAAGCTGCTCAACTTTGAGTGACGTATAAGGCAGCTGCTCCTTTAAGAATTCTTTCGTCTCATAGAGTAAGCTGTCCGAATGGCGAATAATCTCCTCTAACACAGCACGTGGAAGTTCCCGAATCTTGTCTTGCATTTTAAGCAACAACTCCGCTGTAGCCAAAGCATCGGATAAGGCCGCATGAGGCTGATCATGTCGTAAGTCCAGTCGCTCACTCAGAGCTTCCATCCCATATTTTTCAAAGGTAGGAAAAACAACTCGCGCCAGCTCAACTGTATCTACACGCGGTAATTCCAAATCCAAGCCTAAAGGAAAAAGACTTTTCATTAATAAGGAGTAATCAAAGCGCGCATTGTGTGCCACAAAAATGGTGCCTTCCAATTTTTGGCGCACTTCTTCTGCAACTTCCGAAAAGTCTGGCGCTTTTGACAAGCGACGATCAGACAAACCTGTAAGGCTCGCAATTCTCGGCAAAAGTGACTCATGTGGATTGACATCTGTCGTATAAGTGTCTACCACTTCTCCACCCTCGACTAGCGCAATACCAATTTGGATAATTTTATTCTGCGAGCTGTGCGCATCGGTGGCTTCTAAATCCACCACAGCATATCGAGTCATTTTTTTACCTTTCAACTTCTATTTATTTTTATAAGGCTTTGCTTTGCTCGGCCATTTAAAAATAGATCTTTATAATTATATCAAATTAGACGCAATGACACAGCACACAGGTGTTCTTCTCAACATACAGTAACCTTTACCTACCACTTTGATTCACCAAAAAGGTGATTTTACAGTAAGAAGGCCGTAAAAATCTCAAAAAATACACTTGCATATGCCTTTGCCTTGTCCTCTTCTATTCGGTTAAGCCCCCTCCTGCGCCAAAGCCAGACCCCAAAAATAGTTTTTCTTTTACAAATGCTGCAAATTAGAGTAAAATTAGAGTATAGTAAAAAAAAGAAAAGGAGTCCCACTATGCTCGATAATTACAAAAAAATCCTCGTTGGTCTTGACGGTTCTGTAGAATCAACAAAGGCCTTTGATAAAGCTGTTGCCACTGCTCTTCGTAACGATGCCGAATTGGTCATCGCTAACGTCATTGACTTGCGTGCATTTCAGTCTATCTCTGCTTATGATTCTGTCGTAGCGGATGATACACATAAAGGTGCCGAAAACCTCATTAATGACTTTGCAACTGAAGCGAAAAACGCTGGTGTAAAAACAGTAACTACTCGTGTCGAATTCGGCTCACCAAAAGTTATGTTGGGACAAACACTTCCAAAAGAAGAAAATATTGACCTTATCGTGCTTGGTGCAACTGGTTTGAGCTACATTGAACGTATCTTTATTGGTTCTGTTGCAGACTATATCATTAAAAATGCGCCATGTGATACTCTTGTCGTCCGTAAATAATTGTTATATTTCGCCCTCTCGTTGAGAGGTTTTTTATTAAGAAAAAGCACCGCAAAAACTGCGGTGCTTTTATTTTTCAATCTTTGTACGAAGTTTTTCAAGGATCAACTTGTTTATCCCTTTAGGATTTTGAGCCTTCAGCATAGCGTAGGCATAGCTGAAACTAAAAGGTTTGGGCGCATAAGCAATATAACGCGCTTGCCAATCGCTTGGGTTCCATTTTTTCTTGGCTTGATAAAGCCCCTTGAAGCCATATACACCATTCATATTTTCATAAATAAACTGGAAGAGCTGTGTTGTCACTTTGCTGCTATCCTCGTCATCTTTGATATTTGCCAAAGGGCAGAGACCGAGATTACCCCAAGTCACTCCCTCCTCACGCATTGTTTCAAAGGCTTGGAGAAGACACACTTCCATAGAGCCATTAGGCACTTGCACGCGACGGCGCGTCACATCAGCCATATAACCACTTTCCTCGCCTTCAGCATACGGAACAAAAATTACAAAAGCCAACATTTTTCCGGATGCATCACGACTGTAAAAATAACGGCGCCCAAGAGGATTTTCTAAAGCCAAGCCCCCCAACATAAAGCCAAGCTCAGGGCCTTTAGAGCCAAACCATTCGTCTGATATCTCTTGAAGTTCATTTTCAATTTTTATATCTCGTTTTTCATTTGGCTTGTATTCTTCAACAGTAATACCTAAGCGGCGCGCATGATTGATATTGGCACGAACCTTTGCTGTTTTCTTGCCCTTAAGGCTAAAGTCCTCTAAGCGCAAACAAGCATCTTCACCAATCTTAATCATCGAAAATCCATAAGATTCATAGGCAGGGCGCATCGTTTCTGTAATGTCCATAAACAAGATTTTCCATCCATTACGACGTGAAAAATGAACCAGTTCTCCCATAAAACGAGCGGCATCTTTAGGGTCACAAACGATATCCCCACAACCTACGAGAACGTTGTTTACAACGGTATAGGCAAGCATCCCTTCAACAGTAACACTGAAAAAATAAGATTTTTGACCATCAATGGTCATATAAGCCATCGGATTTTGACCATATTTTTCAACAAGTGCGATGGCTTTCTCTTTTTCACGACCACTTAAGATCGGGTAATAAACCAATGGTTTCAAGATATAATAGAGTGCTAACATTACACAAATCCAAGTAATTATAATTAGCCCAACCATATAAAAGCCATGTACATGAGAATTGAAATGCGCTTGCCGGATATCCATTGTAAAAAGAAAATGCAAGGATTGCTTAAAGATAGAATAGACATCTGGATTTCCTAAATAATCGCGCTTCAAAAAACTTAAACTCAATAAGGTATTAAAGAAAGCCAAGACCAGTGGGATGAAACCAAGAAACACTGCCTTTTTTGCATAATTACGGTCCATTGTTCGACTAAAATCACGATAAGTCAACCCGAGAATAACCAGAATGATGAGTGAAAGAAGTGAGCCAATACTGAAAAACCTCTGAGTAGAAATAAAGTTCAACCGTAAAATGACAAATTGAACGACAATAGTAATAATCCAAGCTGACCTTACCCGTCGGTAGAGATTGAGAGAGACCAAAAGCCCCAAAAGTCCTAAAGCAAAACCTAAAATATAATGCGGCATGAAGCTATAGGAAGGAAAATACTCTCTCAAAACAGGTGATCGATGCAAATAGAAAGCCAAAATTGCTCCAATATCAATCACTACGGACAAGAAGATTGCTAAATTTTGTGCAAAAATACGTAATCTATACATGAATAACTGTTCCTTTATGATAACTTGCGATGGTTAAACGATCACAGCATGTCTTTTTTGCGTAACGCCCAAACGACAATGCCACAAAATATAAGCGTTAACCCTAATATGGCCCACATGACCCAACTGATTTCCTGACCAGGTATGGGGACATTCATCCCATAAAAACCGACAACCACACCTGGAATACCCAAGACAAAGGTTGCGGATGTCATGATTTTCATGACAATGTTCAAGTTGTTAGACACAATATTTGAGAACAAGTCGCGCAGGTTTTGGAGCAATTTCAGTTGAATACGTGTTTCCGTGTAGGCCTGATCCGTTTCAATATAAATATCGTAAATCTTATCAGCAAAACCATCTTCATCTTCTTCACGCAGATAATCAATAAATTTCTTCAACACTTCGAGATTATTATTCAAGGCATCTTCAAAATAAATAAGGCTGGCTTGAATACCAATCATATCAACAATTTGATCATTTTTGGTTGAGTTCTTGATTCCTACCTCAAGACGACGACGACGGAGACGAAATTCTCGTAGATAATCATGGAAGTCATGTGTCATTTGATACATAACCTGATAAATAATTTCATGCTTATAGCGTGTAGAGCTGTATTCTCTACCGAATATATGTTCTCCCTTAATGTCATGATTTAAAGCTAAAATGACAGCTTCATTTTTTGTCCAAATCAAAGAGTAAGGAAATGTGCCTACCTCGCCATAACTTGATGAGGCTGGATATTGTAAAAGTATAAGATTATTATCGATATCATCCGTTTCAAAACGGGCGTTTTCATAATCATCGAGAATGCCGCTAAGGTAGTCAAAGGGCAGTTGAAAGTACTCCGAGACACTACCAATTTCTTCACGTGTCGGATTAAGTACATATGTAAAATTCCTCATCTCTGCCGTAGAGACTAGCCGATGTTCAGCTGACAATTCATAGTTTTTAATCATAGTTATATTTTAACAGAAAATCTCTTAAATAAACGTCTCAAACGCTGTTTTCTCCCATGATTTTCACCTTACTTTTTTGAAAGCATTTTCCAAGCCAATCAAGCGGTGAAAAATATGATTTATGCTACAATGAGCTTAAAGTTAAGAATATTTTGACATAAAATTTATTTTTAAGGAGGATTTCATATGTCGACAATGGTTTTCGTCAACTTTCCTGTCTCAGATATTCAGGTTTCCACAGCTTTTTATGAAAAGCTTGGTTTCAAAAAGAACCCTGATTTTTCAGACGATTTGGTAAGCTGTATGGTCTGGGATGAAAATTTCTATATCATGTTACTTTCGCATGAGCGTTACCAAACATTTATTGGTGATAAAACAATCGCTGATACACACAAAGTGAGTGGTGCTCTTGCTGCCTTTACTCTTCCAAGTGCAGATGCTGTCAAAGCATTCGGCAAACTTGCCAGTCAACATGGCGGACAGTCCCTTCATTTAGAAAATGGCATTCCTGAGGACGTTATGTATGGTCTTGAAGTTCAAGATCCAGATGGTAACTGCTTAGAGCCTGTATGGATGGCTATGTGAGTCAATCCTTTTCCTACAAAAAAGACAGGACGCAAATCCTGTCTTTTTTAATTCAAACGACTTAAATAATCATCCGTTGCTTTAAAGAAAACAACTTTATTATCCATGCGAACGCTGCATCGCTCGTTTGCTTGCGCATCATTTGCCCAAAATTAAAGATAACTTTCCTTGCCTGAAGCATCTACTGGGTAGGCAGTTCTGTAGAAGCTTCACTGATGAACTATTTTTCAAATAAGACCTTGCTATACTGTGCGCCCGCAAGCATATCATATTGAATCAGCTCATAATCGTCTACCATTTCTTGATATCTACTTGTTTCCTTATCCGTTTTTTCAAGTTGATCAACCAACTGATAGAATACAGGTACCTTCGTATTTCCTTCTTTCATAGCTAATACAGATAACCCTTCTGGTGTAACTGATTTACTAATGTTCTCACTTTTCCGATGATGATTTTTCCATACAAAATAAGGTGTTGAATGGTCATTAATGAGTTCATTTTCATCATCTTTTACAGGATACTTCATATAAACGGAATTATCAAGAGCAGGGTAGTGGTCGCCATACATAATAACAGTCACATTCCTGTCCATTGCTTCCAATGACTGAATAAATGTCCCCAGTGCCTCATCTGTTTTCTTCACACCCCTCGCATATAAAGCTAACTGTTTTTGCTCTGCATTCAAATTATTACCAGAAATTAAGACATCCTTATTTTCTAGTTTTCCTTTTAAATCTTCTGTATAAGGGTAATGGTTTTGCATACTCAATCCGTGAACAAGAAGGTTCTTTTCAGTAGAAGAATTCACTTCATTTAGTATCTCTTCGAATAAAGTGTAGTCACTTAAATACCCTTCAGCATAATAGACAGCTGAACGCGTTTCCTCCATTTTCAAGAGGTCTTCTCTGCCAGTAAACTTAGAAAACCCTAGGTTGGGTAGAACGTCAGCACGGTGATAACCTGTTTTCATGTGCGTATGTAAGGCGATATTCTCCTCTTTATACTGAGCAATGCTCTGGTTTCTTTCTGGATTTTGATTCAAGTAATCAAAGGCATTAATTTGTTGATTAAAAAATGAATAACTAAAACCTGTTAAGACACTGAACTCAACATTTGTTGTCCCCCCACCAAACATAGTGGATTGTAAATGCCCCCCTGATGCATTTTGTAGTTTTCGAAAATTAGGCATGGGATCTTCTTTCCATGATACACCAGAAAAACTTTTAGGGTCTGCTAAAGATTCACTCAATATCGTAATAACGGTCTCGTCGTCCTTGCCAAAATTTTTCTCAGTAGAAAACTCTTTTTCATATTTTTTTACAATTTCCTCCATCTTCTCTTGAGAATATTGATTCAAAATTCCACTAGAAGACATGGCATCTACTTCTCTACTACTGATAAAATACACTAAACTTCCCTGTTCCTCAAGGCTTCTGGAATGAACTGTGGTCACAAAAATTTTTCCAATCAATACTAAAATTACCACTAATCCTATGCCACCTATAAGTGTCTGTCTCATCCGTGTTCGAATGGTTAATATAGAGATTTTCTTCTTGTACATAAAGTAAAACAGTAATGCCACAATAACAAATGATAAAATAATATAGGGATAATTTTGTTTCAAATACATGTTCCATACAACATCCCAAAAAAGTCCACTGTTAAAGTCAGCCCACATGACAGGTACACCTGTCGTATTCATTTTAATTGAAGATCCAATATAAATTAAAGCATTTATAATGGAGAACAGCAGTAGACCGAACTGGTATTCAAATACTCCCACTAAAACAAGAGTTAAACTCGTTAAAAGTAAAGTTGTGATCAGCATAAAAACTATGCTTTCCATCCTTATGCTATATGTCAAACCAAAGTGCATGTAACCAATGGAAAAAAATAAAATCAGAGCACCTTCATTTATTATGCGCATCCTGCTTGAATGAAATAATTTATAAAAGGAAAGTAAATAAATCGTCTCTAGCACCATTATAAGTATAGTTAAAAGTATAAACAAAGGTTGTTCCTCATTTGTATCAAATAATTTTTAGTGGTAATTACTTGATGAATTCTTTCTCTAAAATTTCCATAATTCTTTCTGATGAAAGCCCATCGCCATATGGATTTTGCGCTTTAGACATCTTCATATATTCACTTGTACTTTCTAAAAGGATTTTTATTTGTTTTTCAACCTGTTCTGTTTCTGTTCCAACAAGTTTCAACGTTCCTGCTTTTACTCCTTCTGGACGCTCGGTTTCATTTCGTAAAACTAAGACAGGGACACCAAGTGAAGGTGCTTCCTCCTGAATTCCTCCTGAATCTGTGAGAATGAGAAAACTACGAGAAGCTATATTATGAAAATCATAAACTTCTAATGGCTCAATTAAATGTACATTTTCCACATCCTTAAACGCCTCTTTCGCTGCATTGCGTACGACAGGGTTAAGATGGACTGGAAAAACCACTTCCACTTCATCTTGGTAATCCATTGCAACATTTTTGACAGCATTAAAGACATTTAACATGGGTTGTCCTTGATTTTCCCGACGATGCATCGTTAACAAAATTATTTTTTTGTCCGTTTTTCCGATATTCTCAAGAATCGGATGATAATAATTTGTTTTTAAAGTATATTGTAAGGCATCAATTACTGTATTCCCTGTAATAAATATTTTTGATTCATCATGGTTTTCCAAAAGAAGATTTGCTTTACTTTTTTCAGTAGGAACAAAGTATAAATCAGAAAGTACATCTGTGATTTGTCGATTCATCTCTTCTGGAAAAGGACTATATTTATCCCAAGTTCTTAATCCTGCTTCAACATGCCCAATTGGAATTTGATGATAAAAGGCAGCTAAACTAACAGCAGCTGTTGTTGTGGTATCACCATGAACCAAAACAATATCGGGTTTTTCTTTTGTTAATATGCTCTCCATTTCTTCTAATATTCGTGACGTTATTTGGGACAATGTCTGTTCTTTACGCATGATATTCAAATCATAATCAGGGCGAACTTCGAAATATCCTAGCACTTGATCCAACATTTCTCTGTGCTGAGCTGTGACAACTGTTACTGGAGTGAAAGCTGAATTATACTTCATTTTTTTGACAATAGGCAACATCTTTATTGCTTCGGGTCTTGTGCCAAAAGCAATCATAACTTTTATTTTCTTCATAATTGTAAATCCTTATCTATAATGAATAAGAAACAGCCTAACCACTCTATTGATTGTAGAGTAACTTAGGCTGATTCAATAAATATTAAACATCTTTTTTAATTAAATACTCAAGAAAAAGAAGACGAGCATTGCGACTAAAAAACCAGTGAAAGCTACATTTAATTTTAATTTTTGTTTATTTTGTTTTCTCATTTTTTATCCTTTATTATTTCTCAAATGATGCACTATGTGCTGTTTTTTTCCAGTTGTTTTGCGGCTTAAACCATGTAAAGAATCCTACGATTTGTGCAAGCATATAAGTTAAAGAATTCCATATGAATGCAACGATCAAGCGAAAGTAGAATAGAATACGTGCTACAATCCCATCTTTCTTTTCAAAATAGGGCTCTGCTTCTTGAACAAAGTAAATCGTCGGCAAAATTAGGAAATTCAAGATTTCAATGACCACCCAGAATCGGAGGAGAGAGAAAAGATCAGGGAAATAAGCAAAAAGTCTGCTATCCAAAGCTGAAAAAATCAAAATCATCAAAAATGCTATGGGACGAACCATTGAATAAGAATAGAACAAAGTCTCTAATTTGCTAAGAAACTCACCAAAAGAACGAGAGCTGAACATGGTTTTAATTTGCTTAAGAGTTGTAGAAAAAGCGACAAACCAATGTCCCTGAGCCCAGCGTGTGCGCTGATTGTGACTCGCAATGAATGAATTAGGCTTTTCATCATGTACTATCGCAAAGTGATTCCAGCCACTTTTCTTCCCAGCCATCGAAAGTTCCACTTGGAGTTCAAAATCTTCAGTATAGCTTCGTGGATTCCAACCTCTCTCAGCTAAATATTCCGTATCAAGAACAAAGCCAGTACCGCCAATCGCAGCATTCCAGCCCAAACGATAGTTTGCATATTGTACTGCACGGTTAGTGATAAAATATACAGCCGCATAGCCAGAAGCAGTTATTGATGAGGCAACATTTTTCATTCCTAAATATCCCTGAACTGCAGTAAATTCTGGATGAGCAATCAGCTGAGAATTCATTTCTTTTAAATAGTTAGAATCGACAATATTATCTGCATCAATAAAAGCAATATAATCATAATTTTTCCAATGATTTGATGCAACATATTTTGCAATGGCATGTGGTTTTCCACGTGGTTCATCAGGTTTCGAAATATTTTCAAATAGTGTCACTTGATCAAAAAGATTTAAAATATCTACAGTTTTGTCTGTACAGTTATCCGCAATGACTACAATATCATAAAGATTATTATCGTAATTTTGCGCAATCAAACTTTCAACTGTCTTAGCAATGACCGCTTCTTCATTATGAGCAGGCACGACAAAAACGAACTTCTTTTTATCCGCAACAATTCTATAATCTCTTTTAGGTTTTTTCAATCCAAAAATTGAAAGAGATGTGAAATAGACAAGATTAGCAAATACGATAATTACTAAAATTATACTTATCCATTTCAAGGGTAGAAATAAATAATTAGGTAGGGTAAACATTTTTCTCCTTACTTCCATAAAAAAGTGTATCATTTCTGAAAATGATACACTTGTGATTAACAAAGTTTTTATTTAAGAACTTCTGTCAATAGTGTTTTTCCGTCAGCATCAGTATAAACTAATTCATAGGTATATTTGGCTTGATCTGAGTATGCATTTGGCACAATCGCTTGGAAAGATTGTGATTCATCTACATCTACAGGAATTCCCCATGAGCTTGCGAAGTTTTGAATGTTACGTGTGTCGACTGTTTCTCCTGATGCATCTTTGATGATTAATTTCTTAGTCACATCTGTGAGTTGAGTTGATGTATTCACATAACCTTCGAAGACCAATTGATCAGAAGTGTTCCAGTATTTATTAAAGACTTGAACTGAAGCTTCTGTATCTTTAGTGATAGTGAAACCTGGTTTGTTATCAATAACTTTTGGTGTTACAGTGTTACGTTCAATAACAACTTCCTCAAGGTCTGCATAGTTGTCATGCATAGGACCCATGCGAGAAATGACTTGATCCAAAGCTAAATCAATTGTTTCTTTAGGTTCTCCATCAATGGCAACTGTCAACTGAATTGTGTATTCACCCGCATCGAGTTTACTCAAAACATCGTTGCTAATAATAATTTGGTAACCGTTATAGCGTGATGAATCATACCAGTTTGTATTTGTAGCTTGGATTCCCTCTGTTACAACTTCACCAGTGGTGTGATTTACGAGTTGTGCTGTTTTTGTTACACGTGAACCATCTGACATGTCCCAACCTTGATTGTCAATTTGCCCTTCATAGACTAGGCCATAGTTTTGCCAATAACCGTTTTTAAAGTTAGAAGCAGTTGTAAAGACTTGTTCTTGAACCTTCACAGAAGTTTCTGAACTGAGTTTATCTTCTTTACCTTCTTGATGCCCTACAACTTGCACAGAAACAGTTTGTCCTTCTTTAAGATCTACTGTTTCAGGTAAGTCAATAGTATAAGCTCCTTGGCTGGCTTCTACTTTATTGCGTGCTACTTCTTCACCATCAACTTTAGCAATGATTTCATAGTTTCGACCATAAGAACTGTCTTCTTTTGGAAGTTCTCCTGTGATACCATCAGCATGAGCAAAGACTTCATCTAGAGAAGCAGGGGCTACAGTCCATTCATCATAGTGAGAAGCATCAGTAACAATTACTTCGTCTGATGTCGCTGTTTTATCTGCCTTACCTTCTTGGTGACCAGTTACTTTAGCTATAACTCTATCACCTTCTTTTAGAGGCATTTCTTTTGTTGCAAAAGTACCATCGGCAGCTACTGTGGCAGCACCTTGTGTATCTCCATTTACAAAGACTTCTACATCATATGTGCGACCAAATTCTTTATTTTGTTCACCAATAGTACCAGTAACAGCTACTGTACCATCTTCTAATGCGTTAACAGTTGGTTTGTTCACTTTCCAACCTGCATAATTTGAAGCGTCGCTGACGATTACTTCGTCTGATGTTGCTGTTTTATCTGCCTTGCCATCTTGGTGGCCAGTTACTTTAGCTGTAACTTTATCCCCTTCATTGAGGACAATTTTATCGGCTTTAAAACTTCCATCGGATGCAACTTCTGCTTTACCTTTAGAAATGTTATTTACAAAGACTTCGACATCATAAGTGCGACCAAATTCTTTGTTTTGTTCACCAATGTTACCTGTGATTTCTGTGTCAGTATCTTTAAGTGCATTTACAGTCGGTTTGTTCACTTCCCAACCGTCGTAGTTTGTGGCATCTGTAACAGTTTCAACTGTCGCTCCACTTTCTTTATCTTCACGATTATCTTGTGATCCAATCACTGTGGCAGAAACTTGTGAACCTTCTTTTAAGACCACTTCTTTAAGTTCAAAAGAACCATCTGCTTTTGGTTTAACATAAATTGGTTCTCCACCGTCAATTGAAAGTGCGACCTTATATGTACGTCCTGCTTCAATATTTTGCTCACCAATATTACCTGTAATTACAGTATCTGTATCTACCATTTTATTAAGCTGAGGTTTATTTACTTCCCAAGAAGCATAACCTGTATTGTCACTCACAGTTAACTCAGATTCAACGCTCTTATCATCATAGACGACATTATTTTCACCATTAGGTTGATGTCCTGTAACAACAGCTTTAATCTTATCACCATAATTCAATGTTCCCTCTTTAAGATCTTTTAAATCTGTAAGAGAGTAGCTGTAGTTATATGATTTTAAAGCGACATCAATATCTTTGTCATCAATGACAAGCTCATCACCAATGTAAACTTTAAGATCATAAGTGCGTCCAGCTGCACGGTTTTGAATTGGAACATAACCACTAATAACTGTTGCACCTTCATACAGTGGGCCATTAATTACTGCTTTTTGTACCTCCCAATCATCGTAACCTTCATTATCTTGACTCGTTACGACTGTGGTAATTTCAGAACTTTCTTTATCTGGCTCACCTGGTTGAGAGCCAACAATTTTAGCTTTCACCACATCGCCTTCTACTAAACCACTAAGGTATGGAACATTTGTATCTGTTTCATCTTTAACAGCTTTATTATAAACTTCTTGATCATTTACTGTAACAATCAGTTTATAAGAACGGTTAAGTTGTTGATTTTGTACTGGTGCATGGAAAGGAATAATCAAGTCATCTTCATAAAGTACTGGAACAGATGGTTCAGCTACTTTCCAATCTTCCCAAGAAACAATGTTTGTTGCATCACTTGCATGTGTGGTAGCTGAGTATTTTGTAGGTCGTATACCATTAATATTTTCATATTTTTCTTTACCACGTACACGTGCAGTAACAACATCACCAGGATTTAAATAACTTCCAAAGTCAAAATCCCAATCTCCTTTTTTAATCGTTTCGCCACGAGAGTTTGTGCCACCGTCTTCTGATGCCATCTGGATGTATTTAAATGGTGTACCATTAACCATCAATTCAATGTCATAATCTGTAGGATGTTCATTGATTTCATCTTGAAGACCATTTCCATAGAAGTATGAATTCTTTTCAGTGAGATAATAAAGTGTTGTATCTTCTACTGGATTCTCAATCCATGAATCTAAAATGTCATCACTTGCGACACTACCAACAATTTTATTTGTGAAACCAATAGCCATCGAGTTAGCATCTGTTTTAGCTGTGATGCTATAGTTAGGTTTACGTTCTACGAGACGTCCTGTATCTTTAGCCCATTGTCCCAAATCAATGTTCATATCTACTTCGATGTCAATACCAGAGGCAATTTGGACTGTATATTGTGCTGTTTTATAATAAATAACCTTATGTTTGCTATCATAATTCATTGTTTCCGAATTAAACAATGAACTTTTATCCCATAGGTCTTTTTGTATATCCATGGTTTTTGTTCCACCCAAGACACTGTCTTTGGATCTTTTCACTGTACCACTGATATATTTTTGGAAATCTTTTGTATTGAAGAACTCATCTGCAATATCTGAATCAATAGAAATCTCCTGACGGTAAGCTTGTAATGCTGCTGTACCATTACCATGAGATTTTGTATGGATATGTAAAGTATCCGCGTCTGCTTCTAATTCTTTGTACGTATCTTTGAAAGTTGTAAGACCGATTGCTGGTGAAATACCAGAGTAATTATTTGTTGTTGAATCTACATTTAAAGCTGCAATATTTGCTCCAGTTACTTGAGTAACTGGTGTACTCATCACTTGTTCTTGTTTTACACCTGCCTTTTTATCTTCTGTACCATAAGTTGAGCTATAAGCCACAACTCCTAGTATACCTGGGATAAGTAAAACTCCTGCAACATAATATTTACCATTTTTTTTCAATCTTGAATCTCCTTTTTATTTCTTGTGATTAATTTAAGAAGCCTCTTTATGTGTTTTTCAATATAATTCGGATTTTTCTGACAATTAAGCATTAGAAAGCTAGATTAAACCTGATTTTTTGATAAATAACGAATATAGACAATTTTTAAATATTGACTCCTAATTCCATTTGATATAAACTAAAGAAGTGATTTTTAAGGATTAACACACCGGTAACATTTTATGAGTATCAATTAAATCCGAATTATACTGACACACCTATAACCCCTGCCATAATGGGCTTTTTTAATTATTATCATTTAAATATCCCGATATTTTTCTAATATTTCCTGAAAAAAAGCAAAAAAAATACTACACATCAATTCATGGCAAGCTCCGTTTTTTATCTTTTTTCGCCCTTAAAATTGAGGAAATATGACCAATTTTTTAGAAATATTGATAAAATTTTTTAAGTAAAAAGAAGTTTGATATGAAAAAATATCTGAGATTTGTTCGTAAAATAATCTCAGATATAATATTTTAAATATCTTTTTACGTCATATGACCGACTGTAAATAACAATAATTTAACGTTCATTTACCTAGACATTTTTTGTTTTCACCAAAAAAGACAGGATTTGCATCCTGTCTTTTTTAATTCAAACGACTTAAATAATCATCCGTCGCTTTAAAGAAAACAACTTTATTATCCATGCGAACGCTGCCTAACTCGTTTGCTTGCGCATCATTTGCCCAAAAGTAAAGATAACTTTCCTTGCCTGAGGCATCTACTGGATTAGGCAGTTCTGTAGATGCTTCGCTGATGAGTGACTTTTCGTTCAAGTCATTATTCGTTTTACTGATAAGATTGTAACCATTGGTTTGAATATAAGCTTCTGCTTCCGCTGTCTTAGCTACAATTAAGTTCTTATAGGTGCTTTGAGGTGGAACGAGATGATAGAGAGAAGAGATAGACTGTTCACTACTGCTTGTTGAAGTTGAAGAGGGTGTTGTTTTCACTTCAGAGGAACTACTGGAGGTAGTACTCTCTTTGGTGGATGTTGAGGAACTAGAACTTTCCTTTGCCATCGGTGTAGCAGGTGATTGAGTAATATTAGATATCCCTAAGGCTACTATTGCTCCAAGTAAGAACGAAAACATCCCTACAATAATATACTTTTTCATCTGATTTTTTTCTCCTTTATTCTCTTACTTTCTATTATACACAGTTTTTTCGTTCCTCTCGCTTCATCTGCTCTAAAATCTAAGATAATCTGTTCTTAGCTAAAATTTTGAAAGTGTTGCATCTGTTTCTCTCCTATTTTTTGGTATAATTACTCTAGTTAAGAAAGCTCTCAACATACACTAAAACCTTTGAGAAGCACTCTTTCACTGCTTATATACTATCACAAGGAGACAAAATGTGAATTACAGCCATATCAAAATAGGGCAAAGAACAATCAAAACTGCAATTTGTGCAACATTAGCCATTATTATTGCACAGTTTTTCCACTTAGAATCTGCGACCAGCGCAGGCATCATTGCCATTCTTTCCATTACGAACACACAGAAAAGCACCTTACGATTAGGATTTCTGCGTGTTCTAGGACTTATCATCGCCACCTTACTCGCCTTTATCGTTTTAAATTTATTTAATTTTACACCTTTATCTTTTGGTATCTTTTTATTATTGTTTATTCCCATCTCTGTTGCGACAAATACGAGCGAAGGCATTGTCGTAAACTCTGTGCTTTTTTCCCACTACCTTTTAGCTCAAGAAATAACTTTTCCTCTCGTAGGCAATGAGTTTTCATTAATGTTCATTGGAGTAGGTTTAGCACTTTTGGCAAACATATATATGCCAAGCAATGAAAGATTATTAGAAAACAATCTTAATATTTTAGAAAAAGAATTCAAAAATATTTCAGCACATCTCGTCATTTGTTTGAATCAAAAGCAAGATCTCCAAGATCTCGTGGCGCAGTGTGACAACCTGCTGGAACTCATTGATGCCAGCAGTAAAGTCGCCACTGAAAAATCAGAGAATAACCTTTTAAGAAATAATACATTTTATCAACGCTATTTTGACATGCGCCATATCCAAATTACACTTCTCAAAGATATTATTATGAAATTAGAAGAAATAGATGTGGAAAGTACGCATATCGCCGAAATTTCCAATATTTTTGAAACTTTGTCACTTACCTATGCTGCCCATAATGACGGCAGCGAGCTCTTAAAGAAAATAGAAAATGCCTATTCTCATTACCGTCAGATGGACTTGCCTCAAACACGTGAAGAGTTTGAAAATCGCGCAGGTCTCTTCCAAGTGCTTCAGTTGCTTGAACTATTGATTCAAGAAAAAAATACTTTTGCATTAAGTCAGACCAACAATGCTTCATAAAAAAGACATGATAAAAACCTTGCTGGCTCATAAGAGCAACAAGGTTTTTTATATCTGTGTTATCACAAGTTGCGCGCCGACATGATCCTCTAAGATCATGCTCTTCCCTCTCGCTTCGTAAGTCCACTCCGTTGCCAACAGTCGTTCCAAAACTGCTTCAAAATACGCTCTTCCAACTTCAATCTCCCAAGCTAAAATGCCATTTTTTTGAAGATTTCGTTTTTTCAAGCTTGTCCCTTCCCAGAGATTTGTCGCAAAGTGATGATGGTAATGATTTTGCGAGTAAAAATGAGCAGTATTACCCACTCGTGCGACTAGATCCGTCCGAAGTATATCCATAAAGAGTGTATCAGCCTGTGCAAGAGAACTTCCCGTGAAATGGAGATGACCAATACTCATTTTTGGCGGATAACGAAATGCTCCTACTTTTTTTGTTGCTAAAACAGCTTCAAGATTAACAGCAAAGGTCCCCATTTCAACTTGTCCTTCATTCCATTTCCAAGTTTTCGGGTCGCGGTCATGATAGAGCTCAATTCCATTTCCTTCAGGATCACTAAGGTAAAAAGATTCACTGACGAGATGGTCTCCCGCTCCTAATGGATAGTTTGCCTTCATGAGTCGTGAAATAAGTCCAGCTTTTGAGGCACGATCAGGAAAAAGAAGAGCATAATGAAAAAGACCGGTCGTTTTTTCTGTACTTGCATTTCCACCAAACTCCAGTTTTAAAAAAGGAGCTTCTTTTTCTCTAAACGCATAAGCAAGTGTATTCTCTGTTTCCTCAGCAAGATAAAAACCTAGTAATTCCTCATAAAAATGACGCATGACTTGTCGATTGGAAGCTTTCAAAGTAATTTTTTTAATATTAAAGGGTTGAGTGTCCATACTTATTCTCGTTTCTTTTGAATTTTACTTCATTTTTTATATGTTGTTAGTATATCACTTAAAACTCATAAAGCAAAAGACTTTGTTTACAAACGTAAACAAAGTCTTTTGTGACTATATAAATCATTGTGAGTCTTCTTTTGTTACAGGAGAGCCTTTGGTCCCAAAGTGTGTAGCAATGGCTCCACCGCCATGTTTTTGATAGCTTACAGTAGAAAATCCAGCCTCGCTAAACAATAAAGCTAAAGCTTTCGCATCCGGAAAATTCTCCGCAGATTTTTGAAGCCATTGGTATTCCTTCAAAGACTTGGCAAAGACTTTCCCCAGAAAAGGCATCACTTTTTTAAAATAAAGTTCAAATGCTTGCTTGTAAATAGGCAAAGTCGGATGAGAAGTTTCAATACACACCACTTTTCCGCCAGTTTTTAAGACACGGAAAATTTCTCGTAGCACTGTGAGATAATCAGGTGTGTTTCTCAAGCCATAACCAATCGTAACTGCATCAAACATGTCATTTTCAAAAGGAATAGCCATGGCATTTCCTTGAATAAATTCAATGTTTTCATTGCCTTTTTTGTCAAGTTTATCTTGGGCCACTTTCAGCATATTTTCAGAAAAGTCTAAGCCCACAACCTTACCCTTTTGCCCCACAGCTTTTGAAAGGTCAAAAGTCCAATCCCCAGTACCACAACACAAATCCAAAATGGTCATGTCAGATAAATCCCCCATTTTTTTCATGGTTTTATCCCGCCATAAGTCATGCTGCTTGAAACTAATGATTGCATTCATTTTGTCATAATCAGTGGATATATTATTAAATATTTCGTGTACACGTTCTTCGTTTACCTTATTCATGTACTCATTATAGCATAAGCTAACCTTTACACCCTTGCTTCTTGTCTCTCAATTTCCAAACTAAAAAACACTCCTCCGATGTTTAAAAATTAAACATCAAAAGAGTGTTTCATTAAGCATTAGTTGCTCTCTAAACCTTATTTTTTAAGGTTGTAGAATGCGTTAAGACCTTTGTAAACGGCAACTTCACCCAATTGGTCTTCGATACGAAGCAATTGGTTGTATTTAGCCATACGGTCTGTACGTGAAAGTGAACCAGTTTTGATTTGGCCAGCATTTGTAGCAACGGCGATATCTGAGATTGTTGAATCTTCAGTTTCACCTGAACGGTGAGAAACGATAGCTGTGTAACCAGCTTCTTTAGCCATTTCGATTGCTTCAAATGTTTCAGTCAAAGTACCGATTTGGTTAACTTTGATCAAGATAGCGTTTGCAGCTTCTTCTTTGATACCACGTGCCAAGTAAGAAGTGTTTGTAACGAAGAAGTCGTCACCAACGAGTTGAACTTTGTTACCCAAACGTTCTGTGAGGGCTTTCCAACCATCCCAGTCGTTTTCGTCCATACCATCTTCGATAGTGATGATTGGGTATTTGTTAACCAATTCTTCAAGGTAATCGATTTGTTCTGCAGCAGTACGTTTAGCACCACCTTCACCTTCGAATTTAGCGTAGTTGTAAACGCCGTCTTCGTAGAATTCTGAAGAAGCACAGTCGAAACCGATCATAACGCCGTTTTCACCAGCTTCGTAGCCAGCAGCTTCGATAGCTTTAAGGATAGTTTCTACACCATCTTCAGTACCTTCGAAACGTGGAGCAAATCCACCTTCGTCACCAACTGAAGTTTCAAGGCCACGAGCTTTAAGGATTTTCTTCAATGCGTGGAAGATTTCAGCACCCCAACGAAGCGCTTCTTTGAATGTAGGTGCACCAACTGGTACGATCATGAATTCTTGGAAAGCGATTGGAGCGTCTGAGTGAGAACCACCATTGATGATGTTCATCATTGGAGTTGGCAATACTTTAGCGTTGAATCCGCCAAGGTAGTTGTAAAGTGGAACACCGAGTTCATCAGCAGCTGCACGAGCAACAGCGATAGAAACACCAAGGATAGCGTTAGCGCCCAATTTACCTTTGTTTTCTGTACCGTCAAGAGCGATCATTGCACGGTCGATAGCTTGTTGTTCAGTAACTTCGTAGCCGATGATAGCTTCAGCGATTACGTTGTTTACGTTGTCAACAGCTTTTTGAGTACCAAGACCGAGGTAACGAGATTTGTCACCGTCACGGAGTTCAACAGCTTCGTGTTCACCAGTTGAAGCACCTGAAGGTACCATACCGCGTCCGAATGCACCGTCTTCAGTGTAAACTTCAACTTCGATTGTTGGGTTACCGCGTGAGTCAAGGACTTCGCGAGCATAAACATCAGTAATAATTGACATTTTTATCTCCTTATTGTTTTAAGTGCTTTCTGCACTTTTTAATACACTATGATTTTACTATTTTTCCGGCCTTATTTCAAGTGAAAAAGAAGCTAAAAGGCTTTTTATACAAGGTATGCGGTTACATTTTAACTTTTTTATTCTGTGATATTTTTTTTATAAAATATCGTGTCCACCTCCATTCTTGGCATATGTTTGGGCAGTATTTTTTCATTGATAGGTAGAAAGTCATTTTTTTCATAAAAACGATGTGCCGCTTTGAATTGTTCGACAGTTCCAAGATAAATTTCTTTGATATTCTCTATGCGACAGTACTCAAACAAATTATCCAAAAGAAGTTGTGCAACAGACTTTCCTCTGTATTCAACATTGACAAACATCTTTTTCAGAACAGCTTGCTGTTCATTAAACTTGACGATACCAAGTGTTCCAACAACTCCCTTCTCTTCATCAACAGCAAGCCAAAATTGACTGTAATGTGCATGAATATCTTGCAAATCGGGTTGATCTGCTAAATCAATAGCAACTCCAAATTCTTCCTTCTGAATAGAAAGTATCAAATCAATAACTGCTTGTTTATAGGTATCATTGTAAGCGATTAACTTCATAGCCATAGTATAACAGATTACTTTAAATTTTATAAACAAAAAAACTTCCAAAAGGAAGTTTTTAAAATTATTTAGCCAATGCTTTTTTAGCTTCTTCAGCAAGAGCTGTGAAAGCAGCTGCGTCAGCAATAGCGATGTCAGCAAGCATTTTACGGTTGATTTCGATTTCAGCCAATTTCAAACCGTGCATCATTTTGCTGTATGAAAGTCCATTCATACGAGCAGCTGCATTGATACGTGCAATCCACAATTTACGGAAGTCGCGTTTCTTTTGACGACGGTCGCGGAATGCGTAGTAGTATGAGTTCATTACTTGTTCTTTAGCTGTCTTGAAAAGACGGTGTTTAGAACCGTAGTAACCTTTAGCGAGTTTTAAAATACGTTTACGGCGTTTGCGAGTTGCAACGCTATTTTTAACACGTGCCATGTGTGTTCTCCTTGTTTCTTAGAAAATTTTTATCCTGTCATCGACAGTTAATTTAAATGGTTGATTGATTTCGAGTGAAATCCTATAAGTCTTATGTAATGCTTATGAGTTAATCAGTCGTGAAATGTTATTGGGACAGCAATGTATCCATGCATAACAGTCCACAGGACTGTTATTAACGCATGTTCGCAACCATACGACGGATACGTTTGAAGTCACCTGCTGAAACCATACGGCCTTTACGGAGTTGACGACGTTGTTTTACAGTTTTACCGTGCATACGGTGTGAAGTGTAAGCGCGGAAGCGTTTAAGACCGCCATTACCAGTACGTTTGAAACGTTTAGCTGATGCGCGGTGAGTTTTTTGTTTTGGCATTTTAATTCTCCTTGGTTAATAATAAGAACTTAGTTCTTTTTGATTGGTGCCAATTGTAAGAACATTTGACGACCATCCATTTTGGCTTTTTGCTCTACCACAGCGATATCTTTCACTGCTTCAGCAAATTCATCCATTACTTGACGACCCACATCTTGGTGAGTAATCATACGACCTTTAAAGCGAATCGAAACTTTAACTTTGTCTCCTTTTTCAAGGAACTTAGTTGCTTGACGAAGTTTTGTATTGAAGTCATTTTTATCAATGACTGGACTCAAACGAACTTCTTTCAAAGTAACAGTTGCCTGTTTCTTCTTAGCTTCTTTTTGCTTTTTCTTTTGCTCAAACATGAATTTAGTGTAATCCATGATTTTTGCAACTGGTGGTTCTTGATTTGAAATCAAAACCAAATCCATGTTAAGGTCTTCGGCCTGAGTAAGTGCAACAGCTGTAGGTGTAACACCAAGCTGTTCGCCTTCAGCACCGATAAGACGTACTTCGCGTGAACGGATTTGACCGTTCATCAAAGGTTTTCTGTTGTCTTGCTTTGCTATGTCTATTCTCCTTCTAAAATATTTTTTTAGAAAAACAAAAGCGGAACGCATAGTGCGCCCCGCTAATGAAAACATTCGTTTTGTGAATAATTCCATTTTGTTGCCCAGGGCTATTACCACTCAGGCGAGAAGCGGGTGCTTCTGCTTTTCAACTTCTCTATTATATCACAAAATTATTTTCTGTCAACACCTATTTAATTTTTTTACACCATCTCTCATTTACTGATTTTTCACCTCACTTCATCACTTCTTCTTTAAATAGGCTTTCACAAAATCTTGCATCTTTTTTTGAATTTGGCTATCTGTATAATCTCCTGCTTCTTCACCCCAAAAGCTGAGAGCTGAACCTACAACGTTTTCTGTTGATCTTACTTGATTTCCGCTATTCAATTCAAACTTAGATAAATCCCAATTTTCTACTAAATCGTTAATCGTGTAAGCATAACTTTCTGGTTGCCACATGCGCTGACCTGGAAGGAAATAAGTATAATAAGCGTTGTAATTTAAGACTTTAAATCCTGCATCTAAAAGTTCTTGAGCACTTGCTGTATATTTTCGACCCAAAGTTGCTCTCTCGTCCGTACTATTAATATCCCAACCACCAATCTGTGTCCAATAAGTGATTTGAATGTCTTTATTGTAGGCAGGAAGATCTGCTTTAGCCACGCGATCATTCCACATTCTCGTTGTATAACCTTGACTCTTTAAAAAATTGTCTAAAGCATTCACGTAGTTCACTAAATTCATGTTTGATTCAACAGGCAACCAGTCAATCTCATCGACACCGATATGAAAATAGCGCTTTGCTTGTCCAGCAAAAAGTGGTGTGTATTCTGCCAAGATTTCTTGAACAAACTTTAGTGACTCAACCTTAGAGTAATCAATCAGATTAAACTGCTCTGGCGCTCCATCAGGTAGCTTAATGGCATCATATCGCTCAGGATCATTGACTTTCAAAAGGTCCAGAATAGCTTGCATGTGGGCAGGAGCCTCTACCTCTGGGATTAGAACAACATTTTTTGAGCGCGCGTAAGCAACCAAATCTACCAGCTCCTTTTTCGAAAGAAAAGGGCGATTGGTTTGCGTGTTTATCCATTGTCCGTCTTGATAGATAGCGTTTTTTTCAGTCGTTTGTCCCACCGCAGACATCTCCACAGCCAAATTTTGGTTGTCGGTCATATGCAGCTGTAGAAAACTATTCGGATATTTACTCAAATCATCAATAAACTTTTTGATAACCTGACTCTTATAAAATTTACGTGAAATATCCAAAGTTATTCCTTTTTCTGCCATCACTGCTGGTGGCTTTTTATCTGCTTGAACCCCTGTCTGTTTTAACATCAGCATTAAAAGCATAACGAGTACCATTAATCCCCATATCTTGAAGACTTTTCTTTGCTTCATTCACCGCTCTCCTTTTTCATTATACAAAGATTATAACAAAATGAGAATAAAATAACAAAACATACAATAAAAAAAACCGTCCAAAGACGATTTTTATTATTTTGCTTTCAATGCGCTCAAAATTTGTGTACGCATATCTTCTATACCATCTGCACTGGCTGGAAGGAAAATTGTAGAATTTCCTGCTTCAGCAAATTGATTAAGCGTATCAAGATACTGGTTGGTTAAAAGAATGGACATAATCTGATCTTCTGTTAAACTTGCTCCAGTATTTTTAATTTCAATAATTTGTTGAGCGAGTCCGTCAACAATAGCTTTACGTTGTTCAGCAATACCCACACCACGCAAGCGATCTTTTTCGGCTTCGGCTTCAGCAGAAGTTACAATTTTTATTTTCTCAGCATTCGCAAGCATTTGTGATGCATCTTGCTTACGTTGAGCGGCATTAATTTCATTCATTGATTGCTTAACTTCGGCATCAGGTTCTACACGTGTAATCAATGTTTTCACAATAATATAACCGTAGGTTGTCATTTCCTCTGCAACTTGATGCTGTACTTCCAAAGCGATCTCGTCTTTTTTCTCGAAAACTTCATCCAAAGTCAACTTAGGCACAGCAGATCGAAGCGCATCCTCAATGTAGGCTTGAATTTGCTCAGAAGGGTTCATCAGTTTATAGTAGGCATCTTTAATATTTTCTTCATTGACACGGTATTGCGTTGCGATATTCATGGTCACAAAAACATTATCTTTTGTTTTTGTTTCAACGGTCATTTCATTTTGCAAAAGACGAAGTTGAATTCGTGCCGCAACACGATCAATTCCCCAAGGTAATTTTACATGGAATCCGGCCGAAGATGTCGTTTGATACTTCCCAAAACGTTCGATAATCGCAACCGTTTGTTGTTTAATCACATAAAACAATGTGCCTGCACTCGCCAAAATAATAATAATGACAAGCACGGTAATAATAAGTGAAACTGTTAACATAAAACTCTCCTTTCCTTTAATTATACTTTATTCTTTAGAATATTCCAATCAAAATCCTTTAGAAATATACATATAACACTTATTTTGCTCTGCTTGATAGAGGAGAGGATGGATGTAACGAATTTTTTCAGCTTGAAGCACCAAATCCTCAAAATTATAGCCTGTCAAACGAATATAGTCATTATTTTCATCAGCAGTTGTCAAATCGGATAGCTCTTGTGCATCCGTGAATTGACCTTCAAAATTCGCCTTTCTCATAATGATATAATCGCCTTCTTGTTCCAAAACATAATGTGGAAAAATCTGTGCGACTTCATAAATGATTTGAGCCGTCATCTTCAGTGGAAACTCACTAAAGACGACCGCTTCTTCCTGCGCATTGCGGTAGCAAAAACCAAAAGATTTGCCGGATAGATTTAAGCGCATAAAGCGGAAATTTTCTGTTCCTTCTTTTCCTTCAAGATGAAAATTAGGCTGGGCTTGAAACATCTTCAGATCTCGGGACAACTCAAAGAAATAGTCTGTAGCATCTTGGGGAGAACGTTTTTGATAAAGTTCTGCAAAATAAGCATTGATTACACTTGAAGGCGGAGTCACTAACAGCATTTTTTCCTTTTCATCGTCTAAATTTGCTAAACGATTTTCCAAAAAGACACGGTCTTGAGCCATGTAGCCTCCATATTTCAAACCTAAATCAATATATTCCTTATTTTTCACTTTTTTCCTCCATATTTAAAAATTCTCTTGCACATATTATAGCATTTTCTGGATAATCTTCAGCAAAGACATCGTAAAAATTGACATTCATCCGGTTGCGGAACCAAGTCAATTGACGTTTCGCATATCTTCGTGAATTTCTTTTTACAAGTTCCACTGCCTCTTCAAGTGAGATTTCCCCTGAGAAATAAGGGAAAAACTCCTTATAGCCAATACCTTTTGCAGCTTGAACCTCGGGGTGCTTTTCAAATAAAGCTTGTGCTTCTTCAAGTAAGCCCTGTTCCAACATATCGTCTACCCGGTGATTTATTCGATCATAGAGTATTGTTCTTTCTGCATTCAGACCGAGAAGACAAAACTCATAGTCAGACGCTTGATTTTCACCTGTACCAAAAGCTTCCAGCTCAAGAAAACGCATTGCCCTTCGCCGATTCAGCTCAGGAATATCTTGGGAGACACGCGCAAATAACTCTTCATCAGAGAGTTTCTCTAAGCTTCGACGCAGTTCCATCATTGCCTCATGATTTTCTTGCCCTCCTAGGTGATACCCCTCAACAAGACTCTGGATATAAAGCCCCGTGCCACCGACAATAATCGGAAGCTTACCTCGAGAAATAATTTGCTCTATGCAAACGGTAGCTTCTTGAACAAAGTCAAAAGCAGAATAATTTTCATTTACATCTCGTACATCAATCAAATGATGCACTGCTGCGGACTGTTCTTCTGGGCTTGCCTTGGCTGTCCCGATATCCAGCCCACGATAGACTTGTTGCGAATCGCCTGAAATAATCTCACCATCAAAAACTTGGGCCAGCTGAATACCCAAAGCTGTTTTACCTACAGCTGTTGGTCCGACCACGACTATTACCTTATTTTTTTTCATATAATATTTTCTATTAATTTTCTTATCTTTCTTGTCCTGTGTACGAAGATATCTTCTTTTATTATAGCATTTTTCTACTTAGGAACTCTTTTACCATATAAAAATCCTCATCTTACACATGAGGATTTCATTTATTGTGTTGCATTGTAATAAACGTGTGAATTTTCAAGTTTGCCACGTGCTTGTATGAGTTGATTGACTGTTACAAATGTGTAGCCTTGATTTTTTAGTTTTTGAATCACTCTTGCTGCCCCATCGACAGAGGTATCATAAATATCATGCATGAGGATAATAGAGCCATCATAAACTTCATTCATGACAACTTGTTCAATTTGATCCACATTTTTACTTTCCCAATCTAAAGAGTCTACACTCCACTGAATAATCGGGGTTTGTGCCATTTTATTGATTTGAGGCGTTGTGGCACCGTAAGGAGGCCGTAAGCCTTGAGGACGAATGCCCACTGTCTTTTGCATCAAATCTGAAGTTTTTTTGATTTCATCTTGTGCTTGTTTTGCAGGGAGTTGTGGCAGATTCTCGTGATTATACGTATGTGAGCCCACTTGATTTCCTAAAGCATGTTCTTTTTTAACTAATTCTGGATAGAGTTCCAGACGGTTTCCGAGTACGAAAAATGTCGCAGGAACATTTGCCTTCTTTAAAATGGAAAGCAAGCGTGGTGTGGTTTGTGGATCTGGTCCGTCATCAAAAGTTAAAGCCACTAATTTCTTATGTGCCAGCGCTTTACTTTGCACCTGTTGGGCAGAAGGAATTTTTATTTTCGAATGTTGCGCTTCTTCTTTTAAATCCCCCACTAAAATCTGTGGTTTGACAATCTCGCCTAACTCACTCAGTGGCACTGAAACTTTAGTATATAAGTTTGTACTACTGTTGACTTGACCCGGTCTCAAAAAGAAATCCAGACATTTATTATCCAAGATAAAAGCATTAAAATTTTTCTCCATCGGCTGCAAACCCGCACTTAATACCTGCTTGGCTCTCTGATTTGAATTCTCTTGGAGCTTCACCATTTTCTCATAAATATTTTGTGCGATACTGCTGAGATCGTCCTTGTCCTTGAACAAATCAGAAAGCTGTAACTCCTTATTTTCTTTCAAATTGTAAGTTTTAGTGATGACTTGGTTTTCAGCTTGGACACGCGCATTGCTTTTGCGCATCACATTAAATTTGAAACTCACGATATCTGGGGAAAACTCATAAGTTTCAAAGGATTGAAACAATGCCCCCTTCTCATCCGTATCCTTCTCTGGTGTACAGTCTTTAAAAGAAGAAAGTTCATGATTGGAAAATTCTTCCAACTTTTGATTAATCACTTTATTTTTTGTCTTGGGATAATTCATCAAGATATGATAACCTTGGTCTTCCTGCTTCGTTTCAATCCCTACTTCTTTAGATGCTATGCTTCGAATATAAGTATTCACGGAAGTCTTCTTGTTTTCTTTTTCTGTTTCTGTTGTTTTCACCAGTAGGCTGGCTGCTCCGAAAACAATCGCAAGCGCTAGTATCGCACTTCCTGCTTTCAGCACTTTCTTCTTCATGATTGCCTCTTTTTCTCCTCTATATGTCTCTACTGTTAAGATAACAATAATTTTTGACACTTTCAAATATTTAGTATACTTTCTAGGAAAAGAAGCTTAAAATATTGGGTATAGAGCCTGACAAATGTTATAATAACTTTATAAGTTTATCAAAGTAACATAGGATGATTATGGACATTAAGGAGGAGAGCATGAATAAATATCTTAAGGGCTACCTAATAGGTAAAGCCATTGAAATTACAGTTGCCGGTACAGCGGTAATGGTTGCTAAACATAAGGGATTAATTGATGCGGAAATGCGTCCTACCTTTAAAGAAGACGCTTTTGCTGAAAGTCAAAAACGTGCAAAACGCAAACGACTTGCGCGTTAAAACATACTAAAATTACTTTTGGAGGTCTACCTATGAATAAAAATCTCATCACTGGTTTCGTTGCCGGTAACATTGTCACTCTTGCTGCTTTGTTCACTGCAGGCGCAATCTACAAAAAACGTGTTGTTGACCCGATTGAACACAAATGGGAGTTTGCTCAAGAAAGTCGTAAAAAAGCAAACCGTAAACGTATTGCTCATTAATTAAAAAAATGCGTGCTACTTACATGTAGAACGCATTTTTTATTTGTCAAAATTCTCTTCTTGATCAAGCAAGCTGTCACTAAAAGCCGCAACATCGTTCCCTGTAACGTCAAGCACAGCTTGATTGTGCTTCACACCATCTTCAAAAATGGCAAGCAATTCACCAAGAACCTGAAGATCAGAAACACCAATCTTAAAAAAATATCGCTGAATCTCCTTATAAACGATACCATAATCCTTTGGTAGTTTTTTTACAGCATTTTGAAGAGTGTACCACTCTTTTTTTTCTTCAATGATTTCCTTGAGCTTCATTCTATTGTCTCCCTAATTTTTTTGCTACATTTCGATTAAGTTGCTCGCGGCATTTGTCTCGGTAGGATTTATTGGGGATGGGACGTCGTTGATCGAACAGCTCCGCAACAAAAGCTTCCTTATCCTCACCAATGACAGCTGAAACATCTTCATGATCAAATGCTGTTTCTTCAAAAAATTCAAGTAAGCTACTCATGATGGGGATAAGATTTCTCCCTGTCAAATCACTATATCTTTGGATTTCTTCATCAAGCTCTGCCCATATGCGTTGGTAACTCTCTGGCAGACCTTTCACTCTTGCTGCAAAATCTGCCCTCGCCACAGTCATATCTTTTCCTGTTATTCTCTCCCAAAAATTCATCATTTCTCCTTATTTCTTATCTCAGAAAGTTTTTCTGAGATAAAATCCCAACGCACCCAAAATGCTGCCAGTTCCTCTTCTCCCGCAGTATTCAACTTAAAAAACTTACGTGATGGACCTTTTTCTGAGGCTTTTTTTTCTGTCTCCAGTAAGTTTTGCCGTTCAAGCCGAGAAGTTATCGTATAAACTGTGCCTTCTGCTACATTAGTAAATCCTAATTCTTTTAATTGCTGTGTGATGGCATAACCATAGGTTTCTCCTTGGCTGATGATTTGTAAGACACAACCTTCTAAAACACCCTTGAGCATTTCCGTATTATTTTCCATTACCACTCCTAATATGTATTACTAAGTACATCTATATAGTAGCACATATTAGTGACGTAACAAAGTAAAATACTTTTTCTTACGCCATTTAAGCTTAATCATTTGATTTCTCATCTAATCATGGTAGAATAGTAAAAATTATGAAAGAGGTTTTAGAGACTTGAAACAAGAAACAACTTTTGCTCACACTAAATTTGCCAATCCTTTTATGAATGCATCTGGTGTACATTGTATGACTATCGAGGATCTGCAAGAATTAGAAAAATCTGATGCAGGCGCTTATATCACTAAAAGCTGTACCTTGGAAAAGAGAGAAGGCAATCCTTCTCCGCGTTATGTCGACTTAGATTTAGGAAGTATTAACTCTATGGGTCTTCCTAATCTAGGGTTCAACTATTACCTAGATTATGTTTTGGAAGTACAACAAAATCAAGATACACCAATCTTTTTCTCCATTGCTGGTATGAGTCCTGAAGAAAATCTTGAAATGCTGGATAGTATTCAAAAGAGCGCATTTTCAGGCATTACTGAGCTTAACCTCTCATGTCCAAACGTACCAGGTAAACCTCAATTAGCCTATGATTTCCAAGCAACAGAGCAACTGTTAGAAAAAGTATTTGCTTTCTTCAAAAAACCTTTGGGTGTTAAGCTTCCGCCATATTTTGACTTGGCACATTTTGATCAAATGGCTGATATTCTTAACAAGTTTCCCCTCACTTACGTCAACTCTGTCAACAGTGTTGGAAATGCCCTCTATATCGATACTGAAGAGGAAGCTGTTGTGATTAAACCTAAAAATGGTTTCGGCGGTCTTGGTGGTCAATACATCAAACCAACTGCTTTAGCCAATGTGCGTGCCTTCTACACACGTCTTAAACCAGAAATACAAATCATCGGAACAGGCGGTATCGAAACAGGTCAAGATGCTTTTGAACATCTTCTCTGTGGTGCAAGCATGCTCCAAATTGGGACAGCCCTCCACAAAGAAGGTCCAGAAATTTTCACAAGAATCCGTAGAGAACTTCAAGAAATCATGGACAAAAAAGGCTACCAATCTATTGACGAATTCCGTGGTAATCTCAAAAGTCTCTAAATATAAAAATTAAACTAAGGCAAAACCTTAGTTTTTCTTTCCTAATTTTTTATAGGATACCCTATAAATAACTTGACTTTATTTAGCATGTGCTGTAAAATGATATTTAAGACTTCATACAAGAAATTATTTTTTACTTTTTAGAATTCATGCCCTTCCATTTCATGCTAAGACAGAGCAGGAAGAAAACAAAATTTATAGAAAGAAATGTTAATCTACATACCTTTCACACTACCTTCAGTATGAAGCTTATTTTTATATACCCAAATTTTCAAAACTCAAAACACGCTATCGACACCAAACTAAATCTTGGGCGCCAACAGTAGCTCACTGTAAACTTTAAAAACAAGGGAAATGAAATAATGTTAAAAATTTCAAATTTATCCGTCGAATATAAAGGCAACCTTGCCTTAGAAAATATATCACTGCATATACCTGAAGGCTCCTGTACAGGAGTTATTGGTCCTAACGGTGCGGGGAAGTCAACTTTGATGAAAAGCATCTTAGAGATGATCCCAACCAAATCCGGTTCAGTCACCATCAATGAAACCCCACTCAAGACTTTCAAGAGAAAGATTGCCTATGTTGCACAACGTAGCGAAATTGATCTTAGCTTTCCAATCACGGTCTTTGATACCGTTTTGACAGGTACATATCCCAACTTAAAACTCTTTCAAAAGCCCCGTAAAAAAGAAAGACAAAAAGCGGAACATGCACTTCATAAACTTGGCTTGGACAATTTTAAAGAGCGCCAGTTAAGTGCTTTGTCTGGCGGACAATTGCAACGTGTTTTCATCGCTCGTGCACTGGCCCAAGAAGCTGACTATTACTTTTTAGATGAACCTTTTGTGGGTATCGATATGATGAGCGAAAAAATCATCATTAATATACTTGAAGAGTTACGCCAGAATGGTAAAACGATTATCATTGTTCACCACAATCTTCATAATGTTAAAGCATATTTTGATTATCTGGTTATTCTTAATAAAAAACTTATTTGTGCTGATTATACTGCCCAATCTTTCACTAATGAAAATCTTCAAAGAGCGTACGGTGAAGCCTTAGGCGATATCATCATCAAGGAAAGCGAGGGCTAGTCTCAGTGGATATTTTATTTTTTCTTTCAGATATAACAGGCCTTACTGTAACCATGCTGAGTGCTTTTATCGCTTCCATTTTATTAGGGATAATCTCCGGAATTTTAGGGAGTTTTATCGTCTTGAGACGTCTTTCCCTCATGGGTGATGCTTTATCTCACGCTGTCTTACCAGGGGTTGCTGTCTCCTACATGCTAGGGATAAATGTTTTGATTGGCGCAACAGTATCTGGGATTTTAGGTGCCATTCTGATTCAATTTATCATCAAACATAGTAATTTGAAGACAGATGCTTCGATTGGTATTATCCTAAGTAGCTTCTTTGCTCTAGGAATCATATTAATCACAAAAGCTGAAAGTGGTGCAGACCTTAACCATATTCTTTTTGGAAATATTCTTGCCGTTACTCCACACGAACTTGTTCAGTCTTTCGTTTTATTGATTGCTGTTGTTCTGGTAGTCAAACTCTTCTTCAAGGAGCTACTTATTACTTCCTTTGATCCAACTATGTCTAAAGCTTATGGTTTAAACAATACTTTTTATCACTATTTATTGATGATTTTGCTGACACTTTTTACAATTTCTGCCTTGTCACAAGTCGGAATTGTTCTTGTGGTTGCCATGCTTATCATTCCTGCCTCTATTTCTTACCTCTGGGTAAATAAATTGCCACATATGATTGCGATGTCTTCTGTCTTAGGTGTATTATTTGGTATTTTAGGTGTTATTATCAGCTTCCAATACGATCTGCCTACAAGCGCAACCATTGTAATCGTTGGGGCACTTACCTTTGCCCTCTCCTTCTTCCTCAGCCCTCGCAACGGATTTATCCGCTATCCTAAGAAAGGACCTCAATCATGAACCGCAAACAGCTCTCTTTAATTGCCCTTTTAGCTTCACTTCTGTTACTTCTTACAGCATGCTCGCCTAAAAAAGAAGAAAGTATGGCATCTGATAAACTTAAGGTTGTAACCACCTACTCCATCATTGCCGATATTGCCGAAAATATCGGGAAAGACCATGTGGATGTTTATAGCATGGTCCCACGTGGCACGGATCCCCATCAGTACGATCCGAAACCCAATGACACTCAAGCAGTCGAAAAAGCCGACCTTGTCTTTTACAATGGCCTCAATTTGGAAACTGGAAAAGGTTGGTTTGATAAGCTGATTAAAAATAGTCGTAAAGAAGATTCAACCTTTATGGTTAGCCAAGGTGTTACTCCCATTCACTTAAGTGAAAAAGGCAAAGAAAGTGAAGAAGACCCGCATGCTTGGCTGAATATTCAAAACGGCATTATTTATGCCCAAAATATCGAAAAGGAACTTTCAAAGAAAGATCCTCAGCATAAAGAAGATTATCAAAAAAACCTCAAAGCATATACGGATAAGTTGCAACAGCTGGACACAGAAGCCAAAGCTAAGATTGCAACTATTCCGGAAGAAGACCGAATCTTGGTTACCAGTGAAGGTGCTTTTAAGTACTTCTCAAAACAATACGGTCTTACAGCTGAATATATCTGGGAAATCAATACAGACAACCAAGGTACACCAGCCCAACTCAAACGTATCAACACGATTGTTAAAGATAAAAATGTAAAAGCACTCTTTGTGGAAACCAGTGTTTCACCAAAAACAATGGAATCTGTCTCTAGACAAACCGGTGTAAAAATCTACTCGAAAATCTTTACTGATTCACTTGCTGACGAAGGTCAGAAAGGTGACACCTATTACGATATGCTCAAATGGAATATTGAGCATATCACTGATGGGTTAAGTGGTAAGTAATCACCATTTTCTTAAGGATATCAAAAAAAACTACCAACTTCTTGGTAGTTTTTTTATTAATCCTCTTATACATGAGCTTGTGCTCAGCGAGGTTTCTCTTTTAGTCTTCTGTATACCAATCATAATGGAAGATTCCTTCCATGTCATTACGTTCGTATGTGTGGGCACCGAAGTGCCACTTGTCTTAGTGCTTTAGCACTTAGAAAAAGTGGACAGCGTAGTGAGCTTGCGAACGAAGACTGAGCTTGTGCTCAGCGAGGTATTTCTTTTATTCTTCTGTATACCAATCGTAATGGAAGATTCCTTCCATGTCATTACGTTCGTATGTGTGGGCACCGAAGTAGTCACGTTGTGCTTGGATAAGGTTCGCTGGCAAGTTTGCTGAGCGGTAGCTATCATAGTAGCTGATTGCACTTGTGAACGTTGGTACTGGGATACCCGCTTGAACAGCAAGACTTACTACATCACGTACTGCTGCTTGGTAGCGTTTTGTAATATCGATGAAGTATTCATCCAAGAGAAGGTTTTCAAGGTTAGCATCTTTGTCAAAAGCATCTGTAATGTTTTGCAAGAATTCAGCACGGATGATACATCCTGCACGCCAGATTTGCGCGATGGTACCGTAAGGAAGATCCCAATCGTATTCTTTAGAAGCTTGGCGGAGTTGAGCAAAACCTTGGGCATAGCTCATAATTTTTGAGAAATAGAGCGCTTGACGGATTTTTTCCACAATTTCAGCTTTGTCGCCTGAGAATTTCACTTCTGGACCTGATAAGATTGAGCTTGCTTTCACACGTTCATCTTTATAGGTTGAGATGAAACGTGCAAACACTGATTCAGTAATCAATGGTAATGGAACACCCAAATCGAGCGAACTTTGTGATGTCCATTTACCTGTTCCTTTATTTCCGGCCTTATCAAGGATTTTGTCCACGATATAACCGTCTGTACCTTGATCATCTTTACGTTTAAGGACTTCTTTTGTGATTTCGATAAGGTAGCTGTCTAATTCGCCTTCATTCCATTCTTCAAAGATAGATTGGATTTCAGCATTATCAAGACCAAGTACACGTTTCAAAAGATCATAAGATTCAGCAATGAGTTGCATATCGCCATACTCGATACCATTGTGGACCATTTTTACATAGTGTCCTGCACCATTAGGGCCCATATAAGCCACACATGGTTTACCATCTTGAGGTGCTTTACCTGCGATTTGTTCAAAGATTGGTGCAATCAAATCATAAGCTTCTTTTTGTCCGCCAGGCATGATTGAAGGACCTTCAAGAGCACCCTTTTCACCACCTGAAACACCTGTACCAATAAAGTTAATACCTGAGTCTGCAAGCTCTGCATTACGACGCATTGTATCTGGGAAATGTGTATTTCCGCCATCAATCAAGATATCCCCTTTATCCAAATGTGGTAAAAGTGCTTGAATTGTCGCATCTGTTGCTGGACCTGCTTGTACCATGAGCATAATACGGCGTGGTTTTTCAATCGCAGCTACAAATTCTTCGATTGTTTTTGTCAAAACAAAATTTTTATCTGGATGTTCAGCTACAACTTCTTCTGTTTTTGCAGTCGTACGATTAAATAAGGCAACCGTATATCCACGTGATTCAACATTGAGGGCTAAGTTTTTACCCATTACGGCCATACCGACTACGCCAAAGTTAGCTTGAGTCATTGTAAATCCTCCGATTTTTTATTTTTGATAAAACTATTATAACGCAATTTCTTTACAAAAGCTCAAATAAACACTGTAACATTTTTACAAAAAGAAAAACTGTCCGCAGACAGCATCTCTTTTACCATTCTGTACCTGAGAGGTCTTTAGCTTTTTTTTCAAGCTCTCCCGCTTCTTCAGAAATTTTACCAAAGTCGACGTTATTTTCTACTGCTTCTGCAGCATCTTCTTTAACATCTTCGACCTTTTCTGCGACTGTATCCGCACTATCATCCAACTTTTCTTTGAACTCAGCAGTTTTTTCCACTACTTCGTCAGTAATTTCTGATTCGTTCTCATCGAAAAGTTCTTCAGTATCTTCTTTCGCTTGATTGATTTTATCAACTATTGCATCGCGTGTGCTGTTGAAAAATTCAATAACAGAGTCTTTTGAAAGTTCACCTGAATCAACTTTTTCTTTAATCAAATCACGTTTACTTGTCAAATAATCTTTTGCTGAGTCTGCAGAAATTTCTCCTGAATCAAAACGCTCTTTGATATCATTGAATTTTTCTGTCGAAAAATCGCGTAAGTTGTTCAATGCGGCTTCTGGATCGTCTTTAAAGTCGTCATACATCTTACTCGCATCTTCACGCATTTCGCTTCCTTTTTTAGGGGCGAAAAACAAAGCTGCAGCGGCACCAATCAAAGCTCCTGCTAAAAATCCTGATTTTTTAGACATATTATTTATCCTCCACTTTCTTTTTCTTGTTCTTCTTCATAAATTTGTTTGCTGTTTTAGCCAATACTAAAGTCGAAGCTGAACGACCAACCGTTCCCGATTTTCTTGAGAAACGTTCAACCATGTCGCGACTGCTTTTATTCACCGCAGTAACACTCTCTGAAAGCTCTGCTACTGCAACGAAGAGAGGGTCAATTGTTGCAACTTTTCCATTAACATCATCTAAAAGAACATTGGCTTTCGCCATCAAGCCATCCGCTTGGTGAAGCAAAACATCGACATCACTAGAGACGAGTTTCACCGTACGATTGGCTTCCTCAACAACCTTTGAAACTTTAACTAAAAGTACAATTAAGAAGATAACCAAAGCTGCAAAAGCAATTGCAATGATCAGCCAGGCTATATTTTGTACACTAATTTCTCCCATACTTCACCTCCGAAACCGCTTAAATTCAAACGGTAATTTTACTTTATTATAGCAAAATTAATATTTTTTATAAACTAATTTGGCACATAATTTTCTCCGAGATATTTAGGGCACTCGTACCAGTGTTTTCAGAGGAATTTTATCTTTATCCCTTTTTTATTCTTTCCTCAGAAAAAACGAGATCTTACCGGAAAAGCTTGTGTGAGAAATTGGCAGCTTCTTTGACAAGCTCCATGATGAAAGTGGGGATTTTGCTGTAAAATTCTGCTGAATCCTTGGCTTTTTGTACAGTTGGATCTTTCTGTCCGCTTTCGTCAAGCGATTTTTCATTATCTGGAAAAACGATTCGTTTTTTCATGTTCTTGGCATAAATGTCAAGAACATTTACATTTTTCTTTTTCGATGGGGCAGCTGTTTTGTGAGTGCCGAGAGTATCCGAGGGAAGGCTACGGACGGTTTCCGTTTGTTGATGGAGTATATTAAAAACACAAAATGTGATAAGCACAACAGTTGTCACAAGTGCAAGTGTATGTTTCATTTTTCGCTCCTCTTCTCCTCTTAATATCTCTATTTTACTCGTATTGGTATGAAGCTGAGCTTACTTTTTTGTAATGTAATAAAAAATGCACCTTTTGCCTTACTGCAAAAGATACACTTGTACATTTTTTTCTTAATCAATTTTTTTCAAACGTCTGATAAGCACAAACGCTATACCCGCAACAATCATTAGGGCTGAGAAGACCTGTGATACACGGAATGCTCCCCACATCAGACTGTCTGTCCGCATGCCTTCCACAATAAAGCGAACTGCTCCATACCAGATAAGGTAGAAAGCAAAGATTTCACCACGCTTGAGTCCTGGAATACGATGGCGGAAAATCATAATGAGAAGAAAGCCCGAAAAGGTTCCAATACTTTCGTAGAGGAAAGTGGGTATTCGATAAGCGCCATCAATAAACATCTGCTCCCGAATAAAGGTTGGCAGATAATTTAAGTTGCTTACTGCATCACCATAGGCTTCCTGATTGACAAAATTTCCCCAACGTCCAAAAGCTTGTCCGATTAATACACCAGGAATACTTATATCCAGTAAATCCAGAGGATTAATCATCCTATAGTAAGAAAAGACAAACAAGACAATTGCACCCGCAATCAGGCCGCCATAAATTGCACCTCCGCCATCCCAAAGAGCGATAATTTCACTCGGATGTTGGCTATAATAATCCCATTGGAAAGCAACGTAATAAGCCCGGACACCGATCAGACCGATTGGGAAAGCCCATAAGATAAAGTCAATCACATCATCTGAGGTCAATCCTCGCCGTGGTGCTTCCTTACATGCCAGCCAGACACCTAGGGCAGCCCCCGTCACAATGAAAATCGCATACCAATGAATGGAAAAGGGCCCTAACTCTAAAGCAATCTTATTCATTGATAAATATGGAAAATAATTCACTCTCACTCCTTAGCTATTGTTTTCGATCAAATGTGTCAAACGATCTTCAAAAAGTGCCGTTGCATCATAGCCCATATCTTTGGCACGATAGTTCATCACGGCAGCCTCAATAATTGTGGAGACATTACGCCCTGTTTTTACAGGAATCTTGATCTGTGGCACCTCAACATCTGCAAGAATAATGTTTTTCACACCATTGCCCAAACGGTCAAATTCGCCCCCTACTTCATAAGGTTCAAGATAAATTGTTAAATCAATATCCGTTTGATCCTTGACCGCACGCGCACCGTACAAACTCATAACATCAATAATACCAACACCACGAAGCTCCAAGAAATTTTGCAAAACTGGCGCCGGTTCCCCCGCTAAAGTAAAGGCATCTCTTTGGAAAACATCGACACGATCATCAGCCACGAGACGGTGGTTACGCGCCACCAAGTCCAAAGCCGTTTCTGATTTCCCAATACCACTTGCTCCCTGAATCAAAACACCCACACCATAAATGTCCATCAAGACTCCGTGTACACTGACACGCTCTGCCAGCTCTTCATCCAAGTAAGAGGTCAGGATGCTGTTCAGACGGCTAGTTGTCTCACGTGACTGCAGCAAGACAATATCATGCTTACGCGCTGCATTCACCATCTCTTCCGGAATTTCAAGATTACGTGCAACGATAACAACAGGAGTTATCTCAGTCATTACCTTTTTGAGAATATCATAACGCGCATCACCTACCTCGTTCATCATGTAGGACCATTCCTTCATCCCGAAAAGTTGTATCCGTTCAGGGGTAAAGTATTCAAAATAACCAGACATCTCTAAACCTGGGCGTAAAATATCTGAGGTGGTCACTTCTTTTTGAAGTGCTGTTTCCGTCGAGTAGATAACATTAAATTTTATTTTTTTGATGAGATCTTGTACTGTGACTGTCATAACCGTCTCCTATCGTCTTTTTCTCTCCTTATTATATCAAAATATAAACAATAATCCTTTTTGCTTTGGCTAATATAATATAGAGTTTAATATTTTATTCCCTTTCAATAGCCAAAATATAACTTAGTATACTGGTTCATCTCAGACCTAAAAATAGTAAAAAAAATAATGGATATTCTCCATTATTTGATCTTGCTAAGTTTTACAAACTTATCTACTTTATAAGCCACATAAATTCTGCGACCTAAAAGGAAGCTTGCGATAAAGAACCAAAACCATTGTGCCTGAAAAAAGGCGATGGAGAAAATCCATGCTTCAATGATTGTTCCAAGTATAAAAGAGTAAAATCGTGATTTTAACATAGATTAAGTTTATCATACCCAAGAACGGAGGTCAAATATGCTAAACGAAATTTTTACCAGAGCGTCACTTTTTTTTACACTTGTTTTTTCACTTTCTTCCTGATAGAAAAAAGTGGCGGGATACTGTATAATACATTATGATCATCGCGTATCGCCAGCTTTGAAATCAACTTAAGAAAGAAGATTACCTAATGGAAAAAGTACATGATGAAGGTCCTTTCTACCACGGGACGAAAGCCGAACTCAAAATAGGGGATTATTTAAGGGCGGGTTTTGTCTCTAATTATGATTCACGTGTGACCATGAATCATATCTATTTTACAGCTTTAAAAGATGGTGCTGGCTTTGCTGCCCAAATCGCTGCTGGAAAAGCTGAGGTGCCACATGTCTATCTGGTGGAGCCAACAGGTCCTTATGAAAATGATCCCAATGTCACCGATAAAAAATTCTCGGGTAATCCCACACGTTCCTATCGCTCTACTGCACCTTTAAAAGTAATTGCTGAGGTGACCGATTGGACGCGACAACCACAAGATAAGATTGACATTTTACGGAAAAAAATTGCCACACGTGCGACAAACAGTAAAACAACCATTATTAATTAAGCCCCCTTCCATCCGACTATATTTTAAACATGTATCATCTGGCAAAAAAACTACAATTTTGGTAAAATGAGGTGCTATGGAAAAAATTAAAAACTTTGCTAAGACTGAAGCTTTCACTTATCTCGTCTTCGGTGTCTTGACAACCCTTGTCTATTACGTCTTTATGCAGTCAAGCTTTTATCTGCTTAATCACCCCGGGATAAATGCGGGGGCGATTTCAGAGGCAATCGGACAAATTGTCAGTATTATCTTTGCTTTCTTTACCAATAAAATTTGGGTTTTCAAACATAAATCTACGCATATTTTCCGTGATTTCCTTAACTTTGCTGCTGGACGCTTATTCTTCATGCTTTTGGCCATTGTTCTGAAATGGTGGTTTATCGATAGTCATCCGGAGATTTTGATGGATCTCTTGCACTTGAAAAAACCAGTAGTCGTTCTTGCTCTTTCACTGGCCATCCAAGTATTGAATATTGTCTTGAACTATTTCTATTCAAAATTTATTGTTTTCCGTAAAAAAGCGAAAGTATAAATGTATAATAAAAAAAACGTCTGCCAAAACAGAACGTTTTTTTATTTTCTAATTTCTTTAATAAAAGCAACAATCTCACCACGTCGTGTTTCGATTTGACCAAAGGACTTTTTCTGATAAGTGGCGTTGAATACCGCTCCGATGATAATAACTTTAGCAATGAAAATAAACCAAATCATTAAACCAAAAATAAGCAAGGAACCGACCAGTTTAAAGTCACGCATTTGCCCTAAAGCTCGACTTAAATAGGCCCCAAAAAAATGAGGCAGGGCCACAAGAACCAAAGTAGAGAAAATGGTCCCGGGCATAATATAACGTAGCTTATGTATTTTGACGTTGGGTAAGACAAAGTACAGTAAAATCAAAGAAATAAGCACAACAATGATGACAACTGGTAAGGTAGCTGTTTGCAATGTCCGATACAGTCGATCATCAAAGGCAAAGAGGTTCTCATGCACATAGGTCAAAATCACCTGACCAAATGTTGAAATCAAGATAGTTAAAGAGAGCATAACCATGAGCCCTAAGCCAACAACTAGACCAATGATTCGGCTGAGAATGAAATCACGATGTTCTGAAACTTCATAAGCTTTGTTCATAGCCATCTGTAAGGTCGCAAGTGCGCGAGAAAATGTCCAAAAACCAGCCAAAACGGAAATCGAAAGTAATCCTGTATTGGGATTTTCTAAGACATTTCGGATAAATCCGACACTCATATCATAAATCTGATCCGGAATCTGATCATGAAGCACATCCAGGATCATATCAATATCAAGATTTAAGAAGGGGAGAATGTTGGCAAAAATCAAAAGTAGCGGGAAAATGGATAAAAGCAAGTAATAAGCCACAGCAATACTTGACAAGGACATCTCTGAACTTTTATAAAAGTTCATGAAGTCTTTCAAAGTTTGCCAAGACGACACACGTTGAAAAAGAGCTTTCATCTGGTCTTCTCCTCCTTTCATTTTTCTGTCTTAATAAGATAGGAGAGACTTCTTAGTAAGTGCCTTCTTCTCCTTGGCTTGTCAAAATTACTGGACCATCTTTGGTAATGACAAACTGATGTTCATATTGACAAGATAAACCGCCATCCAATGTCTTATGCATCCAACCTGTTTCCATATCGGTATCAATTTCCCAAGTCCCTGTCGTAATCATGGGTTCAATGGTCAAAACCATACCCTCACGCAAACGTAAGCCACGTCCAGCTTTTCCGTAATGTGGCACCAGTGGATCTTCGTGGAAAGTTGGCCCCATACCATGACCGACAAGGTCACGAACTACACCATAACCACGACTTTCTGCATATTCTTGAATAGCTGCTCCAATGTCACCGATACGGTTACCAACAACAGCTTGTTCGATTCCGAGATAGAGACACTCACGTGTCACATCCATAAGGTTCTTAACTTCTTCTGATGGTGTGCCTACGGCATAAGCCCAGCAGCTATCTGCAATGGCTCCACTGAAACCTTCCGTATATTTCTTCATCTCAGGAACATTATCAAAATCAAGTTTGGAAACATCAACAGAACCATCTTCAACCATACCCAAAACCATGTCTACTTTGATAAGGTCACCATCTTTTAATTTCATGTGGCGTGGAAAACTGTGCGCCACCTCATCGTTCAGTGAACAACATGTGGCATAAGGATAATCCATAATTGAACCATCTACACCGATTTGGAGAGGAAGCGTATTATTTTCTTTACAGACTTTTCGTACATATTCTTCAATTTCCCACATGTCGATACCTGGTTTTATCAAATCACGCAAACCGATATGGATGCTTGCCAATAAAGAGCCGGCACGATCCATTTGATCTATTTCACGTTGAGATTTTAATGTAATCACTATTTTTACCTTCTTCTAAATATTTCTTTAATCGTAATGATACTCCTATTTTATCATAAAAATACTGTGGTAGAAAGTACCGAAAAATGCATAGGAGCTGATTTTTCTGGAATTTCTTGATATAATTTTGTTATATAAATTTCACAAGGGAGCAAAAAATGGCTTTAGCAAAAGTAGTTTATGCAAGTATGACCGGCAATACGCAAGAAATCGCGGAAATCGTTGCTGATAAATTGGAAGATTTAGGTCTTGATGTAGATTTGGACGAATGTACTTCAGTTGACGCTGACGAATTCGAAGATGCGGATCTTTGCATTGTTGCCACTTATACTTATGGCGATGGTGAATTGCCAGATGAAATCGTTGATTTCTATGAAGATTTGCAAGATGTTGATCTTTCTGGAAAAACATTTGGTGTCTGTGGTTCAGGAGATACTTTCTATGATGATTTCTGTATTTGTGTCGACATGTTTGAGGAACAATTTGCACTTACTGGAGCTGAGAAAGGTGCAGAATCTGTCAAAGTGGACTTGAATGCTGAAGATGAAGATATTACAAATCTTGAGAATTTTGCAGAAACTTTAGCAGCCAAAGTTCAATAAAAGAAAAAACTGCCTATGAGCAGTTTTTTTATAAGCTAAACATCAAAATTCCTGCGGCCACTGCGACATTCAAAGACTCTGCGCGTCCAGGCATCTCAATATGGACAAGTTGATCCGCTACAGCTACTGCCTGATCAGAAACACCCGCACCTTCATTTCCCATCACTAAGGCAAAGTCCTCTTCTGCTACAAGTTCTTTGTGACTGATGGACCGATTAGACAAGGTGGTAACATAAAGAGGAATACGCGCTTCTTGTAATTCCGTAAAATCTGCCACAGACAAAACAGGAATATGAAAGTTACTTCCTTGCATACTTCGCATCACTTTTGGAGCATAAATATCTGCCGTATCCCCCATACAAAGTACTGCTGAAAAACCTGCAGCATCTGCTGTCCGAATCATCGTTCCGACATTGCCAGGGTCTTGGACATTTTCAAGGACTAAATACTTACCGTGCCCAAACTCAACTTTCACTTCTTCGAAAGCTACCTCAGCGACAACACCTTGCGGTGTTCCAGCATCCGATAGGCTTTTAAGAACTTCTGAACTCACTGCGAGAACATTTTCTAGGTGTGAAACGTGTTGATATTTGTTTTCTTCCACAAAGATTTGTAAAATTTTCGCTCCCGAATTGACAGCTTCTTCTAGCAAATGAAAGCCTTCAATAAGATAAGAATTTTTGCGATATTTTTTCTTTGTCAGCAGTTTACGTGCTTCTTTTATTTTTTTATTGTCTTTTGCTGTAATAATTTCCATTTGCTATAATTATAACATAGAATACATGAAGATTTTTTATTTTCCTATAAGGAGGTGTAAGGATGTATAAGGTTAAAATGATTGCTCACGGACAGGTACAAGGTGTCGGTTTCCGTTATGGTACGGTCCAAATCGCGCGTCAACTCAAACTCAGAGGACGTGTGTGGAATAATTCCGACGGTACGGTGGGACTTTATGTCCAGTCAGATAGCCAGAAAGCTTTGTCAGATTTCGAAGATAAACTTCGTAAAGGCCCCACTCCTTTTGCCTCAGTCACAAATCTCGAAATCTATCCAGACGAATTCCCGGACTTTAAAAATTTCGATATTAAATATTAATGAACAAACAAAAAAAGACTGCCTTAAACAGTCTTTTTTTGTTTTACCAGTTAAAAAGATTAAGAAGCATCAAATGCCACTTGACTTCATTAGCATAATACATATTTCCACCATTAACGTAGAGTTTTCCCCCACTGTTCATCAAAGAGTCAACCGTCACATGATAATAGGTTGCATTTGTGGTGTTTCCCAAGCTAGGTGCTACAACTGTACGTGAATATTTTTCAGCCAGTTCTAAATTATTTTTTCCACCATTTTTCGCAACATAATCTATATAAGATTGACCAAAGTTATATGCTTGAACGCCTGTCCAAATATCAACTTTTTTGTCTTCAGCGTACTCTAAAACTTTACAAAGGTTTGATACACCTTGTGCGATACTCTTATCTTCATCTGAAATACTATTTTGATTGCCATTCAAGCTTTCGCTCGACTGCATAACATCCACAGCATTCCCTTTTGTCTCTGTATAAATAATAGCTAATGCAAGCTTTGTATCTCCCTCTAAGCCTTGAGCTTTTAGGGTTGCATCAACCGATTTTTCATATTGCATCACGTTTTTTACGTTCCTATAAGTTCGGTGCACGTAAAAACCTGCTCCGACCACTGCTGCCAGTAGCGCAAGCTTGATGAATAGCTTCAAAATTTTCAACTTTTATCTATTCCTAATCATTTTTTCGACGGCTCATGTCTCAATTCCAGTTGTTATTATATGCCATCTCATGTTAAAAACTTCTCTAGCATTTCCACCTTTATTTACTTATCACTGTTCATTTTTATTCGGTTGGTGGAAATTTTGTTAAAAAAGTCGTACTTATATTCTAGACTAAAGGAAACCCTTTTGTCAAATCTAATGCAAATTGGCGAACTTCTTGAAGAGCAAATTCGTCATCTTTATTGGATAATGCTTTAATAATTGCTTGTGCAATCTTACGGCTCTCCTCTTCCTTCATGCCGCGGCTAGTGATTGCTGCGGCACCAATACGCACACCGCTTGTTTTAAAAGGACTAAGTTCCTCACCAGGAACAGAGTTTTTATTGAGGGTAATGTTAACTGTATCAAGGAGATTTTGTGCTTCTTTACCGTTAATTCCAAGCTCAGTTACTTTGACGAGGAAGAGATGATTGTCTGTACCATCTGAGATAACATGTAAACCAGCTCTGCTAAATTCATCGGCCATGGCTGCTGTATTTTTCACTACTTGATCAATATAAGTTGAAAAGTCTGGTGACAAAGCTTCTTTAAAGGCAACTGCTTTAGCAGCAATAACATGCTCCAAGGGACCACCTTGTAAACCAGGGAAAATAGCGCTGTTGATTTTTTTAGCTAGCTCCGCATCATTGGTCAAAATGAGACCCCCACGTGGGCCACGCAATGTTTTATGTGTTGTAGAGGTTACTACATCTGCATAAGGAAAAGGACTTGGATGATGACCTGTAGCCACAAGACCAGCGATATGAGCCATGTCTACCATCAATTTTGCACCGACACTGTCTGCAATCTCACGGAATTTTGAAAAATCAATAATACGAGAGTAAGCCGATGCACCAGCAACGATAAGTGCTGGGTGATGCTTTTCAGCTTGTGCTGCAATTTCATCAAAATCAAGCAACTCTGTTTCTGAATTAAGACCGTAAGAAACAAAGTTATACATCTTACCTGAGAAGTTGACTTGAGAACCATGAGTCAAATGCCCACCAGAATTCAAATCCATACCTAATACAGTGTCACCAGGCTCAATCAAGGCCATGTAAGCTGCTGCATTGGCTTGTGAGCCAGAGTGTGGCTGCACATTAGCAAAGTCTGCATGGAAGAGTTCTTTGGCACGTTCGATGGCCAAGTTTTCCACCACATCTACAGCTTCTGTCCCACCATAATAACGCTTTTCCGGGTAACCTTCTGCGTATTTATTTGTTAAGACAGATCCCTGAGCTGCACGTACCGCTGGGGATACGATATTTTCTGAGGCAATTAACTCAATTGTTTCTTGTTGTCGAACTTCTTCGGCATGTATAGCAGCCCAAAGTTCTGGATCAAACGCTTCAAAATTATAAATTTCCATGTGTGTCTCCTTTGCCTTATACGATGCTTACCTCAAGCATTTTTCCTTTTGCGTGGGTAGCTTTTGTACATCTACCATTATATCTAAAGCAAAGTGCCGAACCAAATTATTTGTTCAGACAATTTCAGATAATTCTGGAACAGCATCAAGAAGTTCTTGCGCTGTAATTGCCCCTTGACGTAAAATTTTAGGCATTTCACCAGAAAGATCCAAAATCGTTGTATCTAGACCATAAACACTGTCATCTTGAAGTGCAACAGCTGCTTTATCAAGGATAGCGGATGTTAAATCATCATAGAAACGTGGGCTTGGTGAGCCGGTAAGATTAGCAGAGGGCCCCACTAAAACCCCTAAAGCTTTAATCACTTCTTGTGTGGCTGGAATTGAAGGCATTCGGAATCCGACAGTAGTTTTCCCCACATGAATCCACTCAGGAACTTCAGGACTTGCTTCTAAAATAATCGTCAACGGTCCAGGCAGGAAAGTTTGCACGAGTTTTTCAAGATAAGTAGGTTGATGCACTGAATATTTTAAAATTGTGTCATAATCCGCCACGTTCATATTCAAGGCTTTTTCAACAGGACGCCCTTTTACAGCATAAAGTTTTTGCACCGCTGCCTCGTTGGTTGCATCCGCGAAAATGCCGTAAACTGTTTCTGTTGGCAACACTGCCAATTCTCCTGCTTTTAAAGCTGCTATTGCTTTTTCAACTGTCATTTTATAGCTCCTTTCTTAAGTAGCATTTATCTTTAAGTTGTTTTCCATCTTCGTAAATCGGAAAACTATAATGGTCAATAAAATAATTTTTTATCTTATGGGTATATTCAAAACCACAAGCTTCATAGAAAAGGACATTTCCCGATATATCGTCGGTGCCGACGGTCATGACACCCTGACCCTTGTACTTTTTAAAAAGGTAGTTTATCAGGGCTCTGCCATAGCCTTGACCTTGTGCATCAGGCGCTACAGCTAGGTTTTCAATTTCGAGAGTCGGACTGACTACACACACTGCCCTAATTTCAGACTGATCCATCAGTACAAAAAGTTCACCTTTTGCAAGATAGGTCATAATATGCTCATGATCATCAGCTAAAAGAAGTAAAGGGAGATATCTATCTTTCTTTACTTCTATATGTTTTATTTTCATCTATGTCACACTTATCATACGATCTTTTTCAAAAATATCACGGTGCACACGGACTTTTTTAGTAGGAAAAGCCTTCTCAAACAAGTCTTTCACTGCTGGACCTTGCTTATAACCAATTTCTAAATATATTTTCCCTTGTGGCTTTAAAAATTGATGAGCTGCTTCAGCAATGTTCTGATAAATTGCTAGACCTTGCTTTTCAGCAAAGAGTGCGCTATCTGGTTCAAAGCGAATGACGGATTGATCCATTTCATACGTTTCATCAAAAGCAATATAGGGTGGGTTGGACACAATGATATCGTACTGTCCTTGAATATTTTCAAAGACATCAGAGAGAATGAAATTAAGAGAAATTTGATGTCTTTTTGCATTCAATTGAGCAAGTTCAAGTGCTTTTTCTGAAACATCCGATGCAGTAATTTCCCACTCTTTTCTTTTCTCCGCCAGTGCTAGAGCAATAGCTCCAGATCCTGTGCCAATATCTAAAACCGTACGTCTACCTTGCTCATTTTCAGCTAGAATCATCTGCACCAGCTCTTCTGTTTCTGGACGTGGAATCAGGACACGCTCATCCACGGCAAGTTTTAAATCACAGAATTCAGCCCAACCTACAATATATTGTGGCGGTTCATTATTTTTCAAACGCTGCGCGACAGATGTAAGTGCAGCTAAATCCGTATCTGAAATCGCTTCTCTTTGCAAATTTAACCACTGTAATTTTGTGAGCTCGTGTAAATTTCTCCAGACAAATTCTAGAGCGAAAGGCTCTTCCAAATCTTGAGATAATTGGCGCACAGCCTCAATCCATAACATTTTTTCTTTCCTCACTCTCCTCACCCTTTAAAGGAGAGGAAAAACACGCCCCAATAAGTAAATGATGATGGGGATTTTCAGATTATCTTTTGCAAAAAGGACACCATTTTCATTTCGTGTCCTATTTTTCTCATTGACAATATTTTCCAATCTTCCTAGAGCCAAAGCATCAAAGGTTTTCATAATTTCCGTCACCGATTGACTGCTGTATTTGCTAAACTCCGCAAGTGAAAGAACTTTTTTACGTTTGCTCCAATTGTCCCCTTCTTTGAGCTCTTGCCAAAGACGACAATAAGCATTGTCCTTATAAAAGTCAATGCTCATCCGTACGCGTCTATCCAATCTCTGAAGATGCTTTGAAGGACTCTCAACATTTTCAATGGTAATCCAATAATCTTGGTTGATTGCTTGGCAATAGAGCAAGTCAAAGTGTGTCTCTTGGGTACTGACCTCAAAGACAAGAACTTTTGTCTCAACGTCCTTCACTCTCTTCGCCGTTTCCATACGTCTTTGCTCTTCTGAACGCAGCCGAATGTTAAAACCTTCAAATTGAAATTCGGTCATTACTTGTTAAGCTCCGCCAACTTCTCCGTTTGATCATAAACCACAAGTGCATCAATGACTTCATCCATTTTTCCAGAAAGGATGGTATCTAACTTTTGTAAAGTTAGTCCGATACGGTGATCGGTCACGCGGTTTTGGGGGAAATTATAAGTACGGATACGTTCTGAGCGGTCACCTGTTCCGACAGTGGACTTACGTTCAGCATTTTGCTTGTCCAACTCGATTTGTTGATAGTAGTCAAATACCTTCGTATTAAGCAATTTTATGGCTTTGTCACGGTTTTTTTGTTGCGTACGTTCTTCTTGCATTTCAACTTTGATGCCTGTAGGCAAGTGAACCATACGTACAGCTGTCGCAACTTTGTTGACATTTTGTCCACCAGCACCTGAGGCATGGTAGATATCCACACGAAGATCTTTTTGTTCAATTTTCATCTCGAATTCTTCAACTTCAGGCATGACAAGGACCGTTGCTGTTGAAGTGTGTACACGTCCTTGTGTTTCTGTTGATGGCACACGTTGCACGCGATGAGCACCAGATTCGTATTTTAGTTTACTGTAAACAGAAGTTCCCGAAACAAGGGCTGAAACTTCTTTATAACCTCCAATGCTCGTCACACTGGCTTCCATGATTTCAAATTTCCAACCTTGTGACTCTGCATAATGCTGGTACATATTTAACAAATCACCAGCAAAAAGGGCTGCTTCATCACCACCTGCTGCGCCACGAATTTCCAAGATAATATTTTTATCATCGTTTGGATCTTTAGGGAGCAAGAGAATTTTAATCTTTTCTTCCAGTTCTTCTTTGGCTGATTTTGCTTCTGAAAGCTCTTCTTTGAGCATTTCTTTCATGTCCTCATCAAGGCCACCTTCACCAAGCATTTCTTCACTGTCAGAAATAGTTTCGAGCACCTTTTTATATTCATTATAAGTGGCTACAGTATCTCGCAGACTCGCTTCTTCACGTGAAAGTTCCATAAAGCGCTTTGTATCATTGACAACCTGTGGGTCACTGAGTAATTCGCCCAGCTCCTCATATCGTCCTACCATCGTTTCAAGTTGATCAAACATTTTTTATTTTTCCTTACTTCTTTTTTTATATCTCTTCGTTTATACGATTACTCTTCATCTTTTTCAATGGATGAAAATAGTGCTTACGGCACACTGGAATATAGCTCTCATTGCCACCGATCTGCAGTTGTTCGCCTTCATATACAGGTTCACCTTCAACCATGCGTAAAACCATCGTTGCTTTTTTACTGCAATACCAGCAAATCGTTTTAATTTCTTCAATTTTATCAGCCAGAAGCAATAAGTATTTCGAGCCTTCAAAAAGTTCATTTCTGAAATCATTTTTTAAGCCAAAAGCCATCACAGGGACATTTAAATCATCGACCACGCGTGCCAGATCATAAATATTTTGTTTATTGAGAAATTGGGCTTCATCAATCAGCACACAAAAAGGCCTTATCGGCAAGTTTTCGATATATTCATAGACATTCATAGTATCGTCAATCGCTACAGCTTCGCTACTCATACCAATACGACTTGCGACTATACCAACACCAGCACGTGTATCTAAACTAGAAGTCATAATCAAAACAGGTTTTCCCTGTTCTTCATAATTATGGGCAACTTTCAGGATTTCGATACTTTTGCCTGAATTCATGCTGCCGTATTTGAAGTACAATTGTGCCAATTTTCTTTCCCCTTTATAAAAATGGCTTAAAAGCCTTATTTAATAGCATTTTCCAGTAATATTATTATTTTATTTTCGATAATAATATCATTAATTATCACTATTTTTCATTCTTTTCTGCCCACTTTTTTGCCCACCAAATTGACTCAAGAAATTTTGTTAATTCTATTCATTTTTTGGTTTAATTCTTTAGACATATTAGGTGTTACATGGGTATATATATTATTGGTAATAGTGGATGTTGCATGACCAACTCTTTGCATCACCACTTTTTGGTTTATTCCCATTTCTGCTAATAATGAAATATGAGAGTGGCGCATACAATGGCAAGAGAATTGCTTATCTAGCCCCGTTGCTTTTCCATAATACTTAAAAGATCGATTTAGATGGCCAATATTATGTGGTTGACCTGAACGAGTACAAAAAATGTATCCATGATTTTTATAACCTACATAAGTATTGTCATGATTAGCTTTGAGATACTCTTCGATAATTTCGATCGCTCTATCATTGAGATCAACTTCCCTATAAGAAGATAATGTTTTAGTCGTGGTATGAGTATGTTTCGTCACACCCTTAGTATAATCTAAGTTAGTTTCCACTTTAATTATACGTCTTGTGCGGTCATAATTTTCTTCTTTTAACGCAGCTAATTCACAGTATCTTAAACCAGTTAAAAACAGAAATTCAATGGTTAGAGCTATAAAGTACGTGCGAGGATTCTCAGAACTTCTCATCCTATTTAAGACCTTAGCTAAATCTTCTACTGTAAACAGTTTTCGATTCTGCTTTTTTATATCTTCCAAAGTTTTTTTGGAAAGACTTAATTTCACATTCAATGTAGGGTCTTTAGAAATAATCTCCATTCTCTTTGCAAAATCAAAAATAGATTTACAAGTTAAAAAATAACCTTTTACTGTACCTGATTTTAAATTCAAACTATTAAAAAACACCTGAATTTGGAAAGTTGTAAATTGTGACATTTCCTGATCTCCAAATTTAGCAGCAAAACGTTTAATTTGTTTTCTCCTGTTATTTAAAGTTGAGGGTTTTAGCCTTTTACTACAGTCATTTAACCATAAATTAGCTACAGAAGAAAAAGTTAAGGAATTAATATTTAAACTCGAATTTAATATATTTAATTCACTTTGTTCAATTTTTCGCTTGGCCTTTGTTAACAAAATTTTCCTAGCTTTTGTTTTAGCTTGATTTGAATTAGATGTCAAAGTTACAGAAACTTTATCCTCAGATTTTGTAACTACATTAAAGTATCTCATACGCCAGAGGAATTTGTTATTCCGATATTCTGACCATAAACTTCCTACTTTTATATCTTCAACTTTCATATTTCCTACCTTTTCTTTTGGGAAAAGTGCAGAATAAAAATCATACTTATTATATCATTTTTATCTGTATTTTTCCTCGTCTTTTATTTTTAAATATTCATCAAATGCTGGAAACCATACACGTCCGGTCATTCTAAAATAATCCCCTTGCATGAAGCGTTTATCTTTTTTCATTTCGCAAATCTTATTTCTAGCGGTCGAAACCTTTATAGAATAAAAGTTTGAAATACCTTCAGCATCAATCATCTTCTTATCCACGGTTATTCCTGTTCTACTCATCCTTCCCCCTATATACAAAAAAACAAGGGCGAGATTTCTCCCACCCTTAATATTCACCGATTTTATTTTAACTACTTATAATTCTTGTCTTAAAACTTTTCCCTCCTTATCTCTTTTGATAATAAATTTCTCTACTATTTCACTTTTACAATAGGCTATCGCCCCACCTGTATAATTAAAGTTTTTATCCAATGAAAAAGACACGTAATCATATTCAGGATAAATAGACCTCTCAGGTACGTCTGAACAGTACAAGCTCACAAATCTATTTCCTCTTAATCTGTAAACAATCATTCTCCCCTCCAATTTTATCGGTCAACGATTCTCCAAATTTCAGAAGATGCATTATCTAGACTTTCTTCACAAAAACCTCGACCAGTGTAGTCCCAAACAATCTCCTCACCAAGAATTCCTTCTGCTTGACGAACCAATTTATTAAAAGCGCCTTTACCTCGTGTCAAAAATTCATATGAATCTTCAAATTGTCCGCTCAACCGAGTGATAGAATAAGCAACATTATTGAGTACATTTTTATTTTCTTCTGTAAGTTGTTTCATAATCCCTATCTTTAAACCTCCAATTTCAGTTGATAAGACTTTCCATTAATCCAATGCATAGACCCTAATTGCCTAGCTTTCTGTAATGTAGAATTTATTGAAAGACCGTTTTTTTCTAAATCCTCCGCATAAGCTCTCACATAGCGAACACAATTATCTAAGAAATTTAAAAAGACTTCCAAACGTTGACTATATCTTTTATCTAAAGTTACTAAGAAACTCACAAACTCAGACATAATAGTGACTGCTCTATCATCTTTACTTTGATAAACGTATATGTTTTGTTCTAATTTCCCCCATGCTTCATTTGATAATGTTATTGTAGACTGGCGCATAAGTTCAATTTTTCTTTCATAAGCAATCAATTTCTCGCACCATTGAATGACATCAGATAGTATGGCATAAGGAGGTAAAGATAATTCCTGTTCAATTTCTCTTAACCGTTTATCAAAGGCAATATACTTCATGTTCCATTGACTTTCTGCATTCTTTACTTGATTACGAAGCCGTGTTAAATCCATAAAACTCCCCCTAATTCTATTGTGGGTATTGCTTTTGCAACTCCAATAAATCTTCTGGATACCATTCGAACCATTCTGAATAATCTTTACCGTCCATAGCTTGTGCTTCTTCTTCATTAACGGGATCAACTCCATACTTAGGTGTTCCAACTGGTCGAGCATAGATACCTACCCAAGTCCTCTCACCTTCCCACATACTATCTGGTACAAACTTCTTATTTTTCAAATCAATAAGAGCCAAACGGCGCATTTCTTTTACTTCCATGATTTCCTCCAAACAAAAAACTTGCCTTTCCAGACAAGTCTTTTTTGCTTATATTCTCTGATTTATTTCTTGTTTTTCTTAACACGTAATATACTAAAAATTGATCCTAATATTAGTAAAGCAATACCCATCATAAAGATTAGAGCTGAGGTATGCTCTCCTGTTTTTGGTAGTCCTTTAGCATTTTGTGTATTATTTTCTCTTGATGTATCCTTAGCACTTGGTGAATTATCCTTGTCAGTAATTGATTCCTCTTCTTTAGGATTAGCATCTCTGCCACCATCACTATTTTCTTCAGTCACAACTATTTTAGCTGTAGCTGTATGATGTCCTTCTACTATGTCTCTACCCCAATTCTCCTCTGGGATGGAGTAAGTTACTTCATATATTCCAGGTTTTTTAGTATCAACAGCTCCGTTTACAACAACATCTGAAAAGTTCACTTCCTTGCCATCCGATGAAGTTGCTTTATCAAAATTATCTTGAGGTGACCAATCATCTCCTACTTTCAATTCAGAGTCATGTACTATAATATGTGCTAAATCTTGTCCCACTTCAATTTTTAATACTGTAACTGTAGCTGTAGCTTCCAAACCATCATAACTATAAGTCACTTCATAACTTCCTGCTTTAGTAGTGTCCACATTACCTGACACCTTAATATCTTTGAAATCTACAGACTTACCATCTTTATCAAGGGCAGAATTAAAGTTATCTTCTGCACTCCACTTATCACCTACATAGATATTTGAATCATGAACTTTCACTTCGGTTTGTTTGTCTTTGACCGTGATTGTAGCTTTAGATTCAATGCCATCATAGCTGTAAGTAATCTCATACGTTCCCGCTTTTGAGGTATCCACATCACCCATCACTTTAATATCTTTGAAGTCTACAGACTTGCCATCTTTATCAAGGGCGGAATCAAAGTTGTCTTCTGCACTCCATTTATCGCCTACATAAAGCGTTGAATCATGGACATTCAGGACTACTGGTTTAGAATATACGAATGTCACATGCTTTATCTCATAAGGCTCAATATCACCTTTTGCAGCATCGCCTTCAACACGTAGCATTTCATACCCTTGAATATCAAGAGGGGATACTTCATAAGCTACTGGAGACGGATATTCTCCTGTAGTCCAATCAAATTGAGAGAGATAATCTGTATTCCTCCACTCAGGTTTTAGTTTTACTCCATTTGTATCTTCATAATTAACATAAATTGTTCCAGCCCTATCATAAACCATGTCAAAAGTTTGTGGAGTTTCACTATAGACTACACCAGTTGGTAATTCACTAAGCAGAACCCAACCGGGTACATCCAGATAGGCAAGGTCTCCATCGGCAGAGTTTCCTACTTCCCCTTTAAACGTCATACTCGATATGCCGTTTCCAAACATAAAGTCTTCAATTGGCTGTCCAAAAGTATCCACATATCTTAAAGTAACAGAACCTACTTCCTTATTTTTGTTATAAACATAGGTTACAGTTTGAGCTTGATCCGTGAAAACGCCTGTAGCATTGCTATCCTTTACTTCCTTGAAAGTGTAACCCTCAATATCTTTCAACTCACTCACATACTCATCACCAATATTACCTGACAATATTACTTCATCAGCTATTGAATTATTATTTTCATCATTATACTTTACTACCACATTCTCAGCCGGAATAGCTTCTCTTTGCCAAACATATGTATCTGCATCTGTTGTTCCGTTATAATTTAACATCAGCTCATCAGAATCCCATATATTTTCCCCTAAAGGCTTATTAACTGTGCCTGATGACACATTAATCCATTTTCCTGTATAGCCTTGAGAAGTAATTTTTTCTATTTCAGGTTCTATTCCTCCAACAAATCTGAATGAAGAACCTAAAATTAGTTTGTTTAGCGAATATTGCCCAGCAAACATACTTGACATATCCTCTACATTTGAGGTATTAAAATTTGATAAATCTAAAGTTTGTAGTGATTCCATTTGAGCAAACATGCTATGCATATCATTTACATTTGAGGTATTAAAATTTGAAACCTCTATATCTGCTAATACGTAGGCTCCTTCAAACATATTTGACATATCCGTTACATTAGATGTATCAAAATTCGATACATCTAAATGAGCTAATTCATCCATCCCCATAAACATCGCTTTCATCGAAGTAACTTTTGAGGTTGTGAAATTTGAAATAAATAATTCTTGTAATGATCCCATCCCCATGAACATTCCAGACATGTCTATTACATTTGAAGTATCAAAATTCGATAAATCAAGTTTTTCAAGGGAATAATTGCCATCAAACATATGCGACATGTCTGTTACATTTGAGGTAATCAGACTTGAAGTATTTAAACTAACCAAAGACTCCATGGCATTAAACATTTCAGACATATCTGTTACATTTGAAGTATCCAAATTCGATAATCCTTCAATACTTACAACGGCATAGAGACCTGAAAATAACTTCTTAAGTGATGACCCTCCAGTTACTTTTTCATCAAATGTTATTTTTTCTATTTGATCAGCAAACTCTCCCCATTCTGGGAAATCACCCGCACTCTCTAGCACACCCCCACCAATATGAAGCGTTCCCTCTGAATCAATTCTCCATTCAGAAGTCCCCAATACTCCTGATGCAATGTCATCCGATTCTCGTGTTTTTTTCTCAATATCATTATCATTGGTGTTATTATTTTGCGTTTTTACACTCTCAGAAGTGATAAGAGTAGCAGTATCTCTTTCATCATTTTCTTCTACTGATAAACTTTCTCTATTTTTATTGTCTACTGAGCTATTATCTGGCCCTTCTTGACTCGCATCAATATTTTGCGAAACCTTAGTTTCTTTTGTCGAAGCAGATACTGTAGCAGTGATACCTGGTAAAATTGTTGAAGTTGTAAGTAAACTAACAAGTAACCACTGCGCTCCTGTTCTAATTTTATATCTAATTGTTTTTTCTTTTCTATCCATATATACATATTACATTATAATCCACTCACAAAGACACCACAAAACAGGAGATGCCATCACCTGTTTACTATCTTTTTTATTTATAGTCCAATGAATAAGACACGTGATCATATTCAGGATAATCAGTGCTATTCAACGCATTTCTTTTACTTCCATGATTTTCTCCAAATAAAAAACCTATCTCCTAAACAAGATAAGCCTTTTTATTTCTATAGTTATTATTTCTTATTTTTCTTAACACGTAATACACTAAAAATTGATCCTAATACTAGTAATGCAATACCTATCATAAAGATTAGAGCCGAAGCATGCTCTCCTGTTGTTGGTAATCCTTTTGTATTTCGTGTATTATTTTCTCCTGATAATTCATCAGTAATCGATAAATTATCCTTGTCAGGATTCGATTCCTCTCCTTTAGAGCCAGAATCTTTATTCTCTTTTTCTGACACAACTATTTTAGCTGTAGCAGTATGATGCCCTTCTACTAAGCCTCTCCCCCAATGTTCTTCTGGGATGGAGTAAGTCACTTCATAAGTGCCTGGTTTTTGGGTATCAACAGTTCCGCTTACAATAATATCAGAAAAGTACTCTTCTTCGCCATCAGATGAAGTTGCTTCATCAAAGTTGTCTTCAGGTAACCAGTCTTCTCCTACTTCTAATTCAGAGTCATGTACAACAATATGCGCTAAATCTTGTCCCTCTTCAACTTCTAACACTGTAATTGTAGCTTTGGAATCAACTCCATCATAGCTGTAGGTTACTTCATAGGTACCTGCTTTTGAAGTATCCACATTACCGTTCACTGTGATGTCTTTGAAGTCTACAGGCTCGCCATCTTTATCAAGGGCAGAATCAAAGTTGTCTTCTGCACTCCATTTGTCGCCTACATAAAGAGTAGAATCATGCACATTCACTGCAGTTTGTTTATCTTTAACAGTGATCGTTGCCTTAGACTCCATACCATCATAGGTGTAAGTTACTTCATAACTTCCTGTTTTTGACGTGTCCACTTCACCCGTCACTGTGATGTTCTTGAAGTCTACAGGCTCGCCATCTTTATTAAGGGCAGAATCAAAGTTGTCTTCTGCACTCCATTTGTCACCCGCATAAAGGGTAGAATCATGGACATCCACTGCAGTTTGTTTATCTTTGACCGTAATCGTCGCCTTAGACTCCATACCATCATAGCTGTAGATTACGTCATACGTACCAGCTTTGGACGTATCCACTTCGCCCGTCACTGTGATGTTCTTGAAGTCTACAGGCTCGCCATCTTTATCAAGGGCAGAATCAAAGTTGTCTTCTGCACTCCATTTGTCACCTACATAAAGGGTAGAATCATGGACATTGAGCTCTGTTTTATCTTTGATATACCTATAAACAATCTCTTGAGGATTTTCTGAAATTTGACCAATCATATTTTCTGGAAGATTCGAAGAGTCTATATGGTAACCTGGAATAGAAATCTGATAATCTTCTGTTGAAGCATCATAGGCATCTCCTACGTTTCCTGAAATAATTTTATCAGAGATACTTGGAATAGGTTGGTTATTTTCATCAACATATTTGATAGTAACATCTGCACCTGCTACTACATTTTTGCTGTAAACAAGTGTGAGTTCTGGGATGTTAGGACCAATCGTCGCAGTGGTATCTCCTTCAACACGGTCATATGTATAACCATCTATAACTTTTTTATAAGAAATTGCAGAATATGACGTACCGAATCTATCTGTCACAACTGTATCTTCAGCAACAGAGTTATTATCTTGGTCAACATAGTGTACTAACAAATCATTATAAAGTTCCATGTTATCAACAAGTTCATATGTCCCACCTGCACTATAAACACTTGTATTCCAAGTAATATTATTTTCTTCATTTGAAGGTGCTGTATAAGAAAATTGAAAACTCGTACTATTAATGGAAGTCCAATCACTTGTATTCGGGATCGTTACTGTAATTGTACGAGATGCTTCGTCAGAAATTACAGTATAAAGACTAGGATCCATAATATAACTCGTTTTTTCTTCATTTAACCAGTTATAATTACCACTTGTAAATCCTCTAATATTTTCTCCCAATAGTGAAAAATCTTTAATTGAGGTAAAATCAATACTATCAGGTACAGTAATTGTATATATCGAATTTTTAACCGTATTACGATTCGTACCTGGATATGTATTTATTATTCTATAACGCTCTTCACCCCCAGCATGCACAGGAAACTTTGAACTATTTGATGCACTATAACTCTGCATCTGAACATCATAATTTATGGCGTATACAGTTCTTTTCTTATTACCTCCACCTGCCGAAGATGCAGAAACTGCTGGTACAAATATTGTATTAGCTAAAAGAAGTATTATTACCAACGTGCTAAATAATCTCCTTATTATTTTATTATTCATCATATAACTATGATAGTACATCTCCCAGCCAAAAATAGACACATAATGTCATTTAACAAAGCACATATCTTATATTTTATTAGTGGTTCATCTCTTATTCTGTTTATACTCAAAATAATCTCTTAATTCATTAAAGGAAATTCAACACTACTCATAAGATAGTGATTGTTTTCCAAATCAACTGTAAGTCTAACGACTTGTGGTGCAACCTGATTATCATTTAAAGTATAAGAAACTAAAGCTAAATATTCATCATTACTTCCTTGATAAATTTCAAAGTCAGTCAGTCTAGACTCCATCTTTATTTCTTTATCTGATTTCACCAAATGCAATTTCTTTTGTACCTCTGATGTACATAAAGGCTGAGTTGCTTCATTACGCTTATTTTCAGAAGTATAATTATAGTAACTTTGGATAAAACCTTCCACTGCACCTTTAGCCTTTGTAGAATCAAATTTATTTTCTTTTGGTTGTGGTGTCTCACTTGCTTTAGAATTTTCTACTTTTGAAGATGAACTTTGTACCTGCTCTACAGAAGAAGCCACTTCTATTATGCTTGGCTCTGATACTTGATTTTTTCCGCAAGCCGAAAGCAAGAAAACAGAAGATAATCCTATTATTATAATGCTTAATTTTTTCACTTTTTATCTCCTTGTGGTGGAATTGCAATACTTGTGATACTGCTATCCCACGTACGATTCATTTTTTGTACAATTTGTACACCACCTACATTTTGCTCATAAGTGGTAAAGCTACCTCCTTTTACAGTACCGATAACTCCCGTATGTCCATATGGATTTTCACTTGCTGAACCTGCTACAGCCCCAAAGCCCCAATTTACAACAGCCCCTGCCACTAATTGATCCGCTGTGGGCTTCATAATGACTCTCCAACCATGAGAAGTAAAAGCACTAAAATTATCTGAACCTATATTAAAAGCACAAAGTCCTTGAAGGTGAAAACCACTAATGCTATTCACATAATAATTAGATAAGGCATAACATTGTCCTGAACCAACCGTTTGTCCTAAAACATCATTAAGGAGTTTAATATCCCCACCTGATGAGCATGAGCCATTAAAATAAGCATACCACTGATTCGCCAGTTGAGAAATCATCTCTAAATTTGTTTGTCCGTCAGATAAACTTACACCTTCATAATAAAGTGACCAATCTTTGGCAGATTGCACAGGGTCTTTGGATTTACTTAATAAGGTTTTTACCTTTGAATAAGAACCATTCAATTCTTTATCCATAAGCTTAAGCTCATTGTCAAGTGTCAGTGTAGACAAGTCCATTCCTTGAATAGACCCTTCAGAATGTATCCTATCTCCATTGATAAAACTCCCCCACCCTGACCATTGAAAAATTCCTGCAACTCCTCCTGATGGATTAATTGCCTGCGGATTAAAACCACTTTCACGTTGCCCAACAGCCAAAGCGCCAGAAGCGCCTGCAGAAGTAAATTTATGTTCCTTCATGAGATGTTCATAAGTTTTTGTCGCAACTTGGAGCGCTTCTCCTGTTACGGGTGGTGTACCACTCCCTGATATAGTCGGAGTATCATCTTCTTTAATACTTCCAATACTCACCAATGACCCCAACATGACACACATCACTCCAAAGAAAATAAAAAGAGAGCCAAAAATCCCTCCAAAGATAAATTTCTTTTTCATCTTATGCCCTCATTGCTTCTAAATCACTTTGTGCTTCTTCCCACGTGACGTGGTCTTGTGTATCAAACTCTACTTCTTCATTCTGTCCCATCTCTTCTGGTTCAATAAATACTTCTTCTTGTACCTCTATCACATCTGGTTCAGATGCAGTCTCCTCTTCGACTTGAATACTATTCTCGCCCTCTGTTTCTACTGTACTATCACTTAAATCGAGGTCTTGAGGGTTTTCAATATCAAAATTTTCTAATTCTTGTTCTTCCGCCGAATCTAAAGATTCTTCAAGATTGATATTATCATCTTCAAGTTCAAAACCATCTTCTGGTTCTTGTTCCAACTCTACAGCGCCCTCTGACTCTTGAAGAATTTCTTCTGGTTCTGTCTCTGCTTTCATTTCTGGTTTGATGGCTTGTTCCTGATTATTTGAAGTATTCACTTCTTCATTTTCAGGCGCAAGCTTTTGCGCACCATCCATTGCAAGTGAAGGATTACCTGTATAAGCACCTGCACCAGCTTCTACTCCACCCTCAACTTTATTACGAGCTTGATTTTTCATTTGATTCAAGTCGTTCACAAAAGCTGAACCATTATTTTGACCCATTGCAATTTGCGTAATACTTGTTCGACTCTTCCAAAGCATTATCATGAAACCTACTTTAATCAATACGACTACAGGAATAAAGATAAGAAACTCACTCCCTGTTAAAGCTGAGACTCCTGTAAGTAAGCTTTTTGAAGCACCACCAGTCATTAGTTTTAAAACAATCAAATCAACCTGTGACATGATATAGAATAAAATGCTTAGAGTGACACCCAAAATACTTGGTGCAACCAATAAGCCTGACACATGCTTAAGCACACCCCAAAAAGCATTTCTGCACCATGGAACAAAGCTTAATAAAGCACTCACAGGAATAAGCAATATGAACACGCACAACAATAAACTAAGCCCTGAGATAGTCAAATTAACTGCTGAAATTGGAATAACATATATCCAAAGATTTATCCCTCCCATAAAAGTTGCGATAAATTGAAAACCTATGTTTTTTCCGTCATTTTTCAGAAATGGAGAATCTTTAGAGACTGCGTCCACATATTTTTGACCTTTTTTCCCATTACTGCCTTCTTTTTTTCCTGCGGCTGCTTCATAGTCAAACTTTTCTTTTGTATCCCCAATTTTTCCCTCAGGGTTACCCGTATTCACTGTATTAGCAGTAGGTTTTAAAACATAATCTACTAAAAAATTAGCGTCATCGGGATCAGCTAAACCAACAAGTCCACTTTCAATACCGTTTTTGACCTTATCAGAAGTGTTTGTTACTGTATCAAAGAGAATTTGTCCTCCCATTGCAGTTTTTCGCCCACTTCCTTCTGCATTGTAAGAGAAGTTTCCAAAAAAGAAAAACATTGTTACAATAACTGCTAACAAATGAAACAAAGAGCGCATAAAGTGCCCCTTACCATTTGTAAACTGATAAAACAAGTACATTGTGGTAATAATGAGTAATAACCCTGCCCCTGAGAATTGAGCAATCGTGCCATTACTTCCTCCAATAAAAGAAAGAAACATCGTTCGAGCTTTTCCCATCATATCTGCTTGAATAGGCTTTAGACTGCTTGAAATATTAAGTAAGCTTGACAAGCCACCTACGACTTCCACAAACCATTGCAAAAGCTGAAAAGGTAAATCAACCACCATTCCTGAAAAAGAATTCCAAAAGAGTGAAACAGGTTGAAGCGCACCTCCAGGAACAGATTCATGATAAACACCAAATTTACTGACGAGTTCATGAAGTTTTGATAATTCTTCGTGCATTTTTCTCCTTTCTAGCATTTTTTATACATTTGTTCCAAACGTGATTGTTCAGAATCCTGTTCAGGACTAAACAGTTCAAGCCATGCTTTAGGCACTTCAATAGATATACGATTAATATTTCCAAACACATCTAAGTACACACACTGCCCTTGATTCATATTACGAATCCATTGAATATTACGTTCAGAGACTTCAAGTTTTAGAGTCTTAAGAATTTCTTCTTCTTCCCCATCTTCATAAAAACAGAAGCGTTCTCCTGCGCCTGTTGTATCATCTGAATCCTTCACATCATTTACTGATTGGGAAATCAATACAAGTTTATTATTTTGAGAACGCCCTACACGTTTCATAGATTTTATAATTTTTTTACCTTCTTTTGAGGTCATGATAACCCAAACCTCGTCCATAAACTCTATTGTTTCCTCTTTATCATTCATTGAACCGAAACGTTTACAAAATGTACCTAGAGCCATCATTAATGCTACTGATAAACGCTCATCGTCTGCCATTTCATCTTCTGAATCTGAGTCTGGTAATTCCAAGTCCGCAATTTCAAGCACTGTTCCATGTTCCTCAAAAGAAATCCCCTCAACATCTCCACGAGAAAATGCCAATTGTAAGAGTGAGCCTTCCACTATCTCAAAAAGATATTCTCCTGCTTCTTTGATGACAGGCTTATCTGAACTTCTTAGAATATCAATGACATTCATTAGACCTACCGTTTCTCCCTCAACCTTTTGCTTCACTACATCTTTAACGGCTTTTGAAATAGCTGTCGTTTCTTCTTTTTTCCACGTGCCTTCACCCAAGAATTTAAGCATTGTTTTGGCAACTGTTGTGGCATCTTCTGGACTCAAAAATACAATAGGGTCAAGTACTCCAATATTTGAAGATTTTTTATAGTCTAAAGTCACAAAATTAATGCTCTTCACAACTTTAACTAATTCTGGATTTTGACTTGCCCACTTCTTATCTTTTAATTTTGACTCCCATTGCTTACGAATAGAACGTTTAGGGTCAATATAAAGTGTCTTAATTTTTGAATGAACAGCTTGTAAGAATTTTTGTTGAGCAAGAATCGTTTTCCCTGAACCTGTCATACCTGTTATTGTTTCTAACAAATTTTTTGTCACCTTACCTTGAATGTCTTCTTTATTTGCAAGCATAGGGTTGTAAAGAACGAGGTTTCTCGAAGCGTGAATTGCTGTATCAAGATTTTCCCATTTGTAATAGTTTGTATCTACTCGACCAATAGGAAAGCCTGAATCCGAACCACTCTTTGTCGTTGTGAAAGGCAAGTGTTGTGCAAAGCCTCCTGAATCGGTCACATGATACCAATAATGGGTAGTTTTCTCTAATTTTGCACCATATAATAAAGCTTGAAATAAATACGCTTGATCCATACGTGCTCGTTCTAAAGCAATACCATGTGTTGAAAAAGCATTAATTGCTGTTTTTACTCTCCGTCTCAGTTGAGTTCTGCTTGAACCCGCCACAAATAAAAAGCCCCCATATTCAATGATGGGAACTTTTGCTTGTACTTTCTGCGCCATATCATTAAGTCCTAAATGTCCTATGCGTATACGGTCATGTTGCACATTACCTGTTTTTGCGGTTTCACGTCCTATAGTTTTTGCCCGAGTCATACCTTGTGTCATTTTAGACTTTAAGCCAAATGAACTTTTCATATCTGGAAATTGCCCTTTAAACTTCAACCCAATAGGATAATTAAAAGTTTGTACAATTTCCCCAATATGATTATTTGTAAGCACACCTTCTGTCCGCCCAATAGGCAAGATAGACAAATAACTTGTACCATATGGACTGACAAATTCAAGCTCTCCTAAGTTATTAGCATAAATCATCGTATCTGTAATATTCTCAACACTTCTTGAATCCATAACTTCTTTGAATGTGTGTGGAATGTAAGGTAAGAATTGAAGTCTTTGATAATAATAAAGTTGCTCATCTGAAAGTGGGGCAGGCTTTAAAGCTGAAATTTTTTGTCGGAGTTCAATTTCTGTCATTAACCACGAATCCGCCCAGTTGTCCTCTGCTCGCACTCGATAATTAAAGAATTCTATAAGAAGCCGTGTCTGTTTTGTGACCATCTCTTGAATAAGCTCTTTAAAGGTAAATACTTCTCCATCTTTAGAAAGATGAATACCAATAAGCCACACATAGTGGTAAGGAATTTCCATTTCCTTAGTGATACGTTCTGTGTACTCATTTAAATATATTTCCCCTGATTCTTGATAGTCAGGATCAAGTGTTTTTGCAAGGTCAGACATTTTTTCTGGTAAAAGGTAATCTCGAGGGATAAGAGAAATCTCAAAAAACTTATTAGGCAAAAGTTTTTTTAGCGTTGATTCAATTAATCCCTTTTTGAGTTATTTTTTCTGAAAAAACATCTAAAGATAAATATTTATATACATGATATAATTCTATAACGCTTTCTAACGTTGTAATTTTAGTACAATCGTCAAACGATTCTAAGTAACTGAAAACCATATTTTGTGTTTCTAAAGAAATGTAAATACCTTTTCCATGATAACTTATTAATTTTTTATTCATATATATGTTTTTATACCTTCAATCTGTCGTCACTAGTAAAATTAATGTTTATTATTTATTCTATCATAGCCTATACTTAATTAAAATAATTTATTGATAAAAATCACTTCATAAATTATTTGTTAAATGCAACATATCAAACATACAAAGTAAAAACCGCAAACTATTGTTTTACGGTCTTTATTTTATAAATTTTTATTTACACACATTGACTGCTTGGTTAATTTCTTGGTTAGTTTTACACTATATTTTTTATAAAGCCGTGCTTGCTGGAATGAACACAACTTTAAGATAAAGCTTTATATTACCGTAACTTATCCTAGAAACCAAAGTTATCATGATGTTTGGCTGGAGCAGAGTCAAAGTCCCACACTCAAATCCTCGTACATTACGATTTTCCAACTCTATAATGTCAGTATGATAATATTTCACTTTTAAAATATAGGCAGCGTTACTAAGAGTCATATAAATAAAAGGGTTATCAAATGACTAAGTAGTCTATTGAATACCCTGATTTCTTACTACATTTTCTTTATAATAAATAGTTAAACTTTCAATACTATTTACTCTTTTTCACTAAAGATAAGTGCGGAACTAAGAAATACTTAATAAAACTATTCTAATTTGTTTGAGATAATAATCAATTAGTTATTCTTTTTTCGTCTATTACTTCTACTTAGTGAACTGTTATTTATTCCTTTTTTTATTTTTGGTTTATTTCTTAAAAAAAGAAATAATAGTCCTATAAGAATAGTAGCCATTACAATAATACAATAAATTATCCAAGAATAATTTTTTATTCCAGCTCTTTGATGAATCTCTTTTGCTTCTTCGCCTGTAATAGTAAATTTTTCATTGAATTCCCAGTTATCTTTTCCATGTGTAACTTTTAAATTGACGCTATATTCTTCTGCATGTACTTTTTCAGGAAGTTTTATAGGATAAATAAATTTCGTTTCTGGAGTAATATCTATTTTAGAAGACTGCGTAGTAATAACTTTACCACTTGTATTTCTTATTTCTGCTTGAAAATCACTTTCCTTCAAAAGTGTTGCTTCCTCATTTGATAAGTAAAAATCTAAACTACTCTGAGTACTTGAAAGTTTTTCAAGTGAAGTTCGTTCAAGTGAAAGTTTTGCCTTTGGTCTACTATCGCTATCCCCCCTAACTACAAAAGGCAGATTGTAAGATACAGTATTAGAAACGGTGGATTCATTACCTCGATTCTTCTTTTCAGAAACATGAATCCCAGCCATCAACAATCCATTAAATGATTCTTGGGGAAAGCTTAATGTTCCTTCAACTTTTTGGGATTGTCCTGCACCGATGGTTACTTCTTTGGGAAGTTGAATCATCTCAGTCAGTCTATATTTACTTGCGTCTGACTCGGCAGAAGAATCCGAATAATCAATAATACCATTTTTATTTGTTCGTGCCTTATTAACTCGAATATTATAAGTTTGAGCTTCATCGGTATTATTCTTGATCAGAATTCCAATATTTTCAGTATATGATGGTGTCCATCTTATATCAAAGAAACTTTCGACCCCTTCAGTTTGATGTTTTGACGGAAGAGCCGAAACAGAGTAACTGCCTTTTTGCTCCTGAGTATCATTAGCTAATACGCCACTTCCTCCTATATTTAACACAAAAAGAAAAAGTAGTATGATAATTTTTTTCATTTTATCCCCTCTTTTAATTGAAAATAGGAGAGTTTCCTCCCCTATTTTCAATTAACCTGTTTATTCTGCGATTTGACGTGTTGTCCCTTTTGTTAGTGACCACTCAATACTTGATGCATATTTTTGAACTTTTTCAACACCGGTGTATTTTAAAGCAGCAGAAACTTTATTTGTATTATCTCCTACTACATTTGTATTTGTTGTGACAACTGTCGCCGCTGTATCAGATAATTCTACTTCTCCAATTTTTAATGAGCGTTTAGAATCTGTATCTGCTAATTTTGCAGCAATGGTAAAGCCCTTTACATCACCAGAATAATCGGTTACCGTATAATTCACATTTGTTGTTCCAAAGTCAACAACAGCACTCAAAGGTTGTTGACCAAAGTCAGTAGTCGTATCAATCTTTAAGGTAACATCTCCCTTTGTTACTTCAGAACTAACAGCTGTTGTTCCTGTAAGTGTATCATCTGCATGAGCAGTTAACATTGAAGATGAGGCGACTAATATTCCTCCACATAATACAGCACTTAAAATATTTTTTTTCATTTTCTTTTCCTATTCCTTTATTGATTTTTTTATATTAGGTTGCAAATTCCATTCTAAACTTGCGCCATAAGAACCAGCCTTTGCTTTGTCTGAAATTTCCACTTTTACAGGCAAACTAATTTCTTTGAATAATTCTTGTTTGTTATTCTTATAAACAATATTCTCACTTTTAGAAACTGATTGGCCATTGATTAAGAGTTGATAATTTTGAGCATAATCATCAAAATTAGAAGATTTCACAGTAACCTGCCACCCTTCATCTCGTCCTCTGTAATCAGTTATTTTAGTTTGAATAGGTTTCAAACTAAGTTGTTGTTTTTGCCCCGTTAAACGAACGCTAAAATTCAAGTCGTTGGGTGTAACCATTGAAAAGTCCCCAGATATAATTTCTCCTGTAACTGTAGAACTTGTTATATCCGCAAATACAGGTAAACTACAAGATAAATAAAATACTGAACATGCGCTAATAAATAAAGTAGTATATTTTTTAAACATGATTATCCTTCCCTCTTCTTTTAAAGTACCAAGTACATACACCTATTAAAATGAAAGATAATCCTAAGATGTTAAAAGACAAAGAACTTTCTTGTCCGGTTTTTGGAAGTCTCTCAGATTTCTGGGAACTTTTCTTTTCTCTGTCTGATGAAGAAGATTGTGGTGCAATTAGAGTTCCCGTTACCGTCGATTGAACCCTATCTGCTTGAACCACTTGTGGAGAAAAATAAACACTAACCAATATTCCAATACAAGCGCTATATAATAAAACTTTTTTCATCATTCACTTATCCCTTTAGTTGATGGAGTTAAACTCCAACTTAAAACCGCTTTATCTTTTCGCAATTCTTTTACATTGCTATAATCTATATATAGTCCTTTATTAACTGACCAATCGTCACTTATATTTATCTTTCCAGATGATACTGAATGAGCAATTAAATTATTATCTTTTAATAATCTTCCACTATTCATTATATAGTTTTCTAAACCATCAGTTCCCCCACTTAATGAAGCAGTTAAATTCCAACCATCATTGCTATTATTTTCCACCCAAATACTATTGTTATGATTCCATGGGAGTATGGGTGTAGCAGATCCTAACTTATAACTTCCAAAGTCATTAGATGTAGGTACTTTCAATGTAAGTTTAGGTAAGACAGTAACAGTTAAAATACGCTCTACACTTCCTTCTTCTGACGAAATACCATTTTGATAAAATACTTGATAAGTTCCTGGTTTAGAAGTATCTACTTGATCATTAATATTTGTTAATTGATTATAGCTTAAACTTTTTCCATCTCTATCTGTAGCACTCTTAAAATATAGAGATGGATCCCACGCATCACCTACTAAAATATTTACATTATCTTGTTTTAAGTACAAACTTGTTTTATTAGGGGCTATATAATTAGACATATCTACTGTTGTATCAGTCGTTGTATAATAATAAGCTTTGGGCATAGCCGAATATGCCCCCCCTCCGGTATTATGATTCAAATATAAACCTAAAGATACATCTAGAGCACTTTTTACTCCTTTGAAAGTAAAATTTGTATCCAAAGAATTATTTTCCGGTAAGTCATTATTATCTAGTAACCTAGTAAGTTCTAAAAAAACTCCCCCAGTAGTTGCTTCTATCGTTAATTCAGCGGAACCATCTGTATTAATACCCGTAACTTTATTCGTCATTTCCCCACCAGGAGTATACAAAGCATATTCATCTGATTTTTCAATAACTTGGTCAGCTCTAGAAGATCCAGGCGGTAAAATTAACATTTGACTTTCAGAATCATTATAAAAAGCTGTATCAATTTTATTATTTACAGACACACTTTTTATATATTTTGAACCACTTTTTGAGCTTACATAAATTTTTCCTTCCACTGGAATTTGAGAAAATGCGTAATTCCACATACCTGGGATACCTCTACCTTTTGTGACACCATTTCCTATATAATCAGTTCTCATCCAGTCATTAAGTTTCGTTAGTTTCTGTTTATTATCAAATGAATCTGTTTCTAAATTATAAATTGTCTTTCCATAAATTGGAGTTTGAATTGTAATTACCGTAGCTAGGACAATATATAAAAGTATAGATTTTTTCACGTTTCATCTCCTACATTATCAATATCATTAAATATTAGTAAGCAATTCACTTTCATTACCTTCTCTCTTTAATTTTTCTTTCAATAAAATGTTAGTTAACTAGAAAGAT
>Ga0153918_1000046_pt1 | contig 114640 bp, 107 predicted proteins | sample TSFL002MetaG_FD_104687 | JGI IMG/M metagenome (GOLD analysis project Ga0153918, IMG submission 104687) | Attine ant fungus gardens microbial communities from Florida, USA - TSFL002 MetaG | ecosystem: Host-associated > Fungi > Mycelium > Unclassified | place: USA: Florida, Paynes Creek Historic... | reverse complement strand
TCTCGCTCGGCCTGCGGCCGTGCTCGCTCAACGTCCCCAGGGGGCGGCGCGGCCTGACCTCTCACAGTGCCGGCGTTTCGTCTCGCTCGGCCTGCGGCCGTGCTCGCTCAACGTCCCCGGGGGCGGCGCGGCCTTCAGTCGTGCTCGCTCAGCGGCCTCGGGGCGACGTCGGCCGCGCCGCCAGACGGGCCAGGCGCTGGACCGCGAACAGGTACGCCTGTGCGCGCCGGTCGAAGTAGCCGCGATGCCGTTCGCCGTGCTCGTCGACCTCGGTCTGCGACGCGTGACCGTCGGTGGCCTCGCCGTGCAGCCCGCCCGCCCCGGGGATCGGGCCGCCGTCGGATGAGTACACGATCGCGCCCTCGATATCGCGGGGGTCGACCGGGTGCGCGCCGAGCCGGCCCAGGGGAGCGGTGGCATCGGTGGACGCCTCGGTGGCGTAGAACGAGAACGACCGTGCCGAGATGCCCTCGGCCACCGCGTCGGCGGCCATGCGCGTCATCCCCGCCGACGCGACGGAGAAGGCCATCGACACGGGGCCCGCCCCGTCCATGAGCACGAGCTCGCCGAACAGCGTGGACGAGTAGGAGTACGCGAGCACGGCGATGCGCGCGGCGGGGTGGCTGTGGCGCAGGCGGACCAGGTCGCCGGCCAGCCGGGCGGCGCCGACCGTCGCGTGCTTGGTCGCGAGGGCCGACAAGTGGGTGCCGGAGTCGTAGCCGAACCAGGCGACCGTCGCGATCCGCGTCGTTCCGCCGCGAAGCAGGCTCGCACGGATGACATCGGCGCACAGCCCTTGGGCGATCTGCGCCCAGCCCGGGAACTCGGTGAGGTCGGTGTCGATCCCGTGCAGCACGATCACGATAAGGTCGGCCGCGTCGACGTCGCCGAAGGCCACGGCGGCGCGCGGCTCCTCGCCCTCGAAGAACAGCGAGATCAGCCGGGCCTGCGGATCCGCGTGCAGCACGTCCTGCACGTTCTGCAGCTTCCGCCGCGCCTCCGCCGACACCGAGGGGTCGGCCAGCGCCTTCGCGAGCGGGTCGACCACGGCAGGGTGGGCCGGTCAGTCGGCCGAACGGAGCACGAACGCGTCGGTCGAGGGGGAGGGATCCAGTGCGGGACGATAGATGTCCGGCTCGAGGTAGATCACCCGCGCGGCGGGCACGGCCTCGCGGATGCGGATCTCGATGACGTCGATGTCGTCGGCGGCGGCGCGCACGGTCTTGTCCGACGGGAGCGCGATCTTGGCAGCCACGAGCAGCTCGTCGGGGCCGAGGTAGAGCGTCTTGATGTGGATGAGCTTCTCGACCTCGTCGCCCGCCAGGATCGCGTCGACGATGCGGTCGTAGTCGGCCTCGTTCGCGCCCTCGCCGACGAGCAGGCTCTTGGTCTCGATGCCCAGCACGATCGCGATGAGCACGAGCAGGAGGCCGATCATCAGCGTGCCGAGCGCGTCGAAGACCGGGTTGTGCGTGATGAGGGTGAGGCCGACGCCGAGCAGGGCGAACAGCAGGCCCGCGAGCGCGCCGGTGTCCTCCAGCAGCACGACGGGCAGCTCCGGCGCCTTCGCACGCCGGATGAACGAGACCCACGACTGGCCCTTCGGACGCACGAGGTTGCTCTCTTTGATCGCGGTGCGCAGCGAGAACGACTCCAGCACGATCGACACGATCAGCACCGCGAGCGGCAGCCACCACCAGGTCTTGTCGAGCTCGTGCGGCTCGATGAGCTTCTGCACGCCCTCGTAGATCGCGAACACCCCGCCGACCGAGAACAGGATGATCGACACCACGAATGCGGACACGTAGCGCTCCCGGCCGTAGCCGAACGGGTGCTCGCGATCGGCGCTGCGCTGGGCCTTGCGGCCGCCGAGCATGAGCAGCAGCTGGTTGCCGGAGTCGGCGACGGAGTGGATGGCCTCGGCGAGCATCGAGGCGGATCCGGAGAGCAGCCAGGCCACGAGCTTGGCGAGAGCGATGCCCATGTTCGCGAGGAACGCCGCCAGGATCGCCTTGCCGCCACCGGATGCACTCATGCTCCGAGTCTATGTCTCCCGATGCCGTGCATGACGGTGCCGATCGCCGCGGGGAGCGGGCGCCCGGAGCCGATCGGACCGGTGCCGTGTCCGGCTCGTAGGATGGCGGCATGGTCGATGCACTCCCCTCTGTCGCGTTCCTCGGTGCCGGTTCGATGGGAGGCGCGATCCTCCGCGGCCTTGTCGCGAGCGGGATCCCCGTCGACGGCGGCATCACCGCCACCAACCGCACCGCCGAGAAGGCCGCCGAACTCGCGGGCCTGCCGGGCGTGCGCTCTTTCGCCCTCGAGGACGAGCCCTCCGGCAACGACACCGCGGCCGGCGCGCGCATCGTCGTGGTCGGGGTCAAGCCGGCGATGGTTCCCGACCTGCTCGACGAGATCGCCCCGCACCTGCGCGAGGACGCGATCGTGGTGAGCATCGCGGCGGGCGTCACCCTCGCCACCTTCGCCGCGCACCTTCCCGCGGGCACGAGCGTGCTCCGCTCGATGCCGAACACCCCGGCCACCGTCGGCCGCGCGGTCACGGGCCTCGCCGCCGCAGCCGACGTCACCGCCGAGGAGCGCGCGCTCGTGCGACGGCTGTTCGAGACGGTCGGATCCGTGATCGAGGTCGCGGAGGAGCAGATCGACCCGCTCTCCACGATCTCCGGATCCGGTCCGGCCTACGTCTTCCTGCTCGTCGAGGAGTTCACCAGGGCCGCGATCGGCAAGGGCTTCGCGGAGCCCGAGGCGCGGCTCATGGCTGAGCAGACCTTCATCGGCGCGACCGCGCTGCTGGAGGCGTCGGGGGAGGATCCGGCTGAGCTGCGCCGCCGCGTGACGAGCCCCAAGGGCACCACCGAGCGCGCGATCGCGGTGCTGCAGGATGCGGACCTGTCGGGGCTCTTCGCGCGGGCCACCGACGCGGCCCTCGCCCGGGCGCGCGAACTCGCCGCCGGGGCCTGAACCCTGCGCTCATGCCTCGCCGCATCCCGGTGCGGACGCGAGAGGCACCTCCCGGCGTGGACGCGAGAGGCACCTCCCGGCGCGGGCGCAGGAGCGCGAGAAACCAGATCCAGCATGAGACCGCACAGCAGAAGTGGTGTCTCATGCTGGATCTGGTTTCTCACGGATCCGGCCCGGATCCGGCCCGACGGCGGGGCCGGGCGGTCGGCCGGCTGAGAGCCGATCAGCGATCCAGCGAGGAGAACCGCTCGATGTCGCTGTTCGTGCCCGACACGATGATGAGGTCGTGGTTGGTGACGACGGTGTCGGCCTCGGCGTAGCGGAACGGCTTGCCGGGGCTCTTCACGCCCACCACGGTCACGTTGTACTTGCTGCGCACGCCGGACTGGTTCAGGCCCACGCCGCGGATGAACTTCGGCGGGTACATCTTGGCCAGCACGAAGTCGTCGTCGAAGCGGATGAAGTCGAGCATGCGACCGCGCACGAGGTGGGCGACGCGCTCGCCGGCCTCGCGCTCGGGGTAGACGACGTGGTTGGCGCCTACGCGGGCGAGGATCTTGCCGTGCGACTGCGACACGGCCTTGGCCCAGATCTGCGGCACCTTGAGGTCGACCAGGTTCGCGGTGATGAGCACCGAGGCCTCGATCGACGAGCCGACGGCGACGACGGCGACCTGGAAGTCCTGGGCGCCGATCTGGCGCAGCGCGTCGATGTTGCGAGTGTCGGCCTGCACCGCGTGCGTGACCCGCTCCGACCACTTCTGCACCAGTTCGAGGTTGGTGTCGATCGCGAGCACCTCGCGGTCGAGGCGGTCCAGCTCGCCCGCGCAGGCGGCGCCGAAGCGCCCCAGCCCGATCACGAGCACCGGAGCGTCGTTGCGCAGCACTTCAACCATGCGGCCCACTTTACTGTCGGCGTCGTCTGACTGTCGGCGTCGTCGCGTGCCCGGGGCGACGGCGAGTCAGCCGACGATCGGCCTCTCCACGGGCAGCGAGTACAGCTGGGTGCGGGAGGTCGCGGCGACCGCGGCGGCGAGCGTCACCGTGCCCACCCGCCCCATGAAGATCGTCGCCGCGAGGATGTAGGTCGCGGCGTCCGGGAGCTTCCCGGTGACGCCGGTGGACAGCCCCACGGTGCCGAACGCCGAGACCACGTCGAAGAGCACCTCGTCCACCGGATACTTCGTGAGCTGGCTGATCGCGATCGTGGAGATCGCGACGGTGGTGGCCCCCCACGCCACGACGCTGAGCGCGACGCGCTGCACGTCCGAGGGGATCCGGCGTCCGAACGCCTGCACGGACGGGCGGCCCTTCGCCTCGCTGATCACCGCGAGGGCGAGCACGGCGAGCGTGGTGACCTTGATGCCGCCGGCCGTGGAGGCGGAGCCTCCGCCCACGAACATCAGCATGGACGCGGCCAGCATCGAGGATCCGTTCAGATCGCCCATGTCGACGACGTTGAAGCCGCCCGATCGCGTCATGGCGGACAGGAAGAGCGCCTGGAACGTGGTGTCCCCGGCACCCATGGATCCGAAGGTCTTCGGGTTGTCGAACTCGAGCAGCAGGAAGACGCCGGCGCCGACGACGAACAGCAGCACCGTGGTGAGCATCGTCAGCTTCGAGTGCAGCGACCAGCGCCGCACGTGCCAGCGCTGGCGGGCGAGCGTGTAGATGACGGGGAAGCCCAGGCTTCCCAGGAACACGCCGAGCATGAGCACGCCGAGCACGTAGTAGTTCTGCGCGAACGGTTCGAGGCCCCCGGGGTTCGGGGTGAACCCCGTGTTCGTGAAAGCCATCGCGGCGTAGAACGGCGCTTCCCAGAGGGCGGTGAGAGGGTTCACCCCGGCCGTCAGCAGCGCCGGGTAGAGCAGCACCATGAGGCCCGCCTCGATCGTGAACGCCGAGATCGCGACCGTGCGCAGGAGGGACCCGACCTCGCCGAGGCGCACGGTCTGGCTCTCGTTCACGGGACCGCCGTGCGCGCGCATCGGGTTGGTGTCGCCCGCGGCGATGAGCTTGGCGCGCAGGCCGAGGCGCTTGGAGATCGCCAGGCCCATCACGCTTGCGAGCGTCAGCACCCCGAGGCCGCCGATGTTCACGCCCACGAAGATCACGCCGAAGCCGAAGCCCGACCAGTGCGTGGCCATGTCGACGGTCGACAGGCCCGTGACGCAGATCGTGGAGACGGCGGTGAACAGCGCATCGGCGAGCGGGGTCACCGTGTTCTCGGCGCTCGCGATCGGCAGCGACAGCAAGGCGGTGGTGATCAGGATGAGTGCCGAGAACACCACGATCGCGAATCGCGAGGGCGATGAGGTGGTCAGCGTCTTGCCGAGCCGGATCGCACGGCGGGCGATCTCGGAGAAGGATCGCGGGGCAGCGGTGCGCGCCATGTCCGACCCCTCCGATCCTCCGTCCGCCACGCCTTCGTCATGGTACTCCGCCCGCGGCGCGGCTACTGTGAAGGCATGACCGACATCTTCGACGTGATCGCCGACGGCACGAGACGGGACATCCTGCAGCTCTTGCGCCAGCGGTCAGAGGACGGGGATGCCGGCACCAGCGTGACGCAGATCGTCAGCGAGCTGGGGATCAGCCAGCCCACCGTCTCGAAGCACCTCAAGGTGCTGCGCGAGGCCGAGCTGGTCACGGTCCGCGAGGACGGACAGCGCCGCTTCTACAGCATCGAGGCCGCGCCTCTGGAACAGGTCGACGATTGGCTCGTGCCCTTCCTCGCCGACGCCTACGGCGACTCCGCGCCCGACATCTCGGGCATGATCGGGGTTCCGCCGCTGCCCGACGGCGCCGCGCACGCGGCCGAGGTCGTGGGTCGAGCCGCCGCCAGTGCGAAGCACGTCGTGCAGACGGCGCTCAAGCGCCTCGGGGCCTGAGCGCCGCCCGCATCCCGTACGGGGACGGGTTCGGGTCCAGCGCTCGCCGCGAAAGCGCGTGCATCGAAAGCGCGGCGGCGAAAGCGCGTGCATCGAAAGCGCGGCGGCGAAAGCGCGTGCATCCCCTGTCACAGGCACCACATGGGTTTACACGTGTCCCAGCCAGCCCCTACAGTTGTCGCAACCCGCCGCGCAGGGTGTGCAGCGGGAAGGGGGTGGATGGGGATGCCCGAACAGCTTCCCGATGTGAAGTTCCTGACCGTCGCCGAGGTGGCGGCGATCATGCGGGTGTCCAAGATGACCGTGTATCGGCTCGTGCACGCGGGCGAACTGCCTGCGATCCGCTTCGGCCGCAGCTACCGCGTGCCCGAGTCCGCCGTCACCGCGGCCCTGCAGAAGCCGATCGCCGACGTCGGCTGAACCCCCGGCTCCGGGCGCCCGGGGAGGCGACCCGTGCCGTCGGCATGGGCACGCGGGAGGATGCGCGTCAGCGTCGTCGGCGCCGTGCGCTAGACTGTTCCGAGGCATTTTTCCATGCCCCGATCCCGGGCATCGTCCGTGTGCGACGCCCAGCCCCTGACTTAGTGAGGTTTCCGTGGGTTCTGTCATCAAGAAGCGCCGCAAGCGCATGGCGAAGAAGAAGCACCGCAAGCTGCTTCGCAAGACTCGCCACCAGCGCCGCAACAAGAAGTAAGCGGCCGCGCCGAGCGCGCAAGTCACTGAGCGCCCCCGATCTTCCGATCGCCGGGGCGCTTCGTGCATCCTGGGATCACCCGGCCAGCGCAGCGAGAAACCAGATCCGGCATGAGACCTGTCCTGCGCAGGTGGGTCTCATGCTCGAAGTGATTTCTCGCGGCCCGCGGGACGCGGGGCCAGCGAGACGCGGGGTCTGGAAGAATCGGATCCATGAAGTCGATCACCGTCGCCCAGCTGGCCGAGCGCACCGAGACCCCTCTCATCGACGTCCGCGAGCGCGGTGAGTTCGCCGCGGGCCACGTGCCCGGCGCCGTGAACCTGCCCATGTCCGAGCTCGGCGACCTGCTGCACGAGCTGCCGGACGTCGCATTCGACGTGATCTGCCAGATCGGCGGGCGCTCGGCGCGCGTCGTGGAGGCGCTCGAGGCCCGCGGTTTCGACGTCACCAACGTCGAAGGCGGCACAGCCGAGTGGATCGCCGAGGGACGCGCGATCGAGACCGCCGCCCCGTGATCGAACTGACGCTGATCGGCAAGCCCGGCTGCCATCTGTGCGACGTGGCGTCGGACGTGATCGACGCGGTGGTCGCCGAGCTGCCGGATGCGCTCGCCGAGGACATGGAGATCACGGAGCTGTCGATCATGGACGACCCCGCTCTCTATGAGCAGTACTGGGAGAAGATCCCGGTGCTGCTCATCGACGGAGAGCTGCACGGCCATTGGCGGATCTCGCCGGAGCGGCTGCGCGAAGCCCTCGCCGAGAAGGCCGGGGGAGCGGAAGACCCAGGACCAGCCGCGGACGCGGCAGAAGCAGAAGGAGAGAAGCGATGACCGTGCGGCATGTGGTGACCTGGAAGATGGCGACCGAGGATCCTGCGGAGCGGGCGGAGCACGCTGCCGGGGTCGCCTCGCGTCTGAACGCCCTCGTCGGCGTCGTGCCATCGATCCGCGCGCTCGTCACGGGCGTGAACACGCTGGCGATCGACGGCAACTGGGATGTCACGCTGATCGCGGACTTCGACGACGCCGCGGGCCTGGACGCGTATCAGGTGCATCCCGCGCACCAGGAGGTCGTGGGCTTCGTGCGCTCGGTCTCGGGCGGTCGCTCGGCCGTCGATTTCGAGATCTGAGCCCTCCGGCGATTTCGGGATCCGAGCCCTCCGGAACAGGTCTCGCGAACAGGCACTCAGGCTTCGTCTCGGATCCGAGACATTCTGCGAGGGGTGAGCGGAGGGCGAGCCGCGGGATTCCGCGGCGGTCGCGGCGCCGATACCGAACCGAGACCCCCGCGGGCGCCTTCCCGTTACATGGCAGTAACCGTACCGTGTCAAGATTGTGGGCAACCCGCACCAGGACGTCAGCGTCCTCGACACAGGAGTCGCACATGGAACGTCGCTCGAAGATCGCCTACGGACTCGCCCTCGCGGCGGCCGCCACGCTCGCCCTCACCGGCTGCTCGACCGGAGCGGCCTCCGACCCGTCGTCGTCGGCCGCAGCAGGCGGCACGGACTACGGCCTCATCACGGCAGGCACGCTCACCGTCTGCTCGGACATCCCGTACAAGCCCTTCGAGTACGAGGAGACGGCGGGCTCCGGCAAGTACACCGGTTTCGACGTCGACCTGCTCACCGCGATCGCGAAGAAGCTCGACCTCAAGGCCCAGTTCCAGGTCACGAACTTCGACACGCTGCAGTCGGGCACCGCGCTGCTCGCCGGACAGTGCGACATGGGCGCCTCGGCGATGACCATCACCGAGGACCGTAAGAAGAACATCGACTTCTCCGACGGCTACTACGACTCGCTGCAGTCGCTACTGGTGAAGACCTCCTCGGGCATCAAGGACATCAACGGCCTGAGCGGCAAGAACGTCGGCGTGCAGCAGGGCACGACCGGAGAGAACTACGCGAAGGAGCACGCCAAGGGCGCGAGCCTCGTGCAGTTCTCCGACGACGGCGTGCTGTGGCCGGCGCTTCAGGGGGGTCAGGTCGACGCGATCCTGCAGGACCTGCCGGTCAACCTGCAGCACGAGAAGGACGACCCCTCCTACAAGGTCGTCGAGACGTACAAGACCGACGAGCAGTACGGCTTCGCGTTCGCGAAGGGCAAGAACGAGACGCTGCGCAAGGCGATCGACGAGCAGCTGAAGGCTCTCAAGGACGACGGCGAGTACAAGAAGATCTACGACAAGTACTTCAGCACGGCGAAGTGACCGGGGTCTGACTCACGCCGATGGCCCTGAAAAAACGGACCCGCACCCGGGTCTATCACTACACCGTCTACGCGGTGATCGTCGCGCTCATCGTCTGGGCCGTGATCGCCACCGACTGGCCCACGGTCGCGAAGCAGTTCGCGAATCCCGAGGTCGCCATGAAGCTGCTCCCGGGCATCATCACGGTCGGCTTGAAGAACACCGTTCTCTTCACCATCTACTCGTTCTTCGGCGGCTTGATCCTCGCGGTCGTGCTCGCCCTGATGAAGCTGAGCGACATCCCGCCGTTCCGCTGGGCGGCGACCGTGTGGATCGAGTTCTTCCGCGGCATCCCCGCGCTGATCACCATTTTCGGCTTCGGGATCATGCTGCCGATCGCGACGAAGATCACGATCCCCGGGGCGCCAGTGGGCGCCGCGGTGCTCGGCCTCATCGTGGTGTCGTCGGCCTACATGGCCGAGACGATCCGCGCGGGGATCCAGGCGGTGCCGAAGGGTCAGACCGAGGCCGCACGGTCCCTGGGCATGTCCTCCGGCCGCACGATGTTCTTCATCGTGCTGCCGCAGGGCTTCCGGATCATCATCCCGCCGCTCACGAACGAGTTCGTGCTGCTGCTGAAGGACACCTCGCTGTTCTTCACCATCGGCGCGACCCCGCTCACCTATGAGCTGACGACCTTCGCCCGCAACGGGCTGTCCACGTATGCGAACGCCACACCGCTGGTGATGGCGGCGCTGCTCTACCTGATCGTGACGTTGCCGTTGACGCGGCTGACGGCCTGGCTCGAGCGACGGATGGCGAGGGAACGATGACCACCGACCTGATCAATCTGAGCGCGCCCGCGATCGACATCCAAGGGCTCGTCAAGCGCTACGGCGACAACGAGGTGCTCAAGGGCATCGACCTGACCGTGAACGCCGGCGAGGTCGTCTGCGTGATCGGCCCGTCGGGATCCGGCAAGTCGACGCTGCTGCGCTCGGTGAACATGCTCGAGGAGCCGACCGGCGGGAAGATCGTGATCGAGGGGATCGACATCACGGATCCCGACATCGACATCGATCGGGTGCGCGCCCGCATCGGCATGGTGTTCCAGAGCTTCAACCTGTTCCCGCACATGAGCGTGCTCGGCAATCTCACCATCGCGCAGCGCCAGGTGAAGAAGCGCGGCAAGGCCGAGGCGGAGAAGGTCGCCAAGGAGATGCTGGAGCGCGTGGGCATGGCGCACAAGGCCGACGCCTACCCGAGCCACCTCTCCGGCGGTCAGCAGCAGCGCGTGGCCATCGCGCGGTCGCTGTGCATGAACCCCGACATGATGCTCTTCGACGAGCCCACCTCGGCGCTCGACCCCGAGCTCGTGGGCGAGGTGCTGCAGGTGATGCGCACGCTCGCCGACGAGGGGATGACGATGATGGTCGTCACGCACGAGATGGGCTTCGCGCGCGAGGTCGGCTCGCGCCTGATCTTCATGGACGGCGGGCACATCCTCGAGGAGGGCGACCCGCGCGAGGTCCTGGCGAATCCGCAGCACCAGCGCACGAAGGACTTCCTCGCGCGCGTGCTCTGATCGATCGCGCCCGCGGCGGGGAAGGCCGCCGCGGGCCGGCGTCGTGCCAGGAGGCGCTCCGGGGATTCATGCCCTCCCGGAGCGTCTCATAGGTTTCTCCAAGCATCGGCATAGCGAGGCCTCGGGATCCGTCGAGCCGGCACGCACTACGATGAGGCGTCGCCCCGGTCCGGTGGCGGGAAACGGAGAACGCCCTCTATGCCGCGCTGGTTGCTGCAGCTGGACCTCATCGGCGGGCCCGCGCCGTGGATCGTCTGGACGGTCGCCGTCGTCGGCGTCCTCGCCCTGCTGATCCGCCCGCTGCGGCGGCGCTGGATCGTGCGCGCGTCGATCGGCCTCGTCGTGGGCGCCGTCCTCGGCTGGGGGCTCGCGGCATGGTCGGATGCGACCAACGCGTTCGAGCTCCCGCTTCCGGCGATGGTCAAGTGGTGGACCACGGGCGGCTTCGCCGCGGTGGGCCTTTCGATCGTGAGCCTGTGGGACTCGCGCTGGTGGCGCAAGGTCGTGGCGATCGTGACCGTGATCGCCTCCGCGCTGTCGATGGGCATCGGCATCAACCTGGCGTTCGGGCTGGACCGCACGCTCGGCGACATCCTCGGCGTCAACACCCTCGGCGCGCTGGACCATTTCGCGCCGCCGCTGACGAACGCGGATCCGCCCTCGAAGCCGCTGGCGCAGACGTGGACGCCGCCCGCCGACATGCCCTCCCGCGGGCGCTTCGGCGTGCTGTCCGGGGAGGACGCACTCACCTCCTCCGCGGGGTTCAAGCCGCGCAAGGCGACGATCTACCTCCCGCCGGCGGGGCTCGTCGCGGATCCGCCTCCGCTTCCGGTCGTCGTGTTCATGATGGGGCTGCCCGGCTACCCCAATCCGCACCCGATGGTCGACGTCATGAACGAGTTCGCCGCGAAGCACGACGGCCTCGCGCCGATCGTCATCATCGCCGACCAGCTCGGCGCGCAGAGCCAGAATCCGGGCTGCATCGATTCGGCCGCCTACGGCGGCGTCGAGACGTACTTCAACAAGGACATCCCGGACTGGATACATTCCCATCTGCGCGTGATCCCGGATCCGAGGTACTGGACCATCGCGGGATACTCCAACGGCGGGGCCTGCGCGTTCATCTACGGCGCCAGGCATCCGGGCATCTGGGGGAACATCGCGACCGCATCCGGCGAGCCGTGGGCCGGCTTCGGCGAGCCCAAGTCGGTGGCGAAGGTGTTCCAGGGCGATCAGGCCGCGTTCGACGCGAACAAGCCCGAGGCGATCCTGAAGGAGCATCCTGGAGCCTATGACGGGCACTACGCGGTGTTCGCGGCGGGGGCGCTGGACAAGAAGTACGGCCCCGCGAACCGCGCCTCCGCCGCGCTCGCGGAGGCGGCCGGGTTCACGACCACGTTCTACCTCGTGCCGAACGCCACGCACACCGGTCCCGGCCTGCGTGGCGGCCTGGAGAAGGCGTTCGAGGTGCTGTACCCGCGGCTGGGGCTGACCCGATGAGCGCCGCGCTGCGCGCCACCACGGCGGCGGTCGCCCGCCGCGCCGGGCGCTACGTGCGCCGGCACCCGTTCGCGGTGTCGCTGAGCGTCCTGCTCGTGCTCACCGGGCTCGCGCTCGGCACGCTGCGGGAACGGCACCCGGCGGGCTTCGGCGTCAGCCCGCTCGTGCTGGGCCGGGAGCGGCAGTGGTGGACCCCGGTGACGACGCTGCTCGTGCCGAACTCGTGGGGTGGTCTGCTGCTCGCGCTGCTGCTCGCGCTCACCCTGCTGGCCTATGTGGAACGGCTGATGGGCACCTGGCGCGCCGTGAGCGCGTTCGGTGTGACCGGCGTGCTCGGCGTGCTCCTCGGCGTCGGGATCCAGTCGCTCGCGTGGTCCTGGGGGCAGGTGTGGGCGCGCATCGACTCTCGCGGAGTGGTGTTCGATCCGTCGATCGGCATCCTCGGGGCGATCCTGGCCGGCAGCGCCTACGCGCCCGCGCTGTATCGTCGCCGGATCCGGCTGCTCGGGCTCTCGCTGCTGGTCACCTTCACGCTCTACGGCGGCGACGCCGACAGTGTGTACCGCTTGCTGGCGGCGCTCGCGGGCCTCGTGCTCGGCGTGATCCTCACCAGCGGCCGGCCCCGGCCGGCCTGGTACCGCAGCTCCTATCGCGAGACCAGGACCCTCATCGCGGCCATGGTCGCCGTCACCGGCCTCGGCCCGCTGATCGTGCTGCTCACCGGCGTCGGCATCGGTCCGCTGGCGCCGGTGGTCGCGGGGCTGCGCGGCGTGGACATCTCCGGGATCGCCGACGCCTGCGCGCAGAACAATGCCTCGGCGCACTGCGTCGCCGGGGTGAGCACGGCGGTTGCCGCCGGCACCGGCGTGGTGCTGATGAGCCTGGTGCCGCTCCTGCTCAGTCTCATCGCCGCATGGGGTCTGCGTGCGGGACGTCGTGCGGCCTGGTTCCTCGCGATCGGCGTGAACGCCGTGATGGCGCTGCTCACGGGCCTCAGCGTGGCCGCGCGGTCGCTGCGGGAGCCGACCGACGTGGTCGAGATCGACCGGCAGTTCCCGGGTTTCTCGGTGCTGGCGATGGCCATCCCGGTGGCGATGTGCATCCTGCTCGCGATCACCCATCGCCGGTTCGCGGTGCGCGCCTCGCGGGCCGCCGTGCGGTGGTTCTCGCTCACGATCGGGATCGCGTTCGTGGTGCTGGCCGCGACGGACATGATCCTGGTGACGGTGGTATCGCATTCGCCGTCGTTCTGGTCGGCACTGGGCACCACCCTGCGCCGGTTCCTGCCCACCATCATCGGGCACCCGTCCGGGCACACCCCGCTCACCGGGATCGCGCTCGTGCTGCACCGCGACGTGGGGGCGCTGTTCTGGCTGATCTTCGCCGTCGCCATGATCGGGCTGCTGCTCGGCCGCTCGCGCCGCACGGCGGACCACGCGGAGCGGTTCCGCACCCAGCTGCGCACGTCCGTCGGCGGCACCCTCGGCTTCATGGGCACCTGGGAGGGCAACGAGCACTGGTTCACGGCGGACGGCCGCGGTGCGGTCGCCTACCGGGTCGTCAACGACGTCGCGATCGCGGTGGCGGATCCGGTCTGCGCCCCGGGCGACGCCGCGAAGACCATCCGCGAGTTCCTGGACTTCTGCGACGCGAATGCGTGGACGCCCGCGTTCTACAGCACGCACGAGGAGTTCGCTCCGGCCTTCCGGGACCTGGGGTGGAAGAACATCTCGGTCGCCGAGGAGACCCTGGTGCCGCTGGAGCGCTTCGAGCTGACCGGCAAGGTCTGGACCAAGGTGCGCCAGCCGTACAACCGCGGCCAGCGCGACGGCCTGACGACGTTGTGGACCACGTGGGAGCAGCTGCCCGCGGGCCGGGTCGCGCAGCTCGACGCGCTCAGCGAGCAGTGGATCGCGGAGAAGGCGCTGCCCGAGATGCGCTTCACCCTGGGCGGCATGGAGGAGCTCAGGGATCCGGACGTCGAGATCCTGCTCGCGATCGGCCCCGAGGGCGAACTGCAGGCGGTCACCAGCTGGATGCCGGTGTGGCGCGAGGGGGAGCTGATCGGGCGCACCCTGGATTTCATGCGCCGCGCCGACGGCGCGATGCCCGGCGTGATGGAGTTCGCGATCGCCTCGGCGGCGCTGCACATGAAGGAGCAGGGGCTCGAGGTCATGAGCCTCTCCGGTGCGCCGCTCGCGCAGACCGTGGACGGCGATGCAGACGCGGACCCCGGAATCACGCGGCTGCTGGGCTGGCTGAGCCGGGTGCTCGAGCCCGCCTACGGCTTCGCCTCGCTGCTGCGCTACAAGGGCAAGTTCAACCCCGAGTACCGCCCGATGTTCCTGTTCTATGCGGACAACTCCCGGCTGCCCTCGATCGGGCTCGCGATCGGCCGCGCGTATCTGCCGAACGCGTCGCCGTCCGAGTACATGGCCCTGGTGCGCTCGCTCGCGGGCTGAGCCCATCTCGAAGTCGTCCCCGCCAGCGAGGCCTATGGCGTGCGCTGACGGGGACGACTCCGAGAGAAGGAGGCCGTGCGGGCCCTACGGGTTCTGCCGCACCGCCACCGGCTCGGGGTCGACCGTGAGGCCGACCACATCGCCGTAGGCGGGGCGGATCCGCGCCGCGTGCTGCACGCGCACGAGCAGGCCGTCGGCGGTGCGCACCAGGGTGCGCCGCATGCTGCCGAGGAACATGCTCTCCTCGACGGTTCCGGTCACGGCCGCTCCGGCGGGCTCGACGAGCCGTACGTTCTCGGGGCGCAGCAGCACGTCGACCTCGCCGGTCGCGGGCGTCTGCAACGGCAGCTCAGCGCCCCAGACGCGCACCGTGGATCCGTCCGCGGTGCCGTGCACCACGCTGGACAGTCCCACGAACGCGGCGACGTGCGCCGTCGCCGGCCGCAGGTACAGCTCCTCGGGCGTGCCGATCTGGTCGATCCGGCCGGCGTTCATCACGGCGATCCGGTCGGAGACGCTGAGCGCCTCCTCCTGGTCGTGCGTGACGAACACGGTCGTGATGCCCAGACGCAGCTGGATCCGGCGGATCTCGTCGCGCAGCTGCACGCGCACCTTGGCATCGAGAGCCGACAGCGGCTCGTCCAGCAGCAGCACCCGGGGCTCCGTCACGAGCGCGCGGGCGAGGGCCACACGCTGCTGCTGCCCTCCGGAGAGCTGGTGGGGGAACTTGTCGGCGTGCGCGTCGAGACCGACGAGCGCGAGCGCGTCCAGCGCGCGGGTGCGGGCCTCGGCCGTGGCGACCTTGCGCCGGCGCAGGCCATACGCCGTGTTGTCGATGACGCGCAGGTGCGGGAACAGAGAGTACGACTGGAACACGATGCCCAGGTCGCGTTTGTTCGTCGGGATGCCGGAGACGTCCTTGCCGCCCAGCAGCACGGCACCGCCGTCGGCGTTCTCGAGCCCGGCGAGCACCCGAAGCAGCGTGGTCTTGCCGCAGCCGGACGGGCCGAGCAGCGACACGAACTCGCCGGGGGCGATGTCGAGGTCGATGCCGTGCAGCACCTGGGTGCGGCCGTAGCTCTTGACGATGCCTTCGAACTGCACGCGGGTGCCGTCGCCGCGGGTGGCGAGCAGGGAGTTGTCCGCGGTGCGGGGGAGCGCGATGTCGCTCATGAGTCAGCCTTTCCGGAGCGGCCGCGGGCGGCGCGTCCGATGATGAGGAGCAGGACGAAGCTGAACGCGAGGGCCATCAGCGCGAACATCGCCGGCGCCCAGCCGTCCTGCTTCTGCACGACCACGAGTGCCGTCTGCAGCACCTCGCGATTCAGGAGGGAGGCGATCGTGTACTCGCCGAGCACGACGGCGATCGACAGCAGGGATGCGGCGAGCAGCCCCTGACGAAGATTCGGCGCCAGCACCCGCAGCACGACCGTGAACCACCCGGAGCCCAGCGATCGGGCGGCCTCGGCCAGCGTGGTCATGTCGACGGAATCGATCGAGGCCTGGATCGACCGGTACGCGAACGGCAGCACCGTGATGCCGTACGCGAACGCGAGAGTCCAGGCGCCGGTGCCGAGTGCGCGGCCGATCTGCAGGTAGATCGGGGTCAGGCCGACGACGAGCACGATCGCGGGGATCGAGATCGGCAGCAGGACGACGAACTCGAACATCGGGCGGAGCTTCGGGAACCGCAGGTTCACCAGGATCATGGTGGGCGCGAGCACCAGCAGCACGATGAGCACGGTGACCACCGCGAGGACCAGGGTGTTGCCCAGCCCGGTCCAGATCGGCTGGTAGAGGCTCGCTTTCGCCGGGTCGCCGAGGCCCGTCCAGTGGGCGAGCGTGAAGGCGCCCTCGTCGGTGAACGTGTAGGCGAGCGTCGCGATCAGAGGCACGACGAAGAGCAGTCCGACCAGGATCCCGATGATCCAGCGTGTGGCGGAGGAGGGTGCGAGACGGTTCATCCCTGCCACCTCGATGCGCGCCGCTGCACCAGGGAGTACAGCCACATGACGATGCCGACGATGATGATCATGCCGAGCGCGAGGGCGCCGGCCAGATTCTCACGGCCGAGCACGGTCTCGCTCGTGAGCGCGGCGCGGATCTGCAGCGGCACGATCTGCGAGCCCTGGCTGGCGAGCGCCGCCGCCGTCGCGTACGACGAGAACGCGTTCGCGAACAGAAGCAGGAAGCTGGCCAGGAACGAGGGCGCGAGCACCGGGATCCCGATCCGGAGCCAGAAGCTCGCGCGGGTGCCGCCGAGGGAGAGGTTGGCCTCGGCCCACTGCGGCTTGAGCGCGGAGAGCGCGGGCATGAACGTGATGACCATGAGCGGGATCTGGAAGTAGAGATAGGGCAGGATCAGTCCGGGCAGCTCGTAGATCCACGGGCCGTTCGCGAACAGATTGATGCCGAACGCGTCTTTGAGCAGGACGGTGACCACGCCTCGGATGCCGATGGTCGCGATGAACATGAACGCCAGCATCACGCCGCCGGTCTGCGCGAGCACGCCGGCCGCGGCGTCGACGACGGTGCGCACGCCGCTCGCCGGACTCAGGCCGAGCAGGGCGTAGCAGACGAGGGCGCCGATCACGGCGCCGAGCACCGCGGTGAGCAGGGAGATCCCGGCGGAGTTGACGAACGTGAGCACGACGGTCGGATCCCAGAGCGCCGACAGGTTGCTCCAGGTGAAGGCGCCGTCCTTGGTGAAGAAGCCCGTGCCGATCGCGAGGATCGTGGGGAGCACCAGGAACAGCAGCAGGTAGGCCGCGATCGGGACGAGACCGAGCGACGCCAGGACGGAGGACCCGAGCCGGGCCGAAGCACGAGGCTTCGACCCGGCGCGGGGCGCGGCGGGCGCCGCGGTGACGGTGGAGGTCACTGGACCGCCGAAGCCCACTTCTCGCCGAGCAGCTTGCCGGCGGCCGTGCTCTGCGCCTCGGTCGGGACGACGGTCTCCTTGGGGGCGGCGGGTAGAGCCGCGGCGAGCGTCTTGTCGATGGTCCCGGCGGTGGTCATCGCGTCTGCACGGACGGGGCGGGCGCCGCCCTTGAGCCACATGTTCTGGCCCTCGTCGCTGTAGAGGAACTCCTGCCACAGGCGCGCGGCCGCCGGATGCGGGGCAGACTTGCTGATCGCCTGGTTGTAGTAGCCGGCGTAGCCGGTTCCCGGCAGGACGACGGTCTTCCAGTTCTTGTTGTCCTTGACGTGGGCCGCGTTCAGGTAGTCCCAGTCGAAGACGACGGGGGTCTCGCCGCTCGCGACGGTCGCGGTCGTGACGTCGACCTTGAGCAGGTTGCCGGCCTTCTGCAGCTCGGAGAAGAAGTCGATGCCCTTCTGGTAGTCGTCGAGCTTGCCGCCCGACTGCACCGTGGCCAGGCCCACCGCGGCGAAGGCGGCGCCGGCCTGGGTCGGGTCGCCGTTCAGCGCCACGGCGCCCTTGTACGCGGACTTCTTCAGGTCGTCCAGGCTCTTCGGCTCCGGGAACTTGGACGAGTCGTAGCCGATCGACATGTATCCGCCGTAGTCGCCGGCGAACAGGCCCGTCTTGTCCTTGAGGTTCTCCGGGATCTCGTCCCACTTCTCCACCTTGTAGGCGGCGAACTTGTCGGTGTTCTGCAGGGTCACGGTGAGGCCGAGGTCGAACACGTCGGGAGCCGTGTCCAGACCCTCGTTCGTCTTGGCGGCCTGGATCTCCTCGGCGCTGGACGCGTCGGGCGAGGCCTCGTTGATCGTGATCTTCGGGTACTTCTTCTTGAAGGCGTCGATGATCTCGCCGTAGTTCGCCCAGTCGTGCGGGAGGGCGATCACGTTGAGCTTGCCCTCGGCCTCGGCGGCCTTCTCGAGATCGGCGAGCGACCCGAAGTCCTTGAGGGACGTCGCGGTCGACGCCTTCGCGCCGGTGCCGGCGCTGCCGGAGGGGTCGGCGGAGGGGGATCCGGAGCAGGCGGAGAGCAGGAGCGCGGCGCTGGCGGCCAGCGCGATGCCGGCGCCGATGCGCGCGCGACGGTTGCTGATGAGCATGATTTCCTCTCGGTGTCCGGCGCGGGCGCCGGGATCGGGTCGAGAGGGAATGTACGGGGGGTGAGTTACCGGGAGCACGGAGGCGGGTGAACGCCGTATGAATGGCAGGGATCCGATCCGCCTCCGCCGCGCGTCGCCGGCTTCCTTCGTGATGTCCTGGCTGGTTGGATCGGAGCATGGATCTTCCCGACGCGATCGAGCTCGACGGCGCGACCCTCATCCGCATCGACGCGCCGGAGGACGTCGCCTGCTGGACGGCTGGCCTCGAAGGCGGGGACGGTGGCTGGACGGTGAGCATCGTCGTCGAGCCCGCGGAGGCGCCCAGCGCGGAGGCCATGGAGACGGCGCAGGGCGTGGTGACCGAGTTCGGCGCGCTCACCGAGGCCGCGATCCGCTATCTGGTGGAGGAACTGCAGGATCCGGGCCTGTCGGCACCGGATCGGGCGTTGCTCGCGACCGAGGAGCCGCCGTTCGGCGCACCCGAGGCGGTGGTCTGGCAGGACGGCACCTGGATGATGCGCTTCGCCGAGACCGGTCTGGAGATCGGCGAGGAGTACGGCGTCGGCGTGACGTTCGCCGGCCGCACCCCCGTCGCGGTCGAGGACCTGTCGGACCCCGACGAGGCCTGACCCCGGCCGCCCCCGGTTGGTCGAGCGAGCACGGGTGGCGGTCGCCCCCCGGGGGTCGTTGAGCGAGCAGCGACGAAGGAGCAGCGAGACGAAACGCGGTGCCCTCCAGGCGGCGGCGTTTCGTCTCCGTCGCCTTCGGCGTCGTCGCTCGACGACCGGTGGGGTGGCCGGCCGGCCCTGGGGTCGTTGAGCGAGCAGCGACGAAGGAGCAGCGTGACGAAACGCGGTGCCCTCCGACCCCTGGGGGTCGTTGAGCGAGCAGCGACGAAGGAGCAGCGAGACAAAACGCGGTGCCCTCCAGGCGGCGGCGTTTCGTCTCCGTCGCCTTCGTCGTCGTCGCTCAACGACCGGTGGGTGGGGTGGCGTCCCGCGGTCGTGCTCGCTCAGCGACCCGCGAGGGGCGCCGCGTATTTGAAGCCGCGGTGCGAGCCGGCGAACCCGAGCCGTTCGTAGAAGCGATGCGCATCCACTCGCTGCGCGTCCGAGGTGAGCTGCACGAGGGGGCTGCCGAGCTCGGCGGTCGCGACGTCCATCACCCAGCGCATCAGCGCGGATCCGACGCCGCCCGAGCGCAGCTGCGCGCTCACCCGCACCGCCTCGACCAGCAGGCGGGTGGATCCCCGGCGGGACATCCCGGGGATGCGCGTGAGCTGGAAGGTGCCGACCACCGCGCCGTCGTGCTCGGCGACGAGCAGGTCGTTGGATCCGTCGGCCAGCACCGACTCCAGGCCCGCCCGGTAGGCCGGAAGGTCGTCGTCCGAGGCGGTGTCGCCGCGTGCGGCGCTGATCGCGTCGTCGGCGAGCAGCGCGACGATCGCCGCGGTGTCGTCGGGCCGCGCGCGGCGCAGCGTCACGGTGCCGATCCCGGTCTCGAGCGGCACGGGCAGGGCGAGGTCGGCGAGCATGCCTCGATCCTGTCACGGACCGGGAGGCGTGGCCGTCAGGGCGATGACGTCAGCGGCGGGCGGCGCGCTCGGCGCGACGGAGCATGAACGCGACGGCGTCGTTCATGTTGATGGGGTGGAGGCGGATCCCCGTGTGCTGTGCGGGCCAGACCCGCATCAGCTCATCGACGAAGCCCTGGCCGACCTCCTCGACCCCGGCGAAGTCGACGTCGACGTCATCGAAGTCGTCCATGCCGGACAGGACGCGACGCGCTTCCGGGCGTGAGATGAAGGTGAGCCCGGTTCCGAAGAGCTCGATCCTGGGCCTGCTGCGAGAGAATCGGAGGTCCTCATCGGTGAACTCCTCGAACACCGATCTCAGGGTCCTCGCCGGCGGGATGGTCAAACGCGTCTCGACGACGGTCCCTTGGCGGACGTCGCTCGTCCCGAGCGCATAGTCGTCGCGCGCGTTGTCGACGGTGAGGCGGATCCCGTTCGCCGAGAGGCGGAACGTCGTGACCACCTTCGACGTGAAGAAGATCCCTTCGCCGGTGTGCCGTTCCGCCCAGGTCGTCCGCTTCCCCTTGGTCAGCTCCGCAGCGGCTTCCAGATCCGAGTCGAGATCCAGACCCTCCCGGAGGTGCGCGAACACCCCTCGTCCGTCATCGGCGATGCGAGCGGCGATCTCGTCCGCCCGGCTCCAGACCTCGACGATGGCCTCGGATCCTCCGCTGTGATCGATCGCGTTGTTGAGCATCTCTGTGAACGCGTAGTTCATGATGCGGGTGCTTTCGTCGTCCGGGGGAAGATCGAGCGCGACGCGAGCCTCCAACCAGACCTGCGCCTCGTCGAGACCGTCGAGTCGCAAGCCGCGGTGCCAATCCGGTGCGATCCGAGGAGAGCTGCGATGAGCCGGGTCCTCGAGCGCGCTGCGGACGGCGTCGATGGAGAATCGCCGATGGCCGCCGTCGGTGCGCACGGAGGGGACGGCTCCGCTGTCGGCCAGCCGACGGAGGGTCTTGATCGAGAGCCCGAGGTGCGCTGCCGCCGCGCCGATGCCGAGGAGCGCGTCGGCATCGGCAGATTCTGCCCTCATGGGGAGATATTACGACAATTGAACGGGAAAATCTACCCGGGCGGGGAGATTTATGGATCCGTCCCTCCTGATATTTCCCTCTGGGGGGAGATATCAGGAAGGAGAGGCGGCTCGGACGCGTCGACGGAATGGGCGATCGGGCCCGCCGGAAACCGCGTTTCGTCTCGGTCGGCTTCGCCGTCCTCGCTCGACGACCCCGGGGAGGCGGAACCTCTCCGGGGCCGTTGAGCGAGCGAAGCGAGACGAAACGCGGCGCTCTCGCGAGGTCACCGTTTCGTCTCGGTCGGCTTCGCCGTCCTCGCTCAACGACCCCAGGGAGGGGTGGTCGGCTTCGCCGTCCGGTCCCTGGGGAACCGCGTTTCGTCTCGGTCGGCTTCGCCGTCCTCGCTCAACGTCCATGGGGAGGCGGAACCTCTCTCCGGGGCCGTTGAGCGAGCGAAGCGAGACGAAACGCGGCGCTCTCGCGCGAGGTCACTGTTTCGTCTCGGTCGGCTCCGCCGTCCGGTTCCTGGGGAACCGCGTTTCGTCTCGGTCGGCTCCGCCGTCCTCGCTCAACGACCCCGGGGAGGGGTGGTCGGCTCCGCCGTCCTCGCTCAACGACCCCGGGGAGGGAAGATCAGGCCTCGACGGGCTCGAGCGCCTCGGCCGGGACGGGGACTGCGTCGACGCCGGCCTCCTTGCGCTGCGCCGCCGTGATCGGGGCGGGCGCGGCGGTCAGCGGGTCGAAGCCGTTGCCGGTCTTCGGGAACGCGATCACCTCGCGGATCGACGCGGTCTTGGACAGGTGCTGCAGCACGCGGTCCATGCCGAGCGCGATGCCGCCGTGCGGCGGGGCGCCGAAGGTGAACGCGTCGAGCAGGAAGCCGAACTGCTCATGGGCGATCTCGTCGGAGATGCCCATGACCTCGAAGACGCGCTTCTGCACGTCCTCGCGGTGGATGCGGATGGATCCGCCGCCGAGCTCGGAGCCGTTGCAGACGATGTCGTACGCGTAGGCGAGGGCGGATCCGGGATCCGTGTCGAAGGTGTCCTCGAACTCGGGCTTGGGGCCGGTGAACGCGTGGTGCACCGCGGTCCAGGCTCCCGCGCCGACGGCGACGTCGCCGGAGGCGACGGCGTCGGCAGCCGGCTCGAACATGGGGGCGTCGACGACCCAGGTGAACGCGAACACGTCGGGGTCGAGCAGGCCGAGGCGACGGCCGATCTCGACGCGCGCGGCGCCGAGGAGGGCACGGGAGTCCTTCGCGGAGCCCGCGGCGAAGAACGCGCAGTCGCCGGGCGCAGCGCCCACGAGCGCGGCGAGGCCCGCCTGCTCGGTCTCGGACAGGTTCTTGGCGACGGGGCCGCCGAGGGTGCCGTCCTCGTTGAACAGGACGTAGGCGAGGCCGCGGGCGCCGCGCTGCTTGGCCCAGTCCTGCCAGGCGTCGAGCACCTTGCGCGGCTGCGAGGCGCCGCCGGGCATGACGACCGCGCCGACGTAGTCGGCCTGGAACACCCGGAACGTGGTCTCGGAGAAGTACTCGGTCGCCTCGACGAGCTCGAGGCCGAAGCGCAGATCCGGCTTGTCGGACCCGTACTTCGCCATCGCGTCGGCGTAAGTGATCCGCGGCAGCGGGGTCTGCACCTCGACGCCGATGGTGGCCCACATCGCGCGGATGACGGCCTCCATCATCTCGATGACGTCCTCCTGGTCGACGAAGGACATCTCGATGTCGAGCTGGGTGAACTCGGGCTGGCGGTCGGCGCGGAAGTCCTCGTCGCGGTAGCAGCGCGCGATCTGGAAGTACTTCTCCACGCCGCCGACCATGAGCAGCTGCTTGAACAGCTGCGGGCTCTGCGGCAGGGCGTACCAGCTGCCCGGGTGCAGGCGCGCGGGCACGACGAAGTCGCGGGCGCCCTCCGGGGTCGAGCGGGTCAGGGTCGGCGTCTCCACCTCGACGAACTCGCGCTCGTGCAGCACGTCGCGGAGGGCCTTGTAGACCTTCGAACGCAGCTGCAGCGGCGCGATCGCGGCGGGGCGGCGCAGGTCGAGGTAGCGGTGCGTGAAGCGCACGTCCTCGCCGACCGGGTCGGTCTCGGCCAGGCCCGAGGAGACCTGGAACGGCAGCGGCGCCGACTCGTTCAGCACGACGACGTCCTGCGCCACGATCTCGATCTCGCCCGAGGGCAGGTTCGGGTTCTCGTTGCCCGCGGGGCGACGGGAGACCTCGCCGGTCACCTGCAGCACGAACTCGCTGCGCAGCGGACGGGCGGTCTCCTCGTCGCGGATCACGACCTGGGCGATCCCGGATCCATCCCGCAGATCGATGAAGGCGACTCCTCCGTGGTCACGACGGCGATCGACCCACCCCGCAAGGGTGACGGTCTGACCGATGTGCTCGGCGCGCAATGCGCCTGCCGTGTGGGTGCGAAGCACGGAATACGCCTCCAATGAGGGAAAGGGATCCCCGTCATTCTAAGGGGCCGCGAGAAACCTGCGGTCTGGCTCCCGCGGCACGGGACTCAGATCCCTTGTCCGCGTCCGTCCCCTCACTAGACTCGCGGCAGGCACCACCAACGATCCGCTCACGGAAGGCGTCTCCATGCATCCCGCTCTCAACACCGATCCGACCGACGCTGCAGGCAGCATCTACTCCGCGATCTTCTCGGGCACCAACATCGGCTTCTCGCTGGTGGTCTACGTGATCATGGCGATCGCGCTGTGGCGGGTGTTCTCGAAGGCCGGCTACCCGGGCTGGCTCGCGCTCATCCCGATCGTCAACGTCATCTTCCTGGTCAAGGTCGGGGGGATGAGCGGCTGGTGGACGCTGCTCTACCTGATCCCGATCGTCAACATCGTGTTCGCGATCGTCGTCGCGGTGAAGGTGGGCAAGAACTTCGGCAAGGGCGGGGTGTTCTCGTTCTTCCTGCTCTGGCTGCTGCCGATCATCGGTTACCTGATCCTCGGATTCGGATCCGCCCAGTATCGCCGCGTCTGATCGGATGCACGCACTGATCTGATGCCCGCTTCCCGGCTGCACCTCGTCCGTCACGGCGAGGTCTTCAACCCTGCGCACATCCTCTACGGGCGCCTGCCCGGCTACCACCTGAGCGAGGCGGGTCGGCGGATGGCGCAGGCTGCCGCCGACCACGTCGCCGGGCTGGGTCGTCCGGTCGCCGCGCTGCGGTGCTCCCCGCTCGAGCGCACGCAGGAGTCGGCCGAGCCGTTCACTGCGGCGTTCGGCCTGGACCCGGTGCTCGACGAGCGCATCATCGAGCCGTGGAACGTGTTCGAGGGCACCCGGATGCGCCGCGCTCTGATGAACCCGTGGAACTGGCGGCATCTGCGCCGCCCGTCGGTGCCGAGCTGGGGCGAGCCGTACACATCGGTCGCTGCGCGCATGCGCGACGCCATGGACGAGGCCTGGCACGAGGCCGACGGCGGGGACGTGGTGCTCGTCTCGCACCAGGCGCCGATCTGGATCACGCACCTCTCGGTCGCAGGCCTGCCGCTGCGGCACGACCCGCGCACGCGTCGCTGCGCGCTGAGCAGCGTCACCTCGTTCGAGCGCGTCGGGGACGTGTGGCGCGAGGTCGCCTATGCGGAGCCGGCCGCGGCGGGGATCGACCTGGGAGCCGTCTGAGCCGGCGAGTCGCCGCGTCTCGCCGGGGCGTTGAGCGAGCAGCCACGCAGGAGGAGCGAGACGGAACAGTCGGTCATCCCGCAGGATACCGCGTTTCGTCTCGGTCTCGCTTCGCTCGTCCTCGCTCAACGACCCTAAGGGGCGTCGCCGCATGCGCGGGCACCAGGGGTTCCAGGTCGAACGGATCCGCGTCGCGGGCCGGGAGCAGGAAGCGTCGCTCCGCGGTGGCCGCGACCGGCACGAGCGCGCGGATCAGCGCGGCCCCGCGCACGCCGGCCTCGCGCAGGGCCTCGACCTCGGCGGGGTTCAGACCGTCCGGCTGATCGCCGTTGCCGAGGTCGGTGCCGTAGCGCACGGTGCCTCCGTGCGCGTGGAAGCGGCGCAGGTTGTCCCGTGCGATCTCGCGGGTGTCGCCCTCGTGGATCGTGAGCGTGGAGATCCACGCGATCCGGCCGGCCTGCGCGGACACCTCCGCGTCGCTCAGGCGCTCGGTGAACGGGGTGTGCGCGAGAGCCCTGACGCCGAGCCGCGGCATGCGCTGCGCCTCGCCCGGGCCTTCGGCGTGCGCGACCACGGGCAGGCCGTGGCGATCGGCGATGCGGACGATCGCCTGCAGCAGGTCGTCACCGAACACGGGGCCCGCCGTGCTGTTGCTGGCGACCTTGATGACCGAGGCGCCGGCCGCCTTCATCTCGGCGACGGCGGCTTCGGCGGCGTCGCCATCGGCGATCTCACGGAAGGAACCCTCCGGCGCCCAGCTCCGGTCGGAGGGGTATCCGCCGACCGGGGTCAGGAACGCACCCGCGAAGGAGATCGCGATGCCCGGCGGATCGGCGGCGAGGGCCGCGACCGCCGCGGGAGCGGATCCGAGATCCAGCACCCGGCCGAGCAGACCGCCCGCCAGGCGCGCCGGATCCACGAGCTGCAGGTGGACGTGGTGGTCCGTGAACCCGCCGATCACCGTGCCGTCGATCACGCGTCACTGTCCGATCTCGGTGCGCACGGCGTACAGCTCGGGGAAGAACGTCAGATCGAGGGCGCGCTGCAGGAAGTCGACCCCGCTGGATCCGCCCGTGCCGGCCTTGCGTCCGATGGTGCGGGTGACGGTGCGCAGGTGGCGGAAGCGCCAGAACTGGAAGTTGTCCTCGACGTCGACGAGCTCCTCGCACGCCTCGTACAGATCCCAGTGCTCGTGCGGGTCCTCGTAGATCTCGGTGAGCACCGGCACCAGCGAATCGTGCATCCGGTAGGGCTGGCGCACGTCTCGCTCCAGGATCTCGGCCGGGATCGGCAGTCCGCGGCGCGCGGCGAACCGGAGGAACTCGTCGTAGAGGGTCGGACGCTCCCATTCGGCGGTGAGCAACGCGAGGTTCTCGGGGTGATCGCGGAACACGCTCAGCATCCGCTCGTTCTTGTTGCCGAGCGCGAACTCGACGGCGCGGTACTGCACGGACTGGAAGCCGGAGGAGTTGCCGAGGTCGCCGCGGAACTGGGCGTACTCGGTGGGGGTGAGCGTCGCCAGCACCGACCACTGCTGCGTGAGCACCTCCTGGATGTGCTTGACGCGCGCCATGTGCTTGAGGGCCGAACGCAGGTCATCCTCGGCGAGACGGTCGCGTGCGGTGCCGAGCTCGTGCAGCACGAGCTTGAGCCACAGCTCGGTGGTCTGATGCTGGATGATGAACAGCATCTCGTCGTGGTGCTGCGGCACGCTGACCGGGTGCTGCGCGCCGAGAAGGCGATCCAGGTCGAGGTACGAGCCGTACGTCATCCGGTCCTTCAGATCGGTGACGATGCCCTCTTCCAGTGCGCGCTCGTTCGCGGTCCTGTTGTGCGGCACAGGGCGACCTCCTCGTCGTCGGGTGCCTCCAGTATTTCACCGGCGGTTGTGAAGGACCCTGAGTCGGATCTGCGGCGACGACGGATCCGCCGATCGCGCGCGCCGGCGAATCTTGTGTGAACACTCCGCGAACGATGCCGTGGCCGGCATACGTTCCGCAACCGTGCTTGAGAGAGTCTCGGGAAACTGTTCTTGCCTCGACTGATCGAAGGGTCTCCTATGACGCGTCATGCTCTCCTCGTTGCGGTCGGCGCCGCACTCGCCGCCACAGCGGCCGGCTGATGCGAAAGTCTTCGCCGGGGGCGTCGAATTTCGCATCCTTCTCGTCATTTCAGCTGCCAGGGGGCAGCTGATATGCGCGCGGCGCTGGTCCGCCCCGCCGAAGACGTGCACCGGCACGACGTGCCGTTGCGGCCCGCCGCGGTCGCGATGGCCTGGCTCGGCGTCGGTCTCCCGCACGAGGCGCTCGCCGTGCCCGGCGTCGCGCTCGCCCCGCACGACGTGCTGGTCGCGGTGGAGATGTCGACGATCTGCGGATCCGACATCCACACCGTGCAGGGCCGCCGGCACGCGCCGACGCCCCTCGTGCTCGGGCATGAGAGCGTGGGCCGGATCATCGCGATCGGCGACGAGGGCGCCCGCGCGGTCGACGGTGCGGCGCTGCACATCGGCGACCGCGTGGTCTGGTCGGTCACCGTCTCATGCGGGCACTGCGACCGGTGCCTCGCCGGACTCACTCAGAAGTGCCGCACACTCGCGAAGTACGGACATGCGCGCATCGAACCGCGCTGGGAGCTCACCGGCGGCTTCGCCGGGCATGTGCACCTGCGTGCGGGCACGGCGATCGTGCGCGTGCCGGAGGCGCTGCCGGCCGCCGCACTCGCGCCGGTGTCGTGCGCCACGGCGACGGCCTGGGCGGGTATCGTCCGCGGTGCGCTGCTGCGCGGGCGTCGAGTGCCGGATCCCTCGCCGTCGGCGGGGGAGGACGCGGATGTGCTCGCACGCGAGCGGGTGCTCGTGCTCGGTGCCGGTCTGGTCGGTCTGACCGCGGCCGTGATCGCGTCGGAGCTGGGCGCGCAGGTGCGGATCGCGGATCCGGATCCCGCCCGGCGCGCGTTCGCCGAGCGGTTCGCGCTCACCGTGCTCAGTCCGGAGGACGTCGCGGAGGAGGGGCACGACCTCGTGATCGAGGCCTCCGGGCGCGCCGTGCACGCGGCGCTCGACGCCGTCGACGTGGGCGGCGCCGTGGTGCTGCTGGGCAGCGTCTTCCCCGCGGATCCGGTGCCGCTCGACGCCGAGCGCATCGTGCGCGGGCTCGTGACGGTGGCGGGCGTGCACAACTACACCGGTCCCGAGCTGCACGCGGCGGCCGCGTTCATGGCGGGCCGCGGACGCGCGCACCCCTTCGCCGACGCCGTAGGGGCCGTGCATCCGCTCGCCGCGGTCGACGCCGCCCTCGTGCAGGCGGCCGCTCCCGGGGCGCCGCTGCGGGTGGGGCTCACCCCGCGCTGAGGTCGTCCGCGCCGTCCGCCGTGTCCTCGGCCTTCACGCGCCGGCCTTCACTCGCCGAGAAACCGGATCCAGCACGAGACCTGCCTGCAGCGGGGAGGTCTCATGCTGGATCCGGTTTCTCGCGGCGTGAGTGTCCGCTCGGAGTGCGGGGCGAGGTCATGTCCACACGCTGACGCGGGCCGTGCCAGGCTGGAGGGGTGAACTCCCAGGAACCGCGGCAGCAGCCCGCTCTCGGCGTGCTGCTGGTCGTCGGATCCTGCTTGTCGCTTCCGTTCGGCGCCGCCGTCGCGACGACGATCTTCCCGGCGCTCGGGTCGTGGGGCGTCACGGCGCTGCGCGTGCTCATCGCCGCGATCGTGGTGATGGTGATCGCCCGCCCGCGCCTCGGTCGGTGGAATCGCGCGCAGTGGACCGCCGCGGTGCTGTTCGGCGTCTCGCTCGCCGCCATGAACGGCTGCTTCTACGCCGCGATCGACCGGATCCCGATCGGACCGGCCGTCGCGATCGAGTTCCTCGGGCCGCTCGTGCTCGCCGCACTGCTCACCCGACGCCTGGCCGATGCGGTCTGGGTCGGCGTCGCGCTCGTCGGCATGGCGCTGCTCGGACTCGATGGGCTGACGGGCGCGGTCGCGCTCGATCTGGTGGGCGTGCTGTTCGCCCTCATCGCGGCGGCGTTCTGGGTCATGTACATCCGGATGAGCACCCGGGTCGGCGCGCTCACCACCGGCACCGAGGGGCTCGCGGTGGCGCTCGCGGTCGCGGCGGTGCTGCTGCTGCCCTTCGGGGTTCCCGCCGCGATCACGGCCGTCGCCGATCCGCAGCTGCTCGGACTCGCCGCGCTCACGGCGCTGCTCTCCTCGGTCATCCCGTACATCCTCGAGCTCGCGGCGCTGCGTCGGCTGCCGCAGCGGATCTTCGGGATCCTGCTCAGCCTGGAGCCGGTCTTCGCGACGCTCGCGGGCCTGCTCGTGCTCGGACAGCACGCCTCGCCGCTGCGGCTCGCTGCGATCGCGCTGGTCGTGATCGCGAGCATCGGGGTGACCGCGGGGGCGCGGCGTCGTCGTGGTGCCGGACCCGACGAGGAGCCGCCGTCGCCGCTGACCGGATCCATCCCGGTCGTGCCCGACTGAGCGGCCTGCGCGGACGGAGCGCCCCAGATCCGGGCCCCTCATCCTGCTCACCGGTCGCGAATGCGCATTCGCGGCACGGATGACCGCAATCCGCGACCAGCGAGCGAACGGAGAGCCGGTCGATGCACGGCATCGTCACACGGCCCGACCGGACCGGCTCTCGGCGTAGCCTCGGGACCATGAGCTCCCTCACCGACCTCCTCGGCATCCGCACGCCCGTCGTCCTGGGGCCCTTCGGCGGGCTCAGCTCGATCCCTCTCGTGGCAGCGGTGAGTGCGGCCGGCGGTCTCGGGTCCTACGGACTGTACGGCTACGACGCGGAGCGGATCCGGGCGACGGCCGCCGGGATCAGGGCGCAGACCCGCAAGCCGTTCGCGCTGAACATCTGGCTGCCCCGGAGCGACGAGGTCGAACCCGGCGCCGAGCACGACGTCTATGCGGCAGCGCTCGCCCCGTTCTTCGCCGAGGTCGGGGCCGAGGTGCCGGCCCGCCCCGAGGCGTATCTGCCGTCGCTCGACGAGCAGCTCGCCGCGATCCTCGACGCGGCCCCCGCGGTGCTCAGCATCGTGTTCGGCGTGCCGTCGGCGTCGCTCGTCGCGGAGGCGCACGCACGGGGGATCCGCGTGGTCGGCACCGCGACGACGGTCGCCGAGGCGCGTGCGCTCGCCGACGGCGGCGTGGATGCGATCGTCGCCACCGGGGCGGAGGCCGCGGGTCACCGCGTGTCGTTCCTGCGCCCGGCGGAGGAGTCGCTGGTCGGGCTGTTCTCGCTGCTGCCGCAGGTCGTCGACGCGGTCGACGTGCCGGTCATCGCCGCCGGCGGGATCGCGGATCGGCGCGGGGTCGCGGCCGCCTTCGCGCTCGGCGCACAGGGCGTGCAGATCGGCACCGCCTTCCTCGGCACCGCGGAGTCGGCGGCGAACGCCGCGCACCGCGCCGCGATCCGGTCGACGCCCGCCGAAGACACCGTGCTCACCCGCGCGATGAGCGGCCGCCTGGCACGCGGAGCGCGCAACCGGGCGGTCGCCGAGATCGAGGCAGCCGGATCCATCGCCCCGTTCCCGGCGCAGAACTGGATCACCGGGCGTTTCCGCACGCCCGCGGGGCAGCAGAACAGGGGCGAGCTGCAATCGCTCTGGATGGGCCAGTCCGCGCCGCTGGCCCGCTACGCCACCGCCGCGGAGGCGTTCGCCGAGCTGGCCGCGGGCATCCCCGCGAGCTGACCCCGGTCGGTCGCGAGGCCCCTGGGCGTTCCCGTCGCGAAGATTGCCGCAATCCGGCGGCCAGAACGACATCTTTCGCGACCGGAGCGGATCCCCCGCGCCCGGCACGGACCCCGCCGCACCCGGCGCGGATCCACCGCACCCGGCACGGACCCGCCGCGCCCGGCACGGACCCGCCGCACCCCGAGCGGATCCAGCGCACCCGGCACGGATGCGCCGCGACCGGCGCGAACCCGCCGCGCCCGGCGCGAACCCGCCGCGGGCGTCAGAGGATGACGGTCGAGCGGCCGTGCACGATGACGCGGTCGTCGGCGTGCCACTGCACGGCGCGCGCGAGCACCAGGCGCTCCACGTCGGCGCCGCGGGCCTGCAGCTCTGCGGCCGAATCGGCGTGCGTGACGCGGGTGACGTCCTGCTCGATGATCGGGCCCTCGTCGAGGTCGGCCGTGGCGTAGTGGGCCGTGGCGCCGATGAGCTTCACGCCGCGGTCCTTGGCGCGGGCATAGGGGTTCGCGCCGATGAAGGCCGGCAGGAAGGAGTGGTGGATGTTGATCACCGGAGCGCCGAGGCTCCCGATGAAGTCGTCGGTGAGGATCTGCATATAGCGCGCGAGCACGACCAGATCCACGTTGCCCTGCAGCAGCTCGAGCTGGCGGCGCTCCATCTCGGCCTTGCCCTCGGCGCCGGAGCCTGCGGGGATGTGCACGAACGGCACCCCGAACGACCGCACGGCCTCAGCCAGATCCGGGTGGTTCGAGACGACCATGGTGACGTCGATGTCGAGCTGTCCCCGCTGGGTGCGCCAGAGCAGCTCCATCAGGCAGTGGTCGTACTTGGAGACGAAGATCGCCACCCGCTTGCGCTTGGAGGCGTCGTGCAGCGACCACTCCATGCCGAACCGCTCCGCGACCGCTGCGAGATCGGCCTCGAGCGCAGGACGCACGGCGGCGAGGCCGTCGCGGTGGATCACCGTGCGCTGGAAGAAGCGCCCGCCCTCCGCGTCGGTCGAGTGCTGATCGAGGGAGATGATGTTCGCCTCGTGCGCCGCGAGCACGCCCGCGACAGCCGAGACGATGCCGGGCTGATCGGCACAGGCGATGAGCAGTCGTGCGGTGTCGGGCTGCGCCATGGCGTCGTCTCCTTGCAAGCGGGGGTGTGCGTCGATTCTGCCGTGCCGACGGGGCGGAGGCGAATCGCGGCGCGCCCCGCCGGACGCACTCGCCTCCGCGCTCAGCCGGTGAACTGCGCGAGCTGCAGGAGGTTCCCGCACGTGTCGTCGAACACGGCGGTGATGACGGGACCCAGCTGCTGCGGCGGCTGGGTGAAGACCACGCCGGCCGTCCGCATCCGCTCGTAGTCGGATCCGATGTCGTCCGTGCCGATCACCAGGAACGGGATGCCGTCGGCGACCAGAGCGCTGGTGAACGGGCCGACCGCGGGGTGCGCGGCGGGCTCGAGCAGCAGCTGCGTGCCGTCGGGGCGGTCGGGGTCGACCACGGTCAGCCAGCGGTCCTCGCCGATCGGGACGTCGGCGGCGACGGCGAAGCCGAGCACGCCGGTGTAGAACTCGCGAGCCCGCTCCTGATCCTGCACGAAGACGCTGACGGTCTGGATCCTCATGATGGCTCCTTCTTCGGTCTGGTCCATCGCTCCGCGATCTCCGCGATCTCCGCGAGCGGTGCGATGTCGATGGTGTGGAACTTGTAGCGGCCCCGGCGTTCGGTGCGGATGAGACCGGCGCCCTCGAGCACCTCGAGGTGCTGGCTGATCGCCTGGCGGCTCGCCGTCACCCCGTGGCGCATCGCCAGCCGACTGCACAGCTCGAAGAGCGTCTGCTCATCGCGCTGCGCCAGCTCATCGAGCAGCAGCCGACGGGTCTCGTCGGCCAGAGCGCGATAGACGTCCGCCACACCACCACAATAGGCAAGTGAAAGCTTGCGTGTAAAGATCGGTCCAGAAGGCGACAGGCGATAGCCTCGACGCATGGCGACGGTCGCGATCGGTGAGCTCCTCGATGCCGCGCGCGCGTCGTTGCGGGACGTGGCGCAGGAAGCCCTCGGCCGCGAGAAGACCTCGCGCTGGCGAGCGCCGCGGATCGTGCGCGCCGGATCCGCCTGGCACGTCGGCGTGCTGCTCATCGCCGCCGACGCCGTGTTCGCCACCGCCGAGGTGCTGCGCGCGGCCGCACCGGTGCGCCGCGGATATGCGGCGGAGTCGGCGCGCACGAGAGCCGAGCGCCGGGCCGAGGCCTCCCGCGGCGGGTTCCGCGACGGCGAGACCGTGCATGTGGGCTGGACGCGGATCGACCTGGATGCGATCGCGGCCGGGGGAGCGTCCGGCCCGCTCGTCCTGGTGGACGGCGTGCCGTCGGTGCGCTGGTCGCCCGCCGCGGGACTCATGCCGCTGGCCGCGTATCTGGACGAGCGGATCGCGCTGCTGCGCGCAGAGCGCTGAGGCGCAGGCCGCGATTCACGGCGCCGATGCTCACGGCGCCGATGCGTCGGGTCGGGCTCGCTAGGCTGAGCGCATTGACGGGCTTCTCACGACTCGGTGAAGGGGACGGCGCGTGGGATCAGCAGGACATTCGGCCGGCGAGGAGGCGCGGCATCTGCGCGCCCGAGCCGCCGAGTTCGAGCGCCTCGCAGCGGAGGCGAGCGAGGAAGCCGAGCGATGGATGCTGGCCTCCCGCACGGAGCGGCAGGTGGCGGGAAGCCTTGCGCCCCTCGCCGCGGCGGGATACACGTTCTTGCACGATCGTGGCTGGCCGGGATCTCGTTCTCGGGCCCAGATCGACCACCTCCTGATCGGCCCGGGCGGGCTCTTCATCGTCGACACCAAGGCGTGGGCCGACGTCGAGATCGTCCTCGATCGGATCTTCCGAGGGCAGGCCGATGTCACCGATGAGCTTGCGGGTCTCGCCGACGTGGGCTGGCGCGCCGAAGCGGAGATGGCGGAGATCGGGCTTGCGCCGAATGAGGTGCACGTGCTCGTCGTGCTCGCCGGTCGCGCGATGCCGCCGACCCGGGTCGCCGGAGTCACCGTGGTGGGCGAACGAGGCGCCGCGAAACACATCAACTCCCACGGGCGCCGTCTCACGGACGCGCAGGTCGAGAAGGTCCTGGTTCGGACGCTGGCCTATTTCCCCGTGCTGGACACGGCCACGCACGCGGTCGACACGAGCATCGTCGACAGACCGCTTCCGGAGGCCCCGCCCGAACCTCTGATCGAGATGTCCGAGGTCACGAACGTGCTCCTCGCCGGTCTGACCGCTTCGCCGATCGAGGAGTGGATGGCCTTCCTGCATCCCGGTCAGGCCAAGCTCGTGCGACGAAGCTTCAACGGCCCCGCTCGTATCCGCGGAGCCGCCGGCACGGGCAAGACCGTCGTCGGACTGCACCGCGCCGCCTACCTTGCCAAGCTCAACGGAGGCAGGATCCTGGTCACGACCTTCGTCAAGACCCTCCCCGACGTGCTCGGCAATCTGATGATCCGGATGGCTCCGTCGGCCGCATCCCAGATCGAGTTCGCGAGCGTGCACGCGTTTGCCATGCAGTTGCTCAGACAGCGCGGGATCCGCGTGAACGTCAATGGGCAGGAAGCCGAGCTGGCGTTCTACGAGGCGTGGAGGCGTGCCGGCTCGGGAGGTCCGCTCGCCTCGGTCGATCCGAACCCGCGCTACTGGCGGGAGGAGATCGACTACGTGATCAAGGGGCGTGGGCTGACCCGGTTCGAGCAGTATGCGGATCTTGCCCGCACCGGTCGTCAGAAGAAGGTCGTCACGGATCTGCGTCGTCACGCCTGGAAGCTCTTCGTCGCCTACGAGGAGGAGTTGCGTCGTCGGAAGGTGCACGATTTCAACGACCTGATCCTTCGCGCGGAGGCATCGGTCAGGGAGAATCCGCTGCAGGGCTACACCGCGGTGATCATCGACGAAGCCCAGGACCTCACCTGCGCGATGATCCGGTTCCTGCACCTCCTGGTGGGCGATGCCGACGACGGGCTGACGTTGATCGGAGACGGGCAGCAGTCGATCTACCCGGGCGGATTCACCCTCACCGAAGCCGGTATCTCGATCTCAGGCCGAGGAGTGGTGCTGTCGACCAACTACCGCAACACCCGTGAGATCGCCGAGTTCGCCTCAGCGGTCATCGACGGGGACGAGTTCGCCGACATCGAAGGCGAGCCGACGAGGAACGACATCACCGGAGACATCCCCAGAACCGGTTCCGCCCCGGTTTCGGCGCGCTTCGCGACTCGCGCGGAGCACGACCGGAGCCTCCTCGCGCATCTGGCGGGTCTTCCCTGCGCTCGTGGAGATGTCGCCGTGCTCTGCCTGACCACGCAGGGCGTCAGGGACGTCATCCGCGTGCTCACCGACGCGGGCGTGCCGACGTGCGAGCTGACCGAGTACAAGGGGCTCCCCGTCGATGCCGTCAAGGTCGGCACGATCAAACGGGCCAAGGGGCTCGAGTTCGCCCAGGTGATCCTGCCTCGGGTCCTCCCCGTGCTGATGGAGCCAGGGCGGCGCGAAGACGATGACGAGGCGATGACCATCCATCGTCGTGAGCTGTACGTCGGGATGACCCGCGCCCGGGACGGGCTCTGGGTCGGCATCTGCGCGTAGGTGTCGGATACGGCGTTTCGCCTCGGTCGCCTACGGCGTTTCGTGTCGGTCGCCTGCGGCGTTTCGTGTCGGTCGCCTGCGGCGTTTCGTGTCGGTCGCCTGCGGCGTTTCGTGTCGGTCGCCTGCGGCGTTTCGTGTCGGTCGCCTGCGGCGTTTTGTCTCTCGGTCGCCTGCGGCGTCCTCGCTCAGGGACCCCGGTGGCGGGCGAGCGCGCGCTCGCCGAAGCGGTGCAGGATCCGGGCCGGCTCGGTCACGACGGACTCCAGCACGGCCTCCTGCACGGTGTGGAACGCATCGGGGTCGAAGTATCCGGTGGTGCGGTAGAACACCATCCGGTCGGCGAAGTCGCGCGGTGACGGCTCGGGGTGGAACTGCGTGGCATACAGATCGGCCCCCACGCGGTACGCCTGCACGGGACAGGTGTCGTTGCCCGCGAGCAGCACGGCGCCGGGCGGCACCGCGACGGAGCTCTCCTTGTGCGCCGTGAACGCGTGGAAGACGGGTCCGGCGGGGCCGAACAGCGGATCCGCGACGGCGTCGGCCGTGGTGCGGATCTCGGCCGCCGTCGCCTCCTCCGGGTTGTCCATACCGACCTCCCCGCCGAGCAGGCGCGTGACCACGCCGATCCCGAAGCAGGTGAAGAACGCGGTGGTGGCGCCGTCGATCGCGCGCTCCGCGATCCGCTCCAGATCCGCCTCGACGCGTCGCTGCGTCTCGGACTTGCGGACGTCGGTGACGTTGAACGGGGAGCCGCCGATCACGAAGCCGGCGTAGCGGTCGAAGACGTCGTCCGGCAGTGCGGCGGTCGTGAGGTCGATGCGATCGAGCCCGTCGGCGTCGACGCCGAGGGCGACGCGGAACGATGCGCGCTCCGCCGTCGCCGCGTCCAGCTCAGGGCGCACGCCGACGTACAGAAGCGAGGCCATCCCTGGATTCTAGGCGAGTGGGCGGGGCCGGCGACGTCGTGCCGCAACGCTGCGGAACAAAGCGTGCAGACCCCTTGCGAAGAGAACCCGAGGGGCCGGGAATATCCGTCGAACCCCGAAACGTTGAACTTGACAGAACAACACTCAAGTTTGAGAGGAAGCACGATGTCCCACAGCCACGATGGGTCCAACGACTTCACCGACGCGGGGTCGGGCTCGTTCGACGACTTCCTCGCCCGCTATCTGGCGGGCGAGCAGGCTCGTGAGACGCGCTCGATCGACCTCAGCAGGTACCTCACCGTACGCACCCAGCGGATCCTGCAGCGCGCAGGCCGCTTCGCGCTCGAGCGCGGCCAGACCGAGCTCGACGCGCTGCACGTGCTGCGCACCGTCGTCGAGGACGACGCCGTCGTTCAGGCGATCCGCAACATCGGCGTCACGCCGCAGGCGATCGTCGACGCCGTCGAGGCCCGGCTGCCCGCGCACGGCGAGGCGTCCGGCGTCGAGGCCGCGACGATCACCCCCGGCGCCAGCCGCGCACTGTTCCACGCCTACCAGGTGGCGCGCTCGTCGGGGGCGACCTACATCGAGCCGGAGCACGTGTTCTTCGCGCTCGTGCTCGGGCAGGACGTCCCGGCGGGGCAGATCCTCGCCCGCCTGGGGGTCACCGCAGAGGCGCTCACGCACAGCCTGCGTGAGCCGGTCCCCGCCGGCGGGGTCCAGGACGCAGACGCGGCGCAGCCCGCGTCGGAGACTCCGATGCTGGACCGGTTCGGCCTCGACCTCACCGCGCGTGCCCGCGCCGGAGAGCTCGACCCCGTGATCGGGCGCGCCGCCGAGATCGAGCAGACCATCGAGATCCTCAGCCGCCGCACCAAGAACAACCCGGTGCTGATCGGCGAGGCCGGCGTCGGCAAGACCGCGATCGTGGAGGGCCTGGCCCGCGCGATCGTCGACGGCGCCGTGCCGGCACAGCTGAAGGATCGCCGAGTCGTGGCGCTCGACCTGCCCGCGATGCTCGCGGGCACCCGATACCGCGGCGACTTCGAGGAGCGCCTCACCCAGACGATGGACGAGATCGCCGCACACAAGGGCGAGATCATCGTGTTCATCGACGAGGTGCACACGGTCGTCGGGGCGGGCGGATCCGGGGACGGCGGCGGCATGGACGCCGGCAACATCCTGAAGCCGCGTCTCGCGCGGGGAGATCTGCACCTGGTCGGCGCGACCACGCTCGCCGAGTACCGCCGGATCGAGAAGGATCCCGCCCTCGAGCGCCGCTTCCAGCCGGTGAAGGTCGCTGAGCCCTCGATCGAGGACGCCGTGCGGATCCTCGAGGGGCTCAAGCCCGCGTACGAGCAGCACCACGCGGTCGCCTACACCGACGACGCGATCCGCGCTGCCGTCGAGCTGAGCGCGCGGTACCTGCCCGACCGGGTGCTGCCGGACAAGGCGATCGACCTGATCGATCAGGCAGGGGCCCGGCTGCGGCTGCGCCTCGGCGTCGTCACCGACGTCGCCGCGCTGTTCGCCGAGCTGGCCGATCTGGAGGCGCGCAAGAACGCCGCGGTCGGGGCGGAGCACTACGAGGAGGCCTCGCGGATCCGCGACGAGATCGCCGCGGTGCAAGCCCGGATCGACGATGCTCCGGTGTCCCGCGCGGGAGCCGTGGAGGCCGTGGTCGATGAGGCGGAGATCGCCGCGGTGATCGCGCGCGCGACCGGGATCCCGGTCAGCCGCGTCTCCGAGAGCGAGCGCGAGTGGCTGGCCGACCTCGAATCCGACCTGCACGCCCGCGTGATCGGGCAGGACGACGCGGTCACCGCCGTGGCACGGGCCGTGCGCCGCAGCCGCACCGGCATGGGCGACGCCCGCCGGCCCGTCGGATCCTTCCTGTTCCTCGGCCCGACCGGTGTCGGCAAGACCGAGCTGGCCAAGGCCTTGGCTGACCGACTGTTCCCTTCGACAGGCTCAGGGCAAGCGAGCGGGAGCGGCGTGATCCGCTTCGACATGAGCGAGTTCGGCGAGCGGCACACCGTGTCGCGACTCGTCGGCGCCCCTCCGGGATACGTCGGCTACGACGAGGCCGGGCAGCTCACCGAGCGGGTGCGGCGCAACCCGTACTCGATCGTGCTGTTCGACGAGATCGAGAAGGCGCACCCCGACGTGTTCAACCTGCTGCTGCAGGTGCTCGACGACGGGCGCCTGACCGACGGTCAGGGCCGCACGGTCGACTTCCGCAACACGGTGATCGTGATGACCTCGAACATCGGATCCGAGTTCCTCGCGTCGCGCTCCGGTGCGCTCGGCTTCGTGGCGTCGCAGGATGCGTCCGCCAACGGATTCGCCTCGCAGGAGGATCTGCGGGCTCGGGTGATGAGCAAGCTGCGCGAGGCGATGCGGCCGGAGTTCCTGAACCGCATCGACGAGATCGTGCTGTTCTCCAAGCTCGGCCGCGAAGAGCTGGGCCGCATCGTGCGGCTCCTGCTGCAGGCGACGGCGAAGCGCCTGGCGGGCCGCGAGGTGGAGTTCGACGCCACCGACGCCGCTGTAGCCTGGCTCGGCGAGCACGGCTACGAGCCGGAGTACGGGGCGCGCCCGCTGCGCCGCCTGATCCAGCGCGAGGTCGACGACCGCATCGCGGACCTGTTCGTCTCGGGCGAGCTGGGCGACGGCGGCCGCGTGCTCGTGGACGCGTCCGGCGATGTGCTGCATGTCACGGCGACGGGGGAGATGGCGCAGGCGGCCTGATCCGCGAAGGTCGTCGAGTGAAGACGCCGCAGCGGGCTCTCTCCGGGGTCGTTGAGCGAGGACAGCGGAGCCGGTTCTCTCCGGGGTCGTTGAGCGAGGACGGCGGAGCCGACCGAGACGAAACGCGGTGCTCTCGCGGGGGTGCGGCGTTTCGGGGAGGTGACGGAGGCGCGTCAGCGGGACGACGTGGCGCGGCGGCCGCGCACGACGCCGATGAACGCCTCGATGTCGGGGGTCGTGGCGTCGGCCGGCCAGGCCAGCAGCACCTGGGAGACGGGCGCCTCGCGCAGGATCCGGTACTCGACGTCCTTGCGGTGGTGCAGGCGCGCGAGTGACATCGGCGCGACCAGGATCCCGACACCGGAGGCGACGGTCGCGACCGCGTCCTCGACGGTGTCGAGCGGGGGGATCCGCGACGGTTCCGTCGGCAGAGCGAGATCGCCCAGCACGTCCTCGCGCGTGGTGAGCAGCGTCTCGCCCTCCAGATCCGCGGGGGAGAGCTCCTCGGCGGCGAGCAGGTGAGACTCGGACGAGGCGATCACCACCGGAAGCTCCTCGTAGAGCGGGATCGCATGCATGCCGTCCTTGTCGAACGGAGCGCGCACGAGCGCGAGGTCGACAGCGCCGTCGGTCAGCGCCGTGCGCTGCGCCGCGAACGCGACCGGCACGAGCTCAAGCGAGACGAGCGGCATGCGCTCCTTCCAGGTGTCGATCCAGCGTCCCGGTGTGGCGCCGGGGACCGCGCCGAGGCGCAGGGTGCGGGGCTCCGGCACCGGGGCCGGGGCGTCGAAGACGACCTTCTCGGTCGTCTTGCCGCGGGGGCCGGATCCCGACCTTCCCGCGGACTTCCCGCCGCCCTTGCCCTTGGCGGCTGAGCCTGCGGCGGTGCTGCGGGCGCCGCCCTTGGCGGAGCGCACCGCGGGCTTGCGTCCGCCGGATCCGCCTCGCCTGCTCATGGGTTCAGCGTACCGGCGCGTGTGGTGACGTGCGGGACTGTGCGACACGCGCGAAACGCGTGCACGGGAATAGATCCCCCTCGCTCGCGGTTGCATTTGTATCCGGGGAAAGTCCCGGGCACGGGAGGTTTTCGTGGGTAAGAACTACGTCGACATCGAGGACGGCCTCGGCGGCACCTTGCGCTATCGCAAGCACGCCAACGGCCGTGGTCTGATCGCGCACGGTGCCAAGGTGCACCCGCAGGCGGTCGTGGAGGCCGGTGCCTATGTCGAACCGGGTGCGAAGGTCGGGGCCGGAGCGCATGTCGCGCGCGGCGCCTGGATCGAGCCCGAGGCGATCGTGGGCGTGAACGCCCGGATCGAGGCCCATGCCCACATCGGGCAGGGCGCCGTGATCGGCGACGGCGCCACCATCGGCGTGCGCACCGAGATCGGCAGCCACGCGCACATCGCGCGCGGCGCGAAGATCGGCGACGACGAGACGGTCGCCGCCGGCATGAATCTGGACACCGACCGCAAGGGTCTCTGGCTCGCGGCCTGAGCACGGCGGGGCCGCACTGTCGTAGGAGCCGCACTGTCGCAGGAGCAGACCGCAGTATCGCAGGAACAAGACGCGCACCCCCGGCGGGTGCGCGTCTTCCTGCTTCGGGGCGTGCCGCTGTCACGATCGGCACAGGGTGTCACGATCAGCACGCGATCGGGGCGGATCCGTGTGCCGATGGTGACGGGGTGTGCTGATCGTGACGGGTGCGCAGCCCCTGCCATGGACCGGCGTTCGTGTCGGCATCTCCCGCAGCACAAGCGAGCGCTGTGCTCAGCGCTGGCAGCGGGGGCACCAGAAGGTGCGGCGCTCCTCGGTGGCGGACGCACCCAGCTCGGCGCTCTCGATGTGCGCGCCGCAGCGCCGGCAGGTGCGGTGCGCGCGCCCGTAGACCCAGGTCGCGCGGCCGCGCTGCGCGACGCCGGTGAAAGTGCGGTCGAGGCGATCCCGGTTGGCGCGGATCGTGCGGGCGCCGAGCTCCAGCAGGGCGGTGACGTCGACCTCTGTCGCGCGCGTCGCGGGGTGCACTCCGCGCAGGAACAGCAGCTCTGCGGCGTACTCGTTGCCGAACCCGGCCACGTTGCTCTGATCGAGGAGGGCGACGTGGATCGGCCGCCGGTCCGCGCCGAGGCGCCGGGCGGCCTCGGCGAGGTCCCAGTCGTCGCCCAGGGGATCCGGCCCGAGGTGCGCCATGAGCGCGTCCTCCTGCGCGGTGGGGACGAGCGTGAGCATCGACACGTCGAAGCCGACGGCTTCCGCGTCCGCCGTGCTCACGATCGCGCGCGCCGTGTATCCGGGCACCCGCCAGCGCTCGCCGGGGCGGTACAGGCGCCAGGAGCCGTCCATGCGCAGGTGCGAGCGGAGCGTCGAGTCGCCGATCCGCATCAGGATGTGCTTGCCGCGCGGCACCACGGCGTGCACGACGGATCCGGTCAGGTCGGCGGTCGCCAGCGCCGGCACGCGCAGGTCGAAGCGGGTGACGACGCCGCCCCGCAGCGCGTCGTCGAGGCGGTGCGCCACGCGGTAGACGGTGTCGCCCTCAGGCATGCGCGGACGTCTCTCCCGTGGGCCCGGCGGGCCGCGCGTCATCGGCGGGTGCGTCGCTCGCGGCGGCACGGTCGGTCAGCGCCCTGGCGAGCATCGTGGATCCGGCCACGGCGGCGGGCATGGTGACGACGGCGCCGAGCGGCACCATGAAGCACAGCTGCGTGGCCACGCCGAAGCCGAGCACACGTGCCCTCCCGGAGGCCAGCAGCCGCAGCCTCTCGTCGTGGCGGAGGCCGCGGGCGTCGAAGGCGCGCCCGATGAGCTCGCGCGCGAGCAGGCGTCCCGACAGCAGCACGCCGACCACGGTCGCGAGCACGCCGCCCACGAGCGGGATGAAGCCCAGGGCCAGGGTGAGCAGGGCGACGAGCGCACCCAGCACGATCAGGCGCAGGCCCTCGCCGACCGTGCTCCAGAACCCGGTCTCGCCGGTCGGATCCGGCCCTCCCAGCGACCGCTCCACCTCGCGCCAGATCCGCTGATAGAACGGGTCGCCGATCGTCAGCGTCAGCGCCGTGAACACGAGCCCCGACAGCATCGTGGCCGCCACGAACAGCACGATGCCGATCGCGATGCGCAGGGCATCGCGCCATCCCGGCATCCAGCCGTCGGCGAACGGCGTCATCCAGGCGGTGATCGGGCCCAGCGAGAAGCCGAACGGGATGAGCGCCGCGGCCAGCACCGCGAAGCTGATCGCGGCGGGGACGAGTCCGAGCGCGAGCAGGCGCGGGTGCGTGCGCCACAGGCCGGATCCGCGCACCAGGGTGCCGAATCCGGCGGCGAACTCACGGATCATGCCATAAGGGTAAGCGCCCGCAGCCACGGATCCGGATCCGGTCACAGCGACTTGCGCAGCGTGAAGCCGCGCGGCGTCGCGACGAACCCGGCCTCCTGCAGCAGCCGGCCGAGGCGCGTGCCCCGTTCGGTGCCGTACATCCCGTCGCCGTTCACCTTCTCCACGGTGAGCGTCTCCAGGCGTCGCGCCTTCGCGGTCGCGGCGAGCTCGGCGGTCGCGGCGCGCAGCTCGTCCTCGTCGTCGGTGAAGGCGAGCACGGTCTTGCCGCCGCGCTCCAGGTACAGGGCGAGGGCGCCGTCGACGAGCACGACGAGTGCGCCCGCCTTGCGGCCGGGCCGGTGCGGGACGTCGTCGCGGCGCGGCCAGCCGAGCGCCGCGCCATAGGGGTTCGCCGGGTCGGTCGCGGCGAGGGCGCGCGCCGTGCGCGGCGGGGGATCGGCGAGACCGGCGAAGGTGCGCAGGCGGTCGATCGTGGCGGAGGCGGCGAACTGCGCCGCGCCGAGCTTCTCGATCACATACCCGCGGCGGCAGTGCCCCGCCTCTTCGAACCCGGCGAGCACCCGGTAGGCCTGGGCGAAACCGCCGGGCATGCCCTCCGACTGCACGGACCCGCGCGTGACGACGCCGTAGCGGTCCAGCAGCAGGCCCGCGGCGACCGTGGCGCGTCGGGCCGGATCCGTCTCGGTCTCCGGCAGCAGCGACCAGCGTCCTCCGACGTTCAGCGGTCGCGGCGTCGAGGCGGGCCGCGCGAGAGACATGCCGCGGAACGTACGGGTGCGCGGGGCGCGGCGAGCGACCTTGTGTGCCTGGTTGCCGCCGCTCAGGAGGGCACGGATCGGGGCGAAGGTGTCGTTCGTGACGTGGCCCGACCAGGCGAGGTTCCAGAGCGCCTCCACCACGGAGGCCTCGTTCTCCGCACCTCCAGACGGAGCCGGCTGATCGAGCAACGTGGTCGCCTCCCGCAGCTGCGCGGCGAAATATGCGCCGCCCGAGGCGAGCGCGGCGAGCAGCTGGGCTTCGAGGGAGCCGGGCTCCGGAGCCGCCTCGGCGAACGGCACGGTGAACGGCGCGAGATCCGCGGGGTGCAGGGAGACCCAGCCGTCGCGGCCGGGGAGCGCTCCATGGCCGGCCCAGACGACCTCGCCCGAGCTGGTCAGCTCGTCGAGCATGGCCGGCGTGTAGTCGCGCACGCGCTGCGGCAGGACCAGCGACTCCCAGGCGCTCGCGGGGATCGGCACGCCGGCGAGCTGCTCGATCACGGTCGCGACCCCATCGATGCCCTCGAGCGGCCGGGCCAGGTGCTGCCACTCCGGCAGGAATCGCGCGAACGCGGTCGGCGAGACGGGCTCGACACTGCCGCGGATCGCCGCGAGCGAGCGCATCCGCAGCCGGCGCAGCACCTCGGTGTCGCACCACTCTGTCTCGTCCGGGCCCGCGGAGGTCGCCGACGCCCGCGGTCCCATCCCGGGTTCTTCCGGTGCGGACGGCAGGAAGTACCCGCTCGTCACGCGCCCGTCGGCCTCGAGCCGCTGCAGCGTCTGCCGCACGATCGCGGTGCCGAGCCCGAAACGGGCGGCGACGGCCGAGCCCAGGAAAGGACCATGGGTGCGCGCGTGCCGTGCCACGAGGTCGCCGAGCGGATCCGCGACCGGCTCCAGGAACGCCACGGGGATCCCGACGGGCAGCGGCACGCCGAGGGCGTCGCGCAGGCGCCCCGCATCCTCGATCGCGGCGACGCGGCGCACGCCGCCGATCGTCACCTCGATCGCACGACGGGCGTCGATGAGGGCCGCCAGGTGGGCGGCGGCGTCTCCCTTCGGGCTCGTTGAGCGAGCGCCGACGAAGGAATGATCCTCCTCTGGGGTCGTTGAGCGAGCACCGACGAAGGAGGGATCCTCCTCTGGGGTCGTTGAGCGAGCACCGACGAAGGAGGGATCCTCCTCCGGGGACGTTGAGCGAGAGCCGACGGCGGCGTGATCCTCCTCCGGGGTCGTTGAGCGAGCGCCGACGAAGGAGGAGCGAGACGAAACGCCGTTTCCTCCGGATGACCGCATTTCGTCTCTGCGTTTCGACTCGCCTTCGGCTCGCTCAACGAACGCGGCTTCGCCGTCCTCGTTCGACGACCCCGGGACGGAAGGCTCGAGCCGCGCGGCGACCTCGGCCGCATCCAGCGGGCCGAGGAGGCGCAGCAGATCCGCGACGCCCTCGACGCCCCGCGCCCGCCGGGCCGGATCCAGCCGCTGCGCCTCGCGCTCGAACTGGGCGATGACCTCGGGGTCTAGCAGCTCGCGCAGCTCGACCGTGCCGAGAAGCTCGCCGAGCAGCGCCGGATCCACCGACAGCGCGGCCGCCCGGCGCTCGGCGAGCGGGGAGTCGCCCTCGTACATGAACGCGCCGACGTACCCGAACAGCAGGTCGCGGGCGAACGGCGACGGCTGGGCGGTCTGCACCTCGACGAGCCGGATCCGTCGCTCCGCGATGCCGGTCGCGAGGCGCCGCAGCGAGGACAGGTCATACACGTCCTGCAGCACCTCGCGCAGGGTCTCCAGGATGATCGGGAACGTCGGGTGCTTGCGGGCGACCTCGAGCAGCTGCGCCGAGCGCTGCCGCTGCTGCCACAGCGGGGTGCGCCGGTTGGGGTTCATCCGCGGCATGAGCAGCGCCCGGGCTGCGCACTCACGGAAGCGCGAGGCGAACAGCGCGGATCCGCCCACCTCGTCGGTGACGATCCGCTCGAGCTCCTCCGGTTCGAAGACGAACAGCTCGGCGCCGGGCGGCTCCGCGTCGGCGTCCGGCACGCGCACGATGATGCCGTCGTCGCTCGCGACCGCGGATCCCTCGACGCCGAGGCGCTCCCGGATGCGCGCGTTCACGGCGAGGGCCCACGGCGCGTGCACCATCTGTCCGTAGGGGGAGTGCAGGATGACGCGCCAGTCGCCGATCTCGTCGCGGCTGCGCTCGACCGTCAGCGTGCGGTCGGTGGGCAGCGTGCCCGTCGACTCCTTCTGCTCGTTCAGATGCGCGAGCAGGTTCGCCTGCGCCAGCTCGTCGAGCCCCGCCGCCGCGAGACGCTCGCGGGCTTTCTCGGGCGTCGCACCGTGCACCTCCCGGTTGAAGACGCCGAGCGCCTCGCCGAGCTCGAACGGGCGGCCGAGGCCGTCACCGTGCCAGAACGGCACCTTGCCCGGCTGCCCGTACGCCGGGATCACGTTGACGCGGTCGTGCGTGATCTCGGCGATCCGCCAGCTCGTGGTGCCGAGCGTGAACACGTCGCCGACCCGCGACTCGTACACCATCTCCTCATCGAGCTCGCCGACCCGCGCGCCGGTGGTCTCGCCGGCGACGAACACGCCGAACAGACCGCGGTCGGGGATCGTGCCGCCGCTCGTGACCGCGATCCGCTGCGCGCCGGGGCGTCCGGTCAGCGTGCCGGCGTCGCGGTCCCACACCAGGCGCGGCCGCAGCTCGGCGAACTCGTCGGAGGGGAAGCGGCCGGCGAGCAGATCGAGCGTCGCCTCGTAGGCTGAGCGAGGGAGCGCGGCGAACGGGGCGCTGCGGCGCACGGTGTCGAACCACTGCTCCACGTCGAGCGGGTCGAGCGCGCAGGCGGCGACGGTCTGCTGGGCGAGGATGTCGAGAGGGTTGCGCGGCACGCTGATCGCCTCGATCTGGCCCGCCAGCATGCGCTCGGTCACGATCGCGGTGTGCAGCACGTCGCCACGGTGCTTGGGGAACAGGGAGGCCCGGCTGATCTCGCCGACCTGGTGCCCCGCGCGGCCGACGCGCTGCAGCCCGGATGCGGCCGAGGGCGGTGCCTCCACCTGGATCACGAGGTCGACTGCGCCCATGTCGATGCCGAGCTCGAGGCTGCTCGTCGCGACGACGCAGCGCAGCACGCCCGACTTCAGCTCCTCCTCGACGATCGCCCGCTGCTCCTTCGAGACCGAGCCGTGGTGCGCCTTCGCGAGGACCTCCGGTCCCTGAGCGTGCCGAAGGGCCGCACCGCTCTGCGGGGTCGTCGAGCGAGCACCGCCGGAGGCGGAGCGAGACGGAACGCGGTCTCCCGTGGGCGCGTGCGCTTCTTCTCTGCGTTTCGTCTCGCCTTCGGCTCGCTCAACGAACGCGGCTTGGGCGTCCTCGCTCGACGACCGGTCTGCGTAGATCTCGTTCAGCCGCCCGGTGAGCCGCTCGGCGAGACGCCGCGAGTTGGCGAACACGATCGTGGAGCGGTTCTGCAGGATCTTGTCGACGATCGCCTCTTCGACGTGCGGCCAGACGGATCCGGTCATCTCGGTGTTGGTCCCTGTGCCTGTCGAAGGGCCGAACGCGTCGGCGCCGCCGACCGCCTGGTCGATCCGATCGGCCCCGAACGGCCGCGGCGTCTCCTCCGTGCCCGGAGGCGGCGGCGGATTGAGCATGTCCTCGATCGGCACGACGACCTGCAGGTCGAACGTCTTCGAGGCGGGCGGGGCCACGATCTGGACCGGCTGCGCACCGCCGAGGAATCGCGCCACCTCGTCGATCGGGCGCACGGTCGCGCTGAGGCCGATGCGCTGCACGGGCGTCTCCGCGCCCGCCGCTCGCCGCAGCTGGTCGAGGCGTTCCAGGCTGACGGCGAGGTGAGCGCCCCGCTTGGTCGCCGCGACGGCGTGCACCTCGTCGATGATGACCGTGTGCACGTCGCGCAGGGTGTCGCCGGCGCGGCTGGTGAGCATGAGGTACAGCGACTCGGGAGTGGTGATCAGGATGTCCGGCGGATCCACGACGAGCTTGCGCCGGTCCGACGACGTGGTGTCGCCCGATCGCACCCCCACCGTCACCGCGGGCGCGGGGATCCCGAGCCGCCGCGCCGACTGCCCGATGCCGATGAGCGGCGAGCGCAGGTTGCGCTCGACATCGACCCCGAGGGCCTTGAGCGGGGAGATGTAGAGGATGCGGGTGCGGCCGGGGCGCTCCACGTCCTTCTTCCTGCGCCCCTTGCCGGACGGCGTGGGGGACGGCGTCTCCGGCGCTGCCACCTCGGCCGCGCGTTCGCGGAACACCCGGTCGATCGCCCAGAGGAACGCCGACAGGGTCTTGCCGGATCCGGTCGGCGCGACGACCAGCGCGTGCTTCCCGCCGGAGATCGCCTCCCACGCCCCCGCCTGCGCGGCGGTGGGCGCCGTGAACGCCCCGCGGAACCAGTCCTGGGTCGCGGGGGTGAAACGGTCGAGCACATCGCTCATCAGACCATCTTCGCCGGTGCCGCGGACATTCGTGGGCGGATCCGCCCACGGCACAACGCCCAGGGCACAACGCCCAGGGCACAACGCCCAGGGCACAACGCCCAGGGCACAACGCCCAGGGCACAACGCCCGGGGCACAACGCCCGGGGCACAGCGCCCGGGGCACAACGCCCGGGGCACTGTCGCGGATCTCCAAGCCGGGTGTCCGTGCCCGGTGCGAGCATGGAGGTATGGCCGAGCACACCACGAACTACACGAGCACGTTCATCGAGGTGGCCGAGGACTGCCCGACGCATCACGCGCAGGAGCCGCTGGCAGGCCCTTCGACGGGCTCAGGGACCGTCCCCACGATCGCGGCGCTGCACTACCGGATGATCGCGGAGCATCCCTTCGAGCGCACCTCGGATGACGTGATCTTCTCCACCTGGGCACAGCGCCGGGGCATCGACCCGGCCGACGCCGACGCGCGGGAGGAGTTCTTCGCGAAGGGACAGGCCTGCCTGCGCGCGTCGCCACTGGGCAAGCGCTACGGCTGGGGCATCCTCAGCGACGCCGAGGGCCGGGTCGCGCTGGTGCCGCGGGAGTCCGAGGAGTACGCCCGGCTCGCCGCCGACCCGGCGCTCGGCCACACCCGCGCGATGCGGGCGAAGCGCGCCTGAGCCGGAGCCGTCGAGGTCACTTCTCCTTGGGGATGAGGATCCAGAGCACGATGTAGACCCACAGCGGCAGGCCCGCGAACACCATCAGCAGGATCGCGAGCAGACGCATGAGGAAGACCGGCCAGCCGAACCGGTGCGCGAGAGCGGCGCACACGCCGGCGATGATGCGGCCCTTGCGAGGGCGGACGAGGGTGCTCATGCCCTCATCCTGCCCTCGCGCCCTGGACGGCTGCTGGATCCTTCGCACGGCGACCCGGCGTCGGCACGCCGATCCGCCCGCGGGTCAGGGCAGGCGGTTCGCGGCGGCGAGGTTGGCGCGCAGCTCGTCCGCGTTCTGCCGGATGACATAGGCGGGGCGGTCGCGTTCGAGGCGCCACGACTCGCTCAGCGGGCCGGCGCTCACGGTGTCGAATCCGAGCCGGTCGTAGAGGTCGGTCACGAATGCGACCGCGTCATCGTCGTCGCTCGCTGTGCCCAGAGCGCGTCGATCGGGCGAGCCCGCGGGAGACCCCGTCGTCAGGATCTCCGCGGCCATGATGTGGTTGAACGCCTTCACGACCTTCGAGTCGGGCAGGTGCTCCTGCACGAGCTGCGAGGTGGTGGTCTCGCCGCGGTCGAGGGCCTCGATGTGGCCGTCCCGTTCGAAGTAGTAGTTGTTCGTGTCGAGCACGATCTTCCCGGCGAGGGGCGCCACGGGAATATCGGTCAACGCCTTCAGCGGGACGGTCACAACGGCGACGTCGGCGGCCTCGGCGGCCCCGGTCGCGGTGGATGCCGTCACGCGTGGCCCGAGTCGCGTCACGAGCGCGTCGAGCGTCTCCGGACCGCGCGAGTTCGCGATCACGACGTCGTAGCCCAGCCCTGCGAAGGCCTCTGCGACGGCGCTGCCGATGTGTCCTGCTCCGATGATTCCGATTGTCGTCATGACGTGCGCAACAGCGGGACCACGCGGCCGCATTCCCGATGCGTCGGAGACGCGCGCAAAGGTTGCGCACCCGGCCGGCCCGGAGCGCATCCGGCCGGGTGCGCGTCTCGTGCCCGTTCAGGATCCGAGCGCGACCTCCGTGACCGCGCCCTCGGCGTCGAGCTCGAGCACGAGGTCCAGGTCCAGGCGCCGCAGGAACGCGTCGTCGTGGCTGACGATCAGCACCGCACCGCGGTATGCGCGCAGGGCCTGTACGACCTGGTCCACGGTGTCGAGGTCCAGGTTGTTCGTCGGCTCGTCCAGCACCACGAGGTGCGGTGCGGGGTCGGACAGCAGCAGGGTCGCCAGGGCGACCCGGAACCGCTCGCCGCCGGAGAGCGCTCCGACCTGCCGGTCCATCGCCGAACCGCGGATCAGGAACCGGGCGAGCCGGTTGCGCAGCTCCTTCTCCGGGATCTCCGGGGCGCGCGCCGCGACGTTCTCCACCACGGTCGAGGTCTCGTCGAGGCCGTCGATCCGCTGCGGCAGGTACCCGATGCGGTCGGTGTGGGGCACCGTTCTCAGGATGGATTCTGCGGATCCGCGGAAATCGGCCGTTGCGGGCGTCGCTTCGGCAATCGATCCCGAATGCGGAACAGGTACCGGGTCCGCGGCCGGGACGGTGATCCAGCCCGGATCCCGCGCCCCGCCGATCGGCGCCGAGGCGGAGGCGACCAGCCGCCGGAGCAGCGTCGTCTTGCCCGCCCCGTTGCGGCCGATCAGCGCGACGCGCTCGGGCCCCTGGATCGTCCAGGACCGCTCGACGTCTCCGATGGTCGCGATGCGGCGGCTCCGGGAGACGCCCGGATCCGGCAGCTCGATGGTCAGCGTGGCGTCGTGGCGGATCCGATGCCCCGCGGCGTCCAGCGCGGCGCGGGCGGTGCCCTCCTTCGCGGCGACCTCGGTGCGGAGCCTGCCTGCGGAGACCTGCGCGGCCATCTTCCGGCCGTTCGCGACGATCTTCGGCACGCGCTTCTCGTCGGAGGCCTTCTTCGCGATCTGGGAGCGGGTCGCGAGTTTCAGCTCGGCCTCGATGCGCTGACGCTTCTCCTTCTTGAACGCCTGCTTGGCGTCCTTCTCGGCCTGCTTCGCGGACTCCTGCTCGGCATCCAGCCACGCGCGCCACTGGGAGTACGGCCCGCCGAAGACGCTGAGCTCGCGCCCGTACAGCTCGGCGGTGTCGTCCATCAGCTCGAGCAGCGTCACATCGTGGCTGACCACGACGAGCGTGCCGCGCCAGGAGCGCACCATCTCGCCGAGCCGCGCCCGCGCCTCGCGGTCGAGGTTGTCGGTCGGCTCGTCGAGCAGCGTGACCGGCGCCCGGCGGGCGCGGATCCCGGCGATCGCGACGAGCACCGCCTCGCCGCCGGAGAGCTCGCCGACGGTGCGGTCGAGGAACGACGGATCCAGTCCCGCCTCGGCCAGCGCCGCCTCGGCGCGGGCCTCGACGTCCCAGTCGTCGCCGACCTCGTCGAAGCGGGCGGGGTCGACGTCGCCCGCCGCGATGGCGCGGACGGCGTCCAGCGACCGGGCCACGCCGAGCAGCTCGGCCACGCGGGCGTGCGTCTCGAGCGTGAGGCGCTGCGGCAGGTAGGCCACCTCGCCGGTCGCCGTGAGGTGGCCGGACGTCGGCGCGAGCTCGCCCGCGATGAGGCGGAGCAGCGTCGACTTGCCGGATCCGTTGCGTCCGACGAGTCCGGTGCGGCCCGCGCCGAAGGCGCCGGAGACGGCGTCGAGCGCGGTGGATCCATCGGGCCAGGTGAAGGTGACGCGGTCGAGCACGACCGCGGAGGAGGGGGTGTCGAGTGACATGGGCGGCTCCCGGAAGATGTTCGGGTGCGCTGATGCCGGATCCGGATCCTGACCCCGTCGAGGGGCGGGACCGTCGCAGAAGGACGGATCCAGAGGACCGGAGATGCCTGTGCCGAGAAATGCAGGGCAGGAAGGAGTGTCGGATCAGCGCGTGGATGGAACGCGGAGGCGACGACTCAGATCAAGGGACTTCCTTACACGGCGGACAAGACCCGCACGACGATACCGGGCCTCCGGTGATCGTGCAACCCGGGCGTGTCGCGAGCGTTCGGGGAGGTCGGCGTGCCTCCGGCGAGCCGGAATCCGCTTCGAGGCCGCGGGGTGTTGAGCGAGAAGCGGCGCAGCCGGAGAGAGACGAGACGCACGTCGCTCGATCGCCTGCGTGGCCGCGTACGGTGGGGTGCGTGGCAGATGACAGACCAGGATCCGGCGAGACGCTGCGGCGGGTGGGGCTCGGCGCGGGGCTGGCGATCGGCATGGGCGTGGGGGTGGCGCTCGGGGTCGCGCTGGACAACCTGGGCACCGGGGTCGCCCTCGGACTCGTGGTCGGCGCCGCCGTCATGGTGCTGTTCGCCTATGCCGGCACGCGCATGCAGCGCGCGGAGCAGCGGCGTCGGACCGAGGCCCGGGACGCGCGCCCCGCCGCGGCGGCGGATGGCCGCGACACCGACCGGCCCGGCTGCGACACGTCGGGCGAGGAGCCCGATCAGCCCTCGGCGGAGTCCGGCGAAGCCGGATCCTGAAGGCTGTCCAGCCAGCCGTCGAGGAAGCGGCGCACGTCGGCCAGCTCCTCCTCCGACACGCTGTGCGTCAGCCCGGGATAGACGCGTCCGGTCAGCTCGGCGTGATCCGGCAGCCACTGCGCCGTATGCTCCACGAGCGCGGGCGGGATCACGTCGTCCCGCGTGCCGCGGCCCCAGAACACCGGGGTGCGCCGATCGCGCAGCACGGCGTCGCCGGGGAGCTCGCCCGGCGCTGCGTAGCCGCTGAGGTTCACGACCGCGGCGATCCGGTCCGGATCCTGCCGCGCGAGCTGCAACGCGACCGAGGCCCCCTGCGAGAAGCCGAGGAGGGCGATCGAGCCGGCCTCGGCGGCCTCGGCGTCGATCCAGCGCAGCACGGCGTCGGCGGCGGCGGTCACGGAGGCCGGGTCGCGTCGCTCCAGCTCGTCGATCGGGTACCAGGATCGTCCGGGCATCGGCCATGGCGCGGGCAGCGGTGCGGGCAGCGACGCCACCGTCGCGCCCTCGGGCAGGAACGGCACGAGCGAGAACAGGTCGCGCTCATCGGATCCGTAGCCGTGCAGCAGCAGGAGCAGGGGCAGCTCCTCGCCCTGTCGCGCCCAGTGCACGGCGCTGCGATCGATCTCCACGGGTTCGGCCATGCCACCATCCTGCCGCAGACCGGCGACGCGGGGTCGCCGCGTCGCCCCCTCGGCGCGAGAAACCAGATTCAGCATGAGACACCACGGCAGACGCGCAGTCTCATGCTGAAAGTGCAGTCTCGCGGATCCCGTATCACGGCAGCAGGACGCGCAGGGCAGACGCTGGTAGAAAGAGACCATGGCGGTACGCACACCCGACCCCGATCCGGCCGACGACGACGGTCTCCCCGACGCGCTGTCCGGACTGTCCGGCGGGTTCGGCGGCCTGGGTGCGTCCGGCGGTCTCGGCGCCTCCGGCGGGGCGAACCCCGGCTGGCTCACCGACTTCGAACTCGCCCAGGCGCGCCGTCGCCTGCCGATGCTGTACGTCGAGGCGGTGCCCGTGCGCACCGACGGATCCGGCGTGGTCACCGACATCGGGATCCTGCTGCGCGCCACGCCCCTGGGCGAGATGACGCGGACGATCGTCTCGGGACGGGTGCGCTACGGCGAGACCGTGCGCGATGCGCTGTTCCGGCACCTGGAGAACGACCTCGGCCCGATGGCGTTCCCGATGCTGCCGCCGTCGCCCGCGCCGTTCACGGTCGCGGAGTACTTCCCGATCCCCGGCGTCAGCGCGTATCACGACGACCGCCAGCACGCGGTGTCGCTCGCCTTCGTCGTCCCCGTCACGGGCACCTGCGAGCCGCGTCAGGACGCGCTCGAGGTGACCTGGTTCAGCCCCGAGGAGGCGGCCAGCGACGCGCTCGCCGCCGAGATGGAAGGCGGCCGCGGCACGCTCATCCGTCAGGCGCTCGCGCACCTCGGCCTGCTGCGCTGACGGCGCGAGCGGGGTGTGCGCCGATCACGGGCGCACGGAGGATCCATTTCCTATAGGATCTATACGGCTTCGACGCGTCACCGGATCCGACGACGCAGGCTTCGACGACAAGGAGCGGATCAAGGCCGGCCTGCTGAGCAATCCGCTCGTGTCCGACGTGATGGACGTAGGCGTCGACGCCGACGGTCACACGAACTGCCCGAGGATCGCGACGACGGCGGCCGAGTGGGTCGCCGTCGGCGACGCCGACCGGGCGATCCTGTTCTGCGGCGCCGTCCGTGACATCCTCGACGAAGTGGGTGCGCTGATCGCCGATCAGCCCGGTTCCAGGAGGCACGCATGAGTACGCCGCATGAGGGTGGCCTGCGCGGCTTGGACGCGACGATCGAGCGCCGGGGTCTGCGCGACCACGTCTACGACCGCGTCCTGCAGCTGCTGCTGAGCGGCGAGGCGCCATCCGGGGCTCGGCTGTCCATCGACTCGATCGCGCGGCAGCTCGACGTCTCGCCCACGCCGGTGCGTGAGGCGATGGTGCAGCTCGAGCGCACCGGGCTGGTCACGCGCGAGGCGCTGAAAGGCTACCGGGTGGCTCCGCCGCTCGGGATCGGGCAGCTGCGCGAGCTCTTCGACGCTCGCATCCTGCTCGAGGCGCGTGCGGCGCGCCTCGCCACACCGGCCACCGCGGAGATGCTCGGCGAGCTCCGCGCCGCGGAGGGGGAGCATCGCCTCCTCGGTGAGCGCGTGATCACGGCGATGCGCACCGGATCGCCCGATGTGGCGGTCACGACGGCGTACTTCATCGCCGACGCGGCCTTCCACGGCGTCGTCTTCGCGCATTGTGGCAACCGCTATCTGACGGAGATGTCCGCGTCGCTCGGTGCTCAGCTGCACCGCATGCGCCAGTCGGTGCGACACGGCGTCACCGATGTGCGCGAGGCGATCGCCGAGCACGAGGCCATCATCGATGCGTTCGCCGGAGACGATCAGGACGCCCCGGAGCGGCTCATGCAGCGGCACATCGAGCGGGTGCGCGAGCGCTCGCTCGATCTCGAACGGGCCTGATCACCCCGAGCGCCGGACTCCCGGACGTCCGTCGGGCATCTTTCCTATAGGATGTAGGAATCCGATCCGGATCCCTCTACGCCAACGGAGTCGTCATGACCGCAACGTCGCATCCCCATACCCGCGATGACTGGCCCATCGCCGTCTGCATGCACGGGTTCGCGCCCGTGGCCGCGGATGGCACGCGCCTGCACGACGCATCCGCGGAGACCTGGGACGACCTGTTCCGCCAGGTCGAACGCCTCGGCTTCACCGCCCTCGAGATCGCGGACAGCCACATCCGTCCCTCCGAGCTCGCTCCGGCGCGCCGCGCCGAGCTGAAGCAGATCGCCGGCAGTCATGGCGTCGATCTGATCTCCGTGCACGTGCAGCGCCAGAGTGTGATCCAGCCCGGCAAGGGCGAGGAGAATCTCGCCTATGCGCACCGCGCGATCGACGCCGCCGCCGAGCTCGGCATGAGCATCTTCTCCACCGCGCTGCACCAGCCGTTCACCGAGGCGCAGCGCAAGGCGCTGTGGTTCTGGACGGCACAGGGTCCGGTGGATCCCGACGATGCGGACACGCGTGCGCTGGCTGTGCGCCGGCTTCGCGAGCTCGGCGAGCACGCCGCATCCGTGGGGCTCCCGATGGCCCTCGAGATGTACGAGGACACGTATCTCGGCACCGCCGACAGCGCCGTGCGCCTCATCGAGGAGATCGGTCTCGACAACGTCGGCCTCAACCCCGACATCGGCAATCTCGTGCGCCTGCACCGTCCGATCGAGGACTGGCGCGAGATGCACGAGAAGACGCTGCCCTACGCGAACTACTGGCACGTGAAGAACTACGCGCGCGACGAGGCCGACGACGGCAGCTGGCAGACCGCCGTGCCCACCAGCCTCGAGCTCGGCCTCATCGACTACCGCGCGATGGTCGCCCTCGCGATCGAGGTCGGCTTCACGGGGCCCTTCCTGATGGAGCAGTACGGCGGCGACAGCCTCGGCGTCTGCGCCACGAATCGCGACTACCTGCGCACGCTCCTGCCGGAGCCCGCGGGCGCCTGACCGAGAACGCGCCTGACCGAGAACGCGCCTGACCGAGAATGCGCCTGACCGAGAATGCGCCTGACCGAGATCGAAGGAGAACCGACATGCCCGAACAGCGTCCCGTCTATGCGGTGATCGGAAGCGGCTACATGGGCGGAGGCATCGCGCAGATGCTGGCCCTTTCCGGAGCGGATGTGCGCATCGCCGATGTCGACATCGACATCGCCACCGCCAACCGCGAGCGGCTCATCGCCGAGGCCGGGCAGTTCGCGGACGACGGACTGTTCCCGGCGGATGCGCCGGCGAGGATCGCCGAGCGCGTCACGGCGGCGACGATCGAGGAGGCGGTCGCCGGCGCGACCTTCATCGAGGAGGCGGTGCCGGAGAAGATCGAGATCAAGCACGCCACGCTCCGCCGCATCTCGGCGGCGGCGGCCCCGGACGCGATCATCGGCAGCAACACCTCGACGATCCTCATCGGCCGTCTCGCCGAGGCCGTGACCAACCCGGAGCGGTTCCTCGGCGTGCATTTCTCGAACCCGGCGCCGTTCATCCCCGGGGTCGAGCTGATCCCGCACGCGAACACCGACCTGGCCGTGCTGCCCGTGGTCGAGGGGATCGTCGCCGCGACCGGCAAGGAGACCGCGCGGGTCAAGGACGCGACGGGCTTCGTGCTCAACCGCCTGCAGTACGCCCTGTTCCACGAGGCCACGCAACTCGTCGAGGAGGGCGTGGCCTCGCCGGAGGACATCGATACGATCGTGCGCACCACCTTCGGTTTCCGGCTGCCGTTCTTCGGCCCGTTCGCGATCGCAGACATGGCGGGGCTCGATGTGTACGCGTTCTGCTACGCGTCTCTGCAGACCGAGTTCCCGGAGCGCTTCGCGACGCCGAAGATCCTCGAGGACCTCGTCGCCGCGGGCAAGCTCGGCACCAAGTCGGGCGCGGGCTTCCTCGACGTCCCCTCGGAGCGGACGCCGGCGCTGATCGCGTATCGCAACAAGGCCTACGTCGCGATGAAGAAGCTCGTCGACGAGCTCGGGCCCGCCCCGATCCACCCCGCCGGCGACTGAACATGCCCGGAAGGGGGCGATGCGTCGGATCTGCCGGCCGGAGAGGCGGATCGGCCGGCGCAGTGAGCGCTATCGCGGCGCGCGGTTCGGGCGTCAGGCGCCGGTGAGCGCGGCGAGTTCTGCGACCATCGCGTCGATGTCGTCCTCAGCGGTGTCGAAGCCGCACATCCAGCGCACCTCGTTGCGCGCCGCGTCCCAGTCGTAGAACCGGAACGTCTCGCGCAGGCGGTCCGCCACCCCGTCGGGCAGCGTCGCGAAGACGCCGTTCGACTGGGTCGGCTGGGTGAAGCCCACGCCCTGGATGGATCCGTCTGCGATCCCCGCCTCGAGCGAGGAGCGCAGCCGCTGCGCCATGGCGTTCGCGTGCCGCGCGTTGCGCAGGTAAAGGTCGCCCTCGAGCAGCGCGATCAGCTGCGCCGACACGAAGCGCATCTTCGAGGCCAGCTGCATGTTGAACTTGCGGGAGTAGACGAGGCCGTCGGCGGCTCCCGGGGTGAGCACGACGATCGCCTCGCCGAGCATCGCGCCGTTCTTGGTGCCGCCGAAGCTCAGCACGTCCACGCCGGCGTCGCGGGTGAAGGCCCGCAGCGGCAGGTCGAGGGCGGCGGCGGCGTTCGACAGGCGCGCGCCGTCGAGGTGCAGCTTCATGCCGCGTTCGTGCGCGTGGTCGGCGAGCGCTCGGATCTCATCCGCGGAGTAGAGCGTGCCGACCTCGGTGGACTGGGTGATCGACACGACCAGCGGCTGGGCCCGGTGCTCGTCGCCCCAGCCCCAGGCCTCCCGGTCCACGAGCTCGGGGGTGAGCTTGCCGTCCTGGGTGGCCACGGACAGGATCTTGAACCCGCCGATGCGCTCGGGGGCGCCGCCCTCGTCGACATTGATGTGCGCGGTCGACGCCGCGATCACCGCGCCCCATCGGGGGAGCATCGCCTGCAGCCCCGTCACGTTGGCACCCGTGCCGTTGAAGACCGGGAAGGCCTCGACGCCCTCGCCGAAATGCTGCCGGAAGACCTGCTGCAGCCGCTCGGTGTACTGGTCCTCGCCGTACGCGATCTGGTGGCCATCGTTGGCCTCCGCGATCGCCGCGAGCACCTCGGGGTGGATGCCGGAGTAGTTGTCGGATGCGAAGCCGCGCAGGGCCGTATCGTGCAGAACGCTCACCGCACGAGTCTATTCGGCGGCCGGCCGGACGACGGCCGCGGCGGGTCCGGACGAGGCCGCGGCGGGTCCGGACGAGGCCGCCGGGGTTCCGGATGTCGGAGCCCCGTTCTACCCTCGAAGCCATGAAGGGCACCGCCGCCTCACGGGCGTTCGCGAGCGTGCTCGTCAACACGCTGATCGCCAACGTGACGACGAGCTTCCTCTGGTTCGCGCTCACGTTCTGGGTCTACCTCGAGACCCGATCGGTGCTCGCCACGGGCGTCATCGGCGGTGCCTACATGCTGTTCATCGCGTTCTTCTCGATGATCTTCGGCACGATCGTGGACCGTCATCGCAAGCACACCGTCATGGTGCTGTCGAGTGTCGTCTCGGCCGCCGCGTTCCTCGTCGCGGGCGGCATCTACCTGGCGCGCCCCGAGGCGTCGCTGCTGGATCTCGGCGGGCCGTGGTTCTGGCTGTTCTCCGCGGTGATCCTGTTCGGCGGGGTGATCGAGCAGTTGCGCAGCATCGCGCTGTCCACCACGGTGACCCTGCTCGTCCCCGAGGAGAAGCACGCCAACGCGAACGGGCTCGTGGGCACGGTGCAGGGCATCGCCTTCCTGGTCACGAGCGTGTTCTCGGGGCTGTCGATCGGCTTCCTCGGCATGGGGTGGACCCTCGCGATCGCGGTCGCCGCGATGGTGCTCACCCTGATCCACCTGCTGTTCGTGCGGATCCCCGAGGGGCGGCCGCAGCAGGATCCCGATGCTCCCAGCGCCCTCGACTTCCGTGGCAGCGCCAAGGCGATCCGTCAGGCTCCTGGGCTGTTCGCGCTGATCGTGTTCTCGACGTTCAACAACCTCATCGGCGGCGTCTACCTGGCGCTCATGGATCCCTACGGCCTGACGTTGTTCGATGCGCAGACCTGGGGTTTCGCGCTCGCCTTCTCCTCGACGGGCTTCCTGATCGGCGGGGCGCTGGTGGCGAAGTTCGGTCTGGGTCCGAAGCCGATGCGCACCCTGCTGCTCCTGGTGATGGCGATGGGGCTGCTCGGCGCGGTCTTCATGCTCCGGGAGTGGTGGCCGCTGTATGTGATGGGCATGTGGGTCTACATGGCCCTCGTGCCGCCCGTCGAGGCCGCCGAGCAGACCGTGATCCAGAAGGTCGTCCCGTTCGAGCGGCAGGGCCGGGTGTTCGGCGTCGCCGCGGCGATGGAGGCGGCGGCCGCTCCCCTCACCGCATTCCTCATCGCACCCTTGGCCGAGTTCCTGATCATCCCGTACATGAAGGGCGACGCAGGGCAGCGTCAGTGGGGCTGGCTGCTCGGCGAGGGCGAGGCGCGCGGCATCGCCCTGATCTGCCTGTGGGCCGGGCTCGTCATGGTGATCGTGGCGGGCCTGGCCTTCTTCACCCGCTCGTACCGCCGGCTCACGGACCTGTACGCGCAGGCGCCCGAGCAGGAGATCCCCGCCGCGGATGCCTCCGGCGGAACACCTCCGGGGGCATCGGCCGGCGACGGGGCGATCGCGATCGACCCCGTCTCGGCGCGCGGCGGCGGAGCAGAGGCGGAACGGCCGGCGCTCGAGGATCGTGATGAGCGTTCCTGACGCCACGCTTCGCGGCACGGCGTCTTGACCCGATCCGTTCCGATACGCGAGCATGCCGGAGTGAGCCGAGTTGAGGACCCACAGCCCTCAGGCGTCGACGAGAGCGGATCCGGCTCGCCGACGCTCTCCGCCGAGCGGCTGAAGGCGTTCGTGGACGCGGTCGTCGCGATCGCGATGACGCTGCTGATCCTGCCGCTGATGGAGAACGTGATCGAGCTCGGACGCCAGGAGAAAGGCGTCGCCGAGTATCTGTCCGAGGACGGGATGCAGCTGTTCAGCTTCGCGCTCAGCTTCCTGCTCATCGCCTCGTTCTGGATCACGCATCACCGGATCTTCGACAAGGTCGAGCGCACCTCCAGCGCGCTCGTCTGGATCCAGGTGGCGTGGATGTTCACGATCGTCTGGCTGCCGGTTCCGACGGCGATGCTCGGAGCCATGGAGACGAGCACGGTGCAGAAGCTGCTCTACATCGGATCCCTGCTGGTGACCTCGTTGCTCCTGCTGGTCACGCGACTCCACCTGCGCGCTCATCCGCAGCTGCACGCGATCCCGGCGTCTGCGCTGCGGCGAGGAATCGCCGTCGAGATCGTGCTGTGCGGCCTCTATGCCGTGGCGCTCCTCGTCGCGGTGCTGGTGCCCGCCATCGGGTATTTCGCGATGTTCCTGATGGTGCTGTCCGGGCCGGCGCAGGCGATGCTCGACCGGCGCGAGCGCGCGCGACGGCGCAGAGCGGCGGCGGGACGCACCTCGGCCGCGGCAGCCGCTCGGGACGACGCCGGCGAGGAGTGACGGCTCAGGCCACGTCGATGATGCGGTCGTTCAGCTCGGCCGGGTCCTCGTCCCACAAGGCGACGATGCGCGCCGGGACGGCGTCGATGACCTCATCCAGCCCCCGCACGCGCAGCACCACCGCGGCGGCGCGCAGCGGCTGCTCCGCGTCGCGGGCGGCCTTGGCGAGTCCCTGCGCGACGGCGCGGGTCCATGCCTCGCTCGCGGCCTTCACCGCGGCGTAGTTCGCGCCTCCCGCGAGTGGGCGGGCGACGGCGGTCGAGGAGACGATCGCGAACCGCCCGGCTGCAGAGGCGCGCAGATCGGCGTCGAATGCGCGACTCGTCACCCGCACGGCCGTGAAGGCCTGCTCGAGGGCACGGTAGTCCTCCTCGGTCTGCCCGGCGAGGCCCCCGCCGCCGCGCCAGCCTCCGACCAGGGGCACCAGGCCGTCGATCTGCTCGCCGTCGTCGGCGAGGCGCGCGGCGAGTGCGGCGACCTCGGTCTCATTCGTGAGGGAGCAGCTCTCCACGCGGAGCGAGCCGGCATCCGTCGCTGGGGCAGGATGCACGGCCGCCTCGAGAGCGTCGAGCTTGACCTGATCGCGTCCGACAGCGATGACGCGCGCGCCGGCGCCGATCAGGGCCCGCGCGATCGCGAGGCCGGAGGGGCTCGTGGCCCCGGCGAGAAGCACGGTGCGTCCTGCGACGGTCATCGGATCCTGCCTTCCGGTGAGTTGCCTTGCCTCATCCAAGTCGTCCCCGTCAGCGCACGCCATAGCCTCCGCTGACGGGGACGACTCGAGATGGAGGTCTGCAAGGAGGTTACAGATCGGTGCCGCGGATGCCCACGGTCGACTCGATGACCGGCTTCATCTTCTTGTCGAGCGTCTCGAAGAACATCGAGAGCGGGAACTCGTCGTCCAGCACGGCGTCGGTGTAGCCCTTGGGCACGCCGGCGAGGATCTCGTCGGACAGTCCGCGGGCCCACTGCGAGGCGGGGTGCGGGGTGAGCGTGCCGCGGACGAGCTCGTAGGCCGCGAGCCAGTGCGCGGTCTTCGGGCGGTCGATCGAGTGCCAGTACAGGTCGTCGATCGCGTCGCCCAGGGCGACCACCGCGTCCGGCACGTTCTCCCAGTCGAAGGCGAGGGCGGTGTCGGTCCAGTGCAGCACACCGCGCTGGTGCAGCCAGGCGAACAGCAGCTGCCCGCCGACGGCGTCGTAGTTGCGCGTGCGGGTGCCCGTGATCGCGAAGCGGAAGATCCGGTCGAAGATCACCGCGTACTGCACCAGGTGCGCGTAGTCGTGCGTCTCCTGCTCGGTCTCGGTGAGCTGCTCGCCGGCCGCGATGCGGGCGTCGAACGCGCGCTCGATCCTCACCGCCTCGCGGAACGCCGTCATGTCGCAGCGCATCTCCTCGAGGGAGTACAGGAAGAACGGCATCCGCTGCTTGATCATGAACGGGTCGAAGGGCAGGTCGCCGCGCATGTGGGTGCGGTCGTGGATGATGTCCCACATCACGAACGTCTTCTCGGCGAGCGCCTGGTCGTCGAGCATCGCGGCTGCGCGCTGAGGCAGCTCGAGGTTCGTGATCTCGCTCGCGGCGCGCACGACGCGGCGGTAGCGCGCGGCCTCGCGGTCCTGGAAGATCGCGCCCCACGTGAAGGACGGGATCTCGCGCATCGCGACCGTCTCGGGGAACAGCACCGCGGAGTTCGTGTCGTAGCCGGGGGTGAAGTCGATCAGGCGCAGCGAGACGAACAGCTTGTTGCCGTAGTCGCCGGCCTCCAGATCGGCGATGAACTCGGGCCAGATGGCCTCGACGATCAGCGCCTCGACCAGGCGGTCGCTGGATCCGTTCTGGGTGTACATGGGGAACACGACCAGGTGGCGGATGCCGTCGACGCGATGCTGCTGCGGCTGGAACGCGACGAGCGAGTCGAGGAAGTCGGGCACGCCGAAGCCCTCGTCGGCCCAGCGCTCGAAGTCCTTCACCGAGGCGGCGAGGTAGTCGGCGTCGTGGGGGAAGGCGGGGGCGAGGGCGCGGATGCCGGCGATGATCGCGGCGACGTGCGCGCGGGCGTCCTCGTGGTCCTCCTGGTTCGGGACGGAGCCGTCCTTGATCTGCAGCGGGCGCAGCGCGATGACGGCATCCTTGAGGATGCGCCAGGCCTCGGAGGTCTCCGCGATCGCGGCGTCCTCGACGACCTCGGGTTCGCCGATGAGAGCGTTGCTGTGGGTGGTGATGAGGGACATCGGGACCTCCGATCGTGGATAATGCAGAAAATATTCCTGCGAAACTTCATTGACTCCGATATTATTCCAGATATGGACGATCCTGTCGACCTTGCGATCCTTGCCGCCCTCTCTCAGGACGGGCGTGCCACTCTCGCGCAGCTGTCCGAGGCTGTCGGGCTGTCGGTGTCGGCCGTGCAGGCGCGGCTGCGCCGCCTCGAGACCCGCGGCGTGATCTCGGGCTATCGCCCGGTCATCGACGCCGAGGCCGTGGGCAAGCCGCTGGCCGCCTTCATCGAGATCACCCCGCTCGACCCCGCCCAGCCCGACAATGCGCCGGAGCTGCTGGAGCACCTCGATGCGATCGAGGCGTGCCACTCGATCGCCGGCGACGCCAGCTACATGCTGTTCGCCCGGGTCGCCTCGCCGCGGCACCTGGAGCAGCTCGTGCGCGACATCCGCCTCGCCGCGAACGTGAGCACGCGGACGACCGTCGTGCTGCAGACGTTCTACGAGCACCGTCCGGTCGTGCCGTCGGCCCGGGCTGGTGAACCGGGCCCGATACGGTGAGGGCATGACCCGCATGGGGAACGCCTCGCGACGGCCGTTGGCCCGATGACTATGTGGTCTTCGCCTGGGGCGAGCCGCCGAGCTGGTTCCACGAGGAGTTCGATCTGCGCGGACACGAGGCCGTATCCGCGTCGGGGCGGATCCGGACCGTGTCCAGCAGAGCACCAGGCAGGCCTTGCAGGCGGCGCTGGATGGAGAGCGTGATTCGCTCTGAGCCGCATCGGATCCGCCTCGGAGCCGCATCGGATCCGCCTCGGAGCCGCCTCGGATCCGCCTAGGATCCGGCTCGGAAGGACTCTGGACGTCCCGATCCGGATCCCGTGGACCTCGAGAACTCCGAGTCGTCCCCGTCAGCGGACCCTATAGCCTCCGCTGACGGGGACGACTCGGAAGTGGAATGAGAACGGCGCGGGCTCGATCGCAGCCGGGAGCCGGGAGCTGGGAGCCGGGAGCCGGGAGCTGGGAGCCGGGAGCCGGGAGCTGGGAGACCCGAGGCTGGTCCGGGAGCATGGCCGCGGCCTCGAAGGCGGATCCGGCCCGTAGGGTGGGAGACGTGAGCGACACGGCGATCCAGGGCAGTACGGCGCAGGAGATCGCCGACTCGATCCGCGCCCTGATCGGATCCGGCACGCTCGCCGCGGGGGAGGGGCTTCCCACCGTGCGCGGCCTCGCCGACCGCCTCGGCGTGAACCGCAACACCGTCGCCGCCGCCTATCGCGCGCTCGCTCGCGCCGGCGCCGTGGAGAGCCGCGGCCGCGGCGGCACCGCGGTGGCGGGGCCGGTGCGCACCGAGGAGGAGGGGTTCGCGGCGGAGACCGTGCTGCGCGACCTCGGCAGCGGCAACCCTGACCCGGATCTGCTGCCCCTGCCCGTGCTCGCCGAGATCGACCTGCGCACGCCGGCGCTCTACGGCGACGCGCTCATCGACGGGGGCCTGCGCACCTGGGCGACCGGGTGGCTGGCCGAGGCGCAGCCGCGTCCGTTCGAGCTGTCCGTGACCTCCGGTGCCGTCGACGCCCTGGAACGGCTGCTGGTCGCGTCTCTCGCGCACGGCGACGTGGTCGGGCTCGAGGACCCGTGCTTCCTGTCCAGCATCAACGTCGTCCGGCTCGGCGGATACCGCCCCGTCGGCATCCCCCTCGACGAGGAGGGGATGACGGTCGCCGGCCTGCGAGCGGCGATCGACGCCGGCGCGCGCACCGTCGTCTGCACGCCGCGCGCCCACAATCCCACCGGGATCAGCCTGAGCGCGGAGCGGGCGGCCGAACTCCGCGCCGTGTTCGCCGAGGCGCCGCACATGCTCATCGTCGAGGACGACCACTACTCGCTGCTCTCCCGGCGCCCCTACCACTCGGTGATCCCCGACGGCCACCCGCGCTGGGCCCTGGTCCGGTCGATGTCGAAGTTCCTCGGGCCGGATCTGCGGCTCGCGCTGCTCGCGTCGGATCCGGACACGGCCGCACAGCTGCGCACCCGGCTCTCGCCCGGCAAGACGTGGGTGAGCCGGATCCTGCAGCGGGTCGCGGTCGGCATGCTCGACCACCCCGACACCCCCGCCGCCCTCGAACGCGCCGGGGCGCACTACGCCGAGCGCGGCGACGCCCTGCGCGCCTTGCTGCGGGAGCGTGGAATCACCGTGCGCGGGGACGACGGGCTGAACGTCTGGGTCGAGTGCGGCGTGGACGGGCGCGCCGTGTCCGAGGCGATGATGCGCCGCGGCTGGCTCGTGCGCACCGGCGGCGGGTTCCTGCTCGAGGCGGACGAGGCCTCGCCGCAGATCCGGCTCACGGCGCACACGCTCGACGACATCGAGCTGCGCACCCTCGCCGACGACCTGCGCGCCGCGATCGCCGACGCCCGCCGGCGCTGAGGCACGCCGACGGGCCGAAGGCCGGACTCAGGATCGTTCCCGGCCTCGATCACGGGTACCGCCGAGGAGGCGGTGCCCGAACGCCCACCACCCGCCGACGAGCATGCTGAAGACCACGGCGACGACGAGCAGCCATTGCGGGGCCCCCGTCAAGCCGTAGACCACCCAGACGACCGCGACCAGCAGGCTCAGCACCAGCCCGATCGAGGTCGCGAGGCTCCGGCTGCCGCGGGATGAGTTCTCAGTGGACATGACACACCTCCGTGCGCGTCATTCTCCTCCGCGGGCGGTCGGGCGCGCGCGTGACATGTGTCATGGATCGGGCAGCGTCCTTCGTCTCGCTCCGCTCGCTCAGGAACCGGTGGCCGGGTCGCCCGCCATGACCGTGTCCGGGTCGCCCGCCATGACCGGGACCCGGGTCGCCCGCCATGACAGGTGTCCGGGCCGCACGCCATGACCGGGGTCCGGGCCGCACAACCGGCTCGGGGAGCGGGTGCCACAACCGCCGCCGCTAGGATTCCTGCGTGGCGAACCGCAAGACCAAGAAGACCGCACCCGCGACCGCGCGTCCGGTGACGCATTCCCGATCCGGCAACCCCGCGAAGCGCCCGGTCGAGCAGCTGCCGCCGGTGACCCTCGGCGACTGGATCGGCGCCGCGCGCCCCCGCACGCTGCCGCTCGCGATCGCCCCGGTGCTCGTCGGCACGGGTGCCGCGCGGCTGGGCGATCCGCAGTTCCACGGGGTCATCGCGCTCGCCTGCCTCGCCGTCGCCGTGTGCCTGCAGATCGGCGTGAACTTCACCAACGACTACAGCGACGGCGTGCGCGGCACCGACGCGCACCGGGTCGGCCCTGCCCGCCTCACCGCCTCCGGCCGGGTGAGCGCCAGGAGCGTGCTGTACACCGGGCTCGTCTTCTTCGCGCTCGCCGCGATCGCGGGCCTGGGCATCACGATCCGCACCCAGCAGTGGTGGCTGATCGCGGTCGGCGCGGTGTGCATCGTCGCCGCCTGGTTCTACACGGGCGGGAGGCGCCCGTACGGCTACAACGCGCTCGGCGAGGTCTTCGTCTTCGTGTTCTTCGGCCTGGTCGCCACCCTCGGCACCACCTGGGTGCAGTCGCTGAAGCTGCCGCAGGAGGCATGGATCGGTGCGGTCGCGATCGGCCTGTTCGCCTGCGCGGTGCTGCTGGCCAACAACCTGCGCGACATCCACCAGGACCGTCTCGTCGGCAAGCGCACGCTGACGGTGCTGATCGGCAAGCGCGCCACGCAGGTGCTGTACACGCTGTTCGTGGTCCTGCCGTTCCTCGCCCTCGTGCTGCTCGCGCTGTTCTACCCGGTCGCCTGGGTCGGGCTGCTCGCACTGCTCGCACTCCTTCCCGCGCTCGTCATCGTGTGGGCGTACCGGGAGCCGAAGGAGCTCGTGGTCGCGCTCGCCCTGACCTCCCTCGGCACGCTGCTCTATGCGGGGGCGCTGTTCTGGGCCTTCATCGCGACCGCGGTCTGAGGCACGGCGCTCCCGTCGCAGAAAATGCCATTCAGAGCGCGGGAAAGCGGCGTTTTCCGCGACGGGAGCAGGGGGCTCGCCGGCGAGGGGGAACGTGCCATCCCGGTTCCGCCCACCGCGTGCATAGGGTCCTTTCGTAGGATCCGAAGCATGCCTCTGAGTTCGTCGTGCCCGTCTGCGCCCACGGGCTCTCGCGGTGATGCCGGCCTCGGAGACCGGCGGGCCATGCGCTCGTCCCGGCGCTCCCGGCTGGTCCGCACGACGGCCGCCGTGCTCGGCGTGGCGCTCGCCGGTGGCCTCGCCGCCTGCACGAGCGACCCCGTCGCTGCCCAGTACCGCAACGGCGACAACAAGGGCTACATCGGATCCGACGGCATGCGCGTCGAGGAGATCAAGCCGGCCGACCGCGGCAAGCCGGTCGCCTTCTCCGGCACGCTGGAGAGCGGCAAGAAGTTCAGCAGCACCGAGATCGCCGGCGACGTCGCGGTCGTGAACTTCTGGTACGCCGCGTGCGGGCCGTGCCGGGTCGAGGCGAAGGACCTCCAGTCGGTCTGGCAGAAGTTCGACGGCAAGGGCGTCTCGTTCGTGGGCGTGAACACCTACGACCAGGCCGGCACCGCCACGGCGTTCAACGACAAGTACGGCGTCACCTATCCCAGCATCATCGACGTGAACACCGGCGACGCGAAGCTCGCCTTCGCCGAGGTCACCTCGATCCAGGCCACTCCCACCACGCTCGTGCTCGACAAGCAGGGCCGGGTCGCGGCCCGCGTGATCGGCCCGATCGGATCCGCCTCGATCCTGGAGACCCTCGTGCAGGACGCGCTGGACGAGAAGGCATGAGCCCCACCGCGCCCGGCACGTCCGCCGCCGCGACGGTCCTCGGCCCGCGGAGGGGGAGGGCGTGAACGTCGACGCGATCGTCGGATCCGGCGCCCTGTGGGCCGCGGTTCCTGTCGCCATGCTCGCAGGTCTGCTGTCGTTCCTCTCGCCCTGTGTGCTGCCGCTCGTGCCCGGCTACCTCGGCTTCGTCGGGGGAGCGGTGGGCGGATCCGCTCCGCAGCAGGACGGCACGTCGAAGGCCCCCACCCGTCGCCAGATGGTGCTCGGAGTGCTGCTGTTCATCCTCGGCTTCACGCTCGTGTTCCTCCTCATGGCGGTGGTCGGCGGCACGGCGGGCGTCTTCCTGCTGCGCTGGGGCGATGTGATCACCCGCATCCTCGGCGCGGTCATCATCGTCATGGGCCTCGTCTTCATCGGCGTCTTCGGCTTCGCGCAGCGCACCGTGCGGATGAACGTGTCCGGCCGCGCCGGCCTCATCGGCGCCCCGCTCCTCGGCATCGCGCTGGGCATCGGCTGGAGCCCGTGCCTGAGCCCCACGCTGTCGGCGATCGTCGCGCTGTCGGTCAACGTGGGCGATGTCAGCCGGGCGGTATGGCTCGGGGTCGCCTACTCGCTGGGCCTCGGCATCCCGTTCCTGCTGGTGGCGCTGGGCTTCGGCTGGGCGACGCGTTCGCTCTCGTTCCTGCGCCGCCACGTGCGGGTGGTCAACATCGTCGGAGGTGCGCTGCTCATCGTGCTGGGTCTGCTCATGGTGACCGGGGTCTGGAAGGCGATCATGTCGAGCATCGGGGCGGTGGTCGGCAGTGTCGAACTCCCGCTCTGACTCCCCGGCGTCCGAGGACAGCGACCAGCGCGAGGGATCCGCGACCGCGACCCTTTCGAGCCCTTCGACAGGCTCAGGAACCAAGCCTCAGGGACCGAGAATGGACAAGGACGGCTCGAAGAAGGACTCGAAGAAGAAGGCCGGTGCCGATCGCGCCACCGATCCGCTGCGTCCCAGCGACCACATCGACGGCGACGGGGACTCCCGCGGCGACGGCATCGACTCCCCGAAGCTGAACGTCGTGGGCTGGCTGCGCTGGGGCTGGCGGCAGCTGACCAGCATGCGCACCGCGCTCGTGCTGCTGCTCATCCTTGCGATCGCCGCGATCCCGGGCTCGATCTTCCCGCAGCGGATGGCGGATCCGAACGGCGTCACGCAGTGGAAGGCCGACCACCCGGATCTGTTCCCGATCCTGGACGGCATCCAGCTGTTCGACGTCTACCTGTCCGCGTGGTTCTCGGCCATCTACCTGCTGCTGTTCCTGTCGCTGGTCGGCTGCGTGATCCCGCGCATCAAGCACCACCTCACGGCGCTGCGCTCGCGTCCGCCGCGCACGCCCGTGCGGCTGGGGCGTCTCGACGACCACCGCGTCCTCGAGCGCACGGTCGTGGGCGACGATGCTTCGACAGGCTCAGCACAGGCCCGGGCGGCGGCGGAGCAGAGCATCGCGATCGCGGAGAAGCAGCTGCGCGCCCTGCGTTACCGCGTGGAGCGCTATGACGACAAGCGCGGCTTCTCGGTGTCGGCCGAGCGCGGATACGCCCGCGAGACCGGCAACCTGCTGTTCCACCTCGCCCTGCTCGGGGTGCTGGTCTCGGTGGGCGTCGGCGGCAGCTTCGCCTACACCGGTCAGCGCGTGGTCGTGCAGGGCACGAGCTTCGTGAACACGCTGCTGGACTACTCCTCGATGAACCGCGGCCGCTTCGTCTCCGATGACGCGCTCGCGCCCTACCGGATGACGCTGGACTCCTTCGACGTCACGTACCAGCCGTTCGAACAGGGCAAGTCGTCCTCAGGCCAGGCCGGCGACTTCGCGGCGAACGTCACCGTCTCGGAGCCCGGACAGGATCCGCACAAGGCCGAGGTGAAGGTGAACCACCCGCTCGGCATCGCGGGAGACCGGGTCTATCTGCTCGGCAACGGCTACGCGCCGACCATCACGGTCCGCAACGCCCAGGGCGATGTCGTGTTCCACGACTCCGTGCCGTTCCTGCCGCAGAACAACAGCACGATGATGTCGATCGGCATCGTCAAGGTCGCCGACGGCCTGCCGCAGCAGCTCGGCCTGCAGGGCTTCTTCTACCCGACCTCGGCGAAGCTGACCACCGGCGCGCTCACCTCGGTCTACCCGGCCCTGGTGAACCCCACCCTGACGCTGAACGTGTTCGCGGGCGACCTCGGCATCGACGACGGCACGCCCCGCTCGGTGTACGTGCTCGACACGGCCGGGATGACCCAGCTCACCGGCGGCAAGACCGGGGTGAAGTCGATAGAGCTCGCCCCGGGCGAGACCACCGCGCTGCCGAACGGCATGGGGACCATCACGTTCGACAACGAGGCCCCGAAGGACGCGAAGGACGACACGCAGTCCGTCAAGCGCTACGTCTCGCTGCAGATCCACCACGACCCCTCCGAGCAGTGGGTGCTGGTCTTCGCGGGCCTCGCCCTGGTCGGCCTCGTGCTGGCGCTGTTCGTGCCGCGCCGGCGCATGTGGGTCAAGGCCGCCGTGGTCGACGGCCCAGGCGGTGCGCAGACGGTGCGCCTGGAGTACGCGGGCCTCGCGCGCGGCGAGGATCCGACCCTCGCCGCCGCCGTCGAGGACCTGCGCGACGGACATGCGCGTCTTCTCGATGCCGACGGCGCGACCGCGGCGGTTCCCGAGGCGGATCCGGATCCGGACGCGGATCCTGACACCGGTAGCGAAAGTAGGCTGACAGCATGAACTTCGACTCGATGTCGATCCTGACGATCTGGACCGCCGTCGCGATCTACGCCGCCGCCTTCATCGCCTACGCGTTCGATCTCGCCAAGCGCTCGCAGGTCGCCGCCGACGCCAAGGCCGCCGTGCCGGAGCGCGAGCTCGTCGGGGCGGCCGTGGGCGGATCCGCGTCCTCCGTGGCGCAGACGACGGACACCGGCTCGACGGCGGGTGACAAGCCGGCCGCCGCCCCGCAGCGGTTCGTCATGGCGCGCATCGGCACGGCGCTCACCACGCTCGGCTTCCTCTTCCACCTCGCCGGCGTGGTGCTGCGCGGCATCGCCGCCGGGCGGGTGCCGTGGTCGAACATGTACGAGTTCTCGATGACGGGAACGCTCCTGATCATCGCGGTCTACGTCGCCGTGAACATCCGGTTCGACCTGAAGTACCTCGGCACCTTCATCGTGGGCCTGGTCGTCGTGCTGCTCGGCGGCGCCGCCACCGGCTTCTACGTCGAGGTCGTGCCGCTGGCCGATCCGCTGAAGAGCGTATGGCTGGTGATCCACGTGTTCGTGGCGTCGCTCGGCACGGCGTTCTTCGCGCTCGCCTTCGCGCTCAGCGTGTTCCAGCTCATGCAGGCGCGGCGCGAGGCCAAGATCCTCGCGGACGCACCCGAGGCCGGTCCGCGCTTCCTGGCCACGCTGCCGTCCTCGGAGCGGCTGGAGGGCCTCGCGTACCGGTTCGCGACCGTGGGCTTCATCTTCTGGACGTTCACCCTCATCGCCGGATCCATCTGGGCCAACGACGCCTGGGGCCGCTACTGGGGCTTCGACACCAAGGAGACCTGGACCTTCATCATCTGGGTGCTCTACGCGGGCTACATCCACGCGCGCGCGACGCGCGGCTGGCGCGGATCCCGCTCGGCGTGGCTGTCGATCGTGGGCTTCGCCGCGGTGCTGTTCAACTTCACCATCGTGAACCTGTTCTTCAAGGGACTGCACGTCTACTCCGGCCTGAGCTGAGCGATCGGCCGTTTCGTGAATCCCGGATCCGGGTTATCGTCGCGGCATGTGCCGGAACATTCGCTGCCTCCACAACTTCGAGCCGCCCACGAACGATGACGAGGTGCGGGAGGCCGCGCTGCAGTTCGTCCGCAAGGTGAGCGGATCCACGCACCCGTCCCGCGCGAACACCCCCGCGTTCGAGCAGGCGATCGACGAGATCGCCCAGGCGACCCGGCGGATGCTCGACCAGCTCGTGACGAACGCCCCGCCGAAGAACCGCGAGGCCGAGGCCGTCAAGGGACGCCAGCGCCACGAGAAGCGCATGGAGCGCGAGGTCAGGATCCGCACGGCGGCGCCCTGACAGCGCACGAGGCGGGGCGTGCTATCGGTCGCGCGAGGGTGCTCCCGCGGCCTGCGGACAGGATCGCCTCTCGGTCGGAAAGCCTTCCCGATCGACCGTGCCGGTGACATACGCTCGACGGGAGAGCCGACGACACAGCAGGGAGCATCAGCATGCGCAGACGCCAGGTGACGATCATCACAGGGGAGCCCGGGCCCTCGGCCGGCGGGGTGCGGATCGAGCCGTTCACGTTCGGCCTGGTCGGCGCGCTGGGTGTTCTGGTCGCACTGCTCATCGGCGCGATCGTCGGGCAGCTCTCGACGGTGCTCGTCTACATCGGGATCGCGCTGTTCCTCGCACTCGGACTCGACCCGATCGTGCGGCTGATCGAGCGGAAGCTGCCCCGCGGCGCCGCGGTGGCGGTCGTGGTCGTGGTCGTGGTCCTCGCCTTCGCGGGGATCCTGCTCGCGATCGTGCCGATCGTGGTGGGACAGATCGCGCACCTGATCGAGACCGGCCCGGCGATGATCGACGACATGCTGCACAGCGACTGGTATCAGCGGCTCGCCGCCCAGTACGGCGACTCGTTCAGCCAGGCCGTGGACGGGATCGCCGCCTTCTTCAAGGATCCGGGAAACCTCACGAAGATCGGCGGCGGCGTGCTCGCGGTCGGCGCGGGCATCGCAGGCGGGTTCACCGGCGTCACGATCGTGCTGATCCTGACGCTGTACTTCATGGCCTCGCTGCGCGGGATGAAGCGCACGGCCGCCCGCTTCGTGCCCGCATACCGCCGTCCTCGGTTCACCGAGATCCTCGAGGACGTCTCGGGCGCCGTGGGCCGGTACGTGATCGGTCAGGCGAGCCTGGCGCTCATCAACGGCGTGCTGAGCCTGATCTTCCTCACGATCATCGGTGCGCCGCTGCCGGCCCTGCTCGCGCTGATCGCATTCATCGGCTCGCTGATCCCTCTCGTGGGCACCCTGTCCGGATCCATCATCAACTCGCTGATCTGCCTGTTCGTCTCGCCCCTGACCGCGCTGATCGCGTTCGCGTACTACCTCGTCTACATGCAGATCGAGGCCTACGTCATCAGCCCGCGGATCATGAGCAAGGCGGTAGCGGTCCCCGGCGCCCTCGTCGTGATCGCGGCGGTCGGCGGTGGCGCGCTCGGCGGGATTCTGGGTGCTCTGGTGGCGATCCCCGTCGCCGCGAGCGCGATCATCATCATCCAGAAGGTGCTCTTTCCCGCGCAGGATGCCAAGGTCGCCCCTCCAGAAGGCGCGCGCACCGCATGAGCGCCTGAACGGCACGACAGGCGCGGCCCCGGGGGAGGTGGGGTCGCGCCTGCCGTTCTCCGGCTCAGAGCGCCGGGGCCAGCCCCGTCCTGACCGAGGTCGTGCGGCGGGCCGTCACGGCGAGCGTCGTCGCGATCAGCGCCAGGACGGTCCAGACCGCGAGCGCCGCGATCGCGGATCCGACGCCGTCCTCGCCCAGCAGCGCGGTGGCTGCGGGGGACGTGGGCAGGAAGCCGGCGATCGTGGCGAGCCATCCGGGCAGCGTCGAGATGATGCCGGCGCCGAGTGCGGCGACCCCCACGACCGCGGAGATCCACCGGCCGACCCCGCCCAGCACCGCGACCAGCGCCTGGTTCACGGCGGCGAACGCGACGCCGGCGAGCATCGCGACGCCCGCGAAGCCCCACCAGCGCGACGGATCGTAGGTCGCGACGATCTCGACCACGAGGGCCACCAGCAGGCCCTGTGCGGCGCCGATCGCGGCGGCCGGGGCGAACGCCCGCAGCGCGAGCGAGCCCGAGGCGCGGCGCGAGGTGAGCGCCCGCGCCGTGAACGCCCGCATGACGAGGAACGACACGAGCCCGCCGAACCACAGCACGACGGCGGCGAGCAGCGGGATCGCGGTAGGCCCGAACATGCCGCCCGAGGTGTCGGCGGTGACGGGGTTCGCCACGACCTCGGCCAGGGACGACGCCTCGGTGTCGGTGCGCTTCGGCAGCGCATCGGCCGCCTGGTGCAGGCCCGAGGCGAGGCTCGACGTGCCGGTCGCGAGGGATCCGACGCCGGTGCCGAGCTGGGATGCGCCGTCGGCGAGCTGGGTCGCTCCCGACTGCAGCCCGGCGGCGCCCGTGGCGAGGCCCTCCGCGCCGGTGGCGCTCTGCGACGTGCCGTCGGCGAGCCGGCCGAGACCGGCGGAGAGCTGGTTGATGCCGTCGGCGGCGGTGCGGAACTGGCCGGCGAGGGTGGAGGTGGCGGCGGTGTTGAACTGCGACAGCGCGGTCACCGTCCCGTCGGCATAGCCCGCGGCGGTGCCGGCGCTCGTCGCGGCGGTACCGGCCTGCTCTGCGGCGGCCTTGACCTGATCGCAGAACGCCGCCGGTACACCGTTCTTCGGATCCGAGCAGGTCCCGACAAGTGCGCCCAGCGATTGCGCGACCGTGAGTGTGTCGCCCGCGGCTTTCGTCGCGGTGGTCGCCGTCGTGCTCGTGACGCCGCTCACCTCGGCCGGAACGAGCCCCTGCGCCTGCAGCGCGTCCGCGCCCTGGGCGAGTCCGGCGCCGGCCTGGTTCGCACCGGTCTGGGCCGACGTGATGCCGTTCGCGATCGTGCCGAGGCCGTTCGAGAGCTGCGAGGCGCCGTCGGCGAGCCGGCCGGCGCCGTCGGCGAGCGTGGTCGCTCCGTCCGGGAGCGCGGCGGCTCCGGTCGCGGCGGAGGCGGCGCCCGCGGCGAGCTTGTCGGCGCCGTCCGCGGCCTCGCCGATCTTGTCGCCCAGCGTGCCGAAACCGACCAGCACGTTCTGCAGCGTGCTCTTCGAGATCTCGCCGCCCATGGCCGATGCGGCGGTCGCGGCGATCTGGTTCGCGATGAGGCCGTCCGCGGCACGCGCCTGCGGAGCGGTCGTCACCGAGATCGTCGCCTTCTCGGCGGACTTCGCCGGATCCTGCACCGCGCTGCCTCCCGAGACCGCGGCGGCGGAGAAGTCCTTCGGGATCCGCACGACGGCCTGGTACGTGCCGTCCTTGAGCCCCGCTGTGGCGTCCTTCTCGTTCGAGATCACCCAGGTGAGGTTCTCGTCTTTCTTTCCGGTGCCGTCGACGAGGCCCGCCGAGAGCTGGCGCCCGAGCGGGGCGAGCTGGCCGTTCACCGTGACCGGCTCGTCGTCGTTCACGATCGCGGCGGTCATGGTGTCGAGGCGCTGCGTGGGGTCCTGCAGCGCGGCGACGAGCACGCCGCCGAGGACGGCGGGCAGCATCAGCACGCCGATGAGCGTGAGGACGGTGATCGGCTTGTGCGAACGCGCGCGCTCGATCAGCGCGGACAGGCGGGTGGTCATGCGGTCACCTCGTCGAGGTCGGTGGTGGGCGCGGTGGCGTCATCCGGGGTCGTCGGATCGGCGTCAGCGCGGTGGTGCGAGGGCAGAGCGCGTTTCGTCTCGGTCTCGCTGCGCTCGTCCTCGCTCAACGACCTCAGGGGTGCGGTCTTGCTGCGCTCGTCCTCGCTCAACGACCTCAGGGGTGCGGTCTTGCTGCGCTCGTCCTCGCTCAACGACCCCAGGGGTGCGGTCTTGCTGTGCTCGTCCTCGCTCAACGGGCGCACGCCCGGATCCGCCCAGCCCGCCTCGGAGAGCAGCGTCGTCACGGCCGCCGCGTCCCGCGCCATGGCGAGCACGGCCAGCGGGCCGCGCGACACGGCGTCTCGCAGCATGGCGACGGCCTGCTCGCTCTGGGCGAGCGTGAGGCGGTCGGCGCCGTCGATCACGACGAGCGTGGTGCGCCCGCGCAGGGCGTCGCGCAGCTCGCGGAGCGGATCCGTCCCGCCGTCCACGAGCACGCAGCCGACGTGCGCACGCACCCACGCGGCGCGTCCCGGCATCAGGTGCCCGGCCACGCGCAGGCGGCCCTCGGAGGGCACGCGCGCCGTGAGGGCGAGCGCCACGGCGCGGCGCACGGCCCCGTCGCCTCCGGTGAGCACGAGGGCGGATCCGGCCGGCACCCGCAGATCGAGTCCGTCGATCACGCCCGGGACGGTCACGCCGTCGGCGGCGATCACCGAGTCGTCGCCGGGCCAGGCGGCCAGGTGCCGTTCGCGCTCCACGGCCTCGCCCTCGATGTCGACGCTCGGCAGGATCCGCTCGAGCCACGCGGGGATCTCCCACGCGCGCTCGCCGAGGATCGCCATGAGCGCGGGGATCAGCGTCATCCGCACCAGGAACGCGTCGATCGCGATGCCGGCGGCGAGGCCGAGCGCGATCGGCTTGAGCGAGGAGTCGCCCTCGGGCACGAAGGCCACGAATACGGCGAACATGATGAGCCCCGCGGCCGTGACGACCTTCGCGGATCCGGTGAAGCCGCCGCGCACGGCGCGCAGAGCCGCGGCGCGGCGCTCGGAACGGTCGTCGCTCCGGGATCCCGCGTCGTGCACATCCTCCTCGCGCATCCGGGAGACGAGGAACACCTGGTAGTCCATGGCCAGGCCGAACAGCACGCCCATCAGGATGATCGGCATGAAGCTGATGATCGGCCCCACCCGTGCGACATGCAGGGCGTCGGCGAACCAGCCCCATTCGAAGACGGCCGAGACCACGCCGAACGCGGCCACGATCGAGAGCAGGTAGCCGAGCGCCGCCGTGACGGGCACCCAGATCGAGCGGAACACGATCGTCAGCAGCACGAGCGAGAGCCCGATCACGAAGATCCCGAACGGCAGCAGCGCGGCGCCGAGCTGGTCGGAGATGTCGATCGCGACGGCCGTGAACCCGGTGACCTTCACGTCGATGCCGAACTCCTCGAGCCACTCGTCGTGGTGCGAGCGCAGCTCGCGCACGAGGTCTGCGGTGGCGGGGGCGTCCGGCGCGGTCGTAGGGATGACCTGCACGATGCCGGTGTCGGCGGTCTGGTTCGGGGTGGCCAGGGCGATCTCGGCGACGCCGGGAAGCTTGGCGACCGCATCGCCGAGGTCGTTCATGAGCCCGACCGGATCCGTCGACGTCACGATCGTGCCGGTGAGGATGAGCGGGCCGTTGAAGCCGGGGCCGAAGTGCTCGGCGGTGAGGTCGTAGTTCTCCCGCGCCTCGGATCCCTGCGGCTGCACGCCCGAGTTCGGCAGGGCGAGCGCGAGGTTCGCGGCCGGGACGGCGACGACGCCGAGGCCGAGGACGATCGCGAGCGCGACGAGGACCGGATGGCGGGTGACGCCGCCCACCCAGCGCTCCGAGAACGGGCGCTTCTCCGGGGTTGAGCGAGCACCGACGGAGTCGGCGCGAGACGAGACGCCGTTCTCCGCGGGAGCCCGCGTTTCGTCTCGGTCGCCTCCGGCGTCCTCGCTCAACGGCCCCGAGCGGCGCCGCAACCGTGCGGGGCGGCCCGCCACGCGGCCCTTGAGGAAGCCGAGGATCGCCGGCGTCAGCGTCACGGCGATCAGCACCGCGATCATGACCGCGACGGCGGCCGCGATGCCCATCGTGGTGAGGAACGGGATCCCGGCGAAGCCGAGCCCGATGAGCGCGATCAACACCGTGATGCCGGCGAAGACGACGGCGGATCCGGCCGTGCCCGTCGCGCGGGCGGCCGACTCCTCGGGATCCACCCCGGCGCGCACCTGGTCCTGATGTCGCGCCATGATGAACAGCGCATAGTCGATGCCGACCGCGAGCCCGAGCATGAGAGCGAGCAGGGGAGTGGTCGAGGAGACCGAGGCGAAGGCGGTCGCCGCGAAGATCGCGGCCATCGACACGCCCACGCCCAGCATCGCCGTGAGCAGCGGCATGCCGGCGACCACGAAGGAGCGGAACGCCACGATCAGCACGAGCAGCGCGATGACCAGTCCGATGCCCTCGGTGATCGAGATCGCCGGGATCGACATCGAAAAGAGGTCGCCGCCGATGACCGCGCGGGATCCCTCCGGCAGATCCTTCTCGAGATCGCTCACCGCGGCGCGCAGCGTGTCCTTGGTGGCGGTCGAGACATCCGAGGCCTGGCCGTCGAACTGCAGGCGCACGATCGCGGCCGAGCCGTCGTCGCTCACCATGCCGGTGACGTGCTCGTCGTAGGGACTCGTGGCGGCGAGGACCCCGTCGACCTTCCCGAGGTCGGTCACGGTCCGCTCGATGGGCGTGCGGTAGTCCGCGTCGGTGACACGGTCGCCGTCGGCCGCCACGACGATGAACTGCGCGCTCGTGCCGCTCACCTGCGGGAACGTGCGCTCGAGCTGCTCCAGGCCCGCCTGCGATTCCGTGCCGGGGATCGTGAACGCGTTGTCCGTGCCCTTGCCGAGGGCGAGCGCCGCGCCGCAGGCGATGCCGAGCACCAGCAGCCAGGCCACCAGCACGCGCCAGGGGTGCCGGAACGACCAACGGCCGAGCGAGGAGAGGAGAGTCGACACGGGTTTCCTCCGGAGGGAGTGCGGGCGGGTTCGATACGTTGGTGTATTCGATACGTCTCTGTATCGTAAGATGGCGGCGTCGGGATAGTCTGTGCGCGGGATGTGAATCGCGGGCGCAGGGCCTGCAGGAGGTGCGGATGACCGGCAGTGCGACCAGGAGCCGAGAGAACACGCGCGCGCGGCTGCTCGAGGCGGCGGCGCTGGTGTTCGCCGAAGAAGGCCTCGACGGCGCGACCGTCGAGGCCGTGTGCGAGCGCGCCGGCTTCACGCGCGGAGCCTTCTATTCGAACTTCGAGTCGAAGGACGAGCTGTTCCTCGAGCTCGCCGGCACCGTCTCTGCGGAGCGGCTGACGGCGGTGCGCGAGCGGGTGGCCGAGCTGAACGAGTCCGGCGCGCTCGCCCAGGACTGCGACGCCACGACCCTTGTGCAGCAGGTGATGGACACCGGCAGTGACGACCGGCTCGGCGTCATGCTCCTCAGCGAGATCCGGATCCGCGCGCTGCGCGACCAGGCCTTCGGCACGGCCTATCTGCGCCAGGAGCAGGAGATGGTGACCGGCATCGCGCGGATCATCGACGACATCGTGGCGGCGGGGACGATGTCGCTGCAGGTCGGCTCCGAGGACGCGGCGCGGATGCTCCTCATCATCTGGGAGGGCACGACGGTGCGCGGTGCGATGGCCGGGAAGGACGACGCCCAGCTGCGCCGCACCGGCAGCGTGGAGCTCGGTCGGCTGGTGTCGCTGCTGCTGGGCTGAGCGCGGCGGGTCAGTCCGTCGCGAGCAGCGCGTGGCAGCGGGTCAGCCGCTCCAGCCACCAGGCCCGGCGATCCGCCGACGCCTCCAGACGGGCGAGCGCCGACGGATCCGGTGTCACCCGCGCTGCCGAGACGACACCGTCGCGCGGGCGGGCGTCAGCGACGTCGTCGGCGAACAGCGACGCCGTGCCGAGGCCGCAGTCGTGGTCGAGGACGGGCAGCGCCGCAGCCAGGGCGGCGCCGAGCGAGAGGCCGACCGCGGTGTCCAGCGCGCTCGAGACGACGGCGGGCAGCCCCGCCTCCGCGACGATCCGCAGCGCCCGCTCGATGCCGCCGAGCGGCTGCGCCTTGATCACGAGCAGATCCGCGGCTCCCGCGCGGGCGACCGCGAGCGGATCCGTCGCCTTGCGCACGCTCTCGTCCGCGGCGATCGGGATGTCGAGGTAGCGGATCCGCTCGCGCAGCTCGGCGAGCTCCTCGACGCTCGCGCACGGCTGCTCGGCGTACTCCAGATCGAACGGCGCGAGGGCGTGGATCGCACGCTCGGCCTCGTCGACGTTCCAGCCGGCGTTCGCATCGATCCGGATCCGCCCCTCCGGCCCCATCTCCGCGCGCACCACCCGCACTCGGGCGACGTCGTCGGCAAGGCCCTGCCCGGCCTCGGCGACCTTGACCTTGGCCGTGCGGCAGCCCTCGAAGCGCGCGAGCACCTCGGCGACGCGGTTGGCGGGCACGGCCGGGATCGTGGCGTTCACGCGGATCCGGTCGCGCACGGCGGCGGGGCGGGGATGCCACGCGTCCGCGATCGTGGCGGCGAGCCAGGTCGACGCCTCGGCGTCGTCGTACTCCGCGAACGGCGAGAACTCGGCCCAGCCCTGCGGTCCCTCGAAGAGCAGCGCCTCACGGACGTCCACCCCGCGGAACCGGGTGTGCATCGGCAGCGCGACCACGCGCGCGGAATCGAGGATCTCGGGGAGCGCGGGGAGGTCGGCCATGCCCCCATCATGCACCCGCCGACCCGGTCCGCCACGCGGTGTCGGACGTGTCCGCCGACGGGTCCGGCGTGACGATCAGCACACCATGCCACGATCGGCACGCGGCGGATTCGCCGGATCCCTGTGCAGATCGTCGCCACGTGTGCCGATCGTCACGGGATCGCGGCCCGGATCCGCGAGCCGCGCTCAGCCGATCCGCTTCTGCAGCTCGGCGAGACGCCCGGAGGGGCGGAAGCCGAGGGCGACGTTGACGGCCAGCATGTGCTCGTTCGACTCGGCGTTGTACGTCACCACCCGCGGCGTTCGCGGCATCGCCTGCTGCAGCCGGCGCAGGTTCTCCAGCTTCACCCTCATGCCCAGGCGGTGGCCGCGGTCCTCCCGTCTCACGAGCGTGCCCCACTGGTATGCGGAGCTGTCATCCCCGGAGACGACGAGCTGAGAGTACGCGGCGACCCGGCCATCCGGGGCGACCGCGACGACGCCGAAGGACGTGCGTCCCTGCGCGGCCACGAGCTCCTCGCTCTCGCGGATCTCGGCCACGTCGGGCGTCGCGGCCTCGATGTCGAGGTCGCCCATCGGCGCCTCGGTGTCGAGCGAGCTGGACAGCTCCGCCCAGCCGGAGACGAATTCCTCGGGCACGGGGCCGGTCCAGCTGCGCAGCACGTAGTCGTCGTCGGGGGTTCCCTCGGCCAGCCGATCCAGCAGTTCCTCGGCGACCGGGAGATCGAGCACGCTCTCCCGGTCGCCGAGTGCGAGCGCGTAGCCGTGGCGGCGCCCGAACTCGACGCCCGGATGCCCCGTGCCGTCGGCGGGGGCGGTCGCCGCCCAGCTCGTCTCGGCGAGGAACGTGCGCCGGGAGCGCGCGATCGCGCGTGCCTCCACGTCGGCGAGCAGAGCGGATCCGATCCCCGTCCTCCGCGCTTCCGGCGCGACGTACACGGCGACGTCGGCGAGATGGACGTTGTCCTTGAGGGGGAGGGCGAGGGCCGCCGCGCCGACGACCGCGCCGGCGCGGCGCGCGAGGAGGGCGCTCCGCTCGACCGTCGCCGAAGCCTGCCGGAGCTCCATACGCGTCTCCTCGCGCGACCACAGCACCGCGTCGCCGCCACGGTCGGCGCGCAGTGCGGCCGCATAGACATCCCACCAGGCGTCCACCGCGATGTCGTCGAAGGCGTCGACGGGCCGGATCTCGATCGTCATGCCTCCACGCTATGGGAGCGCGAGGATCAAAAGCGCCTCCTGCGTCGCAGCAGTGGGCAAAGGGTGTTGGAGTCGGTCGGGAAGCCGGCGCGCGACCGCGCAAGTTCTATCGCACCTCGGACGCCGGGATCCGCCTGGCCGACACCCTCACGCGCGACGTCGTGGCCATCGCCGCCGCCACCGCCGCCCTGACACAAGGGGAACGCCGATCATGACCGACACCGCCTACGCCGACCGCTATCTCGCCGCGGTCGTCTGATCCGCCCGGCACCCGGAATAGGCTGGATCCCGTGACCGAGAAGCCCGTCTCCGACCTGTTCGACCCCTCCGCGTGGGCGCTCGCGCCCGGGGCCGAGGCGTACACCGACATCACCGCGCACGTCTCGAAGGACGGGCGGATCGCGCGGATCGCGTTCGACCGGCCCGAGGTGCGCAACGCCTTCCGGCCGCACACGGTCGACGAGCTGTACCGCGCGCTCGATGAGGCCCGTCAGGATCCGCGGATCGGCGTCGTGCTGCTCACCGGCAACGGTCCGAGCCCGAAGGACGGCGGCTGGGCGTTCTGCTCCGGCGGCGACCAGCGCATTCGCGGACGGGACGGCTATAAGTACTCCGACTCGGAGGAGACGCTCGTCGAGCGCCCTTCGACAGGCTCAGGGGCCGAGCGGGGCCTGACGCAGCAGGCCAGGTCGGGCCGGCTGCACATCCTCGAGGTGCAGCGGCTCATCCGGTTCATGCCGAAGGTCGTCATCGCGGTCGTGCCGGGCTGGGCCGCCGGCGGCGGGCACTCGCTGCATGTGGTCTGCGACCTCACGATCGCGAGCGCCGAGCACGGCCGGTTCAAGCAGACCGATGCCGATGTCGGATCCTTCGACGCCGGATACGGATCCGCGTACCTGGCGCGGCAGACCGGGCAGAAGTTCGCGCGCGAGGTCTTCTTCCTCGCCGAGGAGTACTCCGCCGAGCGCGCCATGCAGGCCGGCGCCGTCAACCGCGTGGTGCCGCACGCCGAGCTGGAGCGCGAGGCGATCGCGATGGCCCGCACGATCCTCACGAAGTCGCCCACCGCGATCCGGATGCTGAAGTTCGCCTTCAACGCGGTGGACGACGGGCTGGTCGGGCAGCAGGTCTTCGCGGGCGAGGCTACTCGCTTGGCGTACGGCACGGATGAGGCGGTCGAGGGCCGCGACTCCTTCCTGCAGAAGCGCGAGCCCGACTGGTCGCCGTACCCCTGGCACTTCTGACGATGACCTCGGGTTTCGAAGTGCGCGAATGGCTCGATCTGCACCGCGGATGGAGCCATTTGCGCACTTCGAATCCGAGGGGAACGGGCGGTCCCGGGTGAGGCTGCGGAGGGTCGAGGAGACGGGGGCCGCCGGGGTCGCCAGGGCGGTGCGGGCCGCGCTGCCGGCGGCCCTCGACGGCGCGGCTCCGCTCGCCCTGGGCTTCGAGCCCGGCCCTGGCGACGACGCCCCCGAGGGCACCGCGGTCGTCATCGCGACCTCCGGATCCACAGGCGTGCCCAAGAGGGTCGTCCTCTCCGCCGCCGCTCTCACGGCGAGCGCGGAGGCGACCGCGCGGCGGATCGGATCCGGGCGGTGGATGCTCGCGCTCTCGGCCGGCTATGTCGCGGGGCTCCAGGTGCTGGTGCGGGCGCACCTCGCCGGCACGGCGCCCGTGCTGCTCGAGGGCCGGTTCACGCCGGACTCGTTCGCGGCGGCGACGCGCGGGATGGGCGCGGGCCCGCGGTACGCGTCGCTCGTGCCCGCGCAGCTCGCGACGCTGCTGGGCGCCGCCGATGACCGGGAGGTGCGCGCGGCGCTCGCCTCTTACGAGGCGCTGCTCCTCGGCGGGCAGGCGCTGCCGCCGGCGCTCCGCGAGCGGGCCGCCGACCTCGGCGCCCGCGTCGTGCGCACCTATGGATCCAGCGAGACCGCGGGCGGCTGCGTGTACGACGGGGTGCCGCTGGACGGAGTGCGCGTCGCGCGCGTCGACGGCGAGCTGCGCATCGCGGGCCCGACGCTGGCCGACGGCTATCTCGGCGACCCCGAACTGACGGCACGCACGTTCGTCGCCGACGGGGCCGGCGACCGCTGGTACCGCACAGGCGATGCCGGCGACCTGGCCGACGGCAGGGTCGCGGTGACCGGGCGGGTCGACAACGTGATCGTCTCGGGCGGAGTCAACGTGTCGCTGGACCGGGTCGAGAGGGCGGTGCGCACGGTGGCGGGCCTGGAGGGCGCCGTCGTGGTGGCGATCGCGGACGAGCGCTGGGGGCAGGGATCGGCGATCGTGGCCGCGCTGCCGGGCGGCGACGCCACGGGGTCGGCGGCGGCGCTGCTCGCGCTCGCCCGTGAGCGGGTCGCGGCCGAGGTGGGCACTGTCGCCCGCCCGGCGCGGATCGTCCCCGTCGCAGCCCTGCCGTTGCTGGCCTCGGGCAAACCCGACCGTCGCGCGATCGCCGCACTGGCCGCCGCGGGCTGACCCGGCCCGGATCCGCGTCGCGGAGCGGGGCCTCCGAGTGCGGTCTCCGCGGTTCGCGCGACCGAATGCAGGACCCTCGCGACCAAATGCAGGATCCTCGCGACCGAATGCAGGACCCGCGCTCCCGAATGCAGGAGTGAGGGAGGCCGGGTACTCGGCTCGCCGCGGGATCTCGGGGGTCTCGCCGCTCGACGTGGCCGGTCGGTCCTGCATTCGGCAGGGGGCCTCCTGCATTCGGTCGTCCGATCCTCTCGTACGTCGACGCCGCGGGCTGACCCGGCCGCCGTGAGCCGGCTTCGATCCGCCTCCGGATACATCTCCCGGCGGATGACCCCGGCGGATCCGGTCGCGTACCGTGAGGGGGTGATCCGCACCATTGCGCGCTTCTGGCTCGTGTTCGACATCGTGGGCAGTGCCATCGGCCTGTTGCTCACGCTGCCCCTCACGTACGTCTTCCGGGCCGGTGCGATGAGCCGCTGGATCCCGGACGGCCCGGTCTCGATCGTGCTGGTGCTGCTGGTCGCGGTCATCCTGTGGGGCGCGGCGGCGATCAGCCGGCTCTCCCCGGTGCTCGCTCTGATCGTGGCGTGGATCGGCGCGCTGCTGCAGATGGCGTGCGGCTTCTCCCCGGGGGCCCACGACCTCGCGATCCTCGCCGTGGTGTTCGCGACCTCGGCCTGGGGACCGGTGCGACTGCTGTGGATCGGCGGCGCCTCGGCCCTCGGCGGCGGGCTCCTCGCCGGCGGCTACATGTCGCTGATCAACGAGCAGTCCCTCATCCAGGACGCCCAGGCGGGTCTGCGCGTCGCGGTGGTCGCCGTGCTCCTGGGCACCGTGTCGGTGCTCACCCTGGTGATGGCCTGGGGTGCCGGTCTGCTCCGGAGGGTCGTGCTGCGCGGCCGGAGCCTCAGGGAGGCGCAGGTGCGGGCCGAGGCGGTCGCCGTCGCCGAGCAGGAGCGGGTGCGGATCGCCCGCGACATGCACGACGTGGTCGCGCACTCCCTCGCCGTCGTGATCGCGCAGGCCGACGGCGCGCGCTACGCCGCGGCCGCGGATCCGGCGCAGGCGACCGCGGCGCTGACCACGATCGGGCAGACGGCGCGGGCGGCACTCTCGGATGTGCGGCTGCTGCTCGCTCAGCTGCGGCACAGCGAGGGGCCGGGGCCGCAGCCCACGCTCGCCGACCTGGAGACGCTGTACGCGCAGGTGCGCGCCGCCGGGATCGAACCGCGCGTCACCGTCGACCCGATGCCGCCGGGGGAGCCGCCGGCCGGCATCCAGCTGGCGGTGTACCGGATCCTGCAGGAGGCGCTGACCAATGCGATCCGGCATGGATCCGGCGACGTCGACGTCTGGCTGGGCTGGCACGCCGACCGCGTGCAGATCACGGTCCGCAACGGGGTGCCGCCGACGCCGCGGCAGGCGCACGCCGAGCGCGGGCACGGCCTCATCGGCATGCGCGAGCGCGCGCAGCTGGTCGGGGGCACGCTCAGCGCGGAGCGCGAGGCGGAGGGTTTCGTCGTGCGCGCGGCGCTCCCGATCGGGCCGGCGTCGGCGTGACCGCGGCCGGGCCACGGAGCCGGTGACCGAAGGATGACAGACTTCTCCCGAGGCGCGGATCCGATCGCGCGGAACGAGGAGGCAGGATGATCCGCGTCGTACTGGTCGACGACCAGGCGCTGTTCCGTGCCGGGATCCGCATGCTCGTCGCCTCCCAGCCGGATCTCGAGGTCGTCGGCGAAGCGGGGGACGGGCAGGAGGCCATCGAGGTCGTGCGCGCGACGCGCCCCGACGTCGTGATGATGGACATCCGGATGCCAGTCATGGACGGGCTGACCGCCACCGCGCGCATCCTGGAGGAGGCGGATCCGCCCCGCATCGTGATGCTCACGACCTTCGATCTCGACGAGGCGGCCGCCCGCGCGATCCGTCAGGGCGCGAGCGGCTTCCTCCTCAAGGACGCGGATCCGGAGTTCCTGCTCGCGGCGATCCGCACGGTGCATTCCGGATCCAGCGTGATCGCGGCCTCGGCCACCCGCGACCTGTTCGCGCACTTCGCGGCGCCTGTGCAGGCCCCGGTTCCGGCGAGCTACGGAGAGCTCACCGAGCGGGAGAAGGAGATCTTCGCGCTCGCCGCGCGCGGGCTGTCCAATGCCGAGATCGCCGCCCGCGAGTTCCTCTCCGAGGCCACCGTGAAGACGCACATCAGCCGGATCCTCACCAAGCTCGCCCTGCGCGACCGCGTGCAGCTCGTCGTCTTCGCCTTCGAGCACGGCCTGAACTGATCCGGACGCGGCACGACTCGGCGGGCCCGCGACCGGTCGAGGTCAGGCGGACTGGCGCGCCGAGCGGACGATCTCCGCGTACACCCGGGCGCTCGGCTTCGCCGTGCGCTCGAACGTGTCGCGGTCGACGCTGTGCAGGCCGAGCTGGGGGCCGTACCCGAAGATCCACTCGAAGTTGTCCATCAGCGTCCAGTGGCAGTAGCCCAGCACCGGCACGCCGTCCGCGACGGCGTCGGCGAGCCCTTCCAGAGACGGGCCGATGAACCCCGCGCGGATCTCATCGTCGGGGGTGCTGACGCCGTGCTCGCTGACGAGGATCGGCACACCGCTCACGGCGTGCGCGTACTCCACGGCGCCTCGCAGGGAGGCGGGGTCCACGGGGGTGCCCATTCCGTTGAGCACCGCGTCCGGCGCCGGAGGCACGAGCCCGTCCGGGCCGTAGTGCAGGCGCTCGTAGTTCTGCACGCCGGCGAAGTCGTCGTCCGCGGCCAGCCGCAGCCAGTAGTCGTAGACCTCGGCGCGCTTGCGGTCGCGCACCTCTTCACCGCCGGGCGCCGCCACGTCGTCGCACATCGCCAGGGACAGCCCGACGGGCAGGTCGGGGCGGCGCGCCTTGATCGCCGCCTTGGCGGCGCGATGCGCGGCGGTCATCCCTGCGCGCATGCCGGCGAAGTCCTCGCGCAGCATCACGTTCCCGGCCCGGTAGCGCTCGACCCCGGCATCGCGGCCCGCCGCCTGGAGCGTCTCGCGCTCCAGGTCGGCGACGAACTCCGGCAGGCCGGCCCAGGTCAGCATCTCGGGAAGGTCGGGCTCGTTGAAGGTGACGGCGAGGCGGATCCGGTCCCCGAAGCGATCCATCACCACGGCGCAGAAGCGTGCGAACAGCTCTGCCGAGGCCGGGTCGAGCCAGGCGCCGCGGGCGGCGAACCAGTGCGGCGAGGTGAAGTGGCTGAACGTGACGATCGGAGCGAGCCCGCGGGTGAGGCATCCGTCGACCACGTCCTCGTAGTGCTGCAGCGCCTCCTCCGAGAACTCGCCGGCCGCCGGCTCGATGCGGGCCCATTCGACGGAGAACCGATACGCGTTCAGGTTCATGCCCGCGACCAGATCGAGATCCGACTGCCACAGCTCCCATCCGTTCGCGGCCTTGCCGGAGCGCTCCCGGAAGACGGTCGGGGTCACGTTCTCCAGGAACCAGGTGTCGCTGTGGACGTTGTCGCCCTCGTTCTGGTGGCCGGACGTCGCGACGCCCCATAGGAAGTCGGCGGGGAAGGGCTTCATCGTCATCACGGGTCCTCGTCTCTCGGTCGGTTTGTTCAATGAAAGCTGCTTTCATTCGAGCGGGCAATCGTCCGGCATTAGGTCATCACTAACGCATGAGCGCACAGATCCGAATGGCCAAAACGGTTCCGGCCCGCTCACTCTGTAGATGTCGGGTCCTCCCGTCCCCGAGCGCGACGTCGTCGTCGCCCTGCACCAGCAACCGATCACAGGAGATCAGGATGTCTCGTTCCCTTTCCCTCCGCGCCGCGGGCGCGATCGCCGCCGTGGCCGTCGCCGCGGTGGCGCTCAGCGGCTGCTCCGGCGCCGCTTCCGGCACGGCGAGCGGCGGTGCCGATCATGCCAGGCTCGTCATCGCCACCGACTCGGACCAGGCCGCCTTCGGCTACGACCCCGCCCGGTACGGATCCGGTCAGCGGATGTTCCTCGAGGGGCTCTACGACTCGCTGTTCGCGCTGGACGCGCACGGCACCGTGGTGCCGCAGCTCGTCACCCGCTTCTCGTACAACGCCGACAACACGCAGCTCACCCTCGACCTGGACACCTCGGCGGCCTTCACCGACGGCAGCACGCTCAGCGCGAAGCTCGTGAAGGAGAACCTCGACGCGCGCGGCAACGCCGACCTGTCCGCCTACAGCGCGTTCGCGAAGGGCGGGCAGAACGAGATCACCGATGTCACGGTCGTGGACGATGCCACGGTCACCCTGACCTTCGCCGCGCCGCAGCCCGGCTTCGAGGCGAACCTCGTCGCGCCCGCCGGCATGATCGTCGGCGAGACCGCGGCCGCCCAGCGCAAGAGCCTGGACACGGCTCCGGACGGATCCGGTCCTCTGACGATCGACGCGAAGGCCACCGTGAAGGGCAACTCGTACACGCTGGTCAAGAAGAAGAACGACAAGCACGCATCCGCATACGCCTACGACTCCTACGAGTTCCGGCCCATCCTCGACCCGCAGGCGCGGGTGAACGCCGTGCTCTCCGGGGAGGCGGGCCTGGCGGACATCACCGCCGAGACCCAGGCGCAGGCGAAGTCGGGGAACGTCGACGTCTCCGCGAACGCGGGCACCGTGATGAACCTCATCCCCTTCGACAAGGCGGGCGCCCTGGCGCCGCAGTGGGGCGATCCGCGTGTCTTCAAGGCGCTCTCGATCGCGATCGACCGTGCCGCGTATGTGAAGGCCGTGCACCCGGGCGAGGTCCCGACCGCCAACGTCCTGCCCACGGACAACCCCGGCTACCAGAAGGACATCGAGAAGGAGTACGCCTACGACCCGGCCGCCGCCAAGAAGCTGCTGGCGGAGGCCGGCTACCCGAACGGGTTCAGCTTCGACTTCACGATCACGCAGGGCAGCCAGCGCGATCTCGAAGCGCTGCAGCCGTACTGGGCGGCCATCGGCGTCACCGTCAACCTGAAGAACGCGGCATCGACGGAGCAGGCGTTCCAGGCCGTGCAGACCGAGCCCCTCGGCGGCCCGATCCCGTTCCAGTGGACGAACCCCGCAGGAAACGTGTTCGGCGCACTGTTCGGATTCGCGAACTTCCACAAGGCGGAGAACCCGAAGATCCAGGCCGCGGCGCAGGCCGTGGCGGGCGCCAAGGACGACACCGCCCGTGCCGCGGCGCTGAAGGAGCTGAACAGCGCGATCGCCGACGCCGGATGGCTGATCCCGCTGTACGACCAGCTCTCGCCGTGGGCCTACGACAAGACCAAGGTCGCGGCCCCCACGTTCCCCGGAGCCGAGGCGTTCCCGCTCCTCGCCTCCCTCACCCCCGCGTCCTGACGCGGAGCCGACGCCGGCGACCGGGGCCTGAGAACCCCGGCCGCCGGCACCGGCGAAGGAGTAACGATGCTCATTCTCGTCCTCAAGCGGATCGTGTTCGCGATCGTCACGCTGCTCGTCGCTTCGGCGATCGCCTTCGTGCTCGTGCACCTGTCCGGCTCGACGCCCGGCGGCGTGGCGCTCGGACAGTCGGCCACGCCGGCCCAGGTGCACGCCTACAACGCCTCGCACGGGTGGTACGACCCGTGGATCGTGCAGTTCGGCGGCTGGCTCGGACAGGTGCTGCACGGCGACCTCGGGGTGTCCCTCGTCGACGGCCGCAGCATCGCCGACGACATCTCCAAGCGGCTGCCGGTCACGGCCGCCCTGGCGGTCTTCGGCACCCTGTTCAGCGCCGTGCTCGGGATCGCCATGGGCGTCGCCGGGGCCGTCCGCGGCGGCGTCGTCGACCGGATCCTCACCGTGGTCAGCGGGATCCTGCTGGCCCTGCCCGTGTTCTGGGTCGGCGTGCTGCTCGTCTACGTGTTCTCGGTGCAGGCCCGGCTGCTGCCGGCCACCGGATTCGTGCCGTTCCCGGCGAACCCCGCGGGCTGGGCGCGATCCCTGGTGCTGCCGGTGCTCACGATCGCGCTCACCTCCGCCGCGGGGATCGCCCGGCAGACGCGGACGTCGATGGCCGAGGCGCTCACGCAGGAGCACATCCGGACGCTCCGTGCGGTCGGCACGCCGACCTGGCGGATCGTGTACGTGCATGCCCTGCGCAGCGCGAGCCTGCCGATCCTGGCCGGCGTCGCGGTGCAGTTCATCGTGCTGTTCGGCGGATCCGCGGTGATCGAGGTGCTCTTCGCCCTGCCCGGCATCGGCCAGGCGCTGCAATCCGCCGTCGGAACCGCCGACCTCACCTTCGTGCAGGCGCTCGTCCTCGTCGCGACCCTCGTGGTGGTCGTCGTCAACCTCGCCCTGGAAATGCTCACCATCGCCCTCGACCCGAAGCTGCGTGCCTCATGACCGTCTCGACCACGTCGATCGTCCGTCCGCGACGCGCGGACCGGCGCCTCACCCGCATGCTGCGCACCTCGCCCACCGCCGTCGTGTCGCTGATCTGGCTCGTGGGACTGACCCTGGCCTCGCTCACCGCGCCAATGTGGCTCCCCTACGGGCCGCTGCAGCAGAACCTCGGCGCGGTGCTGCAGGGGCCCTCCGCGGCGCACCTGCTCGGCACGGACGAGCTCGGCCGGGATCTGCTCTCGCGGATCCTCACCGCCGCCGCGCCCACCCTGCTGATCGCCCTGCTCGCGCCGATCGTCGGCGTCGTCGTCACCGTCCCGGTGACGCTGTGGGCGGCGCGATCACGGCGGGTCGAGGGCGTCGTGAACCGGATCGCCGAGATCGTGCTCTCCCTGCCCGGGATGGTGATCATCTTCGCCGTCATCGCGGCGGCAGGTCCCAACATGCCGATCGTGATGGTGGTGTTCGGCGTGCTGCTGTTCGGCGCGTTCTACCGGGTGCTGTTCGGGCAGGCCAAGTCCCTGCACCGTCAGCTGTTCGTCGAGGCGGCGGCGGTCGACGGGGTGCGCCCGATGATCGCGAGCCTGCGGCACGTGCTGCCGAACATGGCCGGCACCGTGATCGTGCAGTTCGTGCTCCTGTTCGGCGTCGGCATCGGCGTCCAGGCGGGGCTCGCCTTCATCGGCCTCGGCCCGCAGCCGCCTGCGCCCACCTGGGGCGGGATGATCCAGACCGCATCGAAATTCATCTTCCAGCAGCCGTGGATGATGGTGCCCACCGGCGGCGTCCTGGCCCTCACGCTGGTCGCCGCCAACGCCCTCGCCGACGTGCTGTCCGAGGGCGCGTCCACGCCGCCGCCGCTCGTGTCGCTGCGCCGGCGTGCGCTCCCGGCCGCTGCGCCGGCGGATCCGCAGCGCCCGGCCGAGGACGGCGAGCTGTCGGTCGAGGACCTCGTGGTCGGCGTCGACGACGGGCCCGACCTGGTCACCGGCGTCTCCCTGCGCGTGCGCCCCGGAACCGTGATGGGCCTCGTCGGCGAGTCCGGCTGCGGCAAGAGCGTGACCTCGTACGCGATGCTCGGGCTGCTCGCCCCGGGGCTCTCGGTCCGCTCCGGACGCATCCGCTGGGGCGGGACGGATCTCGCCCGCGCCGACGAGCGCACGCTGCAGCGCGTGCGCGGTCACGAGATCGCGTTCATCTCGCAGGAGCCGACCCGCGCCCTCGACCCGATGTTCACGGTCGGCGGGCAGCTGCGGGCGGCGATCCGCCGGCTGCGCGGTGCGGGCCGTCGCGAGGCGACCCGGATCGCCGCCCGGCTGCTCGCCGACGTGGGCATCGTGGACGTCCCGCGGGTGCTGAAGAGCCACCCGCATCAGATCTCGGGCGGCATGGCGCAGCGCGTCGCGATCGCGCTCGCGCTCGCCGGGACGCCGCGGCTGCTCATCGCCGACGAGCCGACCACGGCGCTGGACGTCACCGTGCAGGCGGAGATCCTCGACCTGCTGCGCGGGCTCGTCGCCGATCGCGGCATGTCCGTGATCCTGGTGACGCACGACCTCGGCGTGGTCGCCGACCTCTGCGACGACGTGTCGGTGATGTACGCCGGCCAGATCGTGGAATCCGGATCGGCGACGGACGTGCTGACAGGCCCCGAGCATCCGTACACGATGGCGCTGCTCGCGGCGGACCCGCACACTCTCGCCGACCGGGGCAGCGCCCAGCGGCTCGCCTCGATCCCCGGCCAGGTGCCGGCGCCGGGCTCGTGGACCGGGGGATGCCGGTTCGCCGAGCGGTGCCGGTTCGCCGGGCCCGAGTGCCGCACCGAGGTCCCGCTGGAGGCGCGCGCGTCCGGCGACGGCGGCGTGCGCTGCATCCGGCGGGACCGGGTGCGCGGCCGGAAGGAAGAGTGGCGGATCCCCGCCGGAGTCGGAGGACGACCATGACCGCAGCGCCCATCCTCGAGGTGCAGGATCTCGTGATCCGGTACGGCCGCACCGCCGCCCCGGCCGTCGAAGGCGTGTCGTTCTCGATCGCGCGAGGGGAGACGCTGGGCCTCGTGGGGGAGTCCGGATCCGGCAAGACGACGATCGGCCGGGCCATCCTGGGCCTGATCCCGGTCGCCGGCGGCCGGATCGTCTTCGACGGGCACGACATCACGAACGCCGGGCCCGCACAGCGGCGATCGCTGCAGGGCGAGCTGCGTGCGGTCTTCCAGGATCCGTTCTCCTCGCTCGACCCGCGCCGGCCCGTCGGCGATGCGCTCGTCGAGCCGCTGCGCGTGGCCGGCGTCGCGAAGGCCGAGCGCCTGCGGCGCGCCCGGGCGGCGATGGAAGCGGTGGGGCTGCCCGAGAACGCCGTGCAGCGGTACCCGCGCGAGTTCTCCGGCGGGCAGCGTCAGCGCATCGCGATCGCCCGCGCCCTGGTCACGGATCCGCGGCTGGTGGTCTGCGACGAGGCGGTCAGCGCCCTGGATCTGTCCACGCAGGCGCAGGTGCTCAACCTGTTCGCCGACCTGCGGGCCGCGGCGGATCTGGGCTATCTGTTCATCGCGCACGACATGGCCGTCGTCGAGTTCCTGGCGCAGCGGATCATCGTGCTGAACCGCGGCAGGATCGTCGAGCAGGGGACGACCGCGGAGATCATCCACACGCCGAAGGAGCACTACACGAAGGTGCTGATGGCAGCCTCGCCGGTGCCGGATCCCGCGCAGCAGGCCCGGCGGCGGGAGGCGTGGCAGGCGCTGAAGGCGGGCGTTTGAACCGGGCCGCGAGAACCTCGCCGTCTCGACGGCCGGCGCCGCCCGGCCCCGGGTACCGCGACCGCGTGGTCAGCGGAGGGTCGGATGGATCACGGCCGACAGCGAGGTCGCGGTCTCGCGGAACGCGGCGATCATCGGGTTGCGTGCGTCCACCAGGCTGCACAGCACGATCATGGCCGGCTCGATGTCGCGGATCGGGACGTAGGCGAGCTCCTCGCGACGGTAGTGGTTCGACACGGAGGCGCCGGCGATGTTCACCCCGGCGCCGGCGGCCACGAGCTCGACGAGCCCCTCGACGCTGTCCGCCGTGGGACCCCGCCGGGGACGCGTGCCGTCCGGCCGCGGATCCACGATCCACCAGTTCACGACGTCCGGCAGGCCGTTCTCGACCGCGACGAACTTCTCCTCGGCGGTCTCCATGATCGAGATCGACTCCCGCGCGGCGAGCGGATGCTCGGCGCGCACCACGAGCACGCGCGGCTCGTGCCAGAGCGGCTCCGCGCGCACGTGCGGGGGAAGCGGGAGCGGCGCCGGCGCGAACACCACGTCGACGTTGCGCGCCTCCAGCTCGTCCGCCACGTCGAAGAACCCGAGCCGGCGCATCTCGATGCGCGCGTTCGGCGTCGACTGCATCGTGGCCGAGATCGCCGCCGTGGTGAGGCTTCCGGCGCCCGCCGCGACCATTCCGACGCGCAGCAGCGGGGTCTCCCGCTCGCGGGCGATGCTGCGGCCCCAGTCGAGCAGCTGATCGTGGGCGTCCTGCACGCGCCGGGCCAAGGGCAGCAGGTCGCGGCCCTGGGCGGTGAGCTCGACGCGGCGCGGGCTGCGCTCGAACAGCTTGACCCCGAGCTGCTGCTCCATCCGGCTGATCTGCTGGCTCAGCGACGGCGGCGTGATGTTGAGCCGTTCGGCGGCGCGGCCGTAGTGCAGCTGCTCGGCGAGCACGCAGAAGTAGCGGATCATGTGGATCGGGATCTCCATGCGCCGATCTTAGTCTCCGGCTAACGCCGGGTAGGGAGCTCGAACTTCCTTCGTCCCTCCGGGCCGGTGAGACTGGACGAGCCGAGAGCCTTCCGGCCATCGCCTGGAAGGCGGGCCCCTCTCGATGCTCACAAGGAGGTAAGCATGACCCTTTTCCCGACGGATGACGCCGACAAGGTCCCCTTCGCCGGAATCCTTCCCGCGTCCCCGCGCCCGTTCGTCCTCGGCAACGGCGAGGGCGAGAAGTCGCTCGTGTTCGACCAGCTGTTCACCATCCTGCTGACGGGGGATGAGACCGAGGACCAGTACGGTGCGTTCACGATGCAGGGCAACCGCGGAGACCGCATCCCGGCGCACCGCCACCTGGCCGCGCACGAGATCTTCTACGTCGTCGACGGGGAGATCTCGGTGTGGCTGGACGACCGCGAGGACTATCACTCCAAGACCACCCTGGTGACCGGAGACTTCGCCTACGTCCCCGCCGGCACGGTGCACGCGTTCCAGATCCACAATGCGACCAAGGTCTTCGGCGTCGGCACCGCCGGGTTCGAGCGGTTCTTCCACGCGATCGGGCAGAAGACGGATCTGACCGAGCCCGCGGGCGTCTACGTGCCGCCCTTCGAGGTCATGCGCGCCGCGGGCGAGAAGTACGACACGGTCTTCATGCCCGACTTCGCGTTCCGGGACTGATCGGTCGATGACCACCACGCTCGGGATCGACTATGCGCAGCAGGACGGCTTCCGCCCGCTGACGCTCGATCTGCGCACCCCGCGGGAGACCGGCGTCCCGGTCGTGGTGTTCCTGCACGGCGGCGGGTGGCTGCGCGGCACCCGCCGGGTGTTCACCCCGGGCATCTCCGATGCGCAGTCGTTCGACCGCATCGTCGCCGCGGGCTTCGCCGTCGCCGCGGCCGACTACCGGTTGAGCGGCGAGGCGCGCTTCCCCGCGCAGCTGGACGACGTGGACGCCGCGCTCGGCTGGCTGCGCGAGAACGGACAGGCGTACGGGGTGGACGCGTCCCGGATCGTGCTGTGGGGCGTCTCGGCGGGCGCCACGCTCGCCGGGCTCGCCGCCCTCCGCCGGGACGATGTGCGCGGCGTCGTGGACTGGTTCGGGCCCGCGGATCTGGTCGCGCTGGCCGCGCACGATCGGGGCGAACCGCCCGGGGAGACCCGGGAGGCGCGCTGGCTCGGCGCCCCCGCGGCGCAGGTGCCCGATCTCGCGCGGGCCGCGAGTCCCGTGTTCCAGGCGACCTCGTCCGCGCCGCCGTTCCACGTCGCACACGGCACCGCCGACGCGCACGTGCCGTTCGCGCAGAGCGAGGCGCTCGTCGCGGCCCTGCGTGCCGCCGGATCCGACGTCGAGTTCCATCCGGTCGCAGGCGGACGGCACTTCTGGCAGGGGATCGACGACACCGGTCCGCTCTTCCGCCGAGCGATCGACTTCGTCGCCCGTGTCACCGACTGAGACCCCGCGGCTCCGAACGCCCGCGGCATCCCCGCTCCGAGGAAGGAACACCATGGCATCTCCCCAGATGATCGCCCCGCGGCACCCCGTCGAGGCTGCGCCGCTGCTGCGGCGCGAGTTCGCGCTCGACACCGGGCACGGCGCCGTCGAACGCGCGTCGCTGCGCACCAGTGCGCTCGGCGTCGTGGAGGCATGGGTCAACGGCGTCCCGTCCTCGGACGAGCTCCTCGCCCCGGGATGGACGAGCTACGAATGGCGCGTGCGCCTGGTCGAGCAGGATGTCACCGCGTGGGTGTCCGACCGCACGGTGATCGCGCTGCGGATCGGCAACGGCTGGCACCGCGGGTTCCTCGGCTTCACCGGGCAGCGGGCGCTCTACGGCGAGGAGCGGGCCGGGTACGCCGAGCTCGAGGTGCGCTTCGCCGACGGGCATGTGCAGCGGCTGGTCACCGACGAGTCGTGGCGCGCGGGAACCGGCGAGGTGCGGGAGGACGACCTCTACAACGGCGAGATCATCGATGCGCGGCTGCGCGACCACGCGTGGCTGCGGCCGGGGTACGACGACTCGGACTGGGACGCGGTGACCGCCGTCGCGTTCGACACGGCGAAGCTCGTCCCGCGCGCCTCCCCGCCGGTCCGCCGCCTCGGCGAGTTCGCCGTGCAGCGCAGCTGGACCTCCCCGTCCGGCCGGACCCTGGTCGACTTCGGCCAGAACCTCGTCGGCTTCGTGCGCGCGCGTGTGCGCGGGCCGGAGGGCTCGGAGATCGTGCTGCGCCACGCCGAGGTGATCGAGCACGAGGAGCTCGGCGTGCGGCCGCTGCGGGACGCGAAGGCGACGGACCGATTCGTGCTGAGCGGCGGCGACGACGTGTTCGAACCCACGCTGACCTTCCACGGCTTCCGCTACGCGGAGGTCGCCGGGTGGCCGGGGGAGCTGGATCCGGCCGCTCTCACCGCGGTCGTCGTCGGCACGGACGTCACGCCGATCGGATCCTTCTCCTGCTCCGATCCGGAGCTCACCCAGCTGCACCGCAACGTCGAGTGGGGCATGCGCGGCAACTTCCTCAGCGTGCCCACCGACTGCCCGCAGCGCGACGAGCGCCTCGGCTGGACGGGCGATCTCGCCGTGTTCGCGCCCACCGCGGCCTTCCTCGGCGATGCGGAGTCGTTCCTCGCCGACTGGCTCGTCGACGCCGAGCTCGAACGCCGCGCCACCGCGCAGCAGACCATGCCCGTCGTCGTGCCGAACGTGATGAAGCACCTCGACACCGGCTTCCCCGAGCCCGGCGCGACCGCGGTCTGGGGCGATGCGGCCGTCTGGGTGCCCTGGGCGCTGTGGCGCGCCTACGGGCACGAGCAGACCTTGCGCGACGCCTATCCGCTCATGGCCGCGCACGCCCGCGCGGTCGCCGCGGCGCTGTCCCCGAGCGGGCTGTGGGACACCGGCTTCCAGTTCGGCGACTGGCTGGATCCGGACGCCCCGGCCGATGATCCCGGCAAGGCCAAGGCGCCGGCCGAGGTCGTCGCGACCGCGAGCGCCTTCCGCACCGCCGGGATCATGGCGGAGGCGGCGACCCTGCTCCGCGCGCCCGAGGACGCCGCGGAGTTCGCCGCTCTCCGGGACCGGATCGGCGACGCCTTCCGCGCGCACTATGTCGAGGACGGCGTCGTGCGCAGCGACAGCGAGACCGCCTACGCGCTCGCGATCGCCTTCGGGCTGCTGGACGGCGCCGACCGGCAGCGCGCCGGCGACCGCCTCGCCGAGCTCGTGCGTGCCGGCGGGTACGGCATCCGCACCGGGTTCGCGGGCACTCCCTTCCTCCTCGACGCGCTCGCCGAGACCGGGCATCTCGACGACGCCTACGGGCTGATGCTGCGCCGCCAGGCGCCGTCGTGGCTCTACGCCGTGACCATGGGGGCGACCACCATCTGGGAGCGGTGGGATTCGATGCTGCCGGACGGATCGATCAACCCGGGCGAGATGACGAGCTTCAACCATTACGCCTTCGGCGCCGTGGCGGACTGGATGCATCGCACGATCGGAGGGCTCGCGCCGATCGAGGCCGGCTACCGCCGTCTCCTCGTGGCGCCGCGGCCGGGCGGCGGGCTGACCTGGGCGCAGACGGCCCTGGAGACGCCGCACGGACGCGCCGCCGTGCGCTGGGACATCGAGGACGACGCGCTGCGCGTCGAGGTCGCGGTGCCCGACGGCGCCGAGGCGGTGCTGCGCCTGCCGGGCCGACCGGATGAGCTCCTCGGCCCGGGAGCCCACACCAGGTTCGTGAACGAGACGGGCGATCCGGCGGCCGGGCAGGCGCTGCGGCTGCCGGCGGACGCGATCGCATCGGACCATGGACCTGAGCCGCGCTGATCCGACGGACCCGGATCCGGGATCAGGTCGTGCGCAGCAGCCGGGAGATGTCCTCGGCGGTCGCGCGCAGCCGGTCCAGCAGCGGTCCTCGCAGGGCGTCGACGTCATGCCTGCTGGAGGCGACGGCGATGTTGATCGCGGCGGCCGGGCGATGGTCGCGTCCGAACACCGCAACCGAGATCGATCGGAGACCGGCGGCGACCTCCTGGTCCTGCAGGGAGTATCCCTGGGCGCGGATCGCGGCGAGCCGCTCGCGCAGCTCGTCGAGGGAGCGGGCCGCGTGGGGGCCGGCCGGCATGCCGAAGTCGTGGTGGGAGAGCGTCGCGGCGAGCTCGTCGTCGGGAAGGTGGGCCAGCAGCAGCTTGCCCATCGAGGTGTAGGCGGCCGGCAGGGTCGAGCCGACCTGGATGTTCGCGGTGACGAGGTCGGAGTTGCGCAGCCGCGCCAGGTACAGCACCTGGTCGCCCACGAGCACGCCGAGGTTCACGGTCTCGCCGGTCTCCTCGGCGAGACGGCGCAGCGGCAGCTCGCTGAGCTGGGCGAGGCTGGACCCGCGCAGCGCCGCGGAGCCGAGCAGCAGCACGGCGACGCCCGGGCGGATCCCGCCGTCGGGGAGCCGCTCCAGATATCCCTCCTCCTCGAGGGTGGCGACCACGCGGAACGCCGTGGCCATCGGGATGCCGGTGCGGTCGCAGATCTCGCGGAGCTTGAGCGACGTGACCGTCTCGTCGAAGAGGCGCAGGACGTCGAGCCCCTTGGCGAGAGCCTCGATGCGGTAGCGCCCGCCGGGCTTGGGCTGCTCGAGGGAGTCATCGGCTTTCATGGAGTGAGAACCTATCATCCGGATGCGGAACGGCCGTCCGCATCAGCCGACGCGGAAGACGCGCAGCTGCAGGGCGAGCGTCGAGTAGTAGCCGACGAGAGCCGCGAGCTCGAAGACGCCGTCGATGCCGAGCGCGGAGCGCGTCCGGTCCCACTCGGCGTCGGAGAGATCGCCGTCGAGCAGTGCCAGCGTGGCCAGGCCGACTGCTTCCTCGACGCCGGCGAAGCCGGAGACGTCCTCGGCCGCGAGCGCGGCCAGCTCCTCGTCGCCGAGGCCCGCCGCGCGGGCCACGGCTTCGTGCGCCTCCCTCTCGAATGCGCTCGACCAGCGCGCCGCCACGAGCAGGATCGCCAGTTCGCGCGCGCGATCGCTCAGCGTCGTGCGGAAGCGGATCGCGGCGCCGAGCTCCTGCTGCGCCGTTCCCACGGCGGGCGAGCGCAGCATGGCGTCGAACGGTCCGCGCAGCGACCCGTCGGGCGCGGTGAGGGGGAAGTGTTGCGGCCGCTGGGCACGGGATCCTCCGGCGATGGCCGCGTACAGCGCGGCCTGCTCGGCGGTGAGGTCCTCGGGGCGCAGAGGAGTCAGGCGCGGGATCATGCGAGTAATTCAATCAGTAAAAACGAATTTCGTACAGTGATTGACATCGTCGGCGCCGTGGCATAGCTTCGTACAACGAAACAGGCTTTTGAAGAATGAATCTCAAAGGAGACGGCATGTCGATCGGCGCCCGGAACGAGCCGCGCACCTCGGCGGACTGGCTGGGACTCGCCGGATCCCGCGTGCTGGTCGCGGGCGCCGGAGGGATCGGCGCGGCGTGCGCCCGCGCCTACGCCGGAGCCGGAGCATCCGTCGCCGTCGTCGATCGCGACCAGCGCACGCTGGACGCCTTGGGCGAGGACTTCGCGGCGGTCGGCGCCGACGTCGCGCTGATCCGGGCCGACCTCACCGCGCACGGCGCGGGTTCCGCGGTCGTCGCCGAGGCCGTCGAGCGGCTCGGCGGCCTGGACGTGCTCCTGCACGCGGTCGGCATCAACGACCGCCGTCCGATCCTGGAGTTCACCGAGGACGAGTGGGACGACATCCTGCGGGTGAACCTCGGCACGCTGTTCGGCCTCGCCCAGGCCGCGGGCCGGCACATGGTGAGGCAGGGGCGCGGACGGGTGATCGCCCTCTCCAGCGTCTCGGGCCTGCTGGCGCACCACTCGCACGGCCCCTACGCGGCCTCCAAGGGCGGCATCAACCAGCTGCTGCGCGTCATGGCCCGGGAGTGGGCCCCGTCGGGGGTCACGGTCAACGCCCTCGCCCCCGGGTACATCGAGACCCCGCTCACCTCCGGCGAGCTCGGCAAGCCCGGCAAGCGGGCGGATCTGGAGAGCCTCGTCCCGGCCGGCCGTCTCGGGACGCCCGAGGAGCTCACCGGCCCCGCGCTCTTCCTGTCGTCGCCGCACGCCGCCTTCATCACCGGGCACGTGCTGTACGTCGACGGCGGGCGCACCCTCGTCTGAGAAAGGACAAGAACATGGCAGAGATCTACCCCCGCTTCGCGGGCAGGACCGTGCTCGTCACGGGCGCCGGCACCGGCTTCGGCGCCGAGATCGCCGTGCGCGCGGCTCAGGAGGGCGCACGCGTGGCCGTGCACTACCGCTCCTCCAGGGCCGGCGCCGAGCAGACGCTCGCACGCATCCGGGAGGTCGGCGGCGACGGGATCCTGGTGCAGGCCGACATCGGATCCTGGGCCGAGATCACGCGGATGGCCGACGAGGTGTTCGCCGCGTTCGGCGCCCTCGACGTGCTCGTGAACAACGTCGGCGACGTGTCCAGCGAGCAGATGGCCTGGGACCAGCTCACCCAGGAGGCGCTCGACGCCGTGATCGACATCGACGTCAAGGGCACCCTGCTGATGACGCACGAGTTCGGCGCCCGGATGCTCGCGCAGGGGCACGGGAACATCGTGCAGGTCGGCTCCACCGTGATCGTGCGGGGATCCGCCCGCGCCCCGCAGTACGCGGCGGCCAAGTACGCGATCCTCGGCATCACCAAGTCCTACGCCAAGGCGTTCGCACCGGCGGTGCGCATCAACACCTTCGCGCCGGGCTTCATGGAGACCGAGCGGCTGCTGAACCGCGAGGACTGGAAGAACGGGCGCCGCGAGGTGCTGCTCTCGCAGACCCCGATGGGCGTCATCCCGCCGCCCGAGTTCGTCGCCGGGGCGTGCCTGTGGCTGGCCACCGACGAGGCCGCGCACCTCACCGGCGGGTACATGCTCGCCGACGGCGGCTTCAACATGGTCGGCGCCTGACCCGACCCCGTCCTCGGGTCCCTGAGCTTGTCGAAGGGCCCCGAAACCGACAAGGAGACACAACATGAAGCTCATCACCTTCGACGGCGGCCGCGTGGGCCGTCTGGAGCTCGACGAGGGCGTCGTCATCGAACTCGACGTGCCCTCGACCCGGGAGTGGTTCGAGCGCGGCGGCGACGTGCGCGAGACCGGCGAGCGCCTGGCGTACGCCGACGTGAAGCTGGAGGCGCCGATCCGTCCGAAGAAGTTCTTCCACACGGCCGGCAACTTCGCCGACCACCACGACGAGCTCACCGCGGTCGACTGGTCGCACCCGGTGCACAAGGGCATCGTGTTCTTCCAGAACGTGGACGCGATCATCGGCCCGGACGACGAGATCGTCTACCCGGAGGGCCTCACCAAGGAGCTGGACTACGAGCTGGAGCTCGCGCTCATCATCGGCAAGCCGGGCAAGTTCTTCAGCCCGGAGGAGGCGGACGACCATATCGCGGGCTTCACCGTGTTCAACGACATCACGGCGCGCGACATCCAGCGCAAGGAGATGGAGTCGGGCGTGTTCTCGTTCAGCAAGGGCATCGACACGTTCTGCCCGATCGGGCCGTGGATCGTCACCCGCGACGAGGTCCCCGACATGCACGAGCTGCCGATGCAGCTGCGCGTGAACGGCGAGGTGCGCCAGCAGGGCAACACGAACCAGACGCGGATCCGGTTCCCGCACCTGGTGGCGTACCACTCTCCGCAGATCTACAGCGCGGGCGACATCCTCACGACCGGCACGATCTCGGGCGTGGCCGCCGTGCAGCCGAACCCGTTCGACTTCTACCTGAAGCCGGGCGACGAGATCGAGGCCGAGATCACCGGCATCGGCACGCTGCGCAACACGGTCATCGGCTGGGAGGACCGCTACGGCGAGCCCGCCCCGCAGCGGGTCGACTGGTGAGACTCGCCAACCTCTCCGGGCGTGCGGTGATCGTGACGGATGCCGGTGCGATCGACGTCGCGACGGCATCCGACGGCCGCTTCGGACCCGATCCGCAGGTGCTGTTCGACGACTGGGCGGCGTTCGCGAGCTGGGCGTCGGAACTCGCCGGGGCCGACCTCACGGCATCCGTCGCGGTCGATCCCGCTCGGCTGGACGCGCCCGTGCCGCGCCCGCGGCAGGTGTTCGCGATCGGCCTGAACTACGCCGAGCACGCGGCGGAGGCCGGGTATCCACCGGATGCGATGCCCGTCACCTTCACGAAGTTCCCCTCCTCGATCGTGGGATCCGCCACCGTGGTCGAGCTTCCCGAGGGCGACGTCGACTGGGAGGTCGAGCTCGTCGTCGTGATCGGCCGTGAGGCGCACCGCGTGCACCGGGACACCGCGTGGGACCACGTGGCGGGCCTCACCATCGGGCAGGACCTGTCCGAGCGGATCACGCAGCTGCAGGGATCCGCGCCGCAGTTCAGCCTCGGCAAGTCGTTCCCCGGCTTCGGTCCGACCGGGCCGTGGCTGGTCACCCCCGACGAGTTCGCCGATCGGGATGACCTCGCCCTCTCGTGCACCCTCTCGGGCGAGCGGATGCAGTCGTCGCGGACGTCGATGATGCTCTACGACGTGCCCGAGCTGCTCGTGCGCCTGTCGGCCGTGTGCCCGCTGCTGCCCGGCGACATCATCTTCTCGGGCACGCCGTCGGGCATCGGCAACCGGCGCACGCCGCAGCGGTTCATCGCCCCGGACGACGTCCTGGTGAGCGAGATCGAGGGCATCGGCACGCTGACCACCCGGTTCGTGCGGGAAGCCGTCGGCGGACCCGGGGCCGCATGAGCTCCCTCCCGATCCGGCCCGCGTGCCGGGTGATCATCGACAACGACTGGGCGGGCGATCCGGATGGCCTGGTGGCTCTGGCGCATCACCTGCTGTCGCCGTCGAACGAGGTGCGGGTCGTCACCTCCTCAGCGCTGAACGCGATGTTCGGCCCCGTCGAGGGCACGGCCGCGCGCGGGGCCGCGTTCGCCGAGGAGCTGATCGCCCTGGCCGGCGTGTCGATCGGCGCGGTCCGCGCCGGCAGCGACCTGCCTTTCGATGGGACGCCTCGCGAGAACGCGGCCGCCGACGCGATCATCGCCGAGGCGCGGCGTGAGGATCCGCTTCCGCTCTCCCTGGTCTGCGGTGGTCCGCTCACCAACGTCGCGGATGCGCTGCGCGCCTGGCCGGCTCTCGCCGAGCGGGCGGTGCTGGTCTGGGTCGGTGGGGCGTTCGAGGCCGGGGCGTGGGAGTACAACCGCGGCACGGACGAGCAGGCGGCCGCCTTCGTCCGCGACTCCGGGATCGCGATGATCGAGTACCCGCTCGAATCGTATGCGGCCGTGCGGGTGCCCGTCGCGGCCCTCGAGGAAGGGCTGGTGACGTCGGGTCCGATCGGCGCCTGGCTCTGGCGGCGCTTCGTCGAGCTGCCGCTTCCCGAGTCGGTCTCACCGGCGGAGGTGTGGTCGCTCGGCGACAGCCTGCCGCTGCTCGTCACCGCGCTGGGCCGCTCGGCATTCGAGGAGCGGTCGGCGGACCCGGGGCAGCGGACGGTCGGTGACGGCGACGTGCGGCTCATCGTCGATGATCTCTTCGCCAAGCTGAGGCTCGCGACGGCGCGGACGAGACGGTGAAAGATCACAGGGAGCGCATGAGCGATCAGGAGTGCCGGGACCTGAGGGTCGAGCACCTCGTCGAGCCGATCGCGGTCGCGGGGCGCGCGCCGCGGTTCTCCTGGATCGCCGACCACGCGCAGACCCGCTATCGCCTCGTCGTCGCCGACGCCGCGGGGCGCAGGGTCTGGGACTCCGGTCGCGTCGAGAGCGCCGAGACCTCGCTGGTCGCCTACGCGGGTGAGCCGCTCGCGGCCGGCGTCGACTACGCGTGGACGGTCGAGAGCTGGGCCGGCGAAAGCATCCGCCGCGGTGTCTCCCGCTTCGGGACGGCGCCGGATCCGGCCGCCTGGGACGCCCCCTGGATCGAGCCGGTGCAGGAGCCGACGCTCGTGGAGCGGTGGTCGCTGTCCGACTGGATCCGCGGTGCCGGGCCGGACACCCCGGCCGAGGAGCGATTGCGGCCGGTGCAGGTGCTGCGGCAGCGGTTCGTCCTCGACGCGGCGCCCGTGCGTGCGCGGCTGCGGATGACGGCGCGGGGCGTGTACTCCGCGTGGCTCGGCGGCGCGCGGGTCGGCGACGAGGTGCTCGCGCCCGGCTTCGACAGCTATCGGCACCGGATCAGCGTGCAGAGCTACGACGTCACGGATCGGCTCGTCGTGGGCGAGAACGTCCTGGCGGTCGCGCTCGCCGACGGGTGGTGGGCCGGACGCATCGGCCTGACCGGATCGAGCGCGCAGTTCGGAGACCGCCTCTCGGCGACCTGGCGGCTCGAGCTGTCGTTCGCCGGCGGCCGCGAACACGTGGTCCGCTCCGGTGACGACGTGCGCAGCGCCCCCGGTCCCTGGACGCATGCCGACCTCTTCGTCGGAGAGCGCTTCGACGCCCTCTCGGCGATCGCCGGCTGGGAGACGCCCGGCTTCGACGACGCGAGGTGGACCCCCGTGCAGGACAGGGGAGTGGATGCCGCAGCCCTCGTGCCGTTCCGCGGCGAGCCCGTCCGGCGCGTGCTGACGCTCCCGGCCGTCGACGTCCGCGAGACGCCGGAGGGGTGGGTCGCCGACTTCGGCCAGGTGATCGCGGGCCGCGTGCGGCTCACGCTGCGCGACCTGCCGCCCGGCCGTGAGGTGGTCGTCGAGCACACCGAGACGCTCGACGCGGACGGCGCCTGGTTCGGCAACATCGTCGGCATCGACAAGGACCAGGCCGACGCGTACGTCTCGGCGGGCGAGGCCGAAGCGGTGTGGGAGCCCGAGTTCACGTTCCACGGCTTCCGCTACGCGCGGATCCGGGGCGCCGGCGCCGTGCGCGCCGCCGATGTCGTCGCGGTCGTGATCTCCAGCGACCTCGAGTACGCGGGACGGTTCTCGACGTCGGATCCCCGGGTGAACAGGCTGCACGAGAACGTGGTGTGGAGTCAGCGCGCGAACTTCCTGGCGGTGCCCACGGACTGCCCGCAGCGTGAGCGGGCCGGCTGGACGGGAGACGCCCAGGTGTTCGCCCCCGCCGCGACGAACAACGCCGGAGTCGCCGCGTTCCTCGCGCGCTGGCTCGACAACCTTCGTGCCGATCAGCTCAACGACGGCCGGATCCCGATCACGTCGCCGCGCTCGCCGTTCGATGCGGAGGCCGCGGCATCCGCACAGGGCCTCGGCGCGATCGTGGCGGCCGCCGGCTGGAGCGACGCCATCGTGCTGGTGCCGTGGACGCTGTACGAGCGCTACGGCGATCTGCGTGTGCTGGAGGAGAACTACGAGGCGATGCTCGCCTGGATCGGCTACCAGACCCGCACGGCCGCCACGCAGCTGCGCGACGAGCATGCGGGCGCGTCCGCCGAGCGCCGGGCCCGGCAGGCCCTCCTGTACAACACGGGCGACCATTTCGGCGACTGGCTGACGCCGTCCACGCTCGAGGGGCGCCCGCTCCACGAGGCGATCGGCATCGCGCCGGCCCTCACGGCGGAGCTCGTCGCCCCGATGTTCCAGGCGCACACGCTCACGCTCGCGGCGCGCATCGCCGGGATCCTCGGCAAGGCCGAAGCGCAGGAGCTGCAGGCGCACGCCGAGCGGGTGCGGGCCGCGTTCGCCGCCGAGTACATCGGCGAGGACGGCTCCCTTCCGGTCGAGCTGCAGGGCCCGTATGCGCTCGCCCTCGGGCTCGACCTCGTGCCCGCGCGGCTCCGGCAGGCGGGCGGCGACCGCCTCGCCGCCCTGGTGCGGGCGCGCGGGAACCGGCTGGACACCGGGTTCCTGTCGACCCCGTACCTGCTCGACGCGCTGTGGGACACGGGGCATCGCGACCTCGCCCGTGCCGTGCTGCTCCAGCCGGACGTGCCGTCCTGGCTGTACGAGGTCGACCGCGGCGCCACCACCGTGTGGGAGGCGTGGGATGCGATCGCCGCCGACGGCGCGGTGCGCGCGGTCTCGTTCAACCACTACGCGTTCGGCTGCGTCGACGACTGGCTCTTCCGCCGCATCGCCGGCATCCGCTCCACGTCGCCGGGCTGGCGCACCGCCGTGGTCGCCCCCGATTTCGACGCCGGGTTCGACCACGTCGACGCCGCGATCCCCACGCCGTACGGCCGGCTCGCGGTGGAATGGACGCGCGAGGGCGACGACGTCGTCGTGAGGGCCGGCGTGCCGTTCGGCGTCGCCGCAGACCTGGTCGTCGACGGCGTCGCGACGCGGCTGCCGCCGGGCGACAGCGTCCACCGCGCCGCCGGGCGAGCCCCGCGCACGACTGTCCGTTCCCGTCAGTCGATCGGCCACCCGGTGTAGGCCTCGGCGAGGAACGCCCGCCCGGACTCGGATTCGACCACCGAACGCAGCTCGCCGAGCTGCCGGCGCCGATCGAACGCGCTCGCGTCCGGCGCGGTGTGCAGCATGCTCGTCATCCACCAGGAGAAGTGCTGGGCCTTCCAGATGCGGCGCAGCGCCGTGTCCGCGTAGTCGTCGACGAGGCGCTCGTCGTTCTCCGCGAGCAGCGCGGTGAGGGCCCTGGCGAGCACGATGACGTCGGCGACGGCGAGGTTCATGCCCTTGGCGCCGGTGGGCGGCACGGTGTGGGCGGCGTCGCCGACCAGCGCGGTGCGGCCGTGGCGCAGCTCGTGCGCGACGAAGCTGCGGAAGCGCAGCACGTCGCGCTGGAAGATCGGGCCCTCGGTCAGCGTCGTGCCCGGCACGCGGCGCTGCAGCGTCTCCCAGATCTGCGCCTCGCTCAGGGCATGCGGGTCGGTGTCCGGATCGCACTGGAAGTACATGCGCTGCACTTCGGGGGAGCGCTGGCTGATCAGGGCGAAGCCGTCGTCGGAGTTGCTGTAGATGAGCTCGTGCGAGCTCGGCGGCGCCTCGCACAGGATCCCGAACCAAGCGAACGGGTATTCACGGAAGTAGCCGCCTGCCGAGGCTCCGGTCACGGCGGGCCGGACGACGGAGCGCGATCCGTCCGCGCCCACCACGAAGTCGGCGACGATCTGGAACCCCGCACCCTCGGCATCCGTCCCGATCACCCGCGGCGCCGTCGTGTCCGCGTCCTCGACGCGCACCGCGGTCGTCTCGAACCGCACGTCCTGGCCGCGCGCGAGGCGCAGCGCCAGCAGGTCGGTGAGCACCTCGTGCTGCGGATACAGCCAGACGCTGCGGCCGACCAGGCCCGGGAAGTCGATGCGGTGGCCTTCGCCCTGGACCCGCAGCTCGATGCCGTCGTGGCGCTGGCCCACGGTGTGCACGCGGGTGCCGGGGTCGATGGCGGTGAGCAGGTCCGCCGTGCCCTGCTCCAGGATGCCGGCGCGGATGGTGGTCTCGATCTTCGCGCGCGAGCGCCGATCGATCACGACGGACTCGATGCCGGCTTCGGCGAGCAGGTGGGACAGGATCAGCCCCGCGGGGCCTGCGCCGACGATGGCGACTCGAGTGCGGGTGGGGGTGGTCATGTCGTCTCCTTCGACGTGTCTGCGCGTGCAGAGCGCGTTCACATCATCGGTCCGCGGGATCCGCGCTCGGGTTGTGATTCCCGTTGAACGGCATTTCTCGCGTCAACGACGGAAGCCCAGTGCGCGTTCGATGTCGCGGGCCGCCAGGTGCAGCTCGACCAGGGCGAACTCGGCCTCGGCATCGCGCGGGAGCACGACCGACAGGGCGGCGACGACGTTCGAGGTCTCGTCGCGGATGGGCACCGCGATGCCGGTGGAGACCTCCTCGATGTAGCCGGGGGCGATCGCGTGGCCGAGGGTGCGCACCTCGGCGAGCTTGCGGCGCACCGCGACCGGATCCGACAGCGTCGCCCTGGTCAGTCGTGCCAGCGGCGCGGTGAGCACCCGCTCCTGGAGCGCGCGTTCCCCGAAGGCGAGCAGCACCAGGCCCGAGCTCGAGGCGTGCAGCGGCAGTCGTCCCGCCACGCGGGTGACGTTGGAACCGGCGGCCGGGCCGCTCAGCCGCTCCAGGAACAGCGCCTCATCCTGTTCCAGGATCGCCAGCTGGGTGTGCTCGCGGACCCGTGACTGCACCCTCTCCATGAACGGCATCGCGGCCTGCCTCAGCCGCAGCGCGCCCGAGGAGCGCGTCGCGAGCTCCCACAGCCGCATGCCGATGCGCACGCGCCTGCTCTCGTCGCGCTCGAGCAGGCCGGCCTCGACGAGCTCGCCGACGATGCGATGCGCGCTCGAGCTCGGCAGCCCGGCCCTGCGGCCGATCTCGGCGGTGGTCTGCACGGTGCGGGTGGGGGTGAACGTCTCCAGGATCCGCACCAGCCGGTCGGTCGCGGAGTCGCCGCTCGGTGAGTTCGCCATGCCGCTCAGCATGACACAGTGCCGGTTGAACTCCCATTGATCAAGAATCATGGTGCGCTCGGTCGCGGATCGGAAGAGGATGTCCTCAGCCCGGAACGGGCGTCGAAGGAGACCCACATGACAGACCGAGCCGCCGCTGCTCCCGAATCGCTGCTCGCCTCGCCCGATCAGCTGTCGCAGGCCGAGATCACCGCCGAGATCCGCGATCTGCACGCCGCATACGCCCAGCGCGAGGCCGCGGGCGAGCGGCTTCCGGCGACCATGCACGACTTTCCGCCGTACCGCTCCAGCGTCCTGCGCCACCCGACCAAGAACCCGAAACTGGTGGATCCGGAGACCATCGAGCTGCTGTCTCCGGCATTCGGGCAGCGCGACGTCGCGGCGATCGAGTCCGACCTGACCATCCAGCACGCGGGAGAGCCGCTCGGCGAGCGGATGACCGTGCGCGGACGCCTGCTCGACTCCTGGGGGCGACCGCTGGCGAATCAGCTGATCGAGCTGTGGCAGGCCAACTCGGCCGGCCGCTACATCCATCAGCGCGACCAGCATCCCGCGCCGCTGGATCCGAACTTCACCGGAGCGGGCCGGGCCGTCACCAACGACGCCGGCGAGTACCTGTTCACGACGATCAAGCCCGGCCCGTACCCGTGGAAGAACCACCGCAACGCGTGGCGTCCGGCCCACATCCACTTCTCGGTGTTCGGATCCTCGTTCACGCAGCGGCTGGTGACGCAGATGTACTTCCCGGGCGACCCGCTGTTCGCCCTCGACCCCATCTACAACACCATCTGGCGGCAGCAGGACCGCGATGCCCTCGTCGCCGTGTACGACCACGACCTCACCTCGCCGGAGTGGTCGACCGGATACCGCTTCGACATCGTGGTGGACGGCCCCGATGCGACCTGGTTCGAGCCCGAGGAGGACCACCGATGAGCGTTCCGGCCCGCAGCCTCCGCCCCACAGCCGGCCAGACGGTCGGACCGTTCTTCGCCTACGGGGTCGAGTACCCCAAGATGCACGAGGTCGCCTTCCCGCACTCGCCCGGTGCCGTCCTGCTCGCCGGCATCGTGCGCGACGGGGGCGGAGCGCCGATCCCCGATGCGTTCATCGAGATCTTCGGAGCGGACGTCGATGGCGCGGTGCCCCGGGCCCGTGGCGCCTTCCGCCGCGACGACCACACCTTCACCGGGTTCGGCCGCGCCTTCACGAACGACGAGGGCCGCTACGAGTTCTGGACGCGCAACCCGGGCGCCGCTCCCGGAAAGGCGCCGTTCTTCGCGGCGATCGTCTACGCGCGGGGCCTGCCCGACAAACTGCACACCCGCATCTACCTGCCCGACGACGGGGAAGCCCTCGATGCCGACCCGCTGCTGGCATCCCTCGCCGCGGACGAGCGGGCTACGCTCGTCGCAACGCGCACCTCCGACGGCGGACTCCGCCACGACATCCGGCTGCAGGGGGAGAAGGAGACGGTGTTCCTTGCCTTCTGATCCGGCCTCGTCCTCTGATCCGGCCTCGTCCTCCCCGGCGGCAGGGTCGTTCGACATCGGCCTGCTCTCGCCGCTCACCGACGGGTTCGAGGACGACACCGCAGACGCGGCCGTGCTGGCCGACCTCGTCGCCTGCGAGGTGGCGCTGACCCGCGCCTGGGCGGCCGTCGGCGCCGCGCCGGCTCCGGTCGCGGATGCGATCGCCGCCGCGGTCGCAGCCGGGGCGTGGATCTCGGCATCCGACCTCCGGCACGCCGCGCGTGCAGGCGGCAACCCGGTGATCCCCCTGGTGCGGGCGCTGCGCGACCGGGTCGGCGGCGACCTCGCCCGATGGATCCACCGTGGCGCCACCAGCCAGGACGTCCTCGACTCCGCCCTCGCGCGCATGTCCCGCCGGGCCGGGGAGCGGATCCTGGTCGATCTGGACGCCGTCGCCGACGCGCTGGCCGGATTCGCGGATGCGCACCGCGACGAGGTCGCGGCCGCCCGCACCCTCACCCAGCACGCGGTGCCGACCACCGTCGGGCTCCGTGCCGCGGTGTGGCTGCGCGGCGTGCGCCGGGCCGCGCTGCGCCTGCGTGCCGCGGTCGGCGAGCTGCCCGCGCAGCTGGGCGGAGCGGCGGGAACGCTGGCGTCGTTCGTCGAGATCGCCGGCGCCGAGGCCGCCGCGGCACTGCCCGCCGCCTTCGCGGCCGAGCTGGGACTCGCCGCTCCCGAGGCACCGTGGCACACCACGCGCTGGCCGATCACCGAGCTCGGCGACGCGCTCGTGCAGGTCGCCGATGCCCTGGGCGTGATCGCCGCGGACGTCGCCACGCTCAGCCGGACCGAGATCGGCGAGCTCGTCGAAGGCTCGCCCGGCGGATCCAGCACGATGCCGCAGAAGCGCAATCCGACCGCATCCGTGCTGGTGCGCTCGGCGGCCATCCGCGCCCCGCACCTCGGGGCGACGTTGCACGCCGCCTCCGCGCTCGCCGTGGACGAGCGCCCCGACGGCGCCTGGCACGCCGAGTGGCCGGCGCTGCGGGAGCTGCTCCGACTCACCCGCGGGGCCGCCGGCACCGCGGCGGGCCTGGTGGCAGGGCTGCGGGTCGACCACGCCGCCGTGGCCCGCGATCTCGCGATGACCGGTGACGGCATCCTCGCCGAGCGGCGCGCGCTCGCCGGCGACGCCGCGGAGGCGCTCGGGGATCCCGCGCGCTACCTGGGTCTGGCCGGTCGGCTCGTCGACGATGCGATCCGTTCCACGGAGCGCCGCTCGTGACCGCGCCGCACCTGGCCTTCACCCCGCCGATCGGGCCCGAGACCGCGCCGCTGCTGGTGCTCGGCCCGTCGCTGGGCACCTCGGCGATCCTGTGGGAGCGGGTGACGCCGCTGCTCGCCGACCGGTTCCGGGTGACGGCCTGGGACCTGCCCGGTCACGGCGCGTCCGCGCCCGCGTCGGAGGCGTTCACGGTCGGCGAGCTCGCCGACGCCGTGGCCGGCGGCGTCGCAGGCCCGTTCCTCTACGCCGGCGTCTCCCTGGGCGGCGCGACCGGGCTCGAGCTGCTGCTGCGGCACCCGGACCGCGTCACCGCCGCCGCCGTGCTCGCCTCGGGCGCCCTGATCGCGACGCCCGAGAGCTGGGTCGAGCGCGCGGCGAAAGTGCGCGCCGAGAGCACCTCGAGCATCATCATCCCCTCGGCGCAGCGCTGGTTCGCGCCCGACTCGATCGCCCGCGAGCCCGAGCTCACCGGGCGCCTGCTGCACGCCCTGCAGGATGCGGACGACGAGAGCTATGCACGGTGCTGCGAGGCGCTCGCGGTGTTCGACGTGCGCGACCGCCTCGGCGAGATCGCCGCGCCGGTCCTCACCGTCTGGGGCGAGCACGATGCCGTCGCCCCCGAGGCGAAGGCGCGCGAGGTCGCGGAGGGCGTGCAGCACGGCCGCCTTTCGGGCATCCCCGGGGCGGGGCACCTTCCCCCGGCGGAGCGGCCGGAGGCGGTCGCCGCGCTGCTGCTCGACTTCTTCGGCTCACAGGAGGAATCATGACCAGACCCGCGGGATCCGGCCTCGACGACCAGGCGCGCTACGACCAGGGGATGGCGGTGCGGCGCGCCGTGCTGTCCGACGCGCACGTCGACCGTGCGACGGCTGCCGCGACGGAGTTGACGACCGACTGGCAGGACTTCATCACCCGGGTCGCATGGGGTGACGTCTGGTCGCGCCCCGGCCTCGACCGACGGTCGCGCTCGGTCGCCGTGCTCTCCTCGCTGATCGCGCACGGCCATCACGAGGAGCTCGCGATGCACCTGCGGGCGGCGCTGCGCAACGGCCTCACGATCGACGAGATCCGCGAGGTCATCCTGCAGTCCGCGATCTACTCCGGCGTGCCCGCCGCCAACACCGCGTTCCGCATCGCGGCCGAGGTGCTCGGCGCCTGAGCCTTCCCACCTCCGAGTCGTCCCCGTGAGCGCACGCCATGGGGTCCGCTCACCGGGACGACTGGGAAGGAGGAGGACGGTCTGGTCGCGGGCGGCGTCGCCCTGATCCTGCTCGCCCGCGTCCTCCGCCGGGCGTCGCCGCGCCCTCCTCTCCGATCGCCGCCCCCGCCTGAGCCTTCCCACCTCCGAGTCGTCCCCGTGAGCGCACGCCATGGGGTCCGCTCACGGGGACGACTCGGAAGGAGGAGGAGGGGGAGGAGCGGATCATCCTTGCGATGTACGAGGATGGATCCGCAGAGCGACGCGGCGGGCGGGAGCGGATCCGTAGCGTCGAAGACATGGAGATCACGACGAGCGACCTGGGGCTCGCGGCCCGCGTCCAGCACCTCACCAAGACCTACGGATCCGGGGAGGGCGCGGTGCGCGCCCTCGACGATGTCAGCGTCGGCATCCGCCGCGGCCAGTTCACCGCCATCATGGGCGCCTCCGGGTCGGGCAAGTCCACGCTCATGCACATCATGGCGGGGCTCGACACCCCCACCCGGGGCCGCGCCTGGATCGGCGACACCGAGATCTCCGGTCTCGGCGACCTCGACCTCACGATCCTGCGCCGCCGTCGCGTGGGCTTCGTCTTCCAGGCGTTCAACCTGGTGCCGACCCTCGACGCGCTCGGCAACATCCTGCTTCCGTTCGAGCTCGACGGCAGGCGCCCGTCCGCGATCGAGCGGGCGCGGATCGACTCCCTCGTCGAGAACCTCGGCATCGGGCCGCGGCTGCGGCACCGCCCGCACCAGCTCTCCGGCGGCCAGCAGCAGCGCGTGGCGATCGCCCGGGCGCTCGCCACGGCGCCGGATCTCGTCTTCGCCGACGAGCCCACCGGCAACCTCGACTCCGCCTCCGGCCGCGAGGTGCTGCAGCTGCTGTCCGCCGCGAGCCGCGAGCGGGGCCAGTCGATCGCCATGGTCACGCACGACGCGGTCGCCGCGAGCTACGCCGACCGCGTGCTGTTCCTCGGCGACGGCCGCATCGTCGCCGACCACCCTCGCCGCAGCGCCGACGAGATCGCCGCGCTCATGCTGTCGGGCGGCGCGCCCGCCTCGTCCTCGCTGCCCGCGCGCCCGGCGACCGCGGCGGGGGTGCCGGCATGACGGCGCTCGCACCGACGCTGCTCGAGACCCCGCTGACCCCGTCGCGGCTCGCGTTCCTGCAGGAGCGCGGCATGGGCTCGAGCGTGTTCGTCGCCGCTCTCACGGCCGCGTTCGGCGTGATCCTCGTCGACACCACGCTGTACCTCGGCGCCCTGTTGCAGAACGATCCGTTCCTCGGTGACAGCGAGACTCTCGCCTACGTGGTGCGGATCCTCTCGGTGCTGCTCACCGCCGTGGCGATGTACGTGGCCGCCATCGTCACCGCCAATACGTTCTCGACCATCGTGGCCGGCCGCACCCGGCGCATCGCGCTGATGCGGCTCATCGGAGCCTCGGCGCAGGCGCAGCGGGCGGAGGTCGCGCGGCAGGGCCTCACGGTCGGCGTCATCGGCGCGGTGCTGGGGCTCGCCGCGGGCGTCCTGCTGAGCGGGGCGGCATGGCGATCGGATCCCTCGCCTTCGCCCACCCGCCGCAGAGCATCTCACCGCTGCAGCCGGCGGCGCTGATCCCCGCCGTGGGCGTGGCGCTGACCACATGGCTCGCCGCCTGGGCCGGGTCCCGCCGGGTGCTGACGGTCACGCCGCTGCAGGCGCTCGCCGGCTCCATCGAGCGCACGGTCCCCGAGACCGGATCCCGCGGGTCCCGGCAGCTGGGCGCCATCACGATGTTCGTGCTCGGCGGTGCGCTGCTGGCCGGCGGCGTGGTGGCCGGGCTGACCTCGCCGCTGGGCGTGGTGGTGGCGTTCGGCGGCGGCGTGTTCTCGTTCACCGGGCTCGCGATCGGATCGGTGCTGGTGATGCCGCCCGTGCTGCGGCTCGTGGGGCGCCTGTTCGGCCGGGGCGCGACCGCCCGCCTCGCCGCCGAGAACGCGCTGCGATACCCCGAACGGTCGAGCCGGATGGCCATCGGCGTCGTGATGGGGGTCACGCTCGTGACGATGTTCGCCGTCGCGCTGGAGTCGGCCAAGGCGCTGATGGTGCGCACGAGCGCCGAGGAGCTCCCGCCCGGCTTCTTCGCCCCGTTCGACGCGTTCGGCACCGTGATGATGGTGCTGGTCGCCGTGTCTGCGGTGATCGCGGCGGTCGGGATCGTGAACCTGCTCACGATCGGCGTCGTGCAGCGTCGGCGCGAACTGGGCCTGCTGCGCGCGATCGGGCTGAGCAGTCGGCAGGTGCGCCGCATGGTGCTGCTCGAGGCCGCGCACGTGACGATCGCAGCCACGGTGACGGGGCTCGTGCTGGGCGTCGCCTACGGCTGGATCGCCGCGCAGTCGCTGCTCGGATCCGTGCCGTCGATGCCGGACTTCCACCCCGCCGGGCTCATCCCGCCGGTCGTGCCGGCGATCCCCGTGGCCGCGATCGTCGCCGCCACCGCCGTCCTCACGCTCGTGGCCGCGGCCGCCCCGACCCGGCTCGCCACCCGCGTCGCGCCCGTCGAGGCGCTCGCCGCGGACTGACTCGCCGCGGACGGAATCAGGCAGGGGCGCCGGGCGCCTCCGCGGCCCTGTCCCAGCCGCGCGCGAGGCGGCGGATCCGGAGTCCGCGCCATTGCCACGCGGCCCAGAGGACGGGCAGGAGCAGGGCGGATCCGGGTCCGCCGATCACGAGACGATCGCGCCAGAGGGTGCGGCCGTCGGGCAGGCCGGAGACCGCCATCCGGTGGTCCCAGACGTCGAGGGACGCGAGCGGCCCGGTGAGCGGGATGCCGCTGTCGCGCAGGATCCGCACGGTCTCGCCGTGATGCTCGCGGACCTGGTCGTACGCGCCGATGAGCTGGGTGCCGACGGTGATCAGGCCGAACAGGCGGAGCCGGACCGCGCTGTGCAGCAGGGAGTCCTCGTCGGCGTGCGTGAGTGGCTCGACCACGATCACGGGGGCGTAGAGCGCGGTGAGCACCGCGGGCGAATGCAGAGCCGTCCAGGCGGCGTCGGCGCTCGCCCGGATCCGGAACTTCAGCTGCACCTGCCGCAGCCTCGGACGTGTCGTCGTCATCGGGATCGCACCGCCGTCATCGGGATCGCACCGCCGCCCGGCGGTCGGCGGCGGTGATCTCGCGCCGCGTCCACACCAGCAGGAAGCGTTCGTCGTAGCGCCGCGAGCAGCGTGCGCACGAGGACGCCCTGGTGGGGCGCCGGTGCCGATAGGTCACGTGGCCCGTGGGACAGCGGCCCACCCAGGGCGCCAGCTCGGTCGCCGTCTCGCCATGGTGGGTGGTTCCGCCGACGTAGCCCAGCGTGCGGGCGACCCGCTTCCAGGCCGCGCCGTGCGCGGCGTCGTGCCCGGCGAGGGCATGGGCGACCTCGTGCAGCAGCACCTGGTGGATCTCGTCGTCCTCGAAGCGGGCCGCGAGGTAGCGCGACACGGTGATCCGCTTGTCGCGGTAGTTGCAGGCGCCGGCGCGGCGCTTGGCGTTGTCGAAGCCGAACGACCAGGTCGGATCCAGATGCAGCCGGATCAGGGCCTCGCCCCAGATCCGCACTCGTTCCAACTCGGCCATGTACTCACGTTAGGCGATGCCGGGGACACTCGGCGCGGAGCACGCGGCGCCGTGCGAGCGCGCGGCCGGTCGACTCAGACGAAGTCGACTCAGCGACTCAGACGAAGTCGACTCAGATGAACATGACGCGTCGTGGGGGTGGGTCTGTGTAGGTGCGGCCGGTGGGGCTGGTCCAGTGGAGGGTTCCGTCTGGGTGCTGTCGGGCGGTCCAGCGGTTCAGGTCGTCGAGGTCGGGGTGTTT
>Ga0153918_1000043_pt1 | contig 118181 bp, 100 predicted proteins | sample TSFL002MetaG_FD_104687 | JGI IMG/M metagenome (GOLD analysis project Ga0153918, IMG submission 104687) | Attine ant fungus gardens microbial communities from Florida, USA - TSFL002 MetaG | ecosystem: Host-associated > Fungi > Mycelium > Unclassified | place: USA: Florida, Paynes Creek Historic... | reverse complement strand
TATTGCAACATAATAAGAAACAATTATTTTGTTAATACTAAATGAATACTAATTTGGATTTACCCTTTTTTTAATAGTTTAGCCCCCCCCCCCCCCCCCCCCCCCCCCCCCCCCCCTCCCCCCCCCGGGCGTTGGTGTTTTTTTCCCCCCCCCCCCACACGCTGTGGGGGGGGGGGGGGGGGGCTCTTTGAGCAGTCTGAACGTCAGGACAACATTACTGACTGGGCGCTTGCCCAGTACCAATCCGTCTACGGAGAGCAGGTCACCAAGGACGACGTGTTCTTCTACGTCTACGGGCTCCTGCACTCGCCCGAGTATCGCATCCGCTACGCGGCGGACTTGAAGAAGCAACTCCCACGCATCCCCCTGGTCCCCGGACGCGAACGCTTCGAAGCCTTCGTTAAAGCCGGCCGCGAACTCTCCGAGCTGCACATCGGCTACGAAAACCTCACACCACACGAGGGCCTGGACATTCGCGTGCTGCCAGGTGCGCCGGAGGACGAGTACGAGCGTTACGCGGTGAAGAAGATGAAATACCGAGGAAAGACCGGTGCCTGGGACAAGACCGGGATCATCTACAACTTGTGGATCACCATCGACGGCATCCCCGCGGAGGTGCAGGAATATATGCTCGGTTCCCGCTCCGCCCTGGACTGGATCATCGAGCGCTACCAGGTCAAGACGGATAAAGCCTCCGGCATCGTCAACGACCCCAACGCATGGTGCCGCCAATACGGCCAGCCACGCTACATCCTGGATCTCATCGGGCGGATTGCGACGCTGAGCCTGCGCACACAGGGTGTGGTTTCAGAACTTCCCGGTCTGGGGATCTGATCGGAGACGGCTTATTCGAGCAACAACGCGTCGAGCCCAGTACGGGCACTTCGGATGGCGGCACTCGAAGTGGGCTGGCCCGTTTGGCGGTGGAAGGGGCCGGCATCGATGGATGGACGGAAGGCATCGGTTTGATGGCGGTGACGGCGTCGCGGCCGAAGGGCGGCCGAGCGCTGGTTGGTCTTGAAGGGTGGACGCCTCTCTGGTTACGTCGCGGTGGTGTGGCTCACCAATAGGTGGTTCGCACTCCGCGTTCCGACGGCGCGCTGCCGATCGAAGTGTCGGACCCCACATCCATACTGAAATCACTTGATGAACGTAGAAAGGACGTGGTGCGTGGAACTGACCCCGCGCGAGCTCGTGGGACGAGCTCTTGAGCTGCTGGCCTCCCGGCTGGACGGCATCATCACCGAGCGCCTGGCCGCGGTCCTGGGCGGGCTGGAGTGGACCAGCGTGCTCAGCGAACTGGACCGCATGAAGGGCAAGGACACCGGGCGCTACCTGCGCCAGGACGTGCAGGTGCAGTTGCGCGTGCTCACCGAGCGCCTGGGTGCTCTGGGTTACCCCCTGGACGATGGCAAGCGCACCGTCTCCACCCTCGGCAGCGAACTGCGCATGGTCCGTAACCAGTACGCGCACATGTATGAGACACAGCTCGTGGACGCCTGGCGTGCCGCCGACTTCGTGGTCCGACTCCTGCAGCACTTCGGGGATCAGGAGGGGCTGACGCTGGCTCTCACCCAGCGCGACAACATCATGAGGGTGGGCTCGCTCCCTGAACAAGAGCAGGCTGCGTCGGGCACCCGAGAGGTGACCCCCACACCTGCCGGTAAGGCATCGGTGACCACCGCCGAGGTCCTGGCCGATGCAGAGGCGACTCAGCTCGAGGAGCCCGAGAATTCCGCGACGCGGCGGGTGACTGGTTCCACGCGTCCGGGGTTCGAGCCATGGACCTTGGTTCGGATCGGCGAGTCGTCGGTGCTGGATGGTCTCCGTTCCTCCCGCAACTCCGATCAGGTGCGCTCCGCGGTCGAGGAGATTGTAGAATTCGAGGGTCCCGTGGCGCGGGACCGTGTGGTCAAACTGGTGGCCCGGGCGTTCGGATTGGGGCGCATGGAATCCAAGCGAGCCAAGGCCATTGGCCATCAGGTCGCCAAGGCCGCTGTGCGGTGTGACGACTACGGTTTCCTGTGGCCGGAGGAAGTGGCCGAAGGAACTTGGACCGGTTTCCGGCCGCACACAAACGGTGCTGTGTTCCGCCCGATCGACGAGATCGCCCCGACCGAGCTTGCCAACGCCGCGCGATACCTCATGAAGCGGCATCCCGAGGAAGACCGCGAGCAGTTGGAGGCGCGCGTGACGCAGACCTTCGGGTTCAAGCGCCGCATGCCCAAGGTCAAGGCGCAGCTCGCTGCCATGTGGGACGTGCTGAGTGCGGGCGCGTCTGAGTCGAGCGGGACGCGGGGCGGACGCGAGAACTAGGGGGAGGGGGAGCATGACGGTGGTTCAGGAGCGGCTGGTCGACGCGGTCCACACGGACTTGTACGCGTGGCAGCGCGACGCGATGCAGGCCTGGTACGACGCTGGCCATCACGGCGTGGTGGAGGCGGTCACCGGCGCGGGCAAGACCCGCGTGGGCATCGCCGCCATGAAGGACGCGGTGGCGCAGGGGCGGCGTGTGCTCGTGGTGGTGCCCACCATCGAGCTGCAATCCCAGTGGGTCCACGCCATCCAGCCGCATTTTGAGGACCTGGAGATCGGCCGGTTGGGCGGCGGGCATGACGAGTCTTTCAGCGAGAATCACGTGGTGGTGGCCGTGGTCAACACGGCCGCCACCCGCGATGGCCGCGAGGAGGGATTGCTGAAGGGCATCTTTAGCGGGCTACTCATCGCGGACGAAGTGCACCGCTACGCGGCTCCCCAATTCGTCAAGGCCTTGTCCGAGCAATTCGACTGGCGGCTGGGCCTGACGGCCACGTACACGCGCCCCGATGGGCTGGAGGGCGACAACTTGGATCCCTACTTCGGTGGGGTCGTCTTCACCCTCTGGTACGAGCGCGCGATTGCCGACGGTGTAGTGGCCCCATACCGCGTGGCGCTGGCCGGGGTACCACTCATGCCGGACGAACGCATCCACTACGAGGAAGCCAGTCATGCCATGGTCAAGACCCTCGCCTTCCTCGAGAAGGAGGAAGCCGTGGTGATGGGGGATCCGCAGATGTTTGCTCGCTTGCAATGGTTGGCGCAGGGACGTGGCGGATCGCCTGCAACGGCCGGGGTGGCCGCCCGGTACCTGAAGGCCGTCAGCGACCGCCAGGCGATTCTGGCCCAGGCGCAGGCCAAGACCCAGGTGCTCGGTGCGCTGGCGACCGTGGTGGGCGAATCCGCTGGGGCCTTGGTGTTCTCCGCCACCGTGGGGAGCAGCGAGGAGAATGCCCAACAACTGGTGGACGCCGGGGTGCCCGCCGTCGCCATCCACAGTGAAATGAAGGCGCCGCAACGCCGCGTGAGCCTGTCCGGGTTCAAGCGGGGCCTGTACCGGGCCATCGCGGCGCCCCGCGTGCTGGACGAGGGCATCGACGTGCCCGAAGCCGACTTGGGGATCGTGTTGGGAGGGCAACGTCAGCGGAGGCAGGTGATCCAACGCCTGGGACGCGTGATCCGCCGCAAGCCGGACGGGCGCCCCGGGCGCTTCGTTTACGTCTACGCGGAAGGCACCATTGAGGACCCGGCGATGGGGGAGCAGTCCCACCTGGACTCCGTCCTTGAGTTCGCGCAGGAATGGAGGGCCTTCTCGCTGCCCCGTGAGGTCCCGGGGCTCTTGCGTTTCCTACGGACCGTGCTGCGGCCGTCGGAACCGAGCGCGCGGGTAGTGCGGACCTCAGCGGGCATTCGGCGCATCGGGCAGCCGGAAGCGGTCCGCGACCAGCAACCGGGGCCCGTACCGGAACCGGCCCCGGCCCGCGAACCCAATCTCGTCCCGGAACCACAACCGGAACCGGCCCCGGAATCGCCATCGGAGCCGGCGCCTGTCCGGATGCGCGCGCCGGACGTTCTCACGCGGAGGCGGGCAACCGTCAGGCTCACGGATGACATCGTCGCCGACATGCGGCGGCAATTTGGCCGCTGCCGCTTACTGACGGCCGAGGAAGAGGTCTGGCTGGCGCAGGGCATCGAGGCGGGGTTGTATGCGGAACATCTGCTGGAGGAAGAGGCACGGTGCGGCGTCGAACACGATGAGCTTGGACGCGTTGTCAAGGAGGGACGCGAGGCGCAGGAGCTGTTCCTCATGAGCAACATGCGCCTGGTCGTCTCGCTGGCGAAGCGGTATCAAGGGCGCGGTCTTGAACTGCCGGACTTGATCCAGGAAGGATACCTGGGGCTGCACCGCGCCGTACAGAAGTTCGACTACACGAAGGGCATCAAGTTCTCCACGTATGCCACTTCGTGGATCAAGCAGGGTCTCGGACGTGCCGTGGGGGACCAGGGACGGGTGATCCGGCTCCCGATCCACCTGCATGACGAGGTGACCATGATCCGTCAGGCGAGGGCCGCCGTCGTCGAGGAAGCACACGTGCGCAGGCCACGCGGGCGCCATGCGCAACGGGCCACGGGCCAGGCGTCCTCCGGTGGGTCACGCAGCGCGTCGAAGAGCAATGCCGGGTGTTCCCTGAGCGGTGAGGACTTGGAGCTGGCGCGGGCGCTGGACATGGAGCCCGAGCGGCTCGCTCTGGCGGACCGCGCGGTGGCCATGCAGCCGGTCTCGCTGGACGTGCTGCGTGAGTTCAACACGGCGTCCGGGGATGCGTTGCTGGACGAACTGGTGGACCCGTGCGAGGCACGGCTGGTGGCGCCGGACCCGGAGGACCTGTTGGAGGCGGACCTAGCCCGGGAGGCATTGCACGGTCTGCTGGATCGGCTCACGGCACGCGAGGCTTCGGTGCTGAGCATGCGCTTCGGGATGGAGGATGATGTGCCCCGGACCCTGGATGCGATCGGCCGGCACTTCGGCGTGACTCGGGAGCGGATCCGGCAGATCGAGACCCAGGCGCTCGCCAAACTTGCTACCGCTCTGTTCGATGCCCCGGCGGGTGAGCAACTGCACTTGTCCGATTTGGAATCGGACCATGCGCTCGCAGTGGCCGGCAAACTGCGTTTGGCGAAGGGGCACCGTGATGTGGCGCGATGAGCCGGGCAATCCGCCGTTCGTTTTTTCGTTTTGGAGTACGGTGGGGCATGAGCACATCGACTGATATGCCGCGCCGCGCTCACAAAGCGCAGACGTATCTTTCGGCGGGCGAAAACCGGGACGAGATCCTGGAATTCGCCCTACTGATGCGTGACCTGGAGCAGTCGTTGGTTGCGACTTCGTCCAAGGCGGCGCTCGTTGATCCGCATGGTCTGGCCCGGCCTATTCCGAACGAGGTCTTCCAGATTCTGGATCACGTGACCAATGCGCTGGCCTCCGGCGAAGGCATTACCGTGGTGCCGCAGGGCATGATGATGACGTCGCAGCAAGCGGCTGATTTCTTAGACGTCAGTCGACCGGCCCTCGTTCGGCTCTTGGAAGCCGGGGAGATCTCTTTTGAGAAGCCCGGGCGGCATCGCCGAGTGCGGCTCGATGACCTCATGGCCTATCAGGAACGGTCGCGTCGCGAGCGGCGCTCCGCACATCGTGAACTGCAACAGACCAGCCTCACGTCGAAGATTCGGGTGGGTGAGCGGGTGCTGCGGCGCAGGGAGGAGCTGGAGGACGAATGACGTTCGGCGCAGGCGGCTTGCACGAGATAGGCAGGACCCCTGGATAGCGAGATCATCAACGTCGACGCGCCCGAGGCCCCGGACGGGGCCACCGACTTGCACCGCCTGCGAGCCTTCTTCCGCAGTATCGACGGCGGAGACTTCATTGCCCTCGACAACTCCCGCGCCTACGACCAATCCGAGGGCCACGAAGACCTGACGGAGGAGGCCGCAAAGCGCGGCGTCGGCCACTACAGCGGCGTCTTCTGGCACCAGCAGAGCGCCGAGCGTGCTTTTCACAACAAGCGCTTCATCCGTCCGCTGAATCTCCACTGGGTGGGGGACCACGCCGCAGTGGCACAGCGCCTGGCCGGGTTGGGCTCTCCGTACGTGGTCAGGTCCTTGGGAGCGGACGGTGCCTTCGTCGTGGAGCCGGGCGAGCCAGTGCTCATTTGCTTCCCGGACCCGCAGGACGCGGAGGCCCTCGCCGAGCCCCTGCGGCTCCTGGACGGGAAGGCCGACACCCCAGAACAACGTGCCTGGCTTGTGAGCGTCGCCGGGCAGGGAGCTCCCGACCAGGCGGTCCGCGCGCTCCACGACGTACTGAGCGGCGCTCCCGGTGCGAACGTTCCGGGCGACGTGATGGCGATCCGGCCTGCCGTTCTGGCCCGGGCCGAGGAACTCGCCACCGCGCACGACGGCGAATACGCGCGGGACGTGTTGGAGCTGGTCGGGGTGGGGGACCGCGATGCCCATCTGACCCTGTTGCGTGCTCTCTCCAAGAGGCGCGGCTGGCGCATCCGCACCGAGCTGGTGGGAGCCTGGCGGGCCGTGGCGCTGGGGGACGACGCTGCCGAGGCCAAGGAAGCGCTGAAGCCGCTGAAAAAGTGGGCGGCCGCCAAGCCCGGGCGCTACGACAGTTCGGCCGCCGTGATCGGTGCACCCTTTGCCTACGCTGAGGCGCTTGCGGCTTCGCGCGGCGACGAAGTGAATTCGCTCCTCGACGAGCTCGTGGCGGACGAGAAGCTACCCATGCTCAGCCGGCTGGACCTTCTCGAGGACATCGCGGTTCGCCGTTCTCACGCCGAAGTGGAACCGAACGGGCTCACGTTCCCGCTGGGATACGCGCTGGTCGCCGCCGACGAATCGCTGGCACCGTTCACGGGTGGCCTCGCGCTGACCAAGCCGGCGCATCAGCACTTCTGGTTCGAGGAGCTCGACGCCCCGGCCGCGGCGCTGCGCGAGCGGATCCGCGGGATGTTCCTCTCGGTGGCCGACGGTGGTGCCGTCACGTTCCGGGACGAAGCACAAGCCTCCTCCGAGGATCCCGTCGACGTGGAGCTCTACCGGGCGGCCGGACGGATGTCGCGGCGCTGAGCACCGCGTGCGCGGCAGCTGCGGAGAACGGACGCCGTGGGGTCACGGCCCCAGCCACACGCCGTCGGGCACAGGACACTTAGGCGGCGAACGCCGCCGGGTCGGCTAAGGCGTCCATGAGCGGCTGCTCCGCCGCGCCCACGATCTCCAGCGAGGAGCGCAGGGCCGCGCGCTCGATGCGCAGCCGCTTGCGGAATTCGTCCAGCAGCGGGCCGGTCATGTCGGTGGAGAGGCGTTCGCGGCCCACGCTGAGCAGGGAGCCGAGGAAGCCGCCCAGGACCACGAGCTGCGGATCGAAGAGGTGCACGGCGGTGGCGATGGCCTGCGAGAGCAGCTCGAGTTGGCGCTGGACCTCGGCCCAGACCGCGGGGCTGCGGGAGGTGCCCAGAGCGACGTCGAGCTGGTCCTGGTCCAGGCGGGGGGCGCCGAGGGCGTCGAGCAGGCGCTCCAGGCTGACCTCGGCCTCGAGGCAGCCGCGGCGGCCGCAGCGGCAGGCCGCGCCGCCGGTCTTGACGAGGGTGTGGCCCAGCTCGGCCGCGAAGCCGGAGGCGCCGGTGAAGGGCTGGCCGTCGATGATCATGCCGCCGCCGATGCCGCCGGCTTGTCCGGCCATGTAGACCATGGTGTCGGTGCCGCGGCCGGCGCCGAAGCGGGCCTCGGCGACGCCCTCGGCGCTGGCGTTGTTGGTGACCGTGACGGGCAGGTGGGTGGCCCTGGCGAGGCGGGCGGCGAGGTCCACGTCCTTGAAGGGAAGGGTGGGGGTCCAGAGGACCCGCCCGGCCTTGGTGTCGACGAGGCCGGGAATGCTCACCCCGAGCCCGACGACGCGGTGCTGGGTTCCGCGTTCCGTGCGCAGTCCGTTGACGGTGGCGGCGATGGTGTCCACAAGGTGGCGGGGGCTGTGCGGGGTGTGGACGTCGACGCGGAGGCGGCGGATGACCTCGCCGTTCAGGCCGATGAGGCCGATGAGCAGGGCGTCGGTGTCCACGTGCACGCCGATGGCGGCGAAGCGGGCGCCGGGGGAGACCAGGGGACTGGGGCGGCCGATGCGGCCGGTGGGCGTCGGGCTGGTTTCCTCGACCCAGCCGAGCTCCGTGAGCTCGGCGATGAGCGCGGAGATGGCGGAGCGGGTGAGCCCGGTGACCGCGGTGAGCTCGGCCCGGGACTGGGGGCCGCCGTGATGGATGAGGGTGGCGAGCAGCGAGAGGTTGCTGCGGCGCAGCGTCGCGTTGGAGGAGGCCGGGGCGGTGCGGGGGCTCAGGGTGCGCACAAATTCTCCGCTGCGATCGGGGGTAAGGAGGGGGAGATCACGGGCCGGGCTCGCCCACGCGGGGGCGAGCCCGGCCGCCGCCGTCAGGCGCGTCCGCCGGAGCGGCGCTTGTTGAAGATGTCGAAGGCGACGGCGAGCAGGAGCACGAAGCCCTTGATGGCCATCTGCCAGGCGGCGTCGACGGAGAGGATGGACAGGCCCATGTTGAGCACGCCCATCACCAGGCCACCGATGACGGCGCCGACGACGGTGCCGACGCCGCCCTGGACGGCCGCGCCACCGATGAACACGGCGGCGATGGCGTCCAGCTCGTAGTTCTGGCCGGCCGCCGCGACGGCGGACCCGGCGCGGGCGGTGGAGACGACGCCGGCGATGGCGGCGAGGACGCCCATGTTCACGAAGATGAAGAAGTTCACCCACTTGGTGCGCACGCCGGACATCTCCGCGGCGAAGAGGTTGCCGCCCATGGCGTAGATGTGGCGCCCGAACACGGAGCGGGAGAGCACGTAGCTGTAGCCCAGGATGAGCACGGCCAGGATGATCAGGATGATGGGCGTGCCGGAGTAGCCGGCCAGGAGCCAGGACAGGGCCAGGATGGCGGCGGCGGCGACGGCGAGCTTGGCGATGAAGGAGCCGGCGAGCTCGCGGGGCAGGTCCAGCTTGCGCAGGTTGGTGCGGGCCTTGACCTGCTGGAGGATCAGCAGGACGGCGGCGACGACGCCGAGCAGCAGGGTGAAGGTGTCGCGGTAGAGGATGCCGCCCAGGAAGGAGGGGATCCAGCCGGCGCCGATGGCGGTGAACGGGTCCGGCAGTCCGGAGATGGTGCCACCGGTGAGCAGCACCAGCGTGAAGCCACGGAAGATGAGCATGCCGGCCAGCGTCACGATGAAGGCGGGGATGCCCACGAAGGCGATCCAGAAGCCCTGCCAGGCGCCGACGACGGCACCGGTCAGCAGCGCGACGATGAGCGCGGCGCCCCACGGCAGGCCCCAGCTGTTCATGGCGAGGGCGGCGATGGCGCCGACCATGGCCACGACGGAACCGACGGAGAGGTCGATGTGCCCGGCGATGATGACCATGACCATGCCGATGGCCAGGATCAGCACATAGGCGTTCTGCTGGATGAGGTTGTTGACGTTGCCCGGCATGAGCAGGCGGCCGCCGGTGAGGATTTCGAAGAGGATGATGATGATGGCCAGGGCGGCGAGGATGCCGTACTGGCGGAGGTTGATGCGAAGCCGCGGTGCGCGCTTGCCTGGGGTGGTCGGAGTCAGGGTGCCGGCGCTCACAGGGCCACGTCCTTTCCTGCGGTCATGAGGTGCATGAGTTTTTCTTGGGTCGCTTCCTCACGGGAGAGTTCCCCGGAGATGCGGTGTTCGGAGATCGCGTAGATGCGATCGGAGAGCCCCAGGAGTTCGGGGAGCTCGGAGGAGATCACGATGACGGCCTTGCCCTGGGCGGCGAGCTCGTTGATGATCCCGTAGATCTCGTACTTGGCGCCGACGTCGATGCCGCGGGTGGGCTCATCGAGGATGAGGACGTCGGGACCGGAGTAGATCCACTTGGACAGCACCACCTTCTGCTGGTTGCCGCCGGAGAGCTTGCCTGTGATCGTCGAGACGCTGGGCGCCTTGATGTTCATCTTGGAGCGGTAGGAATCGGCGACCTTGTATTCGCGGTGCTTGTCGATGATGCCCAGGCGGGCCAGGGTGGCCAGGGCCGCGGCGGAGACGTTGACGGTGATGTCGCCGATCAGGTTCAGGCCGTAGCGCTTGCGGTCCTCCGTGGCGTAGGCCAGGCCGTTCTTGATGGCCTCCGGCACGGTGCGCGCCTGGATCTCCTTGCCGTCCTTGAAGAGGCGCCCGGAGATGTTGGTGCCGTAGGAGCGCCCGAAGATGCTCATGGCCAGCTCGGTGCGCCCGGCGCCCATGAGGCCGGCGAAGCCGATGATCTCCCCGGCGCGGACGTTGAAGGATGCGTCCTCGACGACCACGCGGGTGGTGTCCACGGGGTGGTACACGCTCCAGTTCTCCACCCGGAACTTCTCCTCGCCGATGTTGGGCTCGCGCGGTGGGAACATGCTGTTGAGGTCGCGGCCCACCATGGCGCGGATGATGCGGCCCTCGTTGGCGTCCGGGTCTGACATGGGGAAGGACTCGATGCTCTTGCCGTCGCGGATGATCGTGACGGTGTCCGCGATGCGGCGGATCTCCTTGAGCTTGTGGCTGATGATGATGCACGTGATGCCCTGCTCGCGCAGCTGGTCGATGAGTCCCAGGAGGTGCTCGCTGTCCTCGTCGTTCAGGGCCGCGGTGGGCTCGTCGAGGATGAGGAGCTTGACCTTCTTGGAGAGGGCCTTCGCGATCTCGACGAGCTGCTGCTTGCCCACACCGATTTCGAGGATCTTGGTGGCGGGGTTTTCGTTGAGTCCCACGCGCTTGAGGAGTTTGAGGGCCTCGAGATTGGTCTTGTTCCAATCGATGAAGCCGCGGGTCTGGATTTCGTTGCCGAGGAAGATGTTCTCGGCGATGGACAGGTGCGGGCTCAGGGCCAGTTCCTGGTGGATGATGACGATGCCGTCCGCCTCGGAGTCGTTGATCGACTTGTAGGCGGTCTGGTGACCCTCGAAATCGACGGTGCCCTCGTAGGATCCGGCCGGGTACACGCCGGAGAGAACCTTCATCAGGGTGGACTTGCCCGCCCCGTTTTCGCCGCAGATCGCGTGGACCTCGCCGGCCGCGACGGAGAGGGAGACCCCGTCGAGGGCGCGGACGCCGCCGGCGAACTCCTTGACGATGTCCCGCATGACAAGAATGGGTGATCCCACTTCGTGCCTCACTTCTGGTGGATGGGTTGAGTCAGGGGCGGGCGCGTAGCGCCCGCCCCTGTAGATCAAGCGGGGATCAGAGCCCGACGTCGCCGGCCTTGACGAAGCCCGAATCGATCAGCTTGGACTTGACCTCGTCTTTGGTGATGACTTCCGGCTCCAGCAGGTAGGACGGGACGACCTTCTTGCCGTTGTTGTAGGTCTTCGTGTCGTTGACCTCCACCTCGGTGCCGGCCACGAGCGACTTGATCATCTCGTGCACGCGATCGCCCAGGGCGCGCGTGTCCTTCCAGACGGTCATGGACTGCGTGCCGTCCAGGATGGCCTTCACATTGGCCTTGTCCGCGTCCTGGCCCGTGATGATCGGGTAGTCGGCGCTGGGCTTGTAGCCGGCGGACTTCAGCGAGGCTTCGATGCCGACGGCGAGCGAGTCGTTGGGGGAGAGGACCACGTTGACCTTGTTGCTACCGGAGTAGAAGGAGGACAGGCGGTTGTCCATCTCCGCCTGGGCCTTGTCGGAGGCCCAGCCCTGGATGCCGATCGAGGCCCAGTCGTCGTCGCTCTTGGGAGCCTTGCCGGACGGGACCTTCAGCGTGCCTTTGTCCACGTAGGGCTTCAGGACGTCCCAGGCGCCGGAGAAGAAGAACTTGGCGTTGTTGTCGTCCGGGCTGCCGGCGAAGGGCTCCAGGTTGAAGGTCTTGTCCGTCTTGCTCAGGTCCAGCTGCTTCTCGATGAACTGGCCCTGCAGCTGGCCCACCTTGTAGTTGTCGAACGTCGCGTAGTAGTCCACGCTGTCGGTGCCGTTGATGAGGCGGTCGTAGGCGATGACGGTGTCGCCCTGCTTCTTGGCCTGGTCCAGAACCGGGCCGAGCGACTCGCCGTCGATGGCCGCGACGACCAGGATCTTGGCGCCGCCGGAGATCTGGTTCTGGATCTGGGAGATCTGCTGATCGGTCTTGTTGTCCGCGTACTGCAGGTCGACCTTGCAGCCGTCGTCCTTGAGCTTCTTCTGCAGGCCTTCGCCGTCGTTGATCCAGCGCTCCAGCGAGCGGGTCGGCATCGAGATGCCCACGTTGCACTCCACCTTCGAGGCGGCGCCGCCACTCGACGCGGCGGCGGCGTCGTTGTTGCCAGCCGGCGCGGGGCTGGACGTGCAGGCCGCCAGGCCAAGGGCCAGGGCGCCGGTCGCCGCGATGGCGGCAAAGCGATTCGTCTTCATGAAAATGCGTTCCTCTCTGAAAGCAGGTTCACGGGTGCTGGCAGGGTCCAAGACGCTGACACCGCGGGGGCTGCTGAGTGGTGCGAACTCCGCACGCGAAGTTTGTTGACGGAGACAACGTATAAGGCATCGACTCGTGTGTCCAGGGTCACAAGCAAAAAAAGTTCGCGCGAACAACGAAAGAGAGGGACGCTTCTCAACTGAGGCCGGCGGCGACCTCATCCAGCGCCCGGGCCGAGCGGTCCAGCAGCTCCAGCTCCCGCTCCGAGTAGGCGGTGGCCGCGATGGGCACGGCGCCGGACGCGCTCACGATCGAGGGCGCGGAGAGCGCCATGTCGTCGATCCCGTGATAGCTGCCTAGCACCGTGGAGGCGGGCATGACGGCGTGCTCATCGCCCAGGATCGCCTCCACGATCCGCGCGCTGGAGAGCCCAATGGCGTAGTTGGTGGCGCCCTTGCCCTGGATGACCTTGTAGGCGGCGTCGCTCACGTCCATCGCGTCCGGTCCAATTCGCTGGGGGCCAGCCGGGCATCGTCGGGCATCTCCCATTCCAGCAGCGGCATGGTGCCGCTGCTGGCGCGGGACCACAGCGGGAACTGGGTGTCGCCGTGCTCGCCGACGATGTGGGCGTGGACGCTGGCGGGGGAGACACCGGCGCGCTGGGCCAGGACCCAGCGCGGGCGCGAGGTGTTCAGCACGGTGCCGGAGGCGAAGAGCCGTTCCGGCGACAGGCCAGTGGCCGCGACGGAGACGTCGCCGCCTCCCACGATGTCGCTGTGGTCCGTGAACTGTGCGCCGTGGGCCAGGTCGAGGACTTCGGCTTCGGCCTTCGCCGCGTCGATGTCGTACAGGGCCACGTGCCTGGCCGAGCCGCGGGTCAGGGCCGCGTAGGCCACGGAGGAGCCGACGCCGCCGACCATGGTGAGCTTGGAGTTCTCAATGACCGTCATAGGGACAGTCATGCGCTTGATCGCGAGGGACGGGAGCGTCGGCGCGGAGAATTCGCCTGCGTGACGCTCGGGGCACCGGGACTCCGCTGGCGAGTCCCTTACGCCCTCACGAGGGAGAGCGCCGTGTCCTGCGCCAGGGCGTGATGGATGGCCAGGCTCCCGGCACCCAGGACGCCGGCGCGGTCCGTCGCGACCGATTGCACAATGGCCAGGTGTTCGGTCGCGATGGGGATGGAGCTGGTGTAGACCACCTCGCGGATCCCGGCGATGATGTGCTCGCCCACGCGGGCCATGGAGCCGCCCACCGCGATGACGGAGGGGTTCAGCAGGCTCACGCACGTGGTGAGCACCTCGCCGATGTCGCGCCCGGCCTGGCGCACGGCCTGGATGGCCTCCACGTTGCCGTTCTTCACGAGCGTCACCACGTCGTTGCCGTTCTGCGCGTCGAGGCCACGCTCGCGCAGCGTCCGGGCGATCGCGGGTCCGGAGGCCAGCGCCTCGAGGCACCCCGTGTTCCCGCAACTGCACGCGATGTCCGCCCCGCGGGCCACGCGCACGTGCCCGATGTTCCCGGCCACGCCCTGCGCCCCGCGCACCAGCCGGCCCCCGGAGATGGCCCCGAGCCCAATGCCGGTGGCGACCTTGACGAACACCAGATGCTGCTCGGACGGCCACGCCAGGGAGCGCTCGCCCAGGGCCATGATGTTCACGTCGTTGTCCACGAGCACCGGCACGTCCAGGTGCTGGCGCACCCAGCCCGGGACGTCGAAGCGGTTCCAGCCCGGCATGATGGGCGGGTTGACGGGCTGCCCGCTGGCGAACTCCACGGGCCCGGGCAGGCCGATACCCATCGCGATCGCCTCGGCGGGGGAGTGTCCCGTGACCGTGAGCAGCTCCAGGGCGATCTCCACCACGTGACCCAGCACGGTCTCGGGACCCCTGGCGATGTCCAGCGGCTCGCGCCGCTCGGTGAGGACGTTGGCGAAGAGGTCCATGATCGCCACGCTCGCGTGGGAGGCGCCGATGTCCGCCGCGACCACCACGCGCGCGGCCGGGTTGAGGGCGAACAGCGCGGGGGGCCGGCCGCCGGTCGAGGCGGCCTCCGCTACGGGGCTGATGAGCCCCTTCTGCATGAGCTCGTCGACACGCGCCGCCACGGTGGAGCGGGACATTCCGGTGGCCTTGGCGAGCTGCGCCCGGGTGCGCGGCTGTCCGTCCCTGAGCAGGTGGAAGAGCTCCTGGACGCCGGTGCCGGGTGCCGGCGGCGGCGTGCGCGTGACGGACAACCTCAGTCTCCTCGTCGGTTCTGCTTGGCGAATCGCTGCTGCAACAGTACTGCCACGACGATGATGATCCCCTTCGCGACGGCCTGGACCGAGGAGTTCAGGTTCAGCTGGACGAAGACGTTGGTCAGTGTGGAGAAAAGCAGCACGCCCAGCACGGTCCCCACGATGCTGCCGCGCCCGCCCACCAGGAGCGTCCCGCCGACCACCACCGCGGCGATCGCGTCCAGCTCGTACAACTGCCCGTGCACCGAAGTGCCCGCCGTGGTGCGGGCCATCATCATGGCGCCGGCGATGCCTGCCGCGGTGCCGGCGATGACGTAGAGCCACATGGTGTGCCGCTTGACCTTGATGCCGGCCAGGCGTGTGGCCTCGCGGTTGCCGCCCAGCGCCACCGTGCGCCGCCCGAACGTGGTGCGGTTCAGCACGATCCAGCCCACGACCGCCACGATGATGAAGATCCAGATGAGCATATCCATGCCCAGGAACTTGGAGTTGAAGAAGCGCACGTAGTCGCGGTCCTTGAGCACCAGGGTGCGCTTGCTTCCCACGATCTCCGCGAGACCGCGCGCGCCCACCATCATGGCCAACGTGGTCATGAAGGCCACGACCTTGCCATACGCGATGACGATGCCGTTCACGAGTCCCACCGCGGCGCCCACGGCGATCGCGACGAGCACCATGACGACCCAATGGGTGTCACCGGCGAGGCTCTGCGTCGCCTCGATCGTGGCCACGACGGAGGCCAGGCCAACGATGGCGCCGACCGAGAGGTCGATCCCGCCCGCCGTGATGACGAAGGTCATGCCGATGCTGATGACGCCGATGACGGAGGCCTGGCGCAGGATCACGAGCGCATTGCCGGTCGTGGGGAAGTTCTGCGGCCGGGCGACGGCACCGAAGATCACCAGGACCACGAGCGCCACGACGAGTCCCACGAGCAGGCTCGCGTTCCCGGTCATGAGCCTCTTGAGTGCATTGCCCGACGATGCGTGGTCGGGCCGGGTGCCCGGCCCCGGCGTGCCGGACCCGTCGGGTGCCGCCGGGGCGGCCGAGGTGCTGGACTGCTCGCTCATGCGGCGCTTCCTTTCATGACGAGGTCGAGCACCTCGTGTTCGGTGAGTTCCTTGGCGGGGGCGGTGCGCAGTACGGTGCCCTCGTTGACGACCAGGACGGTGTCGGAGAGCCCGAGCACCTCCTCGATCTCGCTGGAGATGACGACCACGGCGTGGCCCGCCGCCGAGAGCTCGTGGATGAGCTGGTAGATCTCCGCTCGGGCGCCGACGTCCACGCCGCGCGTTGGCTCGTCCAGCAGCAACACCTTGGTGCCGTGCAGCAGCCAGCGCCCCAGCATGAGCTTCTGTTGGTTGCCGCCGGAGAGAGTGACCGCCGGGCGGTCCGGGTCGGACGGGCGCAGCTCGAGCGACTCGATCTGCTGGCGGGAGTCCGCCCGCTCGGCGCGGAAATCGAGGAAGCCGGCCTTCGCGTAGCGCTTGAGGGAGGGGAGCGTGATGTTCACGAAGAGCGGCTCCTCGATCACGAGGCCCTGGCTCTTGCGCTCCTCCGGTGCCAGACCCATCCCCGCGGCGACGGCGGCGGGGACGGAGCCCCGCCGCAGCGGTTTCCCGTTGACCTTGACGGTTCCGCCCGTGGACCGCCTGGCCCCGTAGACGGTCTCCACGATCTCGGAGCGGCCGGATCCCACGAGCCCGGCCAGGCCCACCACCTCACCCGCCCGGACGGAGAAGGTGACCCCGGAGAACTCTCCCTCGCGGGAGAGGCCCTCGACCTCCAACACCACCGGGGCGTCGTCGGGCACCGGAACCCTCGCCGGGAACACGTTCTCCACGCTGCGGCCGGTCATGAGGCGGATCAGTTCGGGGGTGGGCGTCTGAGTGGCCGGCACGCCGCTGGACATGCTGGCGCCGTCCTTGATGACGGTGATCCGGTCGCCGATGGCGCGGATCTCTTCCAGCCGGTGCGTGATGTAGACGATCGCGATGCCCTGGTTCGTCAGTTCCTTGACCACCCCGAAGAGGTTCTTGACCTCCTCGGCGTCCAGCACGGCGGAGGGCTCGTCCATGACCATGAGCCGGATGTCGTGGGAGAGCGCCCGTGCCATGCTCACGATCTGCCGGTTGGCCGCGCTGAGTTCACCGACCAGCGCGCCGGGCTTCAGCTCGCTGTGCCCCAGACGGGCCAGCAGCTCGCGCGTGCGGCGGTTGGCCTCGCCTCGCTGCGTGAAGCCGCCCCGGGAGAGCTCGTGCCCCAGGAAGATGTTCTCCGCGATGGTGAGTCCGTCCACGACGTCCAGTTCCTGGTACATCGTGGCGATGCCCAGGTCCAGGGCCGCCTGCGGGTGCGGGACGCTCACCTCCTCGCCCCGCCACACGATGGTGCCGGAGGTGGGCTGGTGCACGCCGGCCAGGGTCTTGATGAGCGTGGACTTGCCCGCGCCGTTCTGGCCCAGCAGGCAGTGCACCTCGCCGGGCAGGACGTCCAGGTCCACGCCCTTCAGGGCCCGGACGCCGGCGAACTCCTTGGTGATGCCGCGGAGTTCCAGTAATGCCGATGGCTGGTCATCTTTGATCACGGCGCAGACGCTACACCAGCGGATGAAGGCTGGCCAGGCCCTTTCTGGCTGACAGTGCTGCCAGATTTCTCCCGTGATCACTTGGTTCTCCCCGCAGGGATCACTTTTGCCAGAGTTTCGGCAAAAGCTGTTCATCACCACCGGTGTCTGTTAGCTTGATGCCGTCAGCGCGTGATCCACGACACATGCAGGGCTGGGGACGAGGGGCGCTGCCGCACCACTTTTCAAGGAGGAAAAATGCGTTCAGGAAAGACCACGGCCCGGGCCCTCTGGGGCGCCGGTGCCGTCATGGCCCTGGGACTGGGCATGCTCACCGCTTGCACCAGCGGCGGCGACGGCCCGGCGGATTCGTCCGCCCCTGCCGCGGACAACGCGGCGGCGTCCAGCACGGCGTCCGGCGACACGACGTCGGACAAGAAGATCGTCATCGGGTTCTCAGGCCCCGCCAACGACCACGGCTGGCTCGGTGCCATCAACACCGGCGCGGACAAGGCGGCCGCGCAGTTCCCCGACGTGGAGCTGAAGAAGGCGGAGGGCAGCTCCGACGCCAATCAGCAGATCGCCGCCGTGGAAACCTTCATCAACGACAAGGTGGACGCGATCGTCCTGCAGCCCACCGACGGCGCTGCGCTGACGGACGTGGCCATCAAGGCCATGCAGGCCGGCATTCCGGTCGTGAACGTCGACCGCGAGTTCTCCAGCCCGTTCGCCGCCCGTTCCACGGTCCTGGGCGACAACTACGGCATGGGCGTCTCCGCCGGCACCTACATCTGCGAGAAGCTGGGGGACAAGAAGGACGCGATCGTCGGCGAGATCGCCGGCATCGACTCCCTGCCCCTGACGCAGGATCGTTCCAAGGGCTTCAAGGACGCCCTGAGCGATTGCGGCCTCAAGGTGGGCCCGCGCGTCGCCGCGGACTTCACGGTGGCGGGCGGCCAGGAAGCCGCCTCGCAGATGCTCTCCGCCAACCCGAAGATCGACGCCATCTGGAACCACGATGACGACCAGGGCGTGGGCGTCATGGCCGCTGTCGATTCCGCGGGACGCAACGAGTTCTTCATGGTCGGCGGCGCCGGCTCCAAGAACATGATGGACCTGATCAAGGCGGACGACAGCCCCATGAAGGCCACCGTCGTGTACCCGTCCACGCAGGCCGGCGACGGCATCGCGCTGGCCCGCCTCATCGTGCAGGGCAAGACCATGGGTGACCTGGTCACGCCCAGCGTGCCCAACCGCGTGGTGCTGGACGCGCCCGTGGTCACCAAGGACAACGTGGACGACTTCTACGGCCTCGCTTTCGAGTCCTGATCCGTGTGGGGCGCCCGTACCAGCGGGCGCCCCACACCCCCGTCGCACCGCCGCCACCGTAGCGAGAGGAACCAGAAGTGACACATCGCCCCACCTTGCGAGTCGCCATGATCGGCCACGGCTTCATGGGCGCCGCCCATTCGGTCGGATGGCGCCAGGCCCCGGCCGTCTTCGACCTTCCCGCGAAGGTGGAGATGGCGGTCGTCGTGGGGCGCGACGCCGCCCGCGTGGCGTCCGACGCCGCCCACTGGGGTTGGGCGGAATCCGCCACGGACTGGCGCGAGGTCGTGGCCCGCGAAGACGTCGACGTGATCGACATCGTTACGCCGGGCACCTCCCACGCCGAGATCGCCATCGCGGCGCTGAAGGCGGGAAAGCACGTGCTGTGCGAGAAGCCGCTGGCCAATACCGTTCAGGAGGCAGTGGCGATGACGGCCGCCGCCGAGGAGGCCGCGGCGCGCGGAGTGCGGGCCATGGTCGGCTTCACCTACCGGCGCGTCCCGGCCGTGACGCACATGGCCCACCTCATCTCCCAAGGTGCCATCGGCGAGGTGCGCCAGGTCCGCGCCGCGTACCGGCAGGATTGGCTCGCCGACGAGAACGCCCCGCTGGCGTGGCGGTTGCAGAAGGAACTCGCCGGCTCCGGCGCGCTGGGGGACATCGGCGCGCACATCATCGACATGACCCAGTTCGTCACCGGGCAGAGCCTCGACTCGGTCTCCGGCACGCTGGAGACGCTCGTTAAGCGCCGGCCGCTGCAGTCCAGTGGGACGGGGCTCTCGGGCGAGGCGGTGGCCGGCGGCGGGTACGGAGACGTCACGGTGGACGACTCGGCCTACTTCACGGGCAGGCTCTCCGGCGGCGCGCTGGCCTCCTTCGAGGCCACGCGCTTCGCCACGGGCCGCAAGAACGCGCTCACCCTGGAGGTTTCCGGTTCCCTGGGGGCGCTGGCATTCGACCTCGAGGACCTCAACGTCCTGGGCTTCTACGACCGCACCGCCCCCGGCGACCGGCAGGGTTTCACCCGCATCATCGTCACGGCGCCGGAGCACCCCTACGTGGGGGCGTGGTGGCCGGAGGGGCACATGCTCGGTTACGAGCACGGCTTCTCCCACCAGGTCGTGGACCTGGTCACCGCCATCGCCGACGGAACGGCGCCGCGGCCCAGCTTCGCCGACGGGCTGGGCGTGCAGCGCGTGCTGCGGGCCGTCGAGGAGAGCGCGGGCAAGGGCTCCGCCTGGGTGCCCACCGGCGCCTGAGGCGCGGCACCCGGGCCCCAGGCGGCGTCGGGCACCCCGGGCCGCACCACCCAAGGAACATCACGCAAGGAGCACACCATGGCACGAGAAATCACGTTGTTCACCGGCCAGTGGGCGGATCTGCCCTTCGAGGAGGTCGCGCGGCTGGCGGGGGAATGGGGGTACGACGGACTGGAGATCGCCAGCTGGGGCGACCATCTGGACGTGGGGCGCTGGGACGACGCCGACTACGTGCGGGGTCGGCTGGAGATCCTGGAGAAGAACGGGCTGAAGGTCTTCGCCATCTCCAACCACCTTAACGGGCAGGCGGTGTGCGACGACCCCATCGACGAGCGGCACCACGACATGGTGAACCCGCGGGTGTGGGGCGACGGCGATCCGGCCGGGGTGCGCGAGCGCGCGGCCGAGGAGATGAAGATGACCGCGCGCATGGCCGCCGCGCTGGGCGTCAAGATCGTCACGGGGTTCACGGGCTCGGCGATCTGGAAGTACGTGGCGATGTTCCCGCCGGCCACCGAGGCCATGGTCCAGGCGGGCTACGAGGACTTCGCGGCGCGGTGGAATCCCATCCTGGACGTGTTCGACGAGGTGGGCGTGCGCTTCGCTCTGGAGGTGCACCCCTCGGAGATCGCGTACGACTACTGGACGGCGAGGAAGGCGTTCGAGGTGATCGGGCACCGGGAGTCGTTCGGGCTGAACTGGGATCCCTCTCACATGGTGTGGCAGGACATCGACCCGGTGGGCTTCCTCTGGGATTTCCAGGACCGCATCTTCCACGTGCACTGCAAGGACACCAAGAAGCGGCTCGGCAACGGGCGCAACGGGCGCCTGTCCTCGCACCTGCCGTGGGCGGATCCACGCCGCGGCTGGGACTTCATCTCCACGGGCCACGGCGACGTGCCGTGGGAGAACGCGTTCCGGATGCTCAACGCGATCGGCTACGAGGGGCCGCTCTCCGTGGAGTGGGAGGACGCAGGCATGGATCGCCTCGTGGGGGCGCCGGAGGCCCTGGGGTTCGTGCGCAAGCTCTCGGAGATCGTGCCGTCGGAGGCGGCCTTCGACGCGGCGTTCAGCGCCAAGTAGGAAAGGCGCTCCGTTTGCCTGCCCGGGGCACTCCACAAGCCGTGTCGTGGAGTGCCTCGGGCCCACCTACCTCGCGAAGGTCACGTGGATGGTGCCGGACTCGGCGACCTCGGACGCGACGGTGCAGCCCTCCTCGAGGCCGCGCAGCTCATGCCAGAGGTTTTCGCCGCGGCCCAGCAGGACCGGCGCGATCCCCACGTGCAGCCGGTCCACCAGCCCGGCACGCAGGACGGCGCGCCCCGGCGCAACGCAGGCGCCGCCGCCGACGCGCACGTCCTTGCCAGCGGCCTCCTCGGTGGCGAGGGCGAGCGCCTCCCGGGGATCGTTCGTGACGAAGCGGAAGCTGGCACCGCCCCGGGCAAGCGGCCGGGGGAGGAAGGGCGGGCTTGCATGCGGCAGGAGCGAGGCATGGATCCGCAGCATCCGGCTCATGGTGGACTACGGCTGCCGCTGGCCGTTGTGGGAGAACACGAGCGAGACCTGGGACCTGGGGTGCCCGACGCCGCGTGGCGGCGTCGGCCTGTTCGCTCACCCCGGCTCTCGTTCCGTCCCTTTCATCCCCCTCCCGCGCGGGCCTACTGTCGTAGTGCGAAGCCGTGGTGGCCTCATGTGCGTGGCGGGGTCGTGCGGCGCGAAGGCGGGCGGCCCCGGACGGTCCGTCCCCGGCCGAGGGGGGACGGATGCATCGGGACCATCCATCGCCCCCGGGCCCGACCACTCGGCGTCGGGCATCGGAACCGCCGTCCCTCAACGAAGGAGAGCCACATGTCACCCGCCTCCACCGCCCCCTACGGCGTCCACTCGGAGGTGGGCCAGCTCAACAAGGTCCTGGTCTGCCGGCCCGGGCTGGCGCACGAGCGGCTCACGCCCACCAACCATGACGCGTTGCTGTTCGACGACGTGCTCTGGGTGCAGAACGCGCAGCGGGACCACCACGACTTCGTCCTCAAGCTGGAATCGCGCGGGGTGGAGGTCGTGGAGCTGCACGATCTGCTGGTCCAAACCCTTGCGATTCCCGGGGCCAAGGACTGGCTGCTTGAGCGCAAGCTGACGGTCAACGAGGTGGGGCTCGGGATCGTTGACGATGCACGCGGCTACCTCGGCACGCTGAGCGACGAGCTGCTCGCCGAGCATCTCATCGGCGGGCTCTCCACGCGCGAGCTGCCCTCCGAGTTCCGCTCCGGGCACGTGGCGCTCGCGCGCGAATCCACCGGTGCGGACGACTATCTGATGCCGCCGCTGCCGAACATGATCTACACGCGGGATACGACGTGCTGGATCTACGGCGGGCTCACCCTCAACCCGCTGTACTGGCCGGCCAGGCACGACGAGACGCTGCTCATGAAGGCCGTCTACGGGTTCCACCCCGACTTCGTGGGCAACACCGTGTGGTGGGGAGACCCGGAGGAACACTGGGGGCAGGCCACGCTGGAGGGCGGCGACGTCATGCCGGTGGGCAACGGCGTGGTCCTGATCGGCATGGGCGAGCGCAGCTCCAGGCAGGCCATCACGCAGGTGGCGCAGCGGCTCTTCTCGGAGGGCGCGGCCACGCAGGTGGTCGTGGCCGGCATGCCCAGGCTGCGGGCCGCGATGCACCTGGACACGGTGTTCACCTTCGCCGACAGGGACCTGGTGACCTACTACCCGGACATCGTGGACGGCATCCACGCCTTCACCCTGCGCCCGGACGGGGACGGCGGCGTCGAGGTGTTCGACGAGCGGGAGACCGCCTTCATCGACGTCGTGGCCCGCGCCCTGGGACTGGCGAAGCTGCGCACGGTGGAGCCGGGCGGCGGCTGGTACGCGGGGGAGCGGCAGCAATGGGACTCCGGCAACAACGCCGTGGCGGTCTCGCCCGGCGTCGTGTTCACTTACGACCGCAACACCCACGTGAACGCCTTGCTGCGCAAGGCGGGCGTGGAGGTCATCACGATCGTGGGCGGCGAGCTGGGCCGCGGCCGCGGCGGCGGGCATTGCATGACGTGCCCCATCTCCCGCGACGCCGTGGAGTTCTAAGCGGGCAGCTCGGGGCGCACTCCGCGGCGGGAAAGGATCGGCGGCGGGTGCCGACCAGCTCAGCCCCGGCCCAGCAGCTCCAGCACTGTGACGGCGGCGGTCTTGGCGCCGTGCGGAACGGCGGCGAGGTCCACGACGTAGTCCGGCTGGTGGTAGGCGTAGGGGGCGTCCTTGCCTTCCGCGAGGGCCGCCGCGAAGACGTCCGGGTCCGCCACGCCGACGAAGGAGTACACGTACGGGATATCCGCGTGCGGACCCAGCACCTGCGGCATGTCCTCCGAACCCGTTGACGGCGCCTGCGCACGCACGAGCCCTTCCTCGCCAAACGTGGCGGCCTGCGCGTCCGCGATTCGGGTCGCCAGCGCGACGTCGTTCACCACGGGCGTGGCCCCGCCCTTGAATCGCAGTTCCGGGACGGCCCCCTCGCCCAGGCCGGCCGCCAGCACCAGCCCCCGGTTGATCTCGTCGAGCCGGCGGTGCAGCAATTCCCGCGTCTCCTGGTTGTACCAGCGCAGGTTCAGGCGCAGCGTCGCCTCGGAGGGGATGACGTTGTTGTCCGTTCCCGTGTGCAGGGCGCCCACCGTGACCACGGCTCGCTCCAGGGGCGAGACCGAGCGGGAGACGATCGTCTGGTACTGCAGCACGGCGGTGGCCGCCAGGACCACGGGGTCGATGCTGAGGTGAGGCATGGAGCCGTGCGTGCCTCGGCCCGTGAAGGTCACGTCCACCTGGTCGCAGCCGGCCATGGCCTCGCCGCCCACGACCGCGTGCCGTCCCACCGGGGTCGGGGCCGTGTGCTGACCCACGTAGACGTCCGGTCGGGGCGCGCCGTGGCGCCCGTACAGGCCGTCCTCCGCCATGGCACGGGCACCCAGACCCAGCTCCTCTGCGGGCTGGCCGATCAGGACCAGGGTCCCCTTCCAGCGATCCCTGAGCCCGACGACGGCCGTGGCCATGCCGATCAGCCAGGTCACGTGGGCGTCGTGGCCGCACATGTGCGCCACCGGAGTTTCGCTGCCGTCCTCCCTGGTGGCGCGGGCCGTGGAGGCGTAGTCGAGGCCCGTGGCCTCTTCGACGGCGTTGGCGTCCATGTCAGCGCGGTACATGACGGTGGGGCCCTCGCCGTTGCGCAGGATTGCCAGGACGCCCGTGCCTCCGATGCCGGTGGTGACCTCGAAGCCCAGCCCCTCGAGCGCCGCCGCGACGATCCCGGCCGTGCGATGCTCCGAGAAGCCCAGCTCCGGGTGGCGGTGGATGTCGCGGAAGATCTCCAGGAGGCGGGGCGCGTCCGCGTCGATGGAGGCGAGGGCGGCGTCCACCACCTCGCGGGAAAGGGGCGCGGTCCGGGGCTGTGCGGTTGAGTCGTGCATCACGGTCCCGACGCTACGCCGAGCGGCGGTCCCGCCCGCGGTCCGTGACGCCGGCGGGACCGACCCGGTCAGACGAGCTGCGCCAGGAGCTCGTCCACCAACTCGTTCGGCTCGGACGAGCCGGCCATCGCGATGAGCTGGCGCAGCGGGATGGAGGAGGACAGGCGCAGTGTCTCCCCCTCGGTCAGGTTACGGGCCTGCGGGTGAAGGCGGGTGAGCGCCGCCTCCAGGACCGACTTGCCACGCGGATGCGCCACCCAATCACCCAACGTGGAATCGACGTCCAGTTCGTCCTCCTGGCCGGGGATGTCGATGGTCAGCGACGCCGAAAGCCGCAGGTTCCTCGAGGACTCGCCGACCCAGACGTGGAATTCCCCGGATTCCAGGATCCACCGGTTCTTGCCCCAGTAGGAGAATGCGCGCTCAGGGAGGGTGAGCCGCACCGTGGTGCTCTCTCCGGCGTTCAACGTGACCTTGGCGAACGCCGCGAGTTCTTTCTCCGGTCGGTCCACGCTCGCCTCGACGTCGTGCACGTAGGCCTGGACCACGGTGGATCCGGCGCGGCGGCCCGTGTTGCGCACGCTCACCTCGGCCAGACCACCGGTGTGATCGGCGCTGACCCGCAGCTCCGAGTACTCAAAGCTCGTGTAGCCGAGACCGTGACCGAACGGATACGCCACGTCGCGCCCCACGGTGTCGAAGTAGCGATACCCCACGTAGACGCGCTCGCCGTGGTACACCTTGCCCTGCGCGCCCGGGAAGTTGAGGAAGCTGGGGGTGTCCTCCAAGCGCAGGGGGATGGTTTCGGCGAGACGCCCGCCGGGCTCGGCGTCGCCGAAGAGCACGTCCGCAGCGGCGGACCCGCCGGCCTGGCCGGACAGCCAGGTCTCCAGGATGGCGTGGGCGTGCCGGTCGATCCCGTCCAGGCTCACCACGCCTCCATTGCTCAACAGCACCACGACGCGCTCGCTCACCTCGGCGACCCCCGCCAGGACCCGCAGTTGCTCGCGCGGAAGGAACAAGTGGGTGCGGTCGTAGCCCTCGGATTCGTCGATCGCCGGGAGGCCCAGGAACACCACGCTGACGTCGGCGCCACGGGCGGCTTCCACCGCCTCTGCGTAGAGCTCGTCGGCGCTGCGATGCCCGACGCCGGGTGCTTGCGCGGCGTCGTCGGGCCGGGCCTCGTTGTCCTGGGGCACCGTGAACCCGGGCGCAAAGCGCACGCGTCGTGCGCTGCGGGTGGTGATGGCATCCAGCGCCGAGTCCAGGCGCGTGGGATTGATGTGGGAGCTTCCCGCGCCCTGGTATCGCGGCGTGCGGGCGAACTCCCCGATGATGGCGATATCGCCGCCGGTCGCAGGATCAAGGGGCAGCAGGGAATCGTCGTTCTTCAGGAGCACCGTGCCGGCCGCCGCGGCCTCGCGGGCCAGCGCGTGGTGGGCGTCCCAGTCGACGGAGGTGTCCGTGGACTGCGCTGCGAAGAGCCGATCATGCGTGAACAGGATGCGGGAGGCGGCCGTGTCGACGACCTCCTCGTCCAGGTCCCCGGCGTTGACGGCCGCCACGATCGCCTTGGGCCCGCGCCCCAGGCTCGTGGGCATGGCCAGGTCCAGGCCCGCGGCGGCCGAGGTGGGGGCGTCGGTCACGGCTCCCCAGTCGGACATCACGTAGCCTTCGAAGCCCCAGTCCCCGCGCAACACCTCGGTGAGCAGCCAGTGGTTCTCCGCCGCGAAGGTCCCGTTGATGCGGTTGTAGGAGCACATGAGCGTGGCCGGATTGGCCTCGCGGACCGTGGTCTCGAACGCCGGAAGATAGATCTCGCGCAGGGTGCGCTCGTCCACCTCGGCGGAGACGCGCTGGCGGTCCGTCTCCTGATTGTTGACGGCAAAGTGCTTCACGGAAGCGCCCACACCGCGCGACTCGATGCCGCGCACCCATGCGGCGCCCAGCTTGCCGGCGAGTAGCGGGTCCTCGGAGAAGTACTCGAAGTTGCGCCCGCAGAGGGGAGAACGCTTGATGTTCACGCCGGGGCCGAGGAGGACGTCCACGCCCAGGTGGCGGCTCTCCTGCCCGAGGGCCGCTCCGATGCGCTCCAACAGCTCCGGGTCCCACGTCGAGCCGGTGGCGGCGGCGGGCGGAAAGGCCGTGGAGGGGAGCGAGTCGTTGATGCCCAGGTGGTCGGGGTCGCCGCTCTGGCGACGCACTCCGTGGGGGCCGTCGGTCAGGACGGCCGGCTTGATGCCCACCCGTTCATTGGTGGCGGTCTCCCAGAAGTCGCCTCCCGTGAGGAGTGCGGCCTTCTCTTCGAGGGTGAGGGCATCGATCAGGGGGTGAAGCATGAAAGTCGGTCCTTGATGAATCTGGAGACGTAGGGGTCTACGAGGGGACGGTCAGCGCACGGCGCGGACGCGGAAGAGGATGATGAGGGCGCCGAGCAGGGCGAAGGCGCCGGAGGCGATGTAGAGAAGCGTGTAGTTGGGGTTCGCCGCTCCGCCGATGGCCAGCAGGCCGGCGGCGAGGAGCGGGCCGAGGGCGGTGGGGATCTGCTGGGCGACCTGCATGAGGGCGATGTAGCGTCCGGATTCCGCGCGGTTGGGCAACACGTCGAGGACCAGCGCCTGGTCCACCGTGGAGAACGCGCCGATCGCGAGGTTGGTGAGCACAGAGCCGATCAGCAGGCCGGTGAAGCTGAAGGAGCTGGCGGAGACGATGCCACCGGCCAGCATGATCACGCCGGCACCGACAACAAAGATTTTGCGGCGGCGCAGCTTGTCGGAGAGGTAACCCACCCCGATGGCACCGAGGATGCCGGCCACGACGCCGATGGATCCCATGGTGGCCATGACCCCGGCGACGTCGGCCACGTCCTTGTGCAGGCGCGCCGCGAAGAAATAGGCGCCGTAGGTGGTGGTGAAGGAAACGCCGAGGAAGAGGGCGAAGCGACCCAGCCAATTCCAGGCGAAGTCCGGTGCCTTGCGCGGGTTGAAGACCATGCGGGAGAGGATTTCCTTGGCGGAGACCTGGGCGGAGCGCTCCACCGGAACGTCTTTGGCGAAGATCGCGAACAGCAGGACACCGAGGATGGCCACGGAGCCCGGGACCAGGAAGAGGGGCACCATCGAGTGGGTGAAGGGGGTCACCAGGAGCACGCCGAAGATGGGGGCAACGTTGTTGGCCATGCCGTTCCAGGCGGCCACGCGCCCGCGCTGCTGCTCGGGCAGACGGTCACCCATGAAGGAGATGACCATGTTGGTGCTGGCCTGCCAGGAGACGAGGGTGATCATCCAGGCCAAGGCCAGGATGGCGACGTTCGGTGCGGTCGCCAGCGTGAACAGGGCGGCCGTGCCGAGGATCGCGCCCCCGATGACCCAGGGCCGGCGGCGTCCGAGGGGCCCGCGGGTGCGGTCGGAGAGCACTCCGACCAGCGGGGTGGCAATGACGCTGAGGATGGCGCCCGCCGCGGTGACGTAGCCGAGGACGTCCACCCGCCCCGGAACCAGGATGTTCAGCTTCACCGTCATGGAGTAGGACAGCGGCGTGACCACTGTCATGGAGGCTCCGAAGGTGAGGAACACGAGGATCCACACCAGGCCTGCGCGCAGCTTGGGCGGGTCCTGTGTCGCCGTGCCGGCGGTAGAGGGGGCGTTCGTCGTCATGGTGGTCCTTGGTCCGAGGCCCTGAGAGGGGCGGAGGGATACATTTTGAAAGTCGCGTGCTTGCGCGACTTTGGAAGTGAACCACAGTGTGACGTGCGTCGCAAGCCTCGTTCTGGGTCGGGTGGTCAACCCTTGCGGCGGTGCTGGGTAGGGTGGGCGGCATGTCTGATGAGCCCAAACGCCGCGCCCCGCGAGGGCCGTACGCCAAGACCGTCAGGGTGCAGGAGCAGATCCTGCAGGCGGCCACCGACGTCTTCGCCGAAGTGGGATTCCGGGGGGCGAGCATGGCGCGCGTGGCCGAGCGGGCGGGCGTGAGCGAGCGGGGCATCGCGCACCACTTCGCCACCAAGGAGGTGCTGCTGAAGGCGGTGCTCTCGCGGCATCAGCGGCGCAGCGCCGGCGTGGTGGAGGCGGCCTCCGGCCTGGGCTCTCTGCATGAGATGCTGCGCGTCATCGAGGAGGATGACCGCGATGCCTCGGTGTTCGTGGAGCTGCGCAGCGTGTTGGCCGCCGAGGCGGTGGCTCAGGATCATCCGGCCCACACGGATTTCACCGCGAACTATGCGGGCGTGAGGGCCTACCTGACCGCGGCGTTCGTCCTCTTGCGCGAGCAGGGCAAGGTGGTCGGCGAGATGTCGGCGGGTGCCTTGGCTGCCGGCGTCGTGGCGCTCATGGACGGCCTGCAGTTGCAGTGGCTCTACGATCGTGAGGCCTTCGATCTGCTCGGCGTGATCCACGGCTACCTGGCGGGCGTGCTCACGCCGGAGGCTATGGAGGAGCTGCTGGCCATGCGGGTGGCGGACTAGGGCTTCCCTTGCGTAGATGAGTGTGCCATCATTCTAAAATCGCTGCATGTGGCGATTTTAGAATGATGGCACACCGAACGTGGGAGACACGATGACGGGATTCTCGAGCGACTTTCTGTGGGGAGCCTCCACCGCGCCGCACCAGGTGGAAGGCAGCAACTTGGCCAGCGATTGGTGGGCCCGCGAGGGGCTGATGCCCGGCATGGAACTCTCCGGCGATGCCTGCGACTCCTACCACCGCTATCGCGAGGACATGACGCTGCTGGTGGAGGCCGGGCTCAACGCGTATCGCTTCGGCATCGAGTGGGCCCGGATCGAGCCGCGTGAGGGGCACTTCTCTCGCGCCGAGCTGGCTCATTACCGCCGCATGATCGAGACCGCGCTGGAGTTCGGGTTGACCCCCGCTGTGACCCTGCAGCACTTCAGTCTCCCGGCGTGGCTGGGGGCGCGTGGTGGGTGGTCCGCCCCCGATGCCGTCGAGCTGTTCGGCCGCTACGTGGAGAAGGTGGCTCCGATCCTGGAAGGCGTCGAATGGGTCGTGACTATCAACGAGCCCAACATGATGGCCATGATGTCGATGCTGCAGGACCAGGCGGCTCGCGGTGAGCTGGGGGAGTGGCAATCACCCACGGTGGACGCGGACTCGGAACGGGCCGTGGAACAAACCACGAACGTGGCGAGCCTGCCGGTCCCGAGCGTGGAATACGCTCAGCCGCTGATCGCGGCGCATCGCGCCGCCGTGGACATTCTTCACGCTCGGACCTCGGTGAAGGTGGGATGGTCCATCGCCAACGGGGCGTTCACCGCGGCGCCGGGCGGAGAGGAGAAGCTCGTGGAGATCCGCTACGCCTACGAGGACGTGTACCTCGAGGCGTCCTTGGGGGACGACTTCACGGGCGTCCAGTCATATTCCTCCCAGCAGGTGGGGCCTGACGGCCTCATCCCGCATCCGGAGCATCCGGACAACACGATGGTGGGCTCCGCCTACCGGCCCGATTCACTGGGTATCGCTGTGCGCCACGCGTCCGCGGTCACGGGCCTGCCCGTTCTCGTCACCGAGAACGGCATCGCCACGGCGGATGATGAGCGCCGTATTGCCTACACACGCGAGGCGCTCGAAGGACTTCGCGAGGCGATGGCGGACGGGGTGCAGGTCAACGGCTACCTGCATTGGAGCCTGCTTGACAACTACGAATGGGGCCATTGGGGGCCCAAGTTTGGTCTGATTGCCGTGGACCGCGAGACGTTTGTGCGCACGCCCAAGCCGAGCCTGGCCTGGCTCGGGGCGGTGGCTCGTACGCGGGGCGGTCAGCTGGCGGGCTGACCGGCAGGAGTCGGGCAGAAGACGCTCCGTTTCGCGACACTCCGAAACGCAGCACGCGGCACTCCACAACCCGGGAGGGAGGCGCGCGCTCGCCGGCTCTCGATGGAGCTGCCCGCGGCTTCCACTGCCTAGGATCGGTTCTGCAGGACGGAACCGACGGAGGAGACACATGATCGACGGCGCGGCGGAGGCGCGGGCCGCAGGGGCGGGAACCGGGGCCGTGTTGACCGCGGTGTGCCTCGGCCTCATGCTCTCCATGTTCAATTCTACCCTGGTGAACGTGGTGCTGCCCGACCTCGCCGACGGGCTGCACGCCGGCCCCGGCCAACTCCAATGGGTGTCCGCGCTCTACACGCTCTTCTACGCCTCGGCGTTGCTGCCCGGCGGCGCCCTCGGCAACCTCCTGGGCCGCCGCGCCGCCTTCCTGCTCGGCGTGGCCGTCTTCGCCGTCGGTTCCCTGGCCTGCGCCGTGGCGCCCGGTATCGGTGTGCTTCTCGCGGCTCGCGCCGTGCAGGCGATCGGTGCGGCCGTCATGCTCCCGCAAACCCTCTCCATCCTGGTCCATGAGTATTCCGACGAGCGTGCCAGGGCCCGTGCCGTGGGCGTCTGGTCCGGCGTCTCCTCCCTGGCCCTGGCCGCCGGTCCGGTCCTGGGAGGGGCCATCGTCGCGGTGCTCACGTGGCGCTGGGCGTTCGTCGTCAGCGTCGCCCTGGGCCTGGTCGCGTGGACCCTGGCGTACCGGACCATCCCCCGCTCCCGGCACGGCAGCATTCCGGACGCGCCGCGCCTGGACCTCGTGGGTGCCCTCGTCTCCGTCGTGGTCCTGGCCAGCCTGGTCTTCGGCCTCATCGAATCCGCCACCCGGGGATGGGACAACCCACTCATCGTGACGTCGTTCGCGGTGGTCGCGGCCGGCGTCGTGCTCTTTATCGTCCTCGAGGCGAGGCTCACCCGGCGCGGCCGGGCACCGCTCATGCCGCTCGCACTGTGGCGCAGCCGGCGGCTCGTCGCCGCCAATCTGTCCGGGCTGGCCTACTTCTTCGCGTTCTTCGGCATCCTGTACTTCCTCAGCCTCGAGTTGCAGCAGCAGCGCGGCTTCTCCGCGCTGCAGGTCGGGGCCAGTTTCCTTCCCATGATGCTCGCGATGGCGGTCCTCGGCCCCGTGGCGGGCCGACTCACGGCGCGCTTCACGGCCCTTCCCGTGCTCGTGACGGGGCACGCGCTGACCGCGCTCGGCTGCCTTCTGCTGGCCCTGGCCATGCTGCGCCCGCACGACGCGACGAGCCTGGCCGACCTCGAATGGCGACTCCTCGTCGTGGGCCTCGGCTCCGGGCTCATGTCCTCACCCATGAGCAACCTCGCGGTGTCCAGCGTGGAGCCGGCGTACTCCAGCACGGCCTCCGCGATCCACAACATGTGCCGCCAGATCGGCTCCACGCTGGGTGTCGCCGCGCTCGGGGTCGTGGTGACGGTTGCCCCGGCCTTCTCCTCCGGTGTGGGACGGGCCATGGCCGTGACGGCCGCGGTGATCGCCGTGACGGGCCTGGCCGCGTTCCTGCTGGGCCGCGGGGGCGGGCACGCCGGTGTCCCGGGCACACGGGGCATGTAACGGCGCCGGGCCGTCATGGTCCGCTAGTCGACCGGGCCACGGACGCCGCCCCGGCCATCCGGCAGTTTCTCTCTTCCCGCCGGCGCCACGAGCACGGCCGGAGCCTGCGCAAGCAGGTGCTGCGCCGCAGCGTACGAACGCTCACCGTTCCGAAGGATCGCGACCCACGGGGGATTCTCGACGAGCGGAACTCCACCCGCGTGACCCCACACCGGCATCCTCGTGGCGGCCCGCGGCGACGCCCACGTGGCGAACTTCGGACCGCCTCGCCCCCCATGCCTTTGGCGTCGGAGTGCCCGCGCGATCAGATCCTGACGTACGGGCGTCGCTACCGCGCTTCCGCGACGCCACCGCCGAGCAGGTGGATCTCCACGTGCGCCAGTTCCTCGCCCATGCCAGGGCCCGCGCAGGGCTCCTGGCCCGCGCCCGCTGCCGGTCGCCCCACTGCGCCACGATCGCCGGCTACGTGGGCCGAGGACGCGTCCTGGGCGAATCCCTCCTGGCGTGGCCACGCCTACGCCGAGCTCTCGCTCGCGGACTACCGGGCCTTCGCGGCGGCGTCGGGCTTCATCCAGAACGGCGAGTAGTGGTAGCCGTCCGGGTCGTCGAACTGGCGCTGGTACATGAACGGGTACTCGTCCGTGTCCCCGACGCGTCCGCCGGCGGCCGCGGCGCGCTCGATGAGCTCGTCGACCGCCTCGCGGCTGGCGAGGTCGAAGGACACGGTGATCTTGGACGGCGTGTCCGGCCCGCCGATCAGCTCCTCGACGCCGCCGACGCTCGCGTACATCTCGCGGCTGCCGAGCATGACGGATTGCCCCGGTGAGATCTCGAAACAGGAGAGCTGCTCGTTGGACATCTCGGCGTTGAGGTCCACCCGAGGGCGGTGTAGAAGGCGGTGGCGCGCCCGACGTCCGCGACCGGGCAGGTGATGAAGAGGGTCATGGCTCTACGCTGACCCCGGCCCGGCGCCCCGTCAAGACCGGCCGGCGCGCCGGAGTCTCACCACGACGTCGTGCAGGGTGAGCTCGCGACCGGCGAGCGTGAGGCGGCGCTCGTGCTCGTAGGCCGCCTGCGCCTCCCAGCCCGGCGCGGGGAAGCGGGAGCGGACACCCTCGATCGTCGCAGTGGCCTCCTCGGGATGCTCATTCGCCGCAGGGCGGGCGTCGTGGAGGTGCCCCACGATCAGCAGCGTTCCTCCGGGGGCGACCCAGCGGGCGAGCCGCTCGTAGAACGCCAGTTGGCCGGCGTCGGGATGGGCGTAGTGCGTGGTGACCAGGTCCCAGCTGCGGGCCGGTTCCCACGTCATGAGGTCGGCCTCGATCCACTCGACGGAGCCGGCCAGTCCCTCCGCCTCGGCGGCGCGGGCGGCGCGGGCCAGGGCGGCTGAGGAAAGGTCGGCGCCGGTCACGTCCCAGCCGTGGCGGGCCAGCCAGAGCGCCTCGGTTCCCGCCCCGCAGCCGGCCTCCAGCGCGGTGCCGGGGGTGAGGCGTGTCGTTTCCCTGGCGAGGTAGGGGCTCACGGGAGTGGGCGGCCGGTGCTCGTCGTCGTTGTGCCCGCCCCAGTGCTCGTCCCAGTACTCACGGTCAAAGGTGTGTCCCATGAACCTCAGTCCATCACGGCCGTCTTGGCGGCACCATGGAGTCATGAACGCTTCTTCCCTCGACGCAACGTCCCGCGTCCGCGCGGTGAGCGGCCGCGCCCTGGTGCTCGGCGGCGGTGGCGCCACGGGTAACGCCTGGTTGATCGGCGTGCTGGCCGGGCTGATCCGGGCCGGCACCGACGTCACCCGGCCCGAGCTCACCATCGGCACCTCGGCCGGAGCCACGGCGGCGGCCCAGCTCACCGGCACCTCGATCACGCAGCTGTACGCGGACACGCTGGTGCCCGTCCCGCCCCGCCCGGCCGTGCGTCGTCCGGCCACGGGGCCCGGCGGTGCCGTGCCCCGTCCGCTACCGACCGTCGACCACCTGGGGCGCATGCGGGCCGTCATCGACGCCTCGGCCGATCCGGGAGACTTCCGCCGCCGCTGGGGCGCGGCGGCCCTGGAGATCGACGACGGCGGCGAGTCCTCCGCGCGATGGCGGGCCGTCGTGGCGGGACGGCTTCCGGGCGCGGCGTGGCCGGGGCGCGAGCTGGCGATCACGGTGTACGACGCGCGCACCGGCGAGCCCGTCGTATTCGATCGGCACAGCGGCGTGGAGCTCGTGGACGCCGTCGCCGCGAGCACCTCAAACGGCAACGGCGCGCCGCCGCACCACATCGGCGCGGGGCGCTTCCTGGACGGCGGATATCGCCGCAACGAGAACGCGGACCTGGCCGCCGGGTGTTCGCGGGTCCTGGTGCTCTCGCCGCTGGGCGGGCGCACGCTGCGGCCGCTCTCGTGGCGCATGCAGCTCTCGGCGCAGCTCGAGGAACTGAGCGCGGGCGGGGCCTCCGTGGAGGTGGTGCTACCCGGCAAGACGGCCGAGCCGCTCATGGGGGCCAACGCCATGAATGTGGCGGCCCGGCCGGACGCCGCACGGGCCGGTCACGCGCAGGGCCTGGCCCTGGCGTCTCGCCTCGCCGAATTCTGGGGCTGAGCGGGCCCCTCGCTTTCCCCCTCGTGGCGGAGCGCGCCGTGCTGCGAAACGGAGTGCCTCGTACACGCCTACGGAGCGCTCTGTGCACCGTTGCGGAGGGACGCTGGCACGCTTTCGGGGGCGACGGGACCGGCATGAGCGACCACGCGGCGTCGGGCAGGAGGAGCAAGCTGCCCCGCCACCATCGCGGCGAGCGCCAGGGCGAAGCCGAGCAGCTGGGCCGGGCCCAGCCGTTCCCCGGCGACGGCGACGCCCAGCAGCGCGGCGACGAGCGGGGAGAGCAGGCCGAGCAGTGCGGTCGAGGTCGCGGGAAGCCGTCCCACTCCCGCGAACCACGCGGCGTAGGCCAGGAGGCCTCCGACGAGGCCGAGCCAGAGGTACCCGACCACGGCGGGGCCGTCGACGCGGGCGGGCACACCCTCGATGAGCAGGGCTGGGACCAGGAGCACCAGGCCGCCCGCGGTGAGCTGCCACCCCGCGAACCCCACGGCTCCCACGCCGGCCGGCCGGCCCCACCGCTTGGTCAGGACCACGCCGGCACCCATTGAAAGCGAGCCGAGCAGGCCGGCCCCGAGGCCGAGCGGATCGAAGGCGGCTCCCGGGCCGAGCACGACGAAGCCCACGCCCACGATGCCGAGCACACCGGTGGCGAGGCGCAGGGCGGAGAGGCGCTCGCCGAGCAGCGGCAGGGCCAGGAGCGCGACGATGAGGGGTTGCCCCGCGCCGAGGGTGGCGGCGACGCCGCCGGGCAGGCGGCCGGCCGCGACGAAGAGGAGGGGGAAGAACGCGCCGATGTTGAGTGCGCCCAGGAGCAGGGACTTCCACCACCATGAGCCGCGCGGCAGGGTGCGGGAGATCGCCAGTGCGAGGAGTCCCGCCGGTAGCGCGCGCACGAGCGCGGCGAAGAGCGGCGAACCCGGCGGGAGCAGGTGTGACGTGACGAGATAGGTGGTGCCCCAGATCGCCGGGGCCAGGGCCGTGAGAAGGGTTCTGCTCGTGGTGTTCATGCCTTGAGCCTCGCCACTGCTCGATCATGAGTCCAACACATGGTTTTCATACCAAGCATGAGCTGGGATCATGAAGCAATGGAGCTGCAACAACTTCGCTACGTCGTCGCCGTCGCCGAGACCGGCAGTTTCACCCGCGCAGCCGAGCGCTGCCACATCGTTCAGTCCGCCATCAGTCACCAGATCAAGGCGGTGGAGCGTGAGGTGGGCACGTCCCTCTTCGCGCGCAGCAGCCGTCGGGTGGAACTCACGCCGGCGGGAGAGGCGTTCCTGCCCCATGCAAGGGCCGGCATCGACTCGGCCGAGCGTGCCGTCGTCGCGGCGGTGGCGGCCTCGGGGGAGGTGCGGGGGACGCTCACGATTGGCGTCATCCCCACCGTCACGGCCGTGGACCTGCCAGGCGTTCTGGGGATGCTGCGCGCGCGGCACCCGCGGGTGGCGGTGCGGCTGCGTGCCGGCAGCAGCCACGATTTCGTGGCGGCGATCGAGGCCGGGACGATGGACGCCGCGCTGCTGGGACTCGCCGAATCGACGCCGCCCGGTGGGGTCGCCGTGCGCGTCCTGGCCAGGGAGCGGCTCGTGGCCGTCGTCGGGGAGCGGCACCGGCTGGGTGCCCGACGCCGCGTCCGCCTCCACGAGCTCGCGGAGGAGCCCTTCGCGGACTTTCCCGAGGGGAGCCCGGGGCGCGAGCAGTCCGAGCTGGCGTTCGCCGCGGCTGGCGTCGTGCGCGACGTGGCGATCGAGACCATGTCGACGCAGCTGTTGCTCGACCTGATCAGGGGCGGCCTGGCCGTGGGGATGCTGCCTTCTGGCGTCGCGGCCGGGGTGGCGGGGGTGCGCGCGCTCGCGGTCGTGGACGGTCCTCGGCGTGTGGAGTATCTGGCGTGGAGCGGATTCAACCCGAGCCCCGCCGCTCTCGCCTTCGTGGAGCTGTGCGGGGGATCGGTCTCCGTGTGAGCCGAGTGCGCGTGGATGGGTCTAGCCTGGCGCGCATGGGCATTCACTTCGAAAATGTGGGCATCGCCGTGCGGGACCTCGAGGAGGCGATCGCCTTCTTCGTGGATCTGGGGCTCACCGTCCTGGGGCGGGACGAGGTCAGCGGCGAGTGGGCCGACACCGCCGTGGGCCTGGACGGCAATCACGCCAGGATCGCGGTCCTCGGGACGCCGGATGGCAGCGGGCAGCTGGAGTTCTTCGAGTACCTCCATCCCGAGGCGATCGAGACGGGCCCCACGCTGCCGCAGGAGATCGGCATGCACCGCGTGGCGTTCTCGGTGGATGACCTCGACGCCGCGCTCGGGGTGGCGGCGCGGCACGGGTGCTTTCCGCTGCGCGGTGTTGCCACCTACGAAAACGTCTACAAGCTCACCTATCTGCGCGGTCCCAGCGGCATCCTCGTGATGCTCGCCCAGGATCTGCGGCGCTCCTGATGAGACCGTGAGGCGTCTCATATGATGGGATATTCCGTCTCGGATGGTGGACGTGTTTCCGGGGTGGCTCGCCGCCGGTGATAGACCGAGGGGACACAGCACCCCAGTGGCAAGGACTTGACGATGCACGGCGGCACCCCGGCCAGCCCCCAGAAGGACCGATCCATCTCCGCCCGGGAGAGCACCCCGCGCGCCGCGTGGCTCATGCTCACCTTGGGCGTGTTGGCCCAGGCGGCCGGCTCGCTCCTCGTCACCACGCCCGCCTACCTCATCCCGCTGCTGCACACCGACCGTGGCATGCCGCTGGCGCAGGCCGGGCTCATCTCCTCGACCCCGAACTTCGGCATGGTCCTGGCGCTCGTCGCCTGGGGCGCCGCCGCCGACCGTTTCGGCGAACGCTGGGTCATCTCCGCGGGCCTGGCCCTGACGGCGCTCTTCGTCTTCCTCGCCGCTCCGGGCAACGGCTACGTCTGGCTCGGCATCCTCCTCACCCTGGCCGGGGCGGCCTCAGCCGCGACCAACGCCGCGAGCGGCCGCGTGGTGGTGGGTTGGTTCCCCAAGCACCGGCGCGGCTTGGCCATGGGTATCCGCCAGATGGCACCCCCGCTCGGGACGGCCGTCGCCGCGCTCGCCGTCCCGCCGCTCGCGGCACGTCACGGCCTGGCCGCCCCCATGATCCTGGCTGGAACGGTCACCCTCGTGCTGGCCCTGGCCTGCGTCTGGGGCATCCGCAACCCGCCGCGCCCGGCCCGGGTGAGGGCGGCGAGCGACGCCGCGGCACCGAGCCGCCCCGGCGCCGTCGGGCCCTCGAATCCGTACCGCCGCAACGGCTTCTTGGCACGGATCCACCTCGTCTCCGCCCTGCTCGTGATCCCGCAGTTCGCGCTGTCCACGTTCGCGCTCGTGTGGCTCACGGCGGGTCTGGGCTGGGACGCGACGCGTGCCGGCATCGTCGTCGCGGCATCGCAATTCGTGGGGGCGCTGGGGCGCATCGTGGTCGGGTACCTGAGCGACCGCCTCGGCACGCGCGTGGGGCTGCTGCGTTGGGTGGCCGTGGCCGGCGTCGTCTGCATGGTGGCGCTGGGTCTGCTCGGATGGGCACGCTGGGACGGCCTCGCCGCGCTCATGCTGATCGTGGCATCGACCGTCTCGGTGGCCGACAACGGGCTCGCCTTCACCTCCGTGGCCGAGGCGGCTGGACCGTTCTGGTCGGGGCGCGCCCTGGGCATCCAGAACACGGGGCAGTTCATCGTGGCCTCCGCGCTGGGACCGGCGATGGGCGCGCTCATTACGCTCGTGGGCTACCCGCTGGCGTTCGGGCTCGTGGCCGCGGCGCCGCTGGCAGCGTGGGGGATCGTGCCCAGGCGGGACGAATCGTGGGAGGAGCTCGCGCGCGACTGAGGGCTCGGCCCGGCCGAGCTTTCGGTAGGGGCGCCCGGCGTCCCGAGCCCTCACGACGGCCAACGACGCCCCCGGGTTTCGGAGTGGGTCCTGCGTGGAAACGGAGTGGGGCCCGTCGAATGGCCGGTGGGTACGTGGCGGCAAGCAGCGGTGCCAACCGTGACGAAGCAACGCGTCGGCGATCATGTTCAATTCCGTGTTCGGCTCCACCAGGGCCTCCGCGGCCGTGAGCTCGCCCATGATCCATCCCGCCGCGTGCAGGGCGGCGGAGCGTTGTCGATCGGCCTCGATCTGCTCCGGATGCCACCCGCCCGGATCGTGGGGAACCCACAGAAGAGCGTCGGCCGCGGCGACGAGATCGTCGAGCCGAAGGTGCGGTCCCAGGACCGCCCAGGTCGTCGGGGCGTCCGTCAGCACCAGTTCGTCCGCATGGTGCAGGGACAGGAAACGCGGGCGCACACGGCGGGAGATGACCCCGGGGCGATGCGGCGCCGTGACGGGGAAGGGCGGGATGAGGGGGGACGGGACGGGCTCCTCGCCTAGTGCCTCGCGAGGTCGCGGCGACGGAAGCCCGCGACGCCGACGAGCAGGAGGAACGCCGTGACGAGGCTGATCCAGGCCAGCCCCCACCCGGAGCCTCCCCGCGCCACGTTCGGGACGTGCCAGAACGGGCTGATGGCCAGCACCCAGTCCCACAGCTTGAAGGTGGGACCCAGCAGGGTCAGGGCGAAGGAGGCCACCACGCCCAGCCACGCCGCGATGCTCACCCGGGGACGGGCACCGACGACCGCGACCGACACGGCAACGACGGTCCATGTCGCCGGAACGGTGGCGATCGCCTGGCCCACCGTGGCCCAGAAGCTCACGCCGATGTCCGCTGAGGCGGCCAGCGCGGCGGTCACGAGGCCAGCGACCACCACGCACACCGCGCTCACGAGCAGCGCCAGCGCCGTGTGTCCCAGGTAGAACGGCGGACGGGCCACCGCGCCGGCGAGCAGCGGTTCCACGCGGTCCTCGTCCTCCTCGGTGCGCAGCTTGAGCATGGCCTGCACGCCGGGGACGGAACAGATCATGCCCACGAGGGACAGGACCGTCACGACGAAGGCGGAGACGATCGCGTCCGACGTCGCGGCGCCGCGGGCCAGGATCGTGGCCGCAGCGTTGTCGCCGTCCAACAGCTCCTTGGCCGAGGAAGCGAAGTACCCGAAGACCACGCCGAGCCCGGCGGCCGCGATGACCCACGTGAGGAAGGGGCCACGGTTCAAGCGCACCGCCAGGGCCCAGGTGCTGCGCACGGAGCCCCGGGCGTGGCCGGGCCGTGGGGCGATGGCGCCCTGGCCGAAGTCGCGGCGGGCCTGCAGCGCGAACGCGACGGCCAGCGCCACGACGGTGAACGCGAGCGCCGGCAGCAGCGGCCACCAGTGATCCCCGCTGGCCGGTCGGGTCTGGGTCATCCACCCCATCGGGTTCATCCACACGGTCCACTCCGGCGCCCGCACCGAGTAGGCGAAGCCGCGCAGCAGGAACAGCATCGCCAGCGCGCCGACGGCCAGGGAACTGGCGGTGCGGGCGTCCGATCCGAGCTGCGCCGTCACGGCGGCCACCGAGGCGAACATCCAGCCGGAGGCCGTGAACGTCGCGGCGAGCAGCAGCGAGGAACTCCAATCGCCCCCGCACGCCACCGCGAGCACGCCGGAGACCACCCCCGCGAGCAGCGAAGCGACGAACGCCACCCCCACGGCCGCCGCGAGCCGGCTCGCCCGTCCCAGCACGCCGGCGGCGAGCAGCTCCGCCTGTCCGGAGTCCTCCTGCCCGCGGGTCGCCTTGGTGACGGCGAAGACCGCACCGAGTGCCACGAGGAATCCGCCCAGGGAAAGGGACCGCCACGCGTTGAAGCCATCCGTCGTGGACAGATCGAACGCCGGCCCGAAGATGATGCCGATCGCCGGGTTGCCACCCACGGCGGCGGCGAGCCCCGCACGGTCCGCCTGTTCGGGGAAGATCCACGGATAGACCAGCACCGAGGAGACGGTCAGGAAGGCCGGCAGGACGATCCACGGCGCGAAGGCCCGCGCCTCGTGCCTGAGGCTGGCGCGCAGCAGCGGTGCCGTGCCGGTCAGCGCGCTCATCGGGCTTCGTCCCTCGCCCCGTCGATGCCCGACGCCGCAGGGTTGCCTCCGGCTCCCTCGTACAGTCGCAGGAACAAGGACTCGAGCGACGGCGGTTCCACCGTGAGGGAGGCGAGTCCGTAGGGGGCCAGGAGCGTCATGGCCGCCCCGATCTTGTCGGCGTCCGCGGTGGCCGTGAGCCTGGCGCCGTCCAGGTGGACGTCGCGGAGCGAGGCCAGGGCCGAACGTCCGGGCACGCGCTCGAGCGTGGCGCGGATGGAGGTACGCGCCCGTCCCTGCAATTGGGGGAGCGTTCCCGTCTCGACGATGCGTCCGTCGCGGATGATGGAGAGGCGATCGCCGAGCGATTCGACCTCGCTGAGGATGTGGCTGGAGAGCAGCACGGTGGTGCCGCGGTTCTTGGCCTCGTGGATGGCGTCCTGGAAGACGTTCTCCATGAGGGGGTCCAGGCCGGACGTCGGCTCGTCGAGGATGAGTAGTTCAACGTCGGAGGCCAGGGCGGCCACGATGGCCACCTTCTGCCGGTTGCCCTTGGAATACTGGCGACCGCGCTTGGTGGGGTCCAGTTCAAACCGCTCCACGAGCTCAGCGCGGCGCCTTTCGTCGAGGCCCCCGCGCAGGGATCCGAGCAGATCGATCGCCTCGCCTCCCGACATGCCGGGCCACAGGGAGACGTCGCCGGGGACGTACGCCAGGCGGCGGTGCAGCTCGACGACGTCCCTCCACGGCTCGCGCCCCAGGACGGTGGCCGTGCCGCAGTCGGCCCTCAGCAGGCCCAGGAGAACGCGGATCGTGGTCGACTTCCCGGCTCCGTTGGGCCCCAGGAAGCCGTGGACCTCGCCCCGTTCCACGATCAGATCGAGGCCGTCGAGAGCCTTGAAGGAGCCGAAGGACTTGCTCAGTCCCGCGACGTCGATGACGGTGTCGGTGGCCATGGCTCATCCTCGCCTCGCCGGATCGCTGTGGCTAGCAGTGTAGGCACAAATTCAACGGGTGTGGAATTCTTTTTCGGCGACGTACGCTGGAACGGTGAATCCGACGTCGGCCCCCGTTCCCGCCCAGCGCCGCAAGCGTCCCACCGGTCGCCGGGCGGGCGACAGCGGCACCAGGGACGCGCTGCTCGACGCCGCACGGGACCTCTTCGCCGAACACGGCTACGACGGTGCCTCCCTGCGCGCCATCGCCGCGCGGGCCGACGTGGACCCCGCGCTCATCCGTCACTTCTTCGGCGACAAGGAACGTCTCTTCGCCGAGACCATGGCGGATCGTACGGTGATCCCCGAACGCATGGCCGCCGCGCTCGCCGGTCCTCGCGGGAGCCTCGGCGAGCGGGTGGCCGACGCATACCTGCGGTTGTGGGAGGAGGAGGACACCCGCCCGCTCCTGCTGGGTCTGGTGCGTTCCGCCACGTCCTCCGTCCACGGCGCCGAGTCGCTGCTGGAGGTGCTCATCGGCCGGGTGCAGCACGGCTCGGTGGCGCCGGCCCTGGGGGAGGAGGGCGTGAGCGGATTCGCCCTCGCCGCCTCCCATCTTTTCGGTACTGCGGTGGCCAGGGTGCTCCTGAAGGTGCCCGCCCTGGCAGAGCCGGAGCTCGAGCAGCTCGTGGCGCGCGTGGCGCCGGTGATCCAGGCCTATTTCGAGCCCGCCGGGGACCCGACGCATCCGTAGTCGACGAGGGGTAGTGCCGAGCTTGCGGCCGGTGTTGCTGAATTGCCGCCGATCCCTGCGGACATGAAGCATCACATGCTTAGGGTCTAGCTACGTAGCTCGGACGATGCTTCCATCCCGCGTCCTCTCCGTGCTCTCGCCGCACTCTCCCACCACGCGAGGACACCCCCATGAAGAAGGTCACCAAAGGCACCATCGCCGCCGGCGCCGCCGTCGCGCTCCTGATCGGCGCGGGCGGAGGCACGCTCGCCTACTGGAACGACGCGGCGGGCGACGTCGACGCCGAGATCACCGCCGGGCACCTGGACCTGAACGATGCCGGAACGCCGGCCTGGCAGGTGAAGCACGGAAACCTGGATCCGGTCGACATCACCGACCCGACCGCCGTGCACGTGGTGCCGGGGGATCAGCTCATCTACACGGGCGCCTTCACGATCACCTCCCGGGGCGAGGGGCTCACCTTCACGGTGAAGGTCGCGGACGGTTCCGTCGCCGCGGCCTCCGCCGACGCCAACGACACCGCCCTCGCGGCGGCCCTGGCCGGCAAGCTCGGCACGAGCTTCACGGTGGACGGAGAGGCCCCCACGAACGGCGTGGCGACCGTCGCCGCCGAAGGCGATGACGAGGAGACCCATGACGTGCACGTGACCGCGACGCTCGTGTTGCCCTTCGGCACCGAGGCGGACAACGCGGCCCAGGATGGTGCCGTGAACCTGACCGGCTTCACGGTCGAGGCCACCCAGGTGGCGCCCGCGGCCCGGCAGGGCTGATCCCGCCCGCGACGTGTTCTTCGGAGGTCACGATCGCCGCGGGGGCGTGCACCGGCGCCCCCGCGGCTGGCGCGCCGTCGGCTGGTCCACGGCCGCCGTCGCGGGCTGCACGCTCCTGGGCCTGGGCGCCGGCGGCGGAACCCTCGCCTTCTTCAACGACGGGGCCACCGCCCCCGGCGGAACGGTCACGGCAGGCACGGCGCAGTTGCGCGTGAACGACGCCGCGAGCGCCCCGCTCGCCGAGGCCACCCTCAGTCCGGCGACCCCCGCCGCCCTCTCCTTCGTCGTGAGCAACACGGGCGATGCGCCCCTGGGGCTCTCCGCCACCGCGAACACCGCGGGCTCCCTCGGCGGCGATGCCCTCGCCGCGCTCGTCCCCGTCGGGTCGGCCGCGGACTGCACCGCCGGCACGGCGGGGAGCCGGGTGCCCCTCAGCGGTCTCGACGCCGCGAGCCTGGGCACCCTGCGGCCCGGCTCCTCGAGCAGGCTCTGCCTGGTCCTCGGCCTCGCGGCCAACACTCCGGTCGAACTCTCCGGCACGGGATTCACGTACACGCTGACGATCACGGGAAGGCAGGTGAAACCGTGAAGCTTCGCGGCCGCCGCCCGCGCCCCCGGCGAGGAATCCTCGGTTTCGTCGCAGGCGCCCTCGCGGGTTCCCTCGCCCTGGGCGGCACCGCCGCGTGGGGCTACTGGAGCGCGGCCGCCACGGCGACCGGGGCGGCCCAGACGCCCAAGGTCGCCGTCTCGCAGCTCAACTTCGCCTCGAACACGCACACCTTCACCAACACCACGTCCTCGCTGACCACGACCGGTTCCTTCACCGTCACCAACACGGGCGAGGTCGCCGGCGCCGTGTCCGTCTCCCTCGCCTCCTCCGACGCGCTCGCCGCGCAGATGCCGCTCTCCGTGTGGCCCGTTCCTGCCGCATCGGCGTGCACAGCGGCCGCCACCGTGCCGTCCGTCGCGGCGAGCGGGAGCTGGAAGAGCGTCACCCTCGCCCTGGGCGGAACTCTGGGGAGCGCCGCGAGCCAGGCCTTCTGCCTGCGCACCCAGGTGCCGGACCGCCAGAGCCTCGCCACGGCCGCCGGAAGCGCCAGTTTCGACGCGACGCTCACGGCTTCCCTGGCCGCCGGCGGCTGGACGGCCACCGCCTCCACGGGCAAGGCGGAGCAGGCGACGAGCCGCATCTATCCCTTGGCGACGGCCTACCTCGTCAACGCCGATTCGCGGTGGTACCGCCTCGCCACCGGGAGCGGGAGCCCTTGCCTGAGCCTGCCGGACGGCGCCGGTGCCTCCGACGCCGGCCTCAGGAGCAGCGCGTGTGCATCGACCCCTGGCACACATCAGGTGTGGCAGGTGCTTCCCGTGAGCGAGCAGGACCAGAGCCTTGTGACCCTGCGTCCCCGCAGCGCGCCGGCCACGCGCATCACGGTGGGCGCGGACGGGGTCCTCAGCAATGCCGTCGCGAGCACGGGCACCGGCCAGCAGTTCAGGGTCCAGCGGATCGACGACACACACGTCCAGCTCGTCTCCCCGCCGAGCGGCTTGTGCCTTCCTGTACCCGCCGCCGGGAACGGCGGGCTTTCGCTCGTGGACTGCACGGCCGCAGACACCACCATCCTCATGACCCGCGTGCCCATCACGGTCACGAATGTGCTGGGACTTGCCTCGCTCGTGCATTTCGGGGCGGTCACGACGTCCGGTGACGTGGGACTGGCGACGCAATACCAGAAGGCGGATGGGACGTGGGCAACCATCCCTCTGCAGCTGACGACCGGTGGGGCCGACGCGACCCTTCTGCTCAGTGGAGTGCTTGCGACGACGAATGTCGCGTATCCGGTTCGTGTGGTGTTTGCCAACGATCCCGACGGCAATCTCCCCGTCCCCCGATGGGGAACCGCCTTTTCCGGGCTGACCGTCACGGCCTCCGGCGTTCTCGGGCTGGGACTGATCGCGATCGTCACGGTGCCGCAATGATGCGGCCGCCCGGCCTCGTCGTGGCGCTCCGGCGTGCCGCCCTGCTCGTGGTCCTCTCGGCCGTGTCGCTCGTGGCGCTCGCCGCGATCGTGCTTCCGGCCGTGGCAGGCGGGACGGCGCGCACCGTGGAGACCGGCTCCATGCGACCGCACTACCCGCCCGGAACCCTGGTCATCACGCGCCCCGTGGCGGCGCAGGACATCCGCCCGGGCGACGTCATCGCGTACCAGCTGCGCAGCGGTGAGCCCACGGTCGTCACCCACCGCGTGGTGCGCCGCGTTCGCGGCGCGGACGGCGCTCCCCGCTTCATCACGCGGGGCGACGCCAACGCCGCCCCTGACCCCGATCTCGTCCGTGGGGTGCAGCTGCGCGGCCGGCTCTGGTACGCCGTGCCGTGGATCGGCTGGGTGGCGGCGGGCGTCGACGGGCCGTGGCGCTCGGTGGCGGTCCAGGTCCTCGTCGTCGGGCTGCTGGGATACGCGGCCCGGATGTACGTCTCCGCGGCCCGGGAACGCGGTCAGGACCGGCGGCGCGGACGCCGGGACGCCGTCGACCCGCCCCTCTCTGCCTACCCTGAAGGCAGGGCGGCCGGCGCGCCGGCCGCCGCCCGCGCAGAAGGAGACCCCCGTGTCTGATGGAGAACCCCTCATGCAGGACCCCGCGTTGGAGGACCGTGCCCTGGGGGCCGTGCTCGGCTCGGCGGCCGGCGACGCCCTGGGCGCCCCCTACGAGTTCGCCCCACCCCTGGCCGGGACCGAGCCCGTGCTCATGCGGGCGGGCGGACCGTGGGAGTGCGGCGAGTGGACGGACGACACCGCCATGAGCATCCCCACCCTGCGGGAGCTGTCGGCGGGGCCATGACCTGGAGGAGCCGGCCACGCTCGGACGGATCGTCGCGGCGTGGCGGGACTGGGCCGCGGACGCCAAGGACGTGGGCATCCAGACGCGCGCCGTGCTGGCCCTCGTCGCCGAAGCGAGGGAGGGGGCCGCCGTGGAGGCGGCGCTCGCCGTCCACCACGCCAACGACGGCCGTTCCGCCGGCAACGGCTCCCTCATGCGCACCGGGCCGGTGGCCCTTGCACACCTGTACGAGGGGGTGAGGACGCGGCCTGGCGCGCGGCGGCGCGGCTCAGCGGGCTCACGCACGTCGAGGCGGACGCGACCCGGGCCTGCCAGCTCTGGACCCTGGCCATCAGGAACGCCGTGCTGACGGGTCACGCGGACGTGCGGGTGGGGCTCTCCCGTCTTCCGGCCGAGGAGGCCGAAGTGTGGTCCCGGCGTCTCCGCGCGGACGATCTCGCGACCCTGGTGCGCGCCGTCCTGGGCCGCCCCGAACACGGCGCCGGCCGCTAATATCGATACTCGCAGGCGAGCGCCTGCGCCATCCGAGGGGAGAGACAGACCAGTGCGGTGCAATTACTGTGGTGCGGAATTGAAGCCGCAATCTCGCTTCTGTCTTCATTGCGGCCAGCTCGTCGAGTCGCCGTCCCCGATCGACGCGCCCGCCGAGTCGGCTGCCTCGCGGGCCGCCGCGAGCCTGACCCCCCTGCCGGCCGCCACCGGGGGCCCCGCCCGTCCCGTTGGCTACGCCGTCCTGCTGACCTTCGCCGACGGCAGCGCCGTGGTCGTGGACGAGGACGCCGTGATCGGCCGCAAGCCCCTCGAGGTCGCCGCGGCCGAGGGACTGCTCGCCGTCCCCCTCGTGGACCCAGTCAAGACCTCCTCCCGCGTGCACCTGCGCATGTATCTCACGCCGCAGGGCGTCAACGTCGTGGACGCCCGGACGGGCAACGGCACGGCCGTCGAACACGCCGGCGTGCGCTACGACGCCCGCCCCGGTCAGCCCTTCTGGATCGAGCCGGGAGACCGCCTCTGGCTGGGCGACGTCTCGGTGGACGTCTCGCTCGCCTGAGACCGCGGCGGCCGGGCGCGCCTGGCAGGATCATCCATCGAGGGGAACAATCATTCCGGCAACGGCCGGACGGAGAACGGGGGAGGGCACGTGACGCGGTTCGAGGCGTCGTGGGAGCCGGCCACGCCCGTGCGCGTGCTGCCCGGCCGGGGGAGCGAACCCTCCCTGCGGCACGATGCGGACGGCGTCACCGTCTGGCTCAGTCACGGGGCAGCGCTCGCCGTCACGCACCCCGACGGCACCTCCTCCGTCCTCATCGAGGCCGCGCCAGGCGCGGGCTGGCCCCGGGTCGTCGCCCTGACCCTCGTGGGCGTCGCGTCCACGCCGCCGGCCGGCGGCTCCGCCCCGGACGCGGACGAAACCATCGACATCGCCAGGCTGCGGGCCTCGCTCCGGATGCCCGACGACGCGTCCGTCGCCCCCGCGACGGGCACCGGCCCGGTTCCGGATTCCGACCTCACCGTGGCGCGCTCGGCCCTGGCCTCTGTCCCCGGCCCGGGGGACGCGGTGGACGGCCGGGGTGCGGCCGATCCCGATCTGACGACCCTGCGCCCCGCCCCGTCACCCGTTCCCGCCCCGGCCGATCTCGATCCGGACCTGACCACCCGGCGTCCCCCGCACGTGGCGAGCCCCGTGAGTCCGCCGTCGGCGCGCCGGGGGCGACGGGCCGCCGTCGGGCAGGACGAGGACACCCCGCGCGGCGGGCCGCCGCTCCCGCACGTCAACGTCCCCTCCCTACTCGTGGAGGACGCCGACGGCGTCCGCGTGGTCGCGCTGCGGGGCACGCTCGTGGTGGGCCGCACGCCCAGCGTGACGCAGGTGCGCGAGCGCGACGCGGTCCCCGTGCGCGTCGCGGCCGACGGCGTCGGCGTCTCCCATTCCCACGTGGCCGTGCGCCGGCTCGGCGGCGTGACCCTGGTGCGCGACCTCTGGTCCACGAACGGCACCCGCGTGCGCAGCCGGGGCGTCCCCCCGTTCCGCCTGCGGGACGGGGAGGAGGTGCCCGTCTCCGACGGCACCTCCGTGGAGCTGGGCGACGGCGTGGTGCTGCGCATCGCCGAAGGTGGCGACCATGGCGCGTAGGCTGCCAGGCGCGCCGCCCGTCCTGCCCGGCTACACGCACGTCAGGGCGCTCGGCACGGGCGGCTTCGCCGACGTCTTTCTCTACGAGCAGGCCATGCCGCGGCGCACCATCGCCGTTAAGGTGCTGCTCACGGACGTGGTGCAGGGAGACCTGCGCTCGGCGTTCCTGCAGGAGACCAACACGCTGGCCCATCTGGCCGCGCACCCGCACGTGCTGACCATGTACGAGGCGGGCATCGCCGCGGACGGCCGACCCTACCTCGTCACCGAGTTCTGTCCGCGTGGCTACGGCGAACGCTTCCGCCGCGAGCGCATCCCCGTCGCGGAGACCCTCGCCACGGGGCTCGCGATCGGAGCGGCCCTGGAGACCGCGCACCGCGCCGGCGTGCTGCACCGCGACATCAAGCCGGCCAACGTCCTCATCACCGCCTTCGAACGCCCCGTCCTGGCGGACTTCGGCATCGCCTCCACCCTGGAGCACCTGCGCCGCGAGGAGAGCGCGGACGTGGGCCTGTCCGTCCCGTGGGCGGCCCCGGAGCTGCTCGACGGGCGCAGCCCCGGCACCGTGGCGTCCGAGGTCTACTCCTTCGGCGCCATGCTCTATGCCTTGCTGACCGGTCGTTCACCCTTCGAGAAACCGGAGGGACCCAACGACCGGCGCGCGCTGGCCGGCCGCATCCTTGGCCATGCCAGGCCCGCCCCGATCGGCCGTCCGGACGCCCCGCCCGCACTGGTGCAGGCCGTGGAGACCTGCCTGCGCAAGCGCCCGGAGCGCCGCCCGGCCTCGATGATGGAGGTCCTGCGGCTCCTGCAACTGGCGGAGTCGCAGCTGGGCCTGCGCCCCACGCCGCTGGAGCTGGCGCAGGAGTCCATGCCGCCCGTGATGCTCTCGGCCCACGCCGTCACCGCGTTGCCTGGCACCCCCTCCGGGCGCCTCGACCGCCTCGGCACGGCGCCCGGTGCGGAGAGCGGACACACGGGACGGCGACGCCGCACGCGTGCCCGCGCCGCGGTGGCCGGCGTGGACGACGCCACCCGGCTGCGCGGCGGCGGATTCGGCCGCGCCCGCGGTGGCGGACGGCGCCGGGTCTGGATCGCGGCCGCCGGAGCCTCCGTGATCGTCGCCGCCGCGGCGATCGCCGTCCTGTGGCAGCCGTGGGAGGCGCGGCCGGGCGTCGTGGCCTCGATCGACGCACGGCCCGGACCGGGCGCCGTCGTCTTCACGTGGTCGGCGCCAGGGGAGGGCGGGGACTCCTACGAGATCAAGGTCGAGGGGCGGCCCGCGATCCAGCAGGAGGAAACCTCCTACCGTGTCGACACCACGACGGGCGGCGCCCGCGTCTGCCTCACCGTGGCCGTGGTCCACCAGGGCAGCGTGGGCCGGCCGAGCGCCCCGCGGTGCGCGCGCAGCGGGCGGATCGAGCCATGAGCCACCCGGACGCCCCGTGGCGGGCATTCCTGCGAAGGACCGTCAAGCGCCGCACCGTCGGCCCGAGGCGGGCCGCGAAGCGGGAGCGGCGCAGCGCGCGTGACCGCCGGCTGGTGAAGGTCACGGCCATCGGCGCGATCGCCGTGGCCCTCGTGGCGGGCGTGGCGGTCGTGGCGCAGGGCTACGAGCGCTCCGAGCAGGACCTCTCCGACGCCTCGGTCTGGGTCACCAAGGCGGACCGGGCGCTGCTGGGTCACGCGAACACCGCGATCTCCTCCCTGAGCACGGCGATCGGCCTGGACGGGGACGGCGGCACCGTGGCGCAGGACGCCACGCATGTGGTCATGCATGACGAGGACAAGAACACGCTCTCACTCGTGGACCCGGCCAGGGCCAAGCCGCTGGCCACCGTCAACCTGCCGGCCGGCCACCCCCAGGTGGCGGCGTCCGGAGGGTGGGTGGGCGTCCTCGACCCGGGCGACGGCTCCGTGTGGGTGCGTGGCCTCGACGAGCTCCAGGGCTTCGACCCGCACGCCGACCCTGACGGTCAGGTCGGTGTGGACGCCGTCATCGCCGTGGACCAGAAGGGGCGCTGGGCCGGCTACAGCCAGAGCACCTCCCGCGTGAGCGTGGGCGGACGTGGGGCGGCCCCCCGCGTCGAGGATGTGGAGTTCAGCAAGCCGGCGGAGCACGCCCAGGTGGCGCTCATCGGCGGCCGGCCGGCCGTCTTCAACCCGGTGTCCGACGAGGTGTGGTTCCGTGGCAGGGTGCACCCCCTCGACGCCGTGGTCACCGATCCGGACTCCGTGCGCCTGCAGTCCTCGACGACGAGCGACGGGGACGTGGTGCTCTCGCACGACGGCGGCCTGGCCGTCGCCGCCGCGACGGCGGACAGGGTGGACCTACCCGTCTCCGGGGTCCAGGGCCTCACGACGTCTCCGATGCGCGTGGGTTCCTGCCTCTACGCGGCCTGGGGCTCGGGCAGGGCCGTGCAGTGGTGCGACGGGCGTGACCCCGAGACGTTCCCGCTGAAGGGAGGCCCGATCGGCGACCTCGTCCTGCGTGTCAACGAGGACACGGTCGTGGCCAACGACCCGCGCAGCGGCGCCACGTGGGCGCTGCAGAACGGCGGGGCCCTCATCGACAACTGGGACGATTTCAAGGACCAGTCCAAGGTGGTGCGCAGGCAAAGGGAGGACCTCGACGTGCCGCCGCAGCCGCGGAAAGATCAGGTGCCCCCCGCGGCTCAGGACGACACCCTCGGTGCCAGGGCCGGGCGCGCCAACCTGCTCCCCGTCCTCCTCAACGACGCGGACGCCAACGGCGACCCCCTCGTCATCACGCGCGTCACGGGGGCGGAATCCACGCGCGGGGACGTGCAGATCGTCGAGGACGGCCAGAGGCTTCAGCTCACGCCGCGTCCTGACGCCGCGGGCGCCTTCTCGCTGCGCTACACCGTGACGGACGGCCACGGCGGCACCGCGAGCGCTACGGCCACGGTGCGCATCGTGGACGCCTCCGTCAACAACGCCCCGCACCAGGCCCGGCCCAGCAAGACCTCCGTGGCGCTCGAGGGCCACGCCTCCGCCGAGGTGCTCCAGGACTGGGTGGACCCGGAATCCGATCCGATGTACCTCGTGGGGGCCACCGTCGACGCACCCAACCAGGTGTCCACGACGCCGCAGGGGCGCGTCGACTTCCTCCAGGGCGGGGGCGATCCCGGGCTGGAAAATGCGCGGGTGAAGGTCTCCGACGGCACGGCCGTGGGGGACGGGCTCGTGAACGTCACGGTGCAGCCCCAGGGCAGGACTCCCATCATCGCGGAGAACTACACGCTCACGGGCTACGTCGGCAACGAGATCGTCACGCGTCCCGTGGAGGCTTCGCGCGGCGGCACGGGCGAGCTCACCCTGGCTCAGGTCGAGGCCGACTCCGGCGAGTCGACGGCGCTCAGGGTCTCCGCGAGCTATGCGGACGGCACGGTGCGCATCGTCCCGCAGGAGGCCGGTTCGCACCGGGTGGTCTACAGCGTCAGGGACGCGGACGGGAAGCAGACCGCGGTGGGGGTCATCCGCGTCGAGGCCCAGGGGGCCCCGGAGGGTGCCACGGCGCCCGTGGTCTCCCCGAGCACGGCGTTCGTCCACCGGAACAGCACCACCGACGTCGACGTGCTGCGCAATGCGTACGATCCGGCCGGCCGGGTGCTCAGCATCTCCTCGGTCCAGGAGCCGGCGAACGGCGTCCTGGCCGTGGAGGTCGTGGAACGCGAGCACCTGCGGGTCCTGCTCACGGGCGAGGCGGACGGCCCCGTGACCTTCTCCGTCACCGTCTCCAACGGGACCGAGCAGAGCACGGGCCAGGTGGTCGTGATCCGCGTGCCAGAGCCCACGAGGGAGCAGGCACCCGTGGCGCGCGACGACGCCGTCAAGGCCAGGGCGGGGGACGTCGTCGACATCCCGGTGCTGGCCAACGACACCCAGGCGGACGGCAAGCCGATCACGCTGGGCCGGGAGCTGGTGCAGGCGCCCCGGGCGGGCCTGCTCGTGAGCACGGGGGAGCGCCTGCGCTACCTGGCCCCGGACACCCCCGGCACGTACACGGCGCGCTACCGGATCACGGCGGCCACCGGCCTCTCCGCGACGGGATCGGTGCGCATCGACGTCACCGCCAGGGACGGTGCAGGCAATCGCGCCCCCGGCCCTCCCGTCGTCACGGCCCGCACGGCCGCCGGCCAGAGCGTGAAGATCAGCGTCCCCCTGGAGGGCACCGACCCCGACGGTGACTCCGTCACCCTCTCGGGGGTGCAGCGCCAGCCCGCCAAGGGGTCCGTGTCCCTCGAGGGCAACGTCATCGAGTACACGGCCAACCCCGGTTCGCTCGGCACGGACACCTTCGGGTACCAGGCCGTCGACGCCCTGGGCGCCGTCAGCGTCGGCACCGTGCGCGTCGGCATCGATTCCGCCACGGCGGCCTCCGCGCCGCCCGTGGCGCAGGACGACCTCGTCACGACACGCCCGCGCACCCAGCTTTCCGTGGACGTGACCGCCAACGACATCGACAACACGCGCAAGGGCCTGGGCGTGGCGGTGGAGGCCGTGACCGACGTGCAGCACGACGGCGACGCGCGCGCCACGGCGAGTGGCCACACGATCTCCCTGCGCACTCCCAACCACGCGGGAACGATCGCCGTGCTCTACTCCGTCAAGGACGCGACGGGTGCCACCTCCCAGGCGTGGCTCTACATCGACGTGCGTCGCGACGCACCCCTGGCCGCCCCCGTGACGGAGGACCAGCTCCTGAGCCTCGCCGACATCGAGGGCAAGGACCGGGTCCCGGTGGACGTGCTCGGCGACGCCACCTTCACGGAGGGTGCCGTGTCCACCCTGCGCGTCGAGGTCCCCGAGGGCTACGGCGGCGCCACGGTGCTCCCGGACGGACGCGTCGAGGTGCCCGTCGGCGACGACTCGGCCATCATCCCCTTCACGCTCTCGCGACCGGATGCCCACGAGGTCTCCTCGACGAGCTTCATCCGCGTCCCCGGGCACACGCACGCCAAGCCCGAGCTGAGGGAGGACGCGCCGGCACTGACCGTGGAGAGCGGCGAGGAGCTCGTCATCCCCCTGGCCGGGCACGTCATCGCCGCGGGCGAGCGCCGCGTCACGCTGGGCAACACCGGCGCGCTGAGCGCCTCCAACGGAGAGGTCTCCGCGCGGGGGGACGCGAGCCTCGTCTTCCGTTCCAGGGACACGTTCTGGGGGACGGCCAACGTGACCTTCGTGGCCACCGACGGCCGCGAGAGCGCCCAGCTGACACTGAAGATCGCGGTGACGAGCAAGGCGAAGCAGCCGCCCACGCTGCAGGACGCCCAGATCTCCGTCGAATCCGGTGGCAGCCACGTCACGGAGCTGCGGGCGTTGACCGACGTGGCCGGAGGCGCCAGGCAGGAACGGGGGCTGCGCTTCAGCGCGTCCGGCGGGGACCCCGCCGTGGCGAGCTACGTCGTCGACGGGGACCGGCTCAAGGTCACGGCGGCCGACGGCGACACCGTGGGCCGCAGCACCACGCTCCGCCTGCACGTGAGCGACGCCGACGGGCTCGGCGCCGACTCCACGGTCAGCATCACGGTCACGCGCTCGCGCAAGGCGCTGCCGAGGACCCAGGACGACGAGGCCACCGTGCGCAGGGGACGTTCCGTCACGGTGGACGTCCTGGCCAACGACGCGAGTCCCTTCCCCGACAAGGCGCTCACCGTGGTGGACGTCAAGGCCGTCAGCGTGGTGCAGGGCGTCCACGTCTCCGGCGCCTCCGGGGGCCACAAGGTCACGGTGACGGCCGACGACGCGGCGGCCACCGGCGTGAGCACCGTCGACTACACCGTCCAGGACTCCACGGGGGACCCCGCCCGCCGCGCCGTGGGGCAGCTGCGCGTCACCGTCCAGGACGTCCCGGACGCGCCGCCCGGCGCCCCCGTCGTGGCGGAGCGGCGACCGGAGGCCAAGGCGGTGGTGCTCAGCATCGGGGCCGCCGAGGCGAACGGCTCGCCCGTCACCGGCTACGAGTACCGGGCGAACGGCGACGCCGGCCCCTCCGGCAGCTGCGAGGGCCCCCAGTCCTGCCTCGTGACGGGCCTCGACTGGGCCACCGACTACAGCTTCCAGATGCGCGCGGTCAACGAGCTCGGCCCCGGGGCGTGGTCGGGGCGCAGCGCCACCGTGACCATGGACCAGGCCCCCGACGTCCCGCGCGCCCTGAGCGCGCAGCCCTCCGGACGCGATCCCGGCGGCCACTCGATCGTGGTCGCATGGACCCCTCCCGCCGCCGCCTCGTGGGGCACGGCCGTGAAGGGCTACGAGCTGCGCCTGCGCGGTATCGGGGGGGACAGCGTGTTCAGCTACGGTTCGGGCACCACCTCGGCGACCCTGCGCCAGGACTGGATCCGCCCCGGCCAGCGCTACACGCTCACGCTCACGGCGCGCAACGAGTCCGCCTCCTCCGAGGCGGCCACCACGGAGGTCGTGGCCGTTGGCGCCCCCTCCGTCACCGACGCGCAGGCCGGGATCGTGGGCGGGGGCAAGGACGTGACGGTGCACTGGAACCAGGACGACGGCGGCGCGGCGGCCACGACGCGCGTGGTCCCGGCGGACGGCGCGGGGGAGTGCTCCCTGAAGCTCGACCCCAACACGGACGGCACCTCCTACAGGACCAGCATCGACCGCGGCACCCGTTTCGTGGTCATGATCAGCAACGGCCTCTTCTGCTCCAGGGCCGCGACCACCACCGTGGACGCCTCCGTGAGGGCCCCCTCCGGCGACACCCGCGCCGTGCAGAGCAACGACGAGCCGGGCCTGTACGGCACGCAGCCCCAGTACCGTCTCAACCCAGGAGAGGGCAGGTACACCTTCCTCAACCTCACGGGCGACGCCGCGCCGTCGCCCTCCGCCGGCGGCTGGAGCGCCGACCAGGCGGACGGCGCGTGGCACGACTTCGGCACGCAGGACACCGACGTCAGCGTCTACGCCGTGAGCTGCCGCGACCTCGACCGTGCCTTCTGCTCCGACGTCGTGAGCCTGGGAACCCAGCGCAAGCACTCGGAGGACCTGCGCTTCGGCGTCGACGGGGCCGGGCAATGCCGCGCCGACGGCGGAAGCACGCTGCACGTGACCACGCGCGCCACGGGGGACGCGGCCCCCGCCGTGAGTTACCGCCTGGGCGGCCCGGCGGCCGATCCCGAGTGGCGGGACCTCCCGGCGGACGGCGACATCCACGTCCCGGCCGCCGAACCGGGCGCGGACCCCGTGACGGTGCGCATCCGCTCCGAGCTCGGCGACCATCCGGCCTTCGAGCCGCGGGATCCCGCCGCCCGCTGCGAGGCGCCGCCCGAGCCAACGCCGGGCCCCACCCCGGCCACCACGACGCCCGCCCCCGGCGGAAGCCCGGAACCCGACCCCACGGCGTCGGGCACGGAGGGCGGCACGGCCGCACCCGACGAAACGCCCACGAACCCCGCGAAGGACACCCCATGACGAGCACACCCCAGCCCGGCGGCCCGGTCCTGACCACGGAACAGACGCAGTGGTTCTCCGGGCTCTTCCACCGCCTCACCCAGAACGTGGGCCAGGTGCTCCTCGGCAAGGAGCACGTGGTGCGCCTGGCGCTGACCACCCTCATCACAGGCGGGCACCTGCTGCTGGAGGACTACCCCGGCACCGGCAAGACCTCGCTGGCGCGGGCCATCGCCCAGAGCGTCGACGGCACGCCGGGGCGCATCCAGTTCACGCCGGACCTGCTGCCGGGCGACGTCACCGGCATGAGTGTCTATGACCAGTCCAGGGGTTCCTTCGAGTTCCACCCCGGCCCCGTCTTCTCCACGATCCTGCTGGCCGACGAGATCAACCGCGCCTCGCCCAAGACGCAATCCGCGCTCCTGGAGGTCATGGAGGAGGGCCGGGTGACGGTGGACGGCCTCACCCACCGCGTCCCCGATCCGTTCATGGTCATCGCCACGCAGAACCCCGTGGAACAGGCCGGAACCTACCGCCTGCCCGAGGCCCAGCTGGACCGCTTCCTCATGAAGACCTCGTTGGGCTACCCCGACCCGTCCTCCACCAAGCAGATCCTGCGCAACGCCCACATCCGCACGCACCACGTGGAGCTGGACCCCGTCGTGGACACGCGCACGCTGCAGGAGATGGCGGCGCTGGCGCGCATGCCGTACATGGACGACGCCCTGCTGGACTACGTCACGCGCCTAGTCGAGGCCACGCGGCAGGCGCCGGAGGTGCGCCTGGGCGTCTCGGTGCGCGGAGCGTTGGCCCTGGTACGGGCGGCCACGACGTGGGCGGCGATCGAGGGCCGCGGCTACGTGGTGCCCGACGACGTGAAGACCCTGGCCGATCCCGTGCTGGCCCACCGCCTGGTGCTGGACCCTGAGGCGGAGTTCGACGGCGTCTCCCCGGCCTCGGTCATCGGCAAGATCCTGCTCGACGTCGCCCCGCCGCTCGAGCGGATGCCCCTCTGATGCCCGGCCACCGGGGATCCGGTCCGCCGGGGACGTGGCCCGGGGCGGGCGCGCCCGGGGACGGGGCGCGCCCGGTCGAGGCCACGGGTGCTGGCCCCACCGGATACACCCGCGGCGGCCACGCCGAGGTCCTCGCGGGCGGATCCCGCCCGCGTTGGATGCGCGGGGCCGCGCGCAGGGGACACCGTGCCGGGCGCCGCGCGATGGCCGCGGCGCGGGCCGTCGCCGACACCACGACGCCGGTGGGCTGGGCGTGCCTGACGGCCGCGGTCGTCGGCCTTGCGGCGGGTGCCGCGTTCGGCTGGGCCGAGCTGGTGGCTCTGGGGGCGGCCGCCGCCGTGACCGTGGTCCTGTCCCTGTTCTTCCTGCTGGGGCGACCGCGCTACGACGTGCGCCTCGTGGTGCACACGACGCGCACCGTGGTGGGTGAGCCCGTGCGGGCGTCGGTGCAGCTGCGTGACCGCTCGCGCGTGCGGCTGTGGTCCACGCGCGTGGAGCTCGTGGTGGGCGGCGGGGCCGTGGAGCTGCCCCCGCCCGGGCGCGGGGGAACGGCCAGGGACGTCGCCGTGCCGGCCGAGCACCGCGGCGTGGTCCTCGTCGGCCCCGTGCGCACCGTGCGCGGGGACCCCGTGGGGCTCTTCCGCCGCCGCGCGGAGTGGTCCCAGGTGCAGGAGGTCTACGTGCACCCGCGCACGGTGGGTCTTCCGCCCACCTCCACGGGATTCGTGCGCGATCTCGAGGGCAACCCGACCCAGGACCTGACCTCCTCCGACATCTCCTTCCACGCCCTGCGCGAGTACGCGCCGGGGGACGATCCTCGCCACGTGTACTGGAAGGCCGTGGCCCGCACCGGCCAGCTCATGGTGCGCCAGTTCGAGGAGACCCGCCGCAGCCACCTCGTGGTGGCCTTCGGCAGCGACGACTCGTCGTGGAACGGCGAGGAGGAATTCGAGATGGGCGTGGCGGCCGCCGCGTCGCTGGGCCTGCGCGCCCTGCGCGACGGACGGGACATCACCGTCGTCACCTCGCCTCCCGCATGGGAGCCGGGCGACGACCCGGCGCGCGAGCCCACCCTGCTGCCCACCGTCTCCTCGCAGCGGCTGCTGGACGGCCTGAGCGAGGTGGAGTGGGCCTCCGGCGACATCGGCGTGGGCGAGCTGGCCGGTCTGGCCTCCGCGACGGTGCCCGGCATCTCCATCGTCTTCCTCGTCGTGGGGAGCAAGCCGGGCATGCGCGAGCTGCGCGGTCGGTCGCAGCGCTTCCCCGTGGGCGTGCGGACCATGGCCATCGTGTGCTCGCCCGGCCAGACGCCGGCCATGCAGGACGTGTCAGGGCTGGCCGTGGTGCGCATCGGCTACCTCGACGACCTGCGCCTGGCCCTCATGAAGGGCGGAGCATCGTGAACTCGCCCACCCGCGTCCGCCCCCGCGCCGCCCCCCGCCCCGTGGCGCGGGACCTGGTCTTCGCATCCCTGCTGGCGGGTGTGGCCTCGCTCGCCTCGTGGCCCCTGTATTCCACGCCGTACCTGGCCGTCACCGTGTCGGGCGGCTGGCTCGTGGGCCTGGGCGTCTCCTTCCTGACGGCCACGCGACGCTGGCCGTGGGGGCTGCAGGCGCTCGTGGGCGTCGGCGCCGCACTCCTCGTGGGCGTGCCGTTGGCGGTGCCCTCCGGCACCGTGGCGGGGGTGCTGCCCACGCTGTCCGGCCTGGGGGTCTTCGTGAGGGGTCTCGTCGACGCGTGGGTGCAGGTGCTCTCCGTCGATCCGCCGCTCGGTCACTACGACGCCGCGCTGGTCCCCGTGCTCGTCCTGGCGTACACCGGAGGCTTCGCGGCCGTCCGGGGCGCCCGCGCCGGGCACCGCGCGGCGCTCGTGGCCGGCCCCGCCGCCCTGCTGCTCTACGGCATCGTGTTCGGGGCCGGGGAGGGCTTCCACCCGGAGGCGCTCGGGGCCGGGCTGCTCGTGGTGTCCCTGCTGTGGGCGCTCGCGGTGCGCCCGCGGGTGCGCGGCATGGATGCCGGGCACGCGCGGCGCCTGCGCGCGGGCGCCGCGCGGCGCACCGCCGTCGGCGCGCTCTTCGCGGTGGTGTGCGCGGGCGGCGGGCTGGCCCTGGCCGGGTTCGCCGCGCCGCACCGCGCGGTGCTGCGCACGGTCTTCGAGCCCGCCTACGAGGTCCAGCGGCAGCTTTCGCCCCTGCAGTCCTACCGATCATGGGTCACGGGCGCCGCGGCCGCGGCGCCCGTCGCCACCGTGCGCGGGCTTCCCGCCGGGGCCATGCTGCGCGTGGCGGTCATGGACGAGTACAACGGCGTGGCCATGCAGACCGGAAACGGCGGCGCCTCCGGGAGCTTCACGCGCCTGCCGGACCGCGTGCGACGTTCCGCCCCCGCCTCGTGGCACGTGCGCGTCACCTTGATGGCGCCCCAGGGGGAGTGGCTGCCGCTGGCCGGTCGCCTGGAGGCCGTGGAGGTAGACGGCGACGTGCGGGACCGGCTCTACTACAACAAGGTCATGGACGCAGCTGTGGTCCGCGACGGCCTCGGGAAGGGGGCGGGCTACGGCTTCGACGCCGTGCCGACGCCTGCGCCGCTGCGCACCGGCCTGGGGGAGCTGCGGCCGGGTGGGGCCAGGCAGCCCGACCTGCTGCAGGTGCCGGAGGATCTCGTCTCCGCCGCGCGTGCCCGTTTCGCCTCCGCCCCGACGCAGGGCGGCCAATTGCAGGCCGCCCTGGACTACCTGCACGCGGGCGGCGTCTCCCACGGCCAGGGCGGGGAGATCTTCTCCCGCTCCGGGCACTCCGTCGAGCGCCTCGACATCCTGGCGCGGGAGGCGCCCATGGTCGGGGACGCCGAGCAGTACGCCGCCGCCTTCACCGTCCTGGCGCGGGAGATCGGCTTCCCGGCCCGTGTGGTCATGGGCTACGTGGACACCGACGGCGACGGCACGCTGGCCGGTTCCGAGCTCACCGCGTGGGTCGAGGTGCAGGACGCGGCGCGGGGCTGGGTGGCGATCGATCCCAACCCGGAACGGCGCCCGCTCAGGGACCGCGACTCCTCCACGCAGAACGCCATCGCGCTGCCGCGCACGGTGCTGCCCCCCGAGCGCCCCCGCCAGGAGCAATCGATCACCCCGCAGGCGGACGAGACGCCGCAGATCCCGCCCGAGCGCCCCTCCGCCCTCTCCGTGGTGCTCGCCGCGATCTGGTGGTGGGCGTGGCGCACCGCCCTGGTCGTCGCGTTGCTGAGCTCACCGCTGTGGCTGGTGGCCCTCGTCGAGGCGCTGCGCCGCGCCGCCAGGCGCCGCGGGGACCGCCGCCGGCTCTCCGTGGCCGGGGCCTGGAACGAAGTGAGGGACGAGGCCATCGACGCCGGCCACGGCATCCATCCCTCGCAGACGCGCAGGGAGGTCGCGGCCGCGAGCGGCTCGGGCGCCGCGGTGGCCATGGCAGCCAGGGTGGACGAGCTCAGCTTCTCGCCAGGGGCGCCCAGCAGGGAAGGCATCGACGAGGTGTGGGGCACGGTGCGTTCCGTGCGCCGCGAGCTGCGCGGCGGACGTAGCCGTTCGCAGCGCTTCCGGCAGCGGTACTCGTGGCGCTCCGTCGGCCGCTGGCTCCGGGACATGCTCGCCCCGTGAGCGCCCCATGCGACGGCGCTGGCATAGGGTGAAGACCGGACATGACCGAGGCACCCGTGCCCCGACGCGTAAAAGAGGACCCGTGAGCCAGACCAGCACCATCGAGAACGCCGGCAGTTGCATTGCGACGGCTCAGGCCATCTCCGCGCCGGGGCGCGTGCGCTGGATGATGCGGACCCCCTCCGCCCTGGCCTCCGACACCGGCTGGCGTTTCTACGCCGACGAGGACGACGAGGACAACGTGGCGCACACGACCAACATGCGCGTCGTCGACGTGGCCACCGTGGTGCGGATGGAGCCGCTCGTGGCCGCGGTCCTCGACCGCCCCGTCGGCAGCGATTTCGAGATCGTGACCCTGCCCGACGGCGCCAGGCAGGTCCGCGACACCGCGTCCGGTGCCGTCGTGGCCGGGTCGGGTGCCTCGGCACCCGCCGGGCCCGGCGGCGTCGGGCACGACGGGGCCGACGGTGGGCAGGTGCCGGACGAGGAGACCCTGCTGGGCGAGCCCGCGCAGGGCGGCGCCGAGGGGCCGCGCCACGGCGACGCCCCCGGCTCCGGCTGGACCGCCGCGGCGTCGGCCGTCCCGGCGGAGGAGGGGCTCGCCGTCGCCGCCTCCTCGACGTGGCTACGACCCGCGGTGCAGGCCTGGACGGCCGCCCGCTCGGGTCCGGCGCGCTCCGCGCTGCTCTCGGAGTTCTTCGGCGCCACGGTCTTCGTGCCGTTGCGCGAGGATGGCCCGGCCAGCTTCACGCACGAGGGCAGCACCGTCATCCCCGTCCACACCTCCCGCGAGGGTGCGCTGGCCTGGCACCAGCGCCTCGGCCTGCCGGGTGAGCCGCGCCTTACGGCGCGCCTGGGCGACGAGGTGCTGCACACCGCGTTCGACGACGGCGCGGCTGGTTCCGTCGTGATCGACCCCGTCGAGGTGGGCGTCGAGATCCGTTCCGACGATCCCTTCCTCGTCGGTTTCTCCCGTAACGGACGGCTCAAGTCCCTGGTGCGCTCGGGCGAGCGCCGCGCCGTCCTCGACTACCTCACCAGCGAGGGCGCCTACGGCGTCTACCTCTACCGCGCGCTGCCCGGTCAGCAGGCCTACCCGCAGCTCGTGAACAGGCAGGGAGGAGGAGAGCGCGAATTCGCGCTGTTCTCCTCGGCCCTTGAGGTGTTCCGCTTCCAGGCCGATGGCTCGGCCGCCGAGGTGCGGCTCGACTGGGTTCGGGCCAACCTCGCCGAGGACATGTACCTGTGCATCGACCCGGGCGCCGACGGCGGGTTCCTGGAGTTCTCGCCCGCCGAACTCGCCGGGTTCCGCACGGCCTGAGTCCGCCGTGAACCCCGAGCGCGGCCCCGCCGACGCCCGCGGTGGACACGGCGCCGGGCTCAGGCGGCCGGCTGTTCCTGCCCGGCCTTGCCGCCCTCGGCCCGGACGGCGCGCAGGCCGCCGGCGCGGCGCTCCCACACGAGGGACACGCCCAGCAGGGCGAAGCCGAGCACGGCCAGCCCCACGCCGACCCACCCCGGGGCCAGGTAGCCGAAGCCGGCGGCGATGACGGCTCCGCCCAGGGCCGCCCCGAGCGAGTTGCCCACGTTGAAGGCGGCGTGGTTGGTGGCGGCGCCCAGCAGCGCAGCGTCGCCCGCCGCGGCGATGAGGCGAGTCTGGATGGCGGGCGTGAGGGCCGCCTGGGTGAGGCCGATGAGGCCGGCGCTGACGAAGAGGCCCACGGGGGTGGAGGCGCACAGCGGGAAGGCGACGAGTGAGGCCATGTAGACGAGGAAGCCGTACTTCATGGTGCGGCGCGGCCACACGTCGGAGATGCGCCCGCCCAGCACGTTGCCGATCGTCATGCCGACGCCGATGACCGCGAGCAGCCAGCCACGGCACCTGCGCGGTGCTCAGGCCCGTGAGACGCACCGCCAGCTCCGAGAGGTAGCTGTACACGGCGAAGAAGCCTCCGAAGCCGATGCAGGCCACGGCGATCATGAGCCAGAGCTGGCCGGAGCGGAAGGCCCGCAACTCCTGGAGGGGGTGACGCGTGGGGTCGCCGGGGTAGCGGGGGAGCACCACGCAACCGGCCGCGAGCGTCACGGCGAAGATGACCGCGACCACCATGTAGGCGCTGCGCCAGCCGAAGGCCGTCCCCACCCAGGTCACGGCCGGCACGCCCACGATGTTGGCGACCGTGAGGCCGGAGAGCGCCAGCGCGATGCCCTGCCCCTGCTTGCCTGGCCCCATGATCCTGGCAGCCAGGAGAGAGGCCACGCCGAAGTAGGCGCCGTGCGGGAGGGCGGCCACGAAGCGGGCCAGCATGGTCGGCACGAAGCCGGGCATGAACGCGCTCGCGGCGTTGCCCACCACGAAGCAGACCAGCAGCCACAGGGCCAGCTTGGTGTGGGAGGCGCGGGCCGTCAGCGTCGCGAGGATGGGGGCGCCCACCACGACGCCGAGTGCGTAGGCGGAGATCAACTGCCCCGCCTGGGCGATGGACTCCTCCGGATGCGCGTCGAAACCGGGCAGGAGGTCCGCCGCGATCTGTGGGAGCAGGCCCATGGAGGCGAACTCGGTGCAGCCGATGGCGAAGCCGCCCAGCGCCAGCACGAACAGGGCGGCCAGGGCGCGGCGAGGTGACAGGGAGGGGGACACGGTGGCCTTGGGTCTAGGGAACGGTGGCGGCGTCGGGCACGGGCCCGCGACCCTCAAGCCTAGTGGCGCGCCCGGCGCCGCAGGGGGGCGAGGTGACAGGCGCCACGGCCGCGGCCCCACGCCGCCGTGAGTAACATCCGCAACACGAGTCACACCCGTCACGGAAGAAGGGTGTCCGAATCGTGATCATGGGATAGGCTGGAGCGACCGCGGAGAGCGTCTTTCTCCCCGTGGGATCCGGGCGAACCGGGTCCTCAACGCCTGCTTCAAGGAGGATTTCGCCATGAGCGAGGGACAGCTCGGCCACGGCCGCCACGCGGGGGAGAATCCCGTCGAGGCCACGAGCGTCAGCCTGCCCCCGATCACAGACGAGATCATCGCCGAGTACCAGCTCACGCCGGAGGAGCGCGCCGCCGTCGCGGCGCTCCCGGCCGACTCCGCGCTCCTGATCTCCCGCGAGGGTTCCGACCGTGGCGCGCGCTTTCTGCTGGACGCGGACGTGACCCGGGTGGGGCGCCACCCCGACGCGGAGATCTTCCTCGACGATGTGACGGTCTCCCGGCGTCACGCCGAGTTCCGCCGCGGCCCCCAGGGCTTCACGGTCGCGGACGCCGGCAGCCTCAACGGCACCTATGTCAACAACGACCGCGTTGACGAGGTGCTCCTGCGGCCCGGCTTCCAGGTGCGCATCGGCAAGTTCGTGCTGACCTACTACTCCCGCTCCGGCGCGAGCCCGCAGGGCTGATCGGCCGCATGTCGTCTCAGTTGCGCGCCGCCGCCCCGGCCGCGGCGGCCCCCCGTCGCGGGGTCATGAACATCGGCGAGGTGCTCACCCGCCTCGCGGAGGACTTCAGCGGCATCACGGCGTCCAAGATCCGCTTCCTCGAGGAGAAGGGTCTCGTGACGCCTGCCCGCACGGCGGCCGGCTATCGCAAGTACTCCGAGACCGATCTTGAGCGCTTGCGCTTCATCCTGGCCCTGCAGCGGGACCAGTACCTGCCGCTGAGGGTCATCAAGGACTACGTCGACGCGATCGACCGCGGCGAGCGGCCCCCGCACCTGCCCGGCGGCGCCTCCCTGACTCCGCGCGGGCTCGACGACGCCGAGGCGGCCGAGCTCGCCGGTCACCTGCGGCCGCTCACCCGTGCCGAGTTGCTGGGTCGCACCTCCGTGAGCGACGCCTTCCTCGACCGCCTCGAGGAGTATGGTCTCGTGGGGCCGGACGAGGGAGGGCGCTACCGCGAGCATGCGGTCCGCGTCGTCGAGTCCGCCCTGGTGCTTGCCGAGTCGGGGATCGAGCCCCGCCACCTGCGTGCCTTCCGCACGGCCGCCGATCGCGAGCTGGGGCTCATCGAGTCCGCCGTCTCCACGCTGAGCTCGCGCCGCGACGCCTCCTCCTCGGCGCGCGCCGCCGACGCGGCCGCCTCGCTCTCCGAGGCCGTGCTGACGCTGCACGGGGCGTTGCTGCGCGGCGGCCTGGACCACCTGGACCGATGAGCGAACCGGGCCGGGCTGACTACCGTGAGGTGGCGGTGGTCGGGGTCCGCGTCGACCTGCCCTCCAAGCAGCCGCTCGTGTTGCTGGAGGAGATCGATTCCGACCGGCGTCTTCCGGTCTGGATCGGCGTCGCCGAGGCCAACGCCATCGCCGGCTACCTGCAGGGGCTGGCTTCGCCCCGTCCCCTGACGCACGAGCTGCTCCTGGCCGCGATCGCCGCCCTTGGCTCCCGCCTGGAGCGCGTGCGCATCGTGGCCGTCCAGGGCGCCGTGTTCCACGCCCGTCTCGATCTGGAGGGCGGGCGGATCATCGACGCGAGGGCCTCCGACGCTGTGGCCACCGCGCTCGCGGCTGGCGTGCCCATCCTGGTGTCCGTGGGGGTGCTGGACCAGGTCGGCATCGTCCCTCCCGTCGAGGAGGAGGCGGGGGCGGAAGAACAGCTGGAGGAATTCCGCCAATTCCTGGACGATATCGATCCCTCCGACTTCGGCTGACGCGCCTGGGGTGACCCCAGGTCACGATTCGGTCACGAGGTGGAGACACGCCCTCAACCAAAGGTTGAAGGTCTTTGACCCGCCGCCCAACGGGGCATACCGTCTTCTTGAATGGTTTCCCAGGGCCCCTCGGCACGCACTCGCACCCCGCGTACCCGACTTCGTTGCCCGCTTCCCCTTCCCGTGGGAGACCGAGACAAGGAGCACGGCGTGACCCGCGAGTTCGAGAACGAGGACCCCGGCCTGGCCCCCGCCCGGCCGCACCCGGCGCGTCAGGGCATGTTGTTCGACGACGACCTGCCGCACCTGGATGCAGACGCCGGCTACCGCGGCACCACGGCCTGCCGCGCCGCCGGTATCACCTACCGCCAGCTGGACTACTGGGCCAGGACCGGCCTCGTGGAGCCGGCCGTGCGCAGCGCCAAGGGCTCGGGCTCGCAACGCCTCTACAGCTTCCGCGACATCCTGGTGCTCAAGATCGTCAAGCGCCTGCTGGACACGGGCGTCTCTCTGCAGCAGATCCGCACGGCCGTCATGACCCTGCGTGAGCGCGGCGTGGAGGACCTGGCCCAGATCACGCTCATGAGCGACGGCGCTTCCGTGTACGAGTGCACCTCCGCCGACGAGGTCATCGACCTGGTCCAGCGTGGACAGGGCGTCTTCGGCATCGCGGTCGGCAGTGTGTGGCGCGAGGTGGAGGCCACCATCTCCGAGCTCCCCGTGGAGCACGCGGACCACGCCGAGGACTTCCCCGAGGACGAGCTGGCCAAGCGCCGCGCCGAACGCTCGGCGAGCTGAAATCCAACGCGCAAGGTGCGCCTCCCCGGCCGGGGAGGCGCACCTTGCGCGTTGATGGGCCGTGGCGGGTCCGGCGATCAGAGGGCTTGGCGGATGGAGCCGAGCAGCGCTTCGAAGACGCCGGCCGTCTCTTTGGCAGCGTCGCCCGGCCAGTGGTGCACCGCGTGGGCTGCGCCCTGGATCTGCTGCCAATTGCTCGTCTCCGGTATGACGGGCGAGAGCAGCTTGTCGCCGAACATGGAGCGCAATTCGCTCAGGCGGAACGCATGCTCGGGGGACGAGTCGCGGTAGCGATTGGCCACGACGCCCACCGTGCCGAGCTTGGTGGAGAACTCGGAACGGAAGAGGTCGAGCGCGCGCATGGAGCGCTCCGTCCCCGCCACGGAGAACAGGCTGGGCTCCGCCACGAGGGTTACGCCGTTGGAGGCGAACCACGCCATGCGGGTCAGGCCGGAGAGCGAGGGCGGGCAGTCGATGAGGACCAGCTCGTAGCGGCGCGATCCTTCCAGCACGCGCGCCAGGCGGCGCAGCTCGCGCGGGCGCAGATCCGGGCGGTCGTAGTAACCCGTGAGGGCGGAGCCGTGGATCACGTCCAGCCGCGAGGACGCCTTGGGCACGCGGCGCCGCTGGCGCAGCGTCCACGAAGAGGGGACCGCGGAATCGTCGACGGAGCCGCGGCGCGGGTTGCGCAGGAGGGCTCCGATGGAGGAGGCGGATCCGGGCTCCACGCCCAGGCCGGTCGTGGCGTCCGCGTGGGGGTCGAGGTCAACCACGAGGGTGTCCACGCCGGCCACGAGCGCGGCGGAGGCCAGGCCGAGCGTCACCGAGGTCTTGCCGACACCGCCCTTGAGGGAGGAGATGCTCACGACCTGCACGGGGCGATTCACGTCCTTCAGTGAGAGTTGGGGGCGACGTCCAGCCGCGCTACCCGTCCATCATAGCCAGGCGACCCGACACCCCGCTCAGGCGCGCGGGGAGCGTCCGGGCATGCGGGAGGTGCGACGCGGGTCGTCACGTTGTTTCTCGCCGGGTGACTTGCCGGTACGGTGAATCGCGTTGCGTGCACCGGCGTCCGCCCTCACCTCTGGGCCGTGCCGGGGATACGTCCCGCGCCCTTCCGGGCGCTCGGCGTCCCGCGCGTGAACGTCCGCTCGACGAGGCGCGGTCGAACCGCTCCCCAGACACCCCAGAAGGGACGACACGAGTGTTCTCAAAGGTATTGGTGGCCAATCGCGGCGAAATTGCGATCAGGGCCTTCCGCGCCGGATTCGAACTCGGGGCCAAGACCGTGGCGGTCTACCCGTGGGAGGACCGCGGTTCCATCCACCGTCAGAAGGCGGACGAGGCCTATCGCATCGGCGAAGAGGGTCATCCGGTGCGTTCGTACCTGGACGTCAAGGAGATCGTTCGCGTGGCCAAGGAATCGGGGGCGGACGCGATCTACCCCGGCTACGGCTTCCTCTCCGAGAACCCCGAGCTGGCCCGTGCGGCGCGCGATGCCGGCATCGCCTTCGTGGGCCCGCCGCCGGAGGTCCTGGAGCTGGCGGGCAACAAGGTCGCCGCGCTCAGGGCCGCCCGTGAGGCAGGCATCCCCACGCTGAACTCCTGCGAGCCCAGCGCCGACGTCGAGTGGCTGCTGGGCGAGGCCGACAAGATCGGCTTCCCCATCTTCGTCAAGGCCGTGGCCGGCGGCGGCGGCCGAGGCATGCGCCGCGTCGACACCCGCGACGCCCTGCCCGAGGCGCTCGGCGCGGCCATGCGCGAGGCGGAGAGCGCCTTCGGCGACCCCACGGTCTTCCTGGAGCAGGCCGTGCTGCGCCCCCGCCACATCGAGGTCCAGATCCTGGCCGACTCCCAGGGCAACGTGGTGCACCTCTTCGAGCGTGACTGCTCGCTGCAGCGCCGCCACCAGAAGGTCATCGAGATGGCCCCGGCCTGGCACCTGGACGAGTCCATCCGCCAGGCGCTGCACGCCGACGCCGTCAAGTTCGCCAAGTCCCTCGGCTACCAGAACGCCGGCACCGTGGAGTTCCTCGTGGACACTGCTGGCGAGCGCGCCGGTCAGCACGTGTTCATCGAGATGAACCCGCGCATCCAGGTGGAGCACACCGTGACCGAGGAGATCACGGACGTGGACCTGGTCCAGTCCCAGATGCGGATCGCCGCCGGTGAGTCCCTGGAGGACCTCGGCATCCGTCAGGAGGAGCTGCGCGTGCGCGGCGCCGCCCTGCAGTGCCGCATCACCACGGAGGACCCCGCCAACGGCTTCCGCCCGGACGTGGGCACCATCACGGCCTATCGCTCCGCTGGCGGCTCCGGGGTGCGCCTGGACGGCGGCACCATCTACACGGGCGCCGAGGTCTCCCCGCACTTCGACTCCATGCTGGTCAAGCTCACGTGCCGCGGCGCCGACTTCCCGGCAGCCATAGCGAGGGCGCGCCGCGCCCTGGCCGAGTTCCGCATCCGCGGCGTGTCCACCAACATCCCGTTCCTGCAGAACGTGCTCTCCGACGAGGAGTTCCTGGCCGGCAACGTCGCCACGGACTTCATCGACAAGCACCCGGACCTCGTCAAGGGCGCCCCGAGCCAGGACCGTGGAACCAAGGCGCTGAGCTTCCTGGCCGACGTCGCGGTGAACCAGCCCAACGGCCCCCGCGCCGACGGCATCGACCCGCGCCAGAAGCTGCCGCGCTACCCGGGTGACAAGTTCGAGGAGCCGGATCGTTCGCCCTTCGACGGTCCGGCTGCAGAGGCCCCGGCCGTCGGCTGGCGCTCCGTGCTGCTTGAGCGCGGCCCGGAGGGCTTCGCCCAGGCGCTGCGCTCGGCCACCGAGGTGGGCGTCACCGACACGACCTTCCGCGATGCGCACCAGTCGTTGCTGGCCACGCGCGTGCGCACCCGCGACCTGCTCGCGGCGGCCCCGGCCGTGGCGCACACGCTGCCCGGCCTCTTCTCCATGGAGGTCTGGGGCGGGGCCACGTACGACGTCTCGCTGCGCTTCCTCGGCGAGGATCCGTGGAAGCGCCTGGAGCTGCTGCGCGCCGCGGTGCCCAACATCCCGCTGCAGATGCTGCTGCGCGGGCGCAACACCGTGGGCTACACGCCGTATCCGGAGAAGGTGACCACGGCGTTCGTCAAGGAGGCTGCGCGCACCGGCATCGACATCTTCCGCATCTTCGACGCGCTCAACGATGTGGAGCAGATGGCCCCGGCCATCCGCGCCGTCCGCGAGACCGGCACGGCCGTCGCCGAGGTGGCGCTGTGCTACACCGCCGACCTGCTGGATCCGAACGAGACGCTCTACACGCTCGAGTACTACCTCGAACTGGCCCAGCGCATCGTGGACGCCGGCGCGCACATCCTGGCGATCAAGGACATGGCCGGCCTGCTGCGCCCCGCCGCGGCCGCCAAGCTCGTGACCGCGTTGCGCGAGCGCTTCGAGCTGCCGGTGCACCTGCACACGCACGACACCGCGGGCGGCCAGCTGGCCACCCTCATGTCCGCGATCGACGCCGGCGTGGACGCCGTGGACGTGGCCACGGCCGCCATGGCAGGCACCACGAGCCAGCCGTCCATGTCGGCGCTCATCGCGGCCCTGGCCCACACGGAGCGGGACACGGGCCTGTCGCTGGACGCCGCGGCGGACCTGGAGCCCTACTGGGAGGCCGTGCGCGCCGTCTACAAGCCCTTCGAGTCCGGGCTCCCGGGACCGACGGGTCGCATCTACCGCCACGAGATCCCGGGCGGGCAGCTCTCCAACCTGCGCCAGCAGGCCATCGCGCTCGGCCTCGGGGAACGCTTCGAGGCCATCGAGGACATGTACGCCGCGGCGAACCGGATCCTGGGTCGCCTCGTGAAGGTCACGCCGTCCTCCAAGGTCGTGGGCGACCTGGCCCTCGCGCTCGTGGGCGCGGGCGTGGAGCCGGAGGCCTTCGAGGCCAACCCGCAGGCCTACGACATCCCGGATTCCGTGATCGGCTTCCTGGCCGGCGAACTGGGCGACCCGCCCGGGGGCTGGCCGGAGCCCTTCCGCTCCAAGGCCCTCGAGGGGCGCACCGTCAAGGTGCGCGTCGAGGAGCTCTCGCAGGAGGACGACGCGGCGCTGGACGCGGGACCGGACACTGTCCGGGACGCGCTCAACCGCCTGCTCTTCCCCGGCCCGGCGCGCGAGTACGCCGCACTGCGGGAGGCGTACGGCGACGTCTCCGTCCTGCACACGCGCGACTACCTCTACGGGCCGCGCCTGGGTGAGGAGACCGTCATCTCGCTGGGCAAGGGCGTGCGCCTGCTGGCAACGATCCAGGCGATCTCCGAGCCGGACGAGAAGGGCATGCGCACCGTCATGTGCACGCTCAACGGCCAGGGCCGCACCATCCAGGTGCGCGACCGCTCCGTGGAGTCCACCGTGAAGACCGCGGAGAAGGCCGATCCGGCGAACGCCGGCCACGTGCCGGCGCCCTTCGCGGGTGCCGTCACCGTCACGGTGGCCGTGGGCGATTCGGTCGAGGCGGGCGGCACGGTCGCCACGATCGAGGCCATGAAGATGGAGGCGGCGATCACCTCGCCCACGGGCGGCGTGGTCAAGCGTGTCGCCCTGGCCGGCACCTCCCAGGTGCAGGGCGGCGACCTGATCCTCGAGCTCGGCTGAGCCGAACCCTCCCCGCCCGACGGCGGGTGGTGACCTCCGGCGACGGAGACCACCACCCGCCGTCGCGCACTTCTACGCGTGGTGAGGCGCCCAAGGGGCCGGTTTGAGCACCTACAGGTGCCTCACCACGCGTAGAAGCGGGCGGTGGGGGAGGCGTGATTGGATGTGCTCATGCATTACGACCTCCTCATCATCGGCTCGGGTTCGGGCAATTCCCTCATCACCCCGTACTGGGACGACAAGAAGGTGGCGATCGTCGACGGCGGCGTGTTCGGCGGCACCTGCCTGAACCGCGGTTGTATCCCCACGAAGATGTTCGTTTATCCCTCGACGCTCGGGGCCGCCCCCGAGGAGGCGGAGCGCCTGGGTGTGCGACTCACGCGGGAGGGCGTGGACTGGCCGGCCATCCGGGACCGCGTGTTCGGGCGCATCGACCCCATCTCTGCGGCCGGCCGCCGCTACCGTGCCGAGGAGCTGGAGAACGTCACGCTCTACGAGGAGGACGTGCGCTTCGTGGGGGAGCGCGAGCTCGTCACCGCCTCGGGCCAGCGCCTCAGTGCCGATCGGGTCGTGATCGCCGCCGGTTCCCGCGCTCGCCTGCCCCAGGTGCCCGGCATCGATCTTCCCGGCGTGCACACCTCAGACACCGTCATGCGCATCGACGAGCTGCCCCGGCGCATCGTGATCGTGGGCGGGGGCATCGTGGCGGCCGAGTTCGCCTCGGTCTTCTCCGGGCTCGGTTCCGAGGTCATCCAGGTCATCCGCGGGCGCAGACTGCTCTCGCACCTGGACCCCACCGTGTCCGAGCACTTCACGCGGGCCGCGGGGCGGCGCTGGGAATTGCACCGCGAATGGGACCTGGCCGCGGTCGGCGTGGGCTCCGACGCCGACCTCGAGGTGCGCTTCACGCGCCGCGAGGAATCGCTGGCGCTGGGGGCGGACCTGGTGCTCGTCGCGACCGGTCGTGTTCCCAACTCCGACCGCGTGGGGGCGGCGGAGGCCGGATTCGAGCTGTACCCGGACGGGCGCGTGGCGGTGGACGAGTTCCAACGTGTGCTCTCCGGCGGCGCGCCCGTCGAGGGCGTCTACGCCCTGGGCGATGTCTCCAACGCGTACCAGCTCAAACACGTCGCCAACCGCGAGGCCCGCGTCGTGGCGCACAACCTGGAGCACCCTGACGCGCAGCGTGCCACGGATCACCGGGCCGTGCCGGAGGCGGTGTTCTCGCGGCCCCAGGTGGCCACGGTGGGCCTGCAGGAGGAGGCCGCGCGCGAGCTCGCGGGGGACGACCTCGCGATCGCCGTGCAAGACTACGGGAGCACGGCGTACGGCTGGGCCATGGAGGACACCGAGGGCATCGTCAAGGTCCTGGCCCGCCGCTCCACTGGCGAGATCCTCGGCGCGCACATCGTGGGGCACGAGGCGTCGATCCTCGTTCAGCCGCTGGTGCAGGGAATGCTCTCCGGGACCGACGCCCATACCTTGGCCCGCGGCATGTATTGGCCGCACCCCGCGTTGACCGAGGTCGTGGAGAACGCGTTGCTCTCGCTGGGAACGGTGCCCCCGGCCGACGCGCCGCTCTGATCGGCACCCGCCCTGGTCCGGTGGGGCCCGGGCGGGTGCTCACTCCTCGTAGAGGGCGTCCACCTCGTCCGCGAAGTCCTTCAGGACCACGGCGCGCTTGATCTTCAGGCTGGGCGTGAGGTGGCCGGACTCCTCGGTGAAGTCCGTGGCCACGACGCGGAACTTCTTGATGGCCTCCGCGTGCGAGACCGACTCGTTGGCGTGCTCGACGACGCGTTGCAGCTCGGAGAGCAGCTCGGGATCCTCGCGCAATTGCTCCGGGGTGGTGGACCCCGGCTTGTGGTGACGCTTGAGCCACCCGGGGAGCGCGTCCTCGTCCAGCGTGATGAGCGCACCGACGAACTTGCGGCCCTCGCCCACCACGACGCACTGGGAGACGATCGCGGCGGCCCGGATCTGGTCCTCCAGCAGGGCGGGGACCACGTTCTTGCCGCCGGCCGTCACGATGATCTCCTTCTTGCGGCCCGTGATGCTCAGGAAGCCGTCCTCGTCCAGGGCGCCCAGGTCACCGGTCCTGAACCAGCCGTCCTCGGTGAAGGCCTCCGCCGTGAGATCTTCGCGGCCGTGGTAGCCCTTGAACACGCACACGCCCTTGGCGAGGATCTCCCCATCCTCGGCGATGCGCACGCCGTCGCCGGGAAGGGGGCGTCCCACCGTGCCGATCTTGATGCGGGCGGGCGTGTTGACGCCGATGGGGGCCGTGGTCTCGGTGAGGCCGTAGCCCTCGAGGACCGTGACGCCGATGCCGTTGAAGAAGTGGCCCAGTCGTTCGCCCAGCGGCCCGCCGCCGGACACGGCGTGCCCCACCCGCCCGCCCATGGCATCGCGCAGCTTGCCGTAGACCAGCTTGTCGAAGACCGCGTGCTTGAGCCGCAGGCCGAGCGGTACGGATCCCCCGTCCAGGGTGGCGCGCGAGTACGCCTCGGCGACGTCCGCGGCCGCCGCGAAGATCTTGCCCTTGCCCGAGTCGTCCGCCTTCAGCTTGGCCCCGTTGTAGACCTTCTCCAGGACGCGCGGGACCACGAGGAGGAAGGTGGGTCGGAAGGAGGCCAGGTCGGGGAGCAGCTTCTTCAGGTCGGAGGTGTGGCCGACCGTGGCGCCCGCCGCGACCGCGAGCAGGGCGATGTACCGGCCGAAGACATGCGCAAGGGGAAGGAACAGCAGCGTGGACGAACCCTGGTGCACGATGTGCCCGAGCGTCGAGAGGGCGTTGTCCGCCAGGTCCACGAAGTTGGCGTGGGTGAGCTCGCATCCCTTGGGGCGCCCCGTGGTGCCCGAGGTGTAGATGAGCGTCGCGACGTCCTCCTTGCGGCGGGAGGCCGTCAGCGCGGCGAGCTCGTCGTCGCCGACGCTCGCACCCTCGCGGCGCAGGACGTCCAGGCCGCCGCCGTCGATCTGTAGGACGTCGCCCACGGTCTCGATCTCCTCATCGCGCAGCGCCCGGCGCACCACGTTCTCGTGGCCGGCGTTCTCGACGATGACGAGCCTGGCGCCGGAGTCCTGCAGGATCCAGGCCACCTGGCTGGGGGAGGAGGTCTCGTAGACGGGGACCGAGACGGCTCCGGCCGTGGCGATCGCGAAGTCCAGCAGGCTCCACTCGTAGCGGGTGCGGGACATGAGGGCCACCGCGTCGCCGCTGCCGACACCCTTGGCCACCAGGCCCTTGGCGAGCGCGGTGACGTCGCGTGCGAAGGCCGAGGCCCTCACGTCGTTCCAGCTGCCCTCCGCGCCGGGAATCCTGAAGAGAACGGGGTCCCCCTGGCCGCCCAGGTGCCTCGCCAGGAGCGAGGGGATGGTGACGGACGAGTCGTTGACGACGTTAGGCGGGATGACGATCTCTCGCACGGGAGCTCCTCGACGCAGTGCCTCGCGACGGCGCGGGGTGAGCGCGGTCACATCTGTACTCCACGGTAACACTGCGTTTCAGATCGGTGAAACTCGGTGCCATCGCGGGGTCGCGGCGTGCTCAGACGCGGGCTCCGTCGTCGCCGTCGTCGCGCCGCTCGGTGGGCATTCGCCACACGAGGTACGCCCACGAGGCCAGCGTGCCCACGCCGAGGATGGGCCACAACAGCGGCGGGGTGGCGCTCCGCCAGAAGAGAGCGAGCACCACGAGGGCCAGCGGAAGGAAGATGCCGGCCAGCCACGCCACGACGCGGTCCGGGCGACCGGCCAGCAGGGGCGCGGGCTCAGCCGGTTCGAAGTCCTCCTTCGCCTCGGCGGCGACCCAGTCCCTGGGGCCCGCGCCGTCGCGGGGGCCCCAGGGCCCGACGGCGTGGTGCCCCGCCGGGGCGCCGAGGGCCGGGTCCACCCGGAAGTCGAAGCCGGCCACGGCACGCGGCGGCTCGTCGCCGGGCGTACCCGGCGTCGTCGGGCCGGGCTCTTCGGCTTCCGTCCGCCCCGAGTCCGTGGCCTCGAGCCGACGGACCAGGTCCTCCCACACCTCGTCCTGGTGATCGCTCACGCCGATCCTCCCGCTTCCCGCCCGCGCGCCGGAATGCCCGTTGCCTCGGCGATCGCCAGCACGGAGCGGTGCTCGACGAGCGGTGCGTCGTGGTCAAGGACGGCCATGTGGAAGCTCCGGTGCAGCTCGATCCTCCGCAGGCGGGTGCGGGCGGCCGGCGGAAGGCCGGCCAGGAGGGCGCGCAACGATGCGGTGCCCACCACGTGGTCTTGCGTGGAGTGGAACAGGGTGATGGGGGCCTGGACGCCGGGGAGCTCGCGGCGCACGCTGCGCTGGAGGGCGCGCAATTGCGTCACTGCGGCCGTGGGGGTGCGCGGGTAGCCGCCCTCCGAGGCACCGGGCTTGGCAATGTCGTCGGTGATGGCCTTCGTGGAGCGCAGGAACGGCGCCAGCACGGGGGCCAGGCGCGCCAGGGGCGGCGTTCCGTCCACGGCCGGGTTCACCAGGAGCACCGCCGCCGGGCGGCGCACCGCGGCGAGATGGAGGGCGAGCGCGCCGCCCATGGAGATCCCCGCGACCACGACATGCCGATGCGTCGAGGCGAGGCGGTCGTATTCCTCCTCCATCGTCGCGGTCCATGTCGTGTGGGGGATGCCGATGAGGTCCTCCCACCGGGTGCCGTGCCCCGCGAGCAGCGGCACGCTCACGTCGTAGCCGGCGTCCTCGATGGCTCCGGCCCAGGCGAAGACCGAGCCGGGGACGGAGGTGAAGCCGTGGATCACCATGACCGCCACGTCGGAGCCGTTCCGGCTGACGTAGGGGCGGCACGGATCGGCCGTGGCGAGTCGCTGCGACATGGGTGAGGAGCTCCCGGGGTTCAGGGACGGGGCGGCCCGTCCTCGGATCTAGGCTAGAGCGTAGCCCCGTCGAGCGCCGGGGCTGGGCTCGCGCGGCGGGCCGTCCACGTCAACGAAGGAGCCCCATGTTCTATGCCCTGGCCAAGGCGTTGATCGTGGGGCCCGTGGTCCGCCTGCGCTACCGCCCGTGGATCACGGGGCTCGAACACGTCCCCTACCGAGGGGCGGCGATCCTGGCCTCCAACCACCTCTCGGCCAGCGACACGGTGCTGTTGCCGGTCATGGTCCCGCGCGAGATCTCCTTCCTGGCCAAGAGCGAGTTCTTCATTGGCACGGGATTCAGGGGCGCACTGGTGCGGCGCTTCTTCCTCCTGGCCAGGCAATTGCCCATGGACCGCGCCGGTGGCCGCGGTGCGAGCGCCTCGCTGGAGGCGGGGCAGGTGGCCCTGCGCGAGGGGCGCCTGCTCGGCATCTACCCGGAGGGCACGCGCAGCCCGGACGGCCGGCTGTATCGCGGCCGGGTGGGGGTGGCCAGGCTGGCGCTGCAGACGGGCCTGCCGGTCATCCCCGTGGCCATGATCCCCGCGGACGCGGATCACCCCCGGCGCGCCGGGCGACGCGGTGTGGGCATCGTGATCGGCGAACCGCTGCGCGTCAGCCGCGACGCCGGAGCCGGCGGCCAGGCCAGCCTGCGGGCCCTGACCAACCAGGTCATGGAACGCATCCGCGAGCTTTCCGGGCAGGAGTACGTGGACGCCTACTCGCCGCCCCGCGGCGCCTGAGGCCCACATGACACGCACGTGACGCCCGGGAGTCCGCGCGTCGCGCGCCACCCCACTAGGCTGGCCGCGTGACTCTTCCAGTGCATCCCCCGCTCGCCGGCACGCAGTCCGGGCCCGCCACCGATCCCGCCCTGGACGCGTGGCGTCAGCTTCCCCTGAAGCAGCAGCCCACCTGGCACGGGACCCCGGAGCACGCCGCCGCCGTCTCCGAGCTGGGCACGCTGCCGCCGCTCGTGTTCGCGGGCGAGGTGGACCAGCTGCGCCACCGCCTGGCCGCCGCGGCGCGCGGAGAGGCCTTCCTGCTGCAGGGCGGCGATTGCGCGGAGACCTTCGCGGCCGCCACGGCGGACAAGATCCAGGCCCGCATCAAGACGATCCTGCAGATGGCCGTGGTGCTCACCTACGGCGCCCAGATGCCCGTCATCAAGATGGGACGCATGGCCGGCCAGTTCGCCAAGCCCCGCTCCTCCGACACCGAGACCCGCGGCGACGTCACGTTGCCCGCCTTCCGCGGCGACATCGTCAACGGCTTCGAGTTCACGCCGGAGTCCCGCATCCCGGACCCGCAGCGCCTCGTCAAGGCCTACAACACCTCGGCCTTCACGCTCAACCTCATCCGCGCCTTCACGCAGGGGGGCTTCGCGGATCTGCGCAGCGTCCACTCGTGGAACCAGGGCTTCATGTCCAACCCGGCGTACCACGAGTACGAACAGCTGGCCGGCGAGATCGACCGTGCGGTGCACTTCATGGAGGCCTGCGGAGCCGACTTCGAGGCCATCAAGCGCACCGAGTTCTACGCCGCCCACGAGGCACTGCTGCTGGACTACGAGCGCGCCCTGACCCGCACGGACTCCCGCACGGGCGCGCCCTACGACACGAGCGCCCACTTCCTGTGGATCGGGGAGCGCACGCGCGAGCTGGACGGCGGCCACGTCGACTTCCTCTCCAAGGTCCGCAACCCCATCGGCGTCAAGCTCGGCCCCACGACCACGGGCGAGGAAGCCCTGCGGCTCATCGAGAAGTTGGATCCCGATCGCACGCCCGGCCGTCTCACCTTCATCACGCGCATGGGCGCGTCCAAGATCCGCGAGGCGCTTCCGCCCATCGTGGAGGCCGTGCGCAACGCCGGCGCGCAGGTGCTCTGGGTGACCGACCCGATGCACGGCAACACGATCACCTCCAAGAACGGCTACAAGACGCGCCGTTTCGAGGACGTACTTGACGAGGTCCGTGGCTTCTTCGAGGTGCACCGCTCCCTTGGCACCATCCCCGGCGGCATCCACGTGGAGATGACCGGCGACGACGTGGCCGAGTGCCTCGGCGGTGCCGACCCCATCCGCGAGGAGCAGTTCGACGAGCTCTACGAGACGCTCGTGGATCCGCGCCTGAACCATGCCCAGTCCCTCGAGCTGGCCTTCCTCGTCGCCGAGGGCCTGGCCCACCGCTGAGCCGGCGGCGTCGGCCCCATGCCCGACGCCGCCCGCCCGCCCTCCGTACCCGGGGCGAGCGGGCGGCGACGTGGTGCGGGCTACGCCGCTTCGCGCCTGAACGGTTCCCCGCTCGTGGAAGAATCGAGGGCATGCTGACCCCCGGTGCCTTCCCCGTGCTCGACCGCGACGACGACCCGAACGACCTCATCGGCGGCTGGGACCGGGAGGCGCACGCCCCCGACACCCTGCCCTCCCGCCTGGTGCTGGCCTTCCTCGGCCCCACCGTGGACACCTTCGCCGCCGAGCGCGGCTGGGAGGTGGGCGCCACGCTGGAGTCCATCACGCGCGATTTCCCGTACTTCGTGACCGAGCACCGCGGCGAGCGGGTCGCGATCGTGCTGGCGCCGCTCGGCGCGCCGGCGGCCGTGCAGAACCTGGAGTTCGGCATCAACCTGGGCGCCAGGCACGTCGTCGCCGTGGGGTCCTGCGGGGCGCTGCACGGGCACGAGGAGAATGCCATGCTCGTTCCGACGCGTGCGCTGCGGGACGAGGGCACCAGCTATCACTACGCCGAGCCGTCCGAGTGGATCGAGCTGCAGCCGGGGCCCGTCGAGGCCGTCAAGGCCGCGCTGGCCGCCGCGAACCGTGAGTTCGCCGAGGTCTCCACGTGGACCACCGACGGCTTCTACCGCGAGACCCCCGCCGTCATCGAGGCGCGCAAGGCCCAGGGCTGCGACGTCGTGGACATGGAATGCTCGGCGCTGGCCGCCGCCTGCGCCTTCCGCGGCGTGGACTTCGCCCAGCTGCTCTACACCGCGGACTCGCTCTCCGACCTCGAGGCGCACGACCCGCGCGGATGGGGCATCGCCTCCCGCTCGCTGGCGCTTGAGCTGGCCCTCGATGCCGTGGTGCGCCTCGGCGCTCGGGCCTGAGTCGGCCGGCGTGTACCGCGTCCCCGAGCAGAGCGGCCGACGCATCATCGTCACGGGCGCCACGAGCGGCCTGGGCCGCGAGACCGCCGCCAGGCTGGCCGCCGCCGGGGCCGGCGTGGTCCTGGCCGTGCGTTCCGTGGAGCGCGGCGAGGCCGTCGCCTCCGAGATCCGCGCCGCGGCGCGGCGCCCGAAGGCGGGCGGCCGCCTGGCGTCGTCGGATCCCGTGGTGGAGGTCTCCGAGCTGGACCTGGCCTCGCTGGAGAGCGTGCGGGCCTTCGCGGCGCGAGAGCTGGCCTCCGCGGCACCGCTGCACGGGCTCGTCAACAACGCGGGCGTCATGGCGGTGCCGCGCCGCCTGACGACGGAGGACGGTTTCGAGCTGCAGTTTGGCACCAACTTTCTGGGCCCCTTCGCCCTGACGAACCTCCTGCTGCCCAAGTTGCTGGAGCACGGCGGGACCGGCCGGCCGGCGCGCGTGGCGACGATGTCCAGCTTGGTCGCGGCGTTCGGGCGGATCAGGGGCAAGGACCCGCAGTGGGAGCGGGGATATTCCGCGTGGCCAGCCTACGGGCAGTCCAAGTTGGCCGATCTCCACCTGGGGCGGCACCTGGCGCTCACGGCACGGCGCCGGGGTTGGGGGCTGCTCAGCGTCGTCGCGCATCCGGGTTACACCCGAACGGCCCTGCAGACGGCGGGCCGGAACCTGACACGGCCGGAGGACCGGCAGCTGCCACCCGTGACCCGCACCGGCGTGCCGTCGCAAGACGTCTCCACGGGGGCCGAGCCCATGCTCTTCGCCGCCGCGGATCCCGCGGCCGAACAGGGCGCCTATTACGGTCCCTCGGAAAAGTTCGGGATGGTGGGCCCCGCCACGCGGGTGGCCCTGCCGCTCGCGGCTCGGAACACGGGGGTGGCCGCGCGCTTGTGGGCTTACGCCGAATCCGCCACCGGGACGGCCCTGCCGCCGCGGTGACGGGGCCCGCCGCGGGGGCGCAGGCTCAGTAGACGGTGATGGTGACGGTGGAGCCCTTGCGGGCCTTGCCCTTGGAGGGATCCTGCCCCACCACGCGGTCGAAGACCGTGCCGAACACGCCGCCCTGCTTGACGTCGACCTCGAAGCCGGCGCTCTCGAGGATCTTCGTGGCCTCGTCGGTGCTCTTGTTGAACACGCCGGGGACGTCCACCAGTTCCGGTCCCTTGGAGACGGAATAGCGCACGGTGGAGCCCTTGGCGATCGTCTCGTCGCCGGGTGTGGACTGCGTGGCGACCTGGCCCTCGGGGATCTCCTCGGAGAAGACGTCCTCGCCGCGCTCCGGGGTGAGTCCCTTGGCGCTCAGGAGGGCCTCGGCGTCGTCGGGCAGGTAGCCGCTCAGCTCCGGGACCGCCACGGGGGCCGGCCCCTTGGAGACGACGACGCCGACGGCGGCGCCGGAACGCAGCTGCGCACCCACCTTGGGTTTCTGGGAGACCACGAGGCCCTTGGCGACGGACTCGTTCCAGTCCTCGGTGACCTTGCCGAGAGAGAGCGAGGCCGCCTCGAGCTGGGAGCCGGCGGCGGCCCTGTCCAATCCCACGACGTTCGGCACGGCATAGAGGCGGGGGCCCTTCGAGACGGAGAGCCGCACCGAGTTCATGCGCATGACGTGCGAGCCGGCGCCCGGATCCGTGGAGACGACCAGGCCGGCGTCGAGCTCCTCGTCGAAGACCTCGCGGCTCGTCACGCCTACGCCCTCCTGGCCGAGGGTCGCGGTGGCGGCCGCCGCCGTGGAGCCGCGCAGTTCGGGGATGAGGACGCGGGCGCCGGGGCCGGCGCCGAAGAACCAGGCGCCCGTGCCCACGATCGCGGCCGCGAGCACCACGATCGTCACCCAGATCCACGCGCGGCGGCGGGTGCCGGGACGCTCCAGGGATTGCGTGGGGGTCTGTGCGGCTTTGGCGAGGCTCTTCGCCTCCGCCCTGGCGGCGCGCTTCGAGGAGCGCGGGGGCACTGGCCCCGTGACCTCGAGCTGCGCGTCCTGCTCGGCGCGGGGGAGCCGGGGAAGGACGAGGGCCGCGGGCGGCTCCCCGCCGCGGGGAGAGTCGCCGCTCTGCTGCTCGGGGAGGGCCGCCGTGGCCGCGCTCCCCATGCCGCCCACGAGGGGGGTCGTCGCGGCCGCGGTGGCCGGCAGCGGCGTCGTCCTCCCCTCGTCGGGCGCGGCCGCCGTCCGCGCCGCGGGGGAACCGACGTCGGCCTGGGTCGGGGCCGGACCGTCGGGAGGGGCGCCGGGGGACGGGACGCGGTCGAAGGGCGCTTCGCCGAACGCGGCGGTGGGCGCCTCGGAGGCGGCCGGCGCCGCATCGCGGGGAGCCGACGGTTCCGCGGCCTTGCGGCGTAGCACGGCCAACGTCGAGGCGACGAGGGAGGCGAAGGTCGTGGGCTCCTCGCCGAGGTCCAGCTGTTCCTCGCGCAGCTGGGAGCGCACGTGGCGCAGCTCCTCGAGGAGGGCGGCCGCGTCGTTCGGGCGATCCTCCGGGTCCTGCTCCGTGCACCACAGGATGAGGTCGTCCAGCTCGGGACTGAGCCCCGGGACGGACTCCGAGGCGCGCGGGACGTCCGAGTCCACGTGCGCCATCGCCACCTGCCACGTGGAATCACCGGTGAAGGGCTGCACACCCGTGAGCAGTTCGTAGAAGAGGACGCCCACGGCGTAGAGGTCCGCGCGGGTGTCCGCCGGCCTGCCCTTGACCAGCTCGGGTGAGACGTAGGCGACCGTGCCCATGAGGGCGCCCGTGGCGGTGTGCTTGCTCGCGGCACGGGAGAGGCCGAAGTCGGCCACCTTGATGCGCCCGTCCGGGGCCAGGAGCACGTTCTCCGGCTTGATGTCTCGGTGGACCAGGCCGGCGGCGTGGGCGGCGCCGAGTCCGTCGAGGATGGCGTCGAGGACCTCGATGGCCGCGCGGGGGGAGAGCCGGCCCTGCGTCGTCATGACGTCGCGCAGGGTGGCGCCCGGGACCAGCTCGAGCACCAGGTAGGCCGTGTCTCCGTCCACGCCTTGGTCGTAGACGGAGACGACGTGCGGGTGCGAGAGGCGGGCGGCGGAGATGGCCTCCGATTCGAAGCGCTTCACGAAGCTGGGATCGGAGGCCAGGTGCGGGAAGAGCACCTTGATGGCCACCTGGCGGCGCAGCTTGGTGTCCGTGCCCAGGTAGACCGTGGACATGCCGCCGTGCGCCAAGCGGTGCTGAATGCGGTAGCGCGCATCCAGCACGGTCCCGATCAGGGGGTCTCGGCGGGCGGAGTCGGTCACGGATCGATCCTAGGGGAGAGGGGCGGGGCGGGGCGGGTACGACGCGGGGCCGCACCCTTGGTGGGTGCGGCCCCGCGGGGGTGCCGTGGCGGACGCCGCCGGGATACCGGGCGGCCGGAACCGCGTCAGGAGGCGCGGCGGGCGCGGGCGGCGCGGCGTTTCATGGCGCGGCGCTCGTCCTCGCTCATGCCGCCCCAGACGCCGGCGTCCTGGCCGGACTCGATGGCCCACTGCAGGCACTTGTCGACGACCTCGCAGGTGCGGCAGACACCCTTGGCCTCTTCGATCTGGAGCAACGCGGGCCCGGTGTTCCCCACGGGGAAGAACAGATCGGGGTCCTTTTCCAGACAGGCGGCCTTGTCGCGCCAGCTCATGCTCGTGGTTCTCCTTGGTGGATGTCAGGGTCGTGCCTCGAACGCCGGGGAACGGCGAGCGAGGCGGGGACCGACGGGGCCGGAAAGCGCCCTTGGTCATTCTTTTCAATGCTGTCACGCACCCGGTGAGGTGACAAGAGTCGGGCTCCCTCTTTGGGGCTCTTGGGCGTGTGTGGTTTCTCACCGTTAACGCGGCGGACATGTCCTGCTAGGCGCGGGGAGGGACCCGTCGGCGAGCTTCGTGGCCGCCTCCCTAGAATGGGTGGGTGAATCGAGAAGCAGAGAACGCCGCCCGCCGCCCGTGGACCGCGGCGGTGACCGCGCTCATCGTCGCCCTCGAGGCCGTGGCCGTGCTCTACGCGGCGATCACGTTCGCCCTGGGCTTCGGCACCCCCGGTCCGCTCAACGCCGCGGGGCGCGTCTTCCTCATCGTCCTCATGGTGGCCGCCGCTGCGTTCGCGGGCTCCGTGGCGGCCAAGCACTGGGCCGGACGGGCCTGGACCCGTTCCGCCGTGGTGGTGTGGCAGCTCTTCCAGATCGTTCTCTCCGGCCAGTACCTGGCCGGCGGTGCCGTGCCCTTCGGCCTGCTCCTGCTGGTTCCCGGCGCCGTGGCTCTGGTGCTCGTGTTCGCCCCGGCCACGCGCCGTTTCCTCGAGAAGGACGACCTCCCCCGCGGCTGACGTCGGCCTCGGACCCCGGCGGCATCGCCCGCGGCCGAGCGGGCCGTCGCTCCTCACGCCGGGGGCTCGTTCCCCCTGCCCTGACCGCCTCACGGGGGCGCGCCCGCGTCGCCGGGCGCGTAGAGCTGCACCCGCACCGGAGCGCTCCCGCCGGCCGGGGTCAGCCAGGCCCGGCCCGGCGGCGCCGCAGCCTCGGCGGGGAGCCGCAGCCCCAGCGCCTCAGCCTCGGAGGCGTGCCGCGGTCCCAGCACGACGACGTCCCGCGCGGGGTCGAGGGACGTCCACCATGGCACGGCGTGGTGCAGCCTGGGGCCAGCGGTGGCCGTCGCGATGACCCGTCCTCCCCGTCGCACGCGGTCCGCCAAGGCGAAGGCAGACGCCGGCGGCCACAGGTCCGCGTCGTCCACCGCCCACCAGCTCCGGTCCGGAGGCTCGTCCGACCCGGGGAGCCCGGGGACCACGGTGCCGCGGAGCGCACCGGATAGCAGGGCGAGGGTGGCGCTGCGGCCGCTGCCGCCGGCTCCGACGATGAGCACCGCGCTCCCGGAAGGAGCCCAGGTGACCGGGGCCCGCGTGACGCTGCGGAGCCCGACGGCGCCGGGCCCGTCGCCCCCGCGCGATGCGCGCGCCTGCCTGGCCGGTGGCAGCCACGGATCGGTCACGGGCGGCGGGCGACGACGGTCCCTTGCGCCCTCGCCCGGTGCCACGAGGGACTGCACGGGGGTGCCGCGGGCCGGGCCGCCCGGCTCCGTGAGCACACCCCGCCCGGCCTGCGCCGAGACCCCACGCAGCCGGGGCCAGAGCCCCGTGACCTCTTCGCCCGCCGCGAGGGGCAGGAAGACGCGCAGGGGGCAGGCGGCGAGCCATCTCGACCCGGGCAGCTCTCGCCCTCCGGCGAGGACGGGGACCACTCGGTCCACGCAGCGCAACGCGGCCCGCAGCTTCGCCTCCCTTGCCATGTCCTCCGGGAGAGCGCCGCCGCCCCACCAGGCACCCAGCCCCAGGATGCCGAGGAGCAGCGGCGGGCCGGGCCGGGCGGCTTCCGCGGCGAGGTGCTCCAGGAGTTCATCGGCCCATGCGGCCTCCTCGGGTACCGCTGTGCCCAGGAAGGTCGAGCGGGACAGGCCCGCCGCGGCGAGGGCGCCGATGCCGTCGAGCACGATCGCGCGGCCGGCCCACGCCGGCGACGCCGCGCACGCGCCGAGCCACCCCGCCGTCGCGTCGCGCAGTGTGGCGTCGTTGCCGGCGAGCCAGGCCAGGCCGCCCCCGCTCCCCGGCGACCAGGTCCATGGTGCGGGACGGCCGTCGGGGCGTTCTCGCAGGCCGAGCATCACGGCGTTCGCTCCCTCCGGGTGGGCGCTCGGATCCCTCACCGCCAGCCGTGTCGGCGCGGGTGGAAGCGCGGCGGGGATCAGTGCTCGGGGCCTCCCGGTGGTGCGCCGGAGGGCGCGCACGGTCTCTTCGAAGGCGTCCGGCGCGGCCGGGATGCGGGGGAGGGTCACCTGGTCAGCGCAGCTGGGCCCGAACAAGATCGGCGCCCGCGCAGGAACGGGGAGGCCCTCGGCATGGAAACGCACGGCCTCGCAGGCGCCCCCCGCGCGGCGGATCAGGGCGGTGCCGGGGCGCGCCGCGTCGAGCGTGGCCGCGGCCGCCGTGCCGAGGACGTCGAAGGACTCGACGTCGGAGGCCACCCGGAGGCACACGAGCAGGGAGACGTTCGCGCGGATGTCGGGGGAGACCACGCCCTGGGGACGCTGGGTGGAGAGCACCAGATGAATCCCGAGCGATCGCCCCACCGTGGCCAGGCGCACCAGGTGGTCGAGGACCTCCGGCACCTCCTCGGCCAGGACACGGAATTCGTCGACGGCGACGACCACCCTGGGCGGACGCTCGGGGTCGCCGGCCCGTTCGGCCTCGCGCAGATCGCTGAATTCGCGGCGCGTCAACCACCGCTCGCGTTCGCGGACCGCGCTCCCGAGGGCGGCGAGCACCCTCTCGGTGTGCTCGGCGGCCAGGTCCGTCACCACGCCTTCCGTGTGGGGAAGCCCGGCCAAGGGGGCAAAGGTGGAGCCGCCCTTGAAGTCCAGAAGCACCAGGCGCAGCTCGGACGGCGCGTGCGCCCGGGCGAGAGCCACGAGCCAGGATCGCAGGAACGCGGACTTGCCGGATCCGGTGGTTCCCGCGATGAGGGCGTGCGGCCCGTCCTCGACGAGGTCGAGGCACACCTCTCCCTGCGGCCCCTCCCCGACCACGAGCCCCCATGACGATCCGCCCGACGCCCCGTGCGGGGCGGCGGGTGCCGAGGAGAGGGGAGGCGCCGCAGGGACGTCGCCGCCCGCGCCGTCGTGGGGGCGTTGCAGGAGCGCGGCGATTGCCTCGCCCAGCCCCGCGAAGCTGAGCGTGTCCGGGTGCAGCGCGTGGCTCCGGCTCCCATGGCGCAGGCGCAGGGCGTCGGTGTCCACGAACCAGTCCGAGGAGGGAAGCGGCGCGCCGATCCGCACGCAGGATCCGCGGGGCTCCGCCGCGCCTGGAAGCCCGCCCGTGCCCCTGCGCAACTCGACCCAGGCGTTCCCGGGGGCGGCTGTTCCCTCGCGGGAAGGGACGCCAGGCGGACGCCGGCGCATGCGCGCGACGAGGGGGCCGGCGCCGGGGTCCAGGAGCCGCACGCCCGGCAGGGCGAGCACCGTGGCCGGAAGCGCCGCGTCCGCCCCCACCTCGAGTTCGGCATCGTCCTCGTCGAGCAGGATGCGCAGCCAGCCGGCCACCACGCATCGCACCGTGGCGTCGGCCAGGGGGCCGGCGACCACGATGCGCTCACCCGGCAGCGGATGGCACAGCGCCGGAACGCGGCGCACCCGGACGCGGGAGCGCCCGGACGCGGCGTCGGGCGGGTCGGCACCCAGGCTCGCGCGCGGCAGCGTGCCGACCCGGCAGCTCAGTGGCCCCTGGCGGTCCCCGTCCCGGCCGGACGTCGTCGGCCCGGCGGACGGGGCGTGACCCAGGGACCACGACGCCACGAGGATACCGGGAGGCGGGTGAGCGGCGCGGGCCGCCCGGACCCGGCGCAGGGCGCCGGCGCGGAGGCGGCGTCTGGCCCGGCGCCTGGCGAGCAGATCGGCGACGGCGAGGGGGCCGCCGGTGACGATGCCAAGGGCGCCGAAGAGGAGCATGTACCACTGGTCCGTGACCCACCACAACACCAGCCCGACGGCCGCGGGGGCCAGGCTGCCGACGAGGGCCAGCCACGGGGCGCGGGGCAGGGAGACCTCGTCCGCGGGCAACGCGAGAGGGTCGCCGCGACCGGGCGGAACGGGCATCGGGGGACGGGGGAGGATGCGGATCACGTCCCGGCCGAGCCTCAGGCGGTGGCGTTCGTCCACCAGCCCGTCGCTGGTGCGTGGGCCTTCCACGTGAACGGTGCCCTCCCGAGGCATCAGCCCCACTCCGCGCGAGTCCACCGTGAAATCGGCGTGATGCCTGGAGACGTCGGCGGCAGTCAGGCGCACGCGCGCGGCACCGCGTCCCACGGACGTCACCCCGCGGGGCAGGATCCTCGCGATCCCGGCGTCCGGTCCCTGTTCGACGACGAGCACCACGCCGGGCGCGGCGTTCCGCGTCCCGAGCGGCTCGGTGGCCGGTGCGGACAGCACGAGGGTGTCCGGGCGACGGCCGCGGCGCCGGACGAGGTCGGGCGGGAGCCCGTCCTCCGTTCGGTGCGGCAGCACCGCCGCGGCGTAGGCCCGCGCGGCGGCGTCAGCGTCGCCCGTGGGCCATCGCAGGAGCCTTCCCTGGCCGGTCGCCGCCACCCACATGCCGCCTCCTCGAAATATCTCTCCCGGGTCTTTCACGCTAGGCCGGACCGGGCCGGCGGGAACGACTGCGGGAGGCGCGCTGTGGACGAGTTATCCCCGTGGGGGAAACACCGCCGTTGATCCCTGACGATGTGAGGTTTAGGGTTCACCACAGGCATGGGCGAATGCCGACGGGACGGATGAGGAGGCGACCATGGCGAGCAGCACCGCGATCGAGTTCGTCGAGGAATCAGTCCGGGGCCAATTGCTCAGGGAGAAGCCCGTCCGCGCGGGCGGTGAGGCCGAGCGGATCACCGAGCTCATCGACCGGGCCGTGAGGGACTACGACCTGCGTTCACTGCGCGAGGACCTGCCACCGCTGGGGGACCCCGACCACGCGAGGCGCGTGGTGATGGACGCCGTCCTGGGGCTCGGTCCGTTGCAGCCGCTCATGGACGACGACTCGGTCGAGGAGATCTGGCTCAACGGGCCGGAACAGGTCTTCGTGGCCAGGGGCGGCGTCAGCGAACTCACCGGCATCCGCATGAGCCAGGAGACCCTGCGCGCGCTCGTGGAACGCATGCTGGCCCCCAGCAATCGGCGCGTGGACCTGGCCAGTCCCTTCGTGGACGCGGCGTTGCCGGACGGATCGCGGTTGCACGTCGTGATCCCGGAGATCAGCCGCGGCACATGGAACGTCAACATCCGCAAATTCGTCTCCAGGGCCCAGCGCTTGGAGCACCTCGTGGCGCGCGGCTCCCTCAGCGCGGCGGCGGCCCGCTACCTGAGGGCGGCCGTCGGAGCCGGCCTGAACATCGTGGTGTCCGGGGCGACCCAGGCGGGGAAGACCACCCTGCTCAATTGCCTGGCCTCGGCGATCGGGCCCCGCGAGCGCATCGTGACCATCGAGGAGGTCTTCGAGCTCTCCCTCGTGTCGCGAGACATCGCCGCCATGCAGTGCCGCCCCGCCAACCTCGACGGGGCCGGCCACATCGGCATGCGCCAACTCGTCAAGGAAGCCCTGCGCATGCGCCCCGATCGCATCATCGTGGGGGAGGTCCGCGAGGCCGAGTGCTTCGATCTGCTCCTGGCGTTGAACGCCGGCCTGCCCGGCATGGCAACGATCCACGCGAACGGCCCGCGCGAGGCCGTCACGAAACTGTGCACCCTGCCGCTGCTGGCGGGGGCGAACATCGCTTCGGATTTCGTGGTGCCCACCGTCGCCTCCTGCGTCGATCTCGTGGTCCACTGCCGACGACGCCCGGACGGTGCGCGGGGCGTCAGCGACATCGCCTTGCTCGGAGCGGCGGGCGAGCAGGGCGTCATCGAGCTGTCCCGCGTCTTCTCGGACGAAGGATCCGGGCTCCTGCGCCGCACGGAGACCGACCCGAACCATCCCAAGTTCGAGCGCGCGGGCGCGGACGTGCGCGCCATCCTGGCGGGTGAACCGTGAGCCTGCTCCTCGGCCTGTTGCTCGGCACCGGTTGCGCCCTCGTCTGGCAGTCGCTCGTCTTCCCGTCCCAGGCGACGACGCGCGGCGGCCGCTCGTTCCTGCGCCGTCACCTCGACGGGGCGGGGCTGGAGACGCTGCCGACGCCCGCGTTCGTCAGTGCCTGCCTCGGCGCAGGGTTCGTCGTGGCGCTGCTGACGTGGAGCGTCACGAAGGCGCCGCCCGTTGCGCTCACCGCGGGAGTCCTCGTCCTGATCGGACCGTGGTGGTGGCTCGGCGCCCGGCGGGAAAAACGACTGGCCCTCCGGCGCGAGGAGTGGCCCGCCGTCGTGGATCACCTGCGTTCCGCCGTCCGCGCGGGCCTCCCGCTCACGGAGGCCATGGCACAGCTGGCCACGGGCGGACCCGCGTCCTTGCGACCGTCCTTCGCCGAGTTCGCCGCGGACGTGCGCGTGTCCCGCAGCGTCCCGGGAGCCCTCGAGCGACTGCGTCGCAGGCTCGATGACCCCGTGGCCGATCGCATCATGGCCGCGGTGCTCATCACGCGGGAGGTGGGTGGGTCCGACGTGGGCGAGATGCTCTCCACCCTCGCGGGGTTCCTCAGGGCTGAACAGCGCACCCGGGGCGAGCTCGAGGCCAGGCAGTCGTGGACCGTGAATGCGGCACGGCTCGCCGTCGCGGCGCCGTGGGTCATCCTGGTGGTCCTGTGCCTCGAGCCGCGCGTCGCCGCCGCCTACAGCCGACCGGCCGGTGTCCTGGTCCTGGTCCTCGGCGCGGTGGTGGCGCTGGTTTCCTATCGCGTCATGTTGAGGATCGCCCGGCTCGAACCCGTCGGTGGCGAAGGCGGCGCGGCATGATGACGTTCGCCGTACTCCTGGGCGTCGGCCTCGCGGCCGGCCTGGTTCTGCTGGCCGATTTCTTCACGAGGGGCAGGGCCGTGACCCTCGGCGACCGCCTGGCCCCGCACTTCGGGTCCGCTCCCACGGCCGGCCCCGTGCGGTGGCGCGGCCTCGCCCCCCGGCGACGCCCGGCGCGCTCCTCCGATCCCGCCCTGGCAACGCGGCTGGCGGCAGCCGGGGTGGACACCGATCCCGTCGCCTACAGGCAGGGCGGGCTGGTGGCCGCCACCCTGGCCGGAGGCGTGGCCGTCGTCTTCATCGTGGTCGTCTCGCTCACCCGCACCGTGTCGCCGGTGGCCGCGCTGGCGCTCGTCTCGGGCTGCGTCGCGGCCTCGATCGTGCTCAGGAGACACCGACTTGACGCCCGCATCACCGCCCGTCGTCGGCGCATGGAAGCCCAGTTCCCCGCGCTCGCCGAGCTGCTCGCGCTCGCCGTCGCCGCCGGGGACTCCGTGGGCCCGGCGTTGGAACGCTGCACGCGCGGGATGCGCGGTGATCTCGCCGACGAGCTCGACGTCACGCTGGCCGAGCTGCGCTCCGGAAGGAGCCTGCCCGCCGCCCTGACGGCACTCGCCCGGCGCACCTCCGTGCCCTCGCTGGCGCGGTGCGTCGAGGCCATCGTCGCCGCGGGCGAACGCGGCACGCCTGTGGCCGGCGTGCTGCGGGATCAGGCGGCCGACGCGCGCGAGCTCCTGCGCCGCGAGCTCATGGAGCGCGCAGGCAAGAAGGAGGTCGGCATGCTCGTCCCCGTCGTCTTCGGCGTTTTGCCGCTCAGCGTCCTCTTCGCGGTCTACCCGGCCTTGGATCTCCTCAGTTTCGGGGTCTGACCCCACGTCATCACCACATCAACCAGGAAAGGACATCGCCATGCATGCCGAACCCCACCACCACGCCAAGCATCGCGCGCTCCCGGCGACCGCGTCCCTGGCCCGTCATGCCGGCCCTCCCCGGCACGGGGCCGACCCCGAGGCAGGAGACGTGCCGGGATGGGTCATGGTCACGTTGATGAGCGCCCTCATGGTCGCCGGTGTTTACGCCGTCGCCGGACCGGCCCTCATCGACCTGTTCAACAACGCGCTCGGCACCATCGGCGGCATGAAGTGAATCTCCGGACCGGCGAGAGCGAGAGGGGCTCCGCCGTGGCGGAGTTCGTGCTCGTGTCCGCGCTGGTCCTGGTGCTCTTCCTCGGCCTCATCCAGCTGGCCGTCTTCCTGCACGTGCGCAACCTCGCCAACGACGCCGCCTCCAACGGCGCACGCATCGGCGCCCTCGTCGACGCGAGCGCCGCGGACGGTGCCGCACGCGCCGACGAATTGCTGCGCGCCTCCCTCGGCGGCACAGTCGTGGATCGTGTCAGCGCCGAGGAACGCCCGGGGACGTCGGGCGACGTCGTCACCGTGACGGTCCGCGTGCGCGTCCCGCTCCTGGGCCTGCTGCGCGGGCCCACGGGCTACACGGCGACCGCCCACGCCACCCGCTTCTCATGACGAGCCGCCCGCGTCCTTCGGCCCGGCGCATGCCGCGCCGCACCGACGGCGGCAGCGCCCTCGTCGAGTTCCTGGGGCTGGGGATTCTCCTCGGCGCACCGCTGGTCTACGTCCTGGTGGCCCTCTCGCAGTTTCAGGCGGCGGCGATGGCGGCCGTCACCGTGTCCGAGCAGATCGCGCGGATCCATGCCGAGGCGCCAGACGCCGCCGAGGCCCGCGTGCGCGACGCCTCCGCCACGCGGGAGATGGCCGGCGACTACGGCATCGATCCCGCCGTGGTGCACGTGAACGTCACCTGTGACGGGCGCTGTCCCGGCCCGGGGGTCCTGGTGACGGCGCACGTCACGATCGACGTCCCGTTGCCGCTCATGCCTTCGTCGTCCCGCATCGGTCACGTGAAGGGAGAGGCCAGTGTGCGCTCGCCGAAGTACGGGTGAGCGGTCCGCCGCCCCGCGGGAGGAGGGCCGGATCACGATCCTGGTCTGCGGCCTGTTGCTGCTCACCCTGGCGATCATCGCGGTGACCGCCTCCGCCACCCAGGTCCTCACCCAGCAGCGTCGCCTGGTCTCCGTCGCCGACGCTGCGGCCGCTGCGGGCCTGGAGCGTTTCGACACCACGGGGCGGGGGAATCCCGGGCACGCGCTGCGGTTGGACGCCGACGCGGCCCGGTCGGAGACCTTGCGCTTCCTGGCCAGGACGGGCGCCTCCGAGCGCTTCGACGGCCTGCGGGTGGACTCCGTCACCGTGGAGCCCGACGGCGTGACCGTCACCGTACGCCTCGAAGCCGGGGTCGCCCCCGCCCTCACGGCCGGCCTGCTCCCGTGGCGCGTGGGCGTCGAGGCCACGGGCCGGGCCCGGCTGGGCCTGAGTCGGTAGGCGGGACCCGGCCATGCGCCGTCGGCCACCGGATCCGGAGCAGAAAGGGGCGAACCCCGTGAGCACGCCGCTCACGGGGTTCGCCCCGTCGTACCAGACATCCGCAGGTGTCGTTGCGTCAGCGCACCAGGCAAGGACGCTTGGGATCGAAGGACCAGCCCTCGATCAGGTACTGCATGGCGATCGAGTCGTCCCGCGCGCCCAGGCCGTGCTCCAGGTAGAGCGCGTTGGCCGCGGACACCTTCTCGTGATCCAGCTTCACACCCAGGCCCGGCGTGGTCGGGACGGCGATCTCACCATCGCGGATGAGCAGCGGTTCTTGCGTGAGCCCCTGGCCGTCCTGCCAGATCCAGTGCGTGTCCAGCGCGGTGATCTCGCCGGGGGCCGCGGCCCCGACCTGAGTGAACATGGCCAGGGAGATGTCGAAGTGGTTGTTCGAGTGCGAACCCCATGTCAGGTCGAAGTCGTTGCACAGTTGCGCCACGCGGACGGAGCCTGCCATGGTCCAGAAGTGCGGATCGGCCAGGGGGATGTCCACGGCGTCCGTGCGCACGGCATGGGACATTTCGCGCCAATCGGTCGCGATCATGTTGGTGGCCGTCTTCAAACCCGTGCGGCGCTTGAACTCGGCCATGACCTCGCGGCCGGAGAACCGGCCCTCGGCACCGCAGGGGTCCTCGGCGTACGCGACGACGCCGCGCATGCGCTCGCCCAGGCGGACGGCGTCCTCCAGGAGCCAGCCGCCGTTCGGGTCCAGCGTGATGCGAGCGTCCGGAAAACGCTGCTTGAGGGCCGTGACGGCATCCACCTCGATGTCGCCGGCCTGGACTCCGCCCTTGAGCTTGAAGTCCTTGAATCCGTAGCGCTCCTGAGCTGCCTCCGCCAGGGCGACGACGGCCTCGGGGGTCATGGCCTGCTCGCGGCGGATGCGCTCCCACGCATCGGCACCGTTCGGCTCGCGCAGGTAGGGCAGATCGGTCTTGTCAGGATCGCCCACGAAGAAGAGGTAGCCGAGCATCGGCACGGCGTCGCGCTGCTGGCCCTCGCCGAGCAGCTCGGCGACCGGGATGCCCAGTTCCTGGCCGTGCAGGTCCAGGAGAGCCGACTCGAGCGCCGTCACGGCGTGGACCGTGGTGCGCAGATCGAAGGTCTGCAGGCCACGACCCCCGGAGTCGCGGTCGGCGAACGCCGACGCCACCCGGCGCAGCAGCGAGCGGAAGCGCGCCACGGGCTGGCCGAGCAGGATCGAGGAGGCCTCCTCGATGGTGGTGCGGATCTTCTCGCCACCTGGCACCTCGCCGAGGCCCTCGCGGCCTTCGGAATCGGTGAGCACCGCGATGTTGCGCGTGAAGAACGGGCCGTGGGCGCCGGAGAGGTTCAGCAGCATCGAGTCATGCCCCGCGACGGGGATGACCTCCACCTTGGCGACGGTGGGGATGCTCATGCCTGAGCCCCCTCGGCGTCGGCCGTGACGATGGTGCCGTCGATGCGGCGGTTCAGGCTCCAGGGGTTGGTGGATTTGAGGGCTTCGGGGAGGAGGGCGTCGGGCAGGTTCTGGTAGGCCACGGGGCGCAGGAAGCGTTCGATGGCAAGGGTGCCCACGCTGGTGGTGCGGGAGTCGGAGGTGGCGGGGAAGGGGCCGCCGTGGACCATGGCGTGGCCGACCTCGACGCCGGTGGGCCAGCCGTTGGCGAGGATGCGACCGGCCTTGGTCTCCAGCACGGGGATGAGGGCGGCAGCGGTCGCCAGGTCGTCGGTGTCCTGGACGTCGAGTTGCAGGGTCGCGGTGAGCTGGCCCTCCAGAGTCGCGGTGGCGGCGAGCAGCTCCTCGGTGTTGGCGTAGCGGATCACGAGGGAGGCCGCGCCGAAGATCTCCTCCTGCATGGCCGGGTTGGAGGCGAAGTCCGCGATCTGCGTGGCGTACACGATGGGGGCGGGGGCGTTCTCGGTGGTGCCGGCGGTGCCGGAGCCCAGTTCGGAGACGTTCTCCTGGGTGGAGAGCTGCTCGACGCCGGAGCGCCAAGCCTTGGCGATGCCCGGGGTGAGCATGGTCTGTCCGGGCTGGGAGGCGAGGGCCTTGGCGGTGGCGGAGGCGAACTCGTCGCCGGGCCCGCCGGCGGGCACGAACACCAGGCCCGGCTGCGTGCACAACTGCCCGGAGGAGCCGGTCACGGAGGTGACGTACGCGTTCGCGAGGGCCTCGATGTCGCCGGTGAGGGCGCCGGGGAGGATGTAGACCGGGTTGATGGAGCTCATCTCCGCGTACACCGGGATGGGCACCCGGCGGGCCTGCGCGGTGTGCACGAGGGCGAGGCCGCCGGAGCGGGAGCCGGTGAAGCCGACGGCCTGGATGCGCTCGTCGGCGACGAGGGCCTGGCCCACGGAGGCGCCGGGCCCGTAGACCAGGTTGAACACGCCCGGGTGCAGACCGTGCTCCTTGATCGCGGCGGTGATGGCCTGGGCGACCATTTCAGAGGTGCCGGGGTGGGCGTTGTGGGCCTTGAACACCACGGGGCAGCCGGCGGCCAGGGCCGAGGCAGTGTCGCCGCCTGCGGTGGAGAACGCCAGCGGGAAGTTGGAGGCACCGAACACCAGCACCGGACCCAGGGGGACCTTGCGCTGGCGGATGTCCACGCGCGGGGCCGGGGTGCGTTCGGGCTGGGCGGGGTCGATGCGGGCGCCGCGGAAGTCGCCCTGGCGGACCACGGCAGCGAAGAGGCGCAACTGGTTCACGGTGCGTCCCCGCTCGCCGTTCAGGCGGGCGGCCGGCAGGCCGGTCTCGGCCATGGCGCGTTCGGTGAGGGCCTCGCCGAGGGCGTCGATGTTCGCCGCCGCGGTCTCCAGGAAGGAGGCGTGGGTTTCGGGATCAAGCGTGGAGAAGGACGCGAAGGCCTCGGCCGCGGCGGTGGCCGCGGTCAGGGCCTGCTCGGTGGAGAGCAGGGAGTAGGCGGGCTGAAGCGTCGCGTTCGTGGCGGGATCGATGCCGTGGGTGGTGCCGTGGTCACCGGCCACACTGGCGCCGGCGATGATCGAGTGCCCGGTCAGGGAGAGCGTCATGAGATTCCTGGTCAGTCGTGTGTCGAGAGGTGGCGGATTCAGCGGGTGGAGGGCGTCACGCCGGCACGCGCGATGAGCGCGGCCAGGTCCGCCTGCTCGGCCTCGGTGAGGTCGTGCAGCGGCGGGCGCACAGGGCCCATGTCGTGGCCGATCGCCTTCAGGCCGGCCTTGACGATGGAAACACCGTAGCCGTTGCCGCGGTCGCGGATCTCCAGGTACGGCAGCACGAAGCGGTTGAGCTTCTCGTTCACGGCGGCGCGATCCTGCGCCCGCACGTCCTTGTAGAAGTCCAGGGCGAACTCCGGAACGAAGTTGAACAGGGCGGAGGAGTAGGTGCTCATGCCCATCTGCAGCAGCGGGAGGGCGAACGTCTCGGCCGTCGGCAGGCCGCCCAGGTAGAAGAGACGGTCGCCGTTCTTGGCGTAGACCTTGGCCAGGTGCTCGATGTTGCCGATGGCGTCCTTGAAGCCGATGAAGTTCTCGTGGCGGTCGGCGAGGGCGGCGACGGTCTCGGCCGAGTAGATCGCGTTGGCGCGGTTGTAGACGATCACCGAGATGTTCGTGGCGGCGGTGACGGCGGAGGCGTGCTCCAGCAGGCCGCGCTGCTCGCACTCGCTCAGGTAGGGCGGCAGCAGCAGGATGCCCTCCGCCCCGGCCTCCTCGGCGGCCTTGGCCTGGGCGATCGCGGCCGCGGTGTTGCCGCCGGCCGAGCCGAGCACGGGCACCTCGGGGCGGGAGGCTTTCACGGCGGCGCGCACCACGGCGGCGTGCTCCTCGGGGGAGAGGCTGAAGCCCTCGCCCGTGCCGCCCGCGGCGAACAGGCCGGCGACGTCGTAACCTGCCTGCCATGACACGTGCTCGCGGACGCCGTCCAGGTTCAGGGACTTGTCCTCATTGAACGCGGTGGCCGGGAAGGACAACAGGCCGTCCTTGAGGTGGGCTGCGAGCTCGGCCGGGGTGAAGTTGCCCATGATGTTCTCCAGTCGTGGAAGGGATCCGTGCGTTTCCTCCACCCTAGGATTCCCGGGTCATGCTCGTCCAAGTCGCAAAATGGATGCGGTGATGCCCTGGAGGTATGGGTCAGCGTGCCTCGCTCTCGCCGAATTCGAGTTCGACGTCGGACAGGTGGGAGACGGCGCGACGGAGCGCGGGATTCGCGTTCCGCCTGTTCCAGATGGCGTGGAGTTCCACGACGCAGGTGGCATGCGGGCCGAGGGGGACCAGGCTCACGCCGTGCACGCCGAGGAAGCGGGCACTCTCGGGAACCAGGGCGGCCCCACGCCCCGCCCTCACGAGCGCGATCATCGTGGTGATTTGACCCACCGTGTGCACCACCTTGCGGTGGTCGATGGGGAGGAGCCGCACCGCCAGGTCGTAGAAATACCGGGCCGTGAGCGATGAGTGCATGATGAGCGGGAGCGAAGAAAACTCGTCGTCCGTGATGCCGTCCCTTCGCGAGGCCAGTGGGTGCGTCTCTGGTACGGCCAGGACCAGGTCCTCCGCCAGGAGCAGGGTGGAGCCGATTGTCTCGGCGTCGAAGGGGGGGCGAGCCAGCCCCAGGTCGATTGACCCCGCGGCGAGTGCATCCGTCTGTTCTCCCGTCACCATCTCGGCGAGGTCAAGCTGCACGCGGGGAAGGGCTGCGGTGAGGGTGGAGAGAAGCGGGCCGAGGACGCCGTAGCCGGCGGCCGCCGTGAAGCCAATCCGCACGACGCCCTCATGGCCGGCCGCCACCTGCCTGGCGGTGGTCGGTGCCCGATCCGCCGTGGCGAGGAGCTCGCGTGACTCGACGAGGAAGGCCCGGCCCGCCTCGGTCAGTCGTACGGTGCGGTGATCGCGTTCCAACAGGACGACGTCGAGGGTGCGTTCCAGCTTTTGGATCTGCCGACTCAAGGGTGGCTGGGTCATGCTCAGGCGATCGGCGGCCCGGCCGAAGTGCAACTCCTCGGCGACGGCGACGAAGCAGCGGATCTGATCCAGGGTGAACATCGGATGCCCTCACGGTATGGCCCGAGCCTTTGTCGCGGGGCTTCAAGCATCATAAGTCGGTCCTTCGCGCTATGGGTTGAGCCGCTGGGCCCGGTGTCACGCCGTGCCCGTGCGCATCCAGGCGTCGTCGCGCACCCTCCAGGTCAGCGTCGCCGCGCGGGCCAACATGTAGACGCCCTGGGCGGCCCAGATCCAGCCGATGATCTCTCCGGGCAGGGGAGCGAGGGCCACGAGGGCCAGGGTCGGCCAGAACACCGCCAGGTTCACGAGCCCGGCCAGCGCCAGGTAGCGCGTGTCCCCGGCCCCGATGAGGACGCCGTCCAGGACGAAGACGAGGCCCGAGACGGGTTGCTGGACCGCCAGGACCAGGAGGCCGATCGTGGCGGCGTGCCACACCGCCGGATCCGAGGAGAAGCCATGGGGGATGACCCGGGCGAAGGAGGCGAGGAGGATCCCCACGACCACGCCGAAGACCACGCCCCATCGCATCATCGTGGCGTTGAGGGCCTTGGCACGCGAGGCATCGCCCGCACCGAGTTCCTTGCCGATGAGGGACTGCGCGGCGATGGCCAACGCGTCCAGGGCGAAGGCCAGCGTCGAAAAAAGGGTGGTCACCAATTGGTGTGTGGCCATGGGCACGGTCCCGTGCGCCGTCACGACCCACACGGTGGAGAAGATGGCGGCGCGCAAGGACAGCGTTCGCACCATGAGCCAGCCACCCGCGCGGGCCGAGGCGCGCAACCCCGCCGGGCTGGGACGCAGGGCGAGTCGCGCGCGCCGCAGGCGGGGCAGCAGGAGCGCCACGTACACCAGCGCCATGAGCCATTGGGCGATCACGGTCCCGAGCGCCGAACCCGCGACGGAGAGGCCGGCGCCGTAGACCAGGACGAGGTTGAGGAGCGCGTTGACGGCGAAGCCGCAGCCTGCCACGACGAGCGGGGTCCGCCCGTCCTGCAGGCCGCGCAAGGTTCCTGTGGCCGCCAGGACCACCAGCATGGCCGGCATGCCGACCATGGAGATCCGCAGGTACTCGACCGCGAAATCGAGTGTGGCCCCCCGCGCCCCCATGGCGCCGGCCAGGCCCGGGGCTCCGAGGAGTCCCAACGCCCCCAGGGCGAGCCCGAGGGTCAGCGCCAGCCACACGCCGTCGCGCCCTGCGGCCAGGGCGCGGGGTAGCTTCCCCGCGCCGAAGTACCTGGCGACGGCCGGCGTCGTGGCGTAGGCCAGGAAGATCATGAGGCCCACGGCCGTCTGGAGGACCGTGGAGCCGAGTCCCACCCCGGCCAGCTCGTCCACGCCCAGGTGGCCCACGATGGCCGTGTCGGCCAGCAGGAAGAGCGGCTCCGCGATGAGCGCACCGAGCGCCGGGACGGCCAGGGCCAAGATTTGCCCGGTCAGTCCCGGAAAGGTTTGGCGGCGGGGAGGAGGCATGCTCACGAGACTATCCAGGCCGGCGTCGGGCAGGGTAACGGCGCCCTGGTTCCCCGGGGGGACACGGGGCGCCGCCCCCCTGGGCCGGGGCTCAGGGCAGCAGCGTGTCCGCCGGCGCCACGAGGCGGCGGATCTTGCCCGTCAGGAGCAGGAAGCAGCCGGCGGCCAGCAGGGCGTTGGCCCCGATGAAGAGCAGGGCCAGCTCGAAGGAGCCGGTGCTGTCGACGATGTCGCCCACGATGAGCGGCGTGGAGATCGAGGCGATGGCGCCGAAGGTGTTGAACACCGAGCCGGTCAGGCCCGTGAACTCGGTGGGGGCGATGTCGACGACGAGCACCCAGCCCAGCGCGCCGAAACCCTTGCCGAAGAAGGCGATGGACATGAACATCACGATCAACCAGTTCGTGTCGATGTAGTTGCACGCGACGATGCTCACGGCCATGACGAGGCCGACGCCCATGGGGATCTTGCGGGCCACGGAGAGTGAGAGCCTCGAACGCAGGGCGTCGGACAGCGCTCCGCCGGCCACGCCTCCGACGAAGCCGCAGATCGCCGGCAGGGCGGCCACAAAGCCGGCCTCGAGGATGTTCATGCCGCGCTCTTGCACCAGGTACACGGGGAACCAGGTGAGGAAGAACCACGTGATGGAGTTGAGGAAGTACTGGCCGAAGAACACGCCGAGGGTGAGCCGCTTGCGCAGCAGGAAACCGAGGCGCTTGAGCGTGGTCCCGAGGGGGATCCGTGCGGAGGCGTTGGAGACGGCGCGCTCCATGTCGACGAGGGCGCCGCCCTTCTCCATGTACTCCAGCTCGGTGGGGGAGAGGCGCGGGTGGCGGCGGGGGGTGTAGATCGTCACGAGCCAGACGGCGCTGAGGAGGAGGCCGATCGCGCCGACCACCCAGAAGACGTGCTGCCAGCCGAAGGAGTAGACGAGCCAGCCCATGAGCGGCGAGAACACCACGGTGCCGAAGTACTGGGCGGCGTTGACCAGCGCAACGGCCCTGCCGCGTTCCTTGGACGGGAACCATGAGGCCAGGATCGAGGCGTTTCCCGGGAAGGACGGCGCTTCGGCGACGCCCACGAGCAAGCGCAGGATGAAGAAGAGGAAGACGGGGGAGAGGAAGGTGAAGAAGTCGATGAAGCCCTGCAGGGCCGTGATCGCGGACCAGGCGAAGAGCGCCCAGCCGTACACGCGCTTGGCACCGAAGCGATCCAGCAACCACCCGCCCGGGATCTGGGCCACGAGGTAGGACCAGCCGAAGCCGGAGAGGATGAAGCCCAGCTGCTTGGAGTCCAGGCCGAGCGACTTCTGGATGTCGTCGCCGGCGATCGAGATGGTGGACCGGTCGGCGTAGTTGATCACGGTGACGACGAACAGCATGGCCAGGACGGTGTACCTGATCCATCCGCGTCGAGGTGTGGCCGGCGGTGCACCTGCCGGGGCCTGGGGTGCGGGCTGGTGGCTCATGGGAGAGACTCCTTCGTCGTCGCCTTCGGGGCGTGGGGACGTGACGGGACGGATCATGGTGAGGCGCGTCACATCGAAAAATGGGTGTGCTTGAGGGCGCGAGCCCGGGGACTCGCGTGGTGGGATGGGATGGGGTGTCGGCCGCGGGACGGTGTCGGCCGCGACGTCAGCTGTGCCCGGAGCGGCGACGCCGGGAGGCATCCAGGTGCGAGCGCATGGCCGCCGCGGCGCTCAAGGGATCCTTGCGCCGGATGGCGTCGAGGACGGCCGCGTGCTCCGCCCGCACGGTGGCAGTACGCACTGGGTCCGCGCCCGCGTCGAGGCGCGCGCTCGGCATGACGATGATGCTGGGGCCCAGCCGATCGATGGCTGCCGCGAGGTAGCGGTTGCCGGAGGCAAGGGCCACCGCACGGTGGAAGGCGAAGTCCGCTTCGAGGGCGGCGGCGGGGTTCGTCGCGGCGTCGAAGTTCTCCAGCGCCGCGGTCATCTCCGCGACGACGTGTTCCGGCGCCCGGAGTGCGGCCAGCGCGGCCGTCTCCAGCTCGACCGCGGTGCGGAACCCGTGCAGCTCCTCGCGCTCGGCCGCATCCTTCGCGTGGAGCCACTCGGCACCGTGCACCGGCTCGGACGGCGGGGTCAGTGCGTAGGAACCCGAGCCGCGGCGCGTGCGCACCAGGCCCAGGGACTGCAGGCGCTGCATGGCCTCACGCACCACCGTGCGGCTCGCACCGAACTCCGCCACCAAGGTGGCCTCGCTCGGCAACTTCTCGCCGGCCACGATCTCACCCGCCACGATCCTGCCTCGCAGGGTCTGGGTGATCTCGTCGGTGCGTGAGGTGCTCATGCGGTCCATGCTTTCATGCCCTTTCCGCCGCGCCGTGGGTCAGCGGCGGCCGAACTCCGCCGTTCTGGTCACCCACGCGCGCGCCTGGTCGCTGAAGGTGAAGCCGAGGCCGGGACGGTCGGGGACGAGCATGCGCCCGTCCTTGGTCTCCAGGCGCTCGTTGAACATGGGGTTCAGCCAGTCGAAGTGCTCCACCCAGGGCTCGCGCGGGTAGCTCGCGGCCAGGTGCAGGTGGATCTCCATGGCGAAGTGCGGGGCCAGGTCCAGACCGGCCTGGTCGGCGAGCGTCGCCAGGCGCAGGAACTGCGTGATGCCGCCCACGCGCGGGGCGTCCGGCTGAATGATGTCGCAGGCGCGGGCGGCGATGAGGCGCTCGTGCTCCGCGACGGAGGCCAGCATCTCGCCCGTCGCGATGGGCGTGTCGAGGGCGGCGGCGAGAGCGGCGTGGCCCTCGGCGTCGTAGGCATCCAGCGGCTCCTCGATCCACACGAGGTTGAACTCCTCCATGCGGCGGCCCATGCGCAGGGCGGTGGTGCGGTCCCACTGCTGGTTGGCATCCACCATGAGGGGCACGTCGTCGCCCAGATGCTCGCGGACGGCGCGCAGGCGGCGCATGTCCTCGGCGTTGTCCGGCAGGCCCACCTTGATCTTGATGCCGCCGATGCCCTCCTCGAGGGACTGGGTGGCGCGGGCCTTGACCTCCTCGACGGAGGCCTGCAGGAAGCCGCCGGAGGTGTTGTAGGTGCGCACCGAGTCGCGGTGGGCACCCAGGAACTTGGCCAGGGGCAGGCCGGCGCGCTTGGCCTTGAGGTCGTAGAGCGCGATGTCGAGGGCCGCGAGGGCCTGCGTCGCCACGCCGGAGCGTCCCACGGAGGCACCGGCCCAGAGGAGCTTGGTGTAGAGCTTGGCGATGTCGTTGGGGTCCTCGCCGATCATGACGTCGGCGACCTCCTTGGCGTGCGCGAACTGGGCCGGACCGCCCGCACGCTTGGAGTAGGAGAAACCCATGCCCTCGTGCCCTTGCTCGGTGGTGATCTCTGCGAGGAGGAAGACGACCTCGGTCATGGGCTTTTGACGGCCAGTGAACACCTTGGCGTCGGAGATCGGCGTGGCCAGCGGCAGTGTCATCGTGGACAACTTGACGTGGCGGATGGAGTCCGGGATGTAGCTCATGGCGGCCTTTCGGGTCGGGGGACGGGGCCGGGCGTCCCGACCGCTTGATAAGTGATCGTACAAGTTGAAATGCAGTCACACAAGTAGTTTTCGTGATCCGGCTCACCGAACGCCGGGGGATAGACTGTCCCCACTATGGCTTCCACTGATTTCGCCGCGGAGATCCGCGCGCTGCGCTCAACCCTGGCCGACATCGAGGAGGTCTCCGACGTCGAGGCCATCAAGGCGGACATCGCCCGGCTCTCCGAGGAGGCGGGCGCCCCCAACCTGTGGGACAACCCGGACGAGGCCCAGAAGGTCACGAGCGCCCTGTCCCACAAGCAGTCCCAGCTGGAGCGCATCGTCAAGCTGGGCGAGCGCATCGACGACCTCGAGGTGCTCGTGGAGCTCGCCGGCGAGGAGGGTGACGCCGACTCCCTCGCCGAGGCCGACAACGAGCTGGTCTCCATCACCAAGACGCTCTCCGAGCTGGAGGTCGTGACGCTGCTCAACGGCGAGTACGACGCCCGCGAGGCCGTCGTCACGATCCGTTCCGGCGCCGGTGGCGTGGATGCCGCCGACTTCGCCGAGATGCTCATGCGCATGTATCTGCGTTACGCCGAACGCCGCGGCTGGAAGACCAAGGTGGGTGACACCTCCTACGCCGAAGAGGCCGGCCTGAAGTCGGCGACCTTCGAGATCAACGAGCCCTACGCCTTCGGCACGCTCTCCGTCGAGGCCGGCACGCACCGTCTGGTGCGCATCAGCCCCTTCGACAACCAGGGGCGCCGCCAGACCTCGTTCGCCGCGGTCGAGGTCATCCCGCTCATCGAGACGACCGACCACATCGAGATCCCGGACAACGAGATTCGCGTGGACGTCTTCCGTTCCTCCGGTCCGGGCGGTCAGTCGGTCAACACGACCGACTCCGCCGTGCGCCTGACCCACATCCCCACGGGGATCGTGGTGTCGATGCAGAACGAGAAGTCGCAGATCCAGAACCGCGCCGCCGCCATGCGCGTGTTGCAGTCCCGCCTGCTGCTGCTCAAGAAGGAGCAGGAGGACGCGGAGAAGAAGGCCCTGGCCGGCGACGTGAAGGCGTCCTGGGGCGACCAGATGCGCTCCTACGTCCTGCACCCCTACCAGATGGTCAAGGACCTGCGCACCAACCACGAGGTCGGCAACGCCGCCTCCGTCCTGGACGGCGACATCGACGGCTTCATCGACGCCGGCATCCGCTGGCGCGCCTCCGCCCGCAACGAGGGCTAGGTCCCCGCCCCGGGCGCGCCTGAGCCGTGCCCGACGCAGGCCGGTTCCCTGCGCGGGGACCGGCCTGCGTCATCGTCGAGGAGGCGGAGGTCGCCGGCGGCTCTGAGCGCGGCACGCCGATTCGTCACCCCCAGCTTGAAGTAGACGCTGCGCAGCTGGCTCTTGACGGTGTTGGACGAAACGACGAGCGCAGCGGCGATCTCCTTGACACTGTCATGCTGGCCGAGCAGGCGGAGGACCACCAGCTCGCGCTTGGTCAACCGGGCGTACCTGCCAGAGTTGGGCACGGTGGGTGAAGGCGTCGCGAGGAAGTCCTCGAGGTTCCGGGCGCCGTGGTGATGCGCAAACTCCACCAGGCGTCGGCGCAACGCCGGGCTGAGGAAGGCGACGTGCGCGCGGGCGCCGCGGCTCTCCCAGATGCTCGCGGCGCCGCTCAGCCACGTCCACGCGCTCTCTTCGTCCCCGATGCGAAGGGCCGCGGCGGCTCCCCACAATTTCGTCTCCGCCCGCGTCCGCGACGTGTGGCCGTCGCTCTCCCGTAGCGTCCGCGCCAGGCGGAAGGCCTCTCTATCGTTCTCCCGTGCCAGTTCCAGGGCGATCCTCGCGCCAGCGACGTGCGTGCTTTCGACGGCCACGGGAGCCAGCACGTGCGCGGCGCTTCGATGGTCGCCACCTGACAGGAAGGCGAGGGCGAGCATCGAGCGTAGGTGTGTGGTGGCCAGGTTGTCGCCGATGCCCGGGGGGATCGGGACGCCCTCCAAGTCCCTCGCGACGCGCCTGGCCTCGGCGAGGCCCTGCCCTAGGCCGAGCTTCGCGGCGACCGAGACCGAGCTCAGGAGCGGCCAGAGTTCCGCGGTCTGCATGAACGGTGCCGCGTGGGGAAGAATGTCAAAGGCGGAGCGGAAGTCGAACGCGTCCAGGCACCGCCACCCCTCGGCGAGCAATCCGGGGGCGTTCATGGAGGAGTCGTGCAGTTCCGCGGACCACGAGGAATGATGGATCGAGTCCAAGAGCGCCGTCGCATGGACGACGTCGCCGGCCACCGCCGAATAGCCGGCCGCATGGATGATGGAGTATTCCTGCGAGCGTTCCTCCTGGCACAGGGAGACGGACATGTTGATCGTCGTCACCGCCTCGTCCAGCTCTCCTCCGACGAAGAGGGAGTAGCTCAGCTGGCGCAGCAGGAGGCCGCAGCGCTCCCTGAGGTGGGGCTCCGGGCCGATCGCGTCCACGTCGAGGATGTCGAAGGCGGCCTGCGCCGTGAGGACGGAGGCCTCGAAGTCTCCGGCCAAGCGCAGGGACACCGCCCGCACGGCGGCCAGGGCGAACGCATCGAAGACCGGGTCGGAGTAGCCGTGGTGTGGGGTCGCCGCGGCGGCCAGCTCGGCTGCCCTGGCCCCCCTGGTGCGTTGCGAGGGGCTGGCCAGGAGTGCCAGGGCGAGGCCGAAGGCGAGCACCGGGTTCTCCCGCAGCGCCGCCTCGGGTACCTTGCGCAGGGTCCTCAAGAAGCGATCGCTGGCGTAGCTCTCCGGATTGCTCGCCAGAACGTCGAGGTAGATGCGATCGGCCAGCGTGTAGTCCCGGCCCTCGATGGCGAACAGGAGCGCCTGTTCGACGACCTCCTCGTTTTCCATGAGCCATGTGGCGGACAGGACACAGGCGTTCCGAAAGCGTCGCGGATCGGATTGCGCGCGGGCGCGAAAGGTGTCCCGGATCGCGTCGACGTACTGGAAGACGGACTCCCCCTCAGAGAAAGGGATCCATCGCCCGAATCCGTTGCGTTCCAGGGTCTCGAGAATCCGGACGGTGTCCTTGGCTCCGCTCAGGCGCGAGCCCAGGTCCAGGTCGAAGTACGGGGGAACGCTCGTGTCGGTGACGAATTGCGCCATCCGGGGCGTGGGCAGCAGCGATTCCATCCGGGCACCCAGGACCAGGTTCCACTCCACGGAGCCGAGCCGCGGTACGCGGCCCAGCTGGGCGAGCATCAGGACGGCGGCCCGCACGGAGGAACAGAATCCGTGCGTCGCCCTGGCCACCGCCGCCACGAGGCGCGGATCGGTGATTCCCGTTCGGGCCTCCAGCAGCTGCGCCATCTCGGACGTCGTGAAGGCGAGGTCCTTGGCCGTGATGGTGCGCGCAAGGCCGATGCCGTCGAGTGGGGCCTCCTCGAGGCTCGTCGGGGCGCGGGTCGTGATGATGACGCGGAGGTTTTTCGCCGTGCGGAGCAGCCGCAACAGATCGGCGTCGACGTCGCTCATGGCATCACCCAGATGCTCGTAGGCGTCGATGACCAGCACCACGGGTCCGGCCCCGGCCAAGAGATTTTCGGCCAGGTTCACCGGATCGGCCGTGACTTTCATCATTTCTTCGAGGTCGGCGATCATCTCCGGCGTCAGGCCACCCAGGCGTGAGGTGCTGTGCCCGACGTGCTGCCAGAAGGTGCTCAACGTCTCGACGCCTCCGCTGAGCGGGACCCAGATGATCGAGGCCTGCCTGTTGGAAGGCTCCCATCCCCGGAGCAACGTGGTCTTTCCCGAGCCGCTCGGTCCCTGCACAAGGCATAGGCGGATGGCCGGATCGTCCAAAACTTTGTGCAGCCTGCTCCTTTCGAGCATCGACGACGTGGCAGATACTGAATTTTTCTCACCCGGCATTGACCCATTGTGCAATTTCGAAACGTCCGGCAAGGGTGGCGACGGCAGTGGATTTCACCCTCCTTGCCCCGGATTTCATCCCGCGCGTGCCGGGGTGGGTGTCGGGGCGCACGGGCGCCGTGGGCGCGGGCGACACGAATTTCATCCTTGTCGGGGTGCCGCCGCCGTGGTGCCCCAGGGCGTCGAGCGGCCTGACCGGGGCACGGACGGGACGGGGCCGTTCAGGAGTAGACGACGACGTCCTCGCCCTTGATCTCGGCGGCGTAGCGCGTGAGCGGTCGCGGCGCGGGCCCGCCGGCTACGGAGCCGTCCGCCACGTTGAAGTAGGAGTCGTGGCAGGGGCAGTGGAATTCGTTCTCGTGGCTCGTGTCGGCGGAATCGCCCGGCTGCACCGTGCACCCGGCATGCGTGCAGATGGCGCTGTAGGCCAGCACGGTCTTCTCGTCCTGGCGGAAGAGGATGAGGTCCAGTTTGTTGAGCTTGGCATTCGCCTGCGCCCCGACGGCGAGGTCGGCGGCCTTCAGCACGGGGGTTCCGGTCCCGCTGGCGGACGGAACGGCGGCCGGGGTCGGCTCGGCCGAGCAGGCGGCGAGCGTCAGCGCGGCGGCGCCCAGCAGACCGCCGCCGATCACGGCGCGGCGGCTGCGGCAGCACCCGCCCAGGGCCGCGGCGTCGGGCGCCCCGGGGGACTCCTGGCCGGCGGTGACGGAACCGGTGGACACGTCAATACTCATAGCTTCATTCTTTCACCGCGCCCCTGTGGCGCTCCTGTGGGCGCCCGCCCAGCTCCGGAAGCGCCCGACGGCGTCCGGTGGCCTTCCTAGGGAAAGCGACCGGACGCCGTCGGGCACTTCTACGCGTCGTGAGGCGCCTTTGCCCCCGTTTTGAGGGGGCGCGGGGTACTCACCACGCGTAGAAGCGGGATCAGGCGTGGAAGTGGGTGCCGTTCACGCGCTCCGAGGCGCCCACCTGGTCGAGGTACGGCGTGAGGCCGCCGATGAACATGGGCCACCCGGCACCCAGGATCATGCACAGGTCGATGTCCTCGGGCCCGGCCACCACCCCCTCCTCCAGCATGAGCCTGACCTCCAGGGCCAGCGCGTCCTGGGTGCGGGTGCGCAACTCCTCCGCGCTCAGGGGCGTGGCGCCGAAGCTGAGCACGTCCAGCGTGGACTGCGGCACCGAGACCGAGCCGTCCTCGCCCTTGACCCACAGCCCCCTGATGCCGTGATCGATCATGGACTGCACGTTCGCGGAGATCCCGAAGCGTTCGGGGAAGGCGGCATGCAGGGTCTCGGAGACGTGCTGCGCCACGGGCAGGCCCACCATGGCGGCGAGCGTGAAGGGGCTCATGGGCAGGCCCATGGGGTCGAGCGCGGTGTCGGCCAGCTCGGCGGGAGTACCGGCGTCGAACGCGGCCTGGACCTCGCCCATGAGGCGCAGCAAGAGGCGGTTGACCACGAAGGCTGGGGCGTCCTTGACCAGCACGGCGGTCTTGCGCAGCTTCTTCGCGACGACGAAGGCCGTGGCCAACACCTCCTGTGCCGTGTCCGGCTGGGCCACGATCTCCACGAGCGGCATGTACGCCACGGGGTTGAAGAAGTGGAAGCCCACGAGGCGCTCGGGGTGCTCGAGGCCGGCGGCCATCTCCGTCACGGAGAGCGAGGAGGTGTTGGTCGCCAGGATGCACTCCTCGGAGACGATGCCCTCCAGCTCGGCGAAGACGGCCTTCTTGACGCCGATCTCCTCGAAGACGGCCTCGATGACCCAGTCGGCGTCCGCGTACACGGACTTGTCCACGCTTCCGGAGATGAGCGCCTTGGTGCGGTTGGCCGCGTCGGCGCTGATGCGCCCGCGGGAGAGCTGCTTGTCGATGTCGGCGTGCGCGTGCGCCACGCCTCGGTCCACGCGCTCCTGGTCCATGTCCGTCATGACGACAGGGACCTTGAGCTTCTGCGCGAACACGAGGGCCAGCTGCGCGGCCATGAGGCCGGCGCCGACGATGCCCACCTTGCCCACGGGACGGGCGAGCTTGCGGTCGGGGGCACCCGCCGGTCGTTTGCCGCGCTTCTGCACCAGGTCCAGGAAGGAGTAGACCGTGTTGTGGAAGGCGTGCGTGCCCATGAGCTCGGTGAGCGCGTCAACCTCCAGCGCGGCCGACTCCTGCTGCGTGAGCGTGCGACCGGCCTCGAAGACGTCCAGGACACGCTGCGGCGCGGGGGCCGCGTTCTGCGTCTTGGCCGCCACGAGGGCGCGGCCCTTGGCGACCGCCGCCTCCCAGCGCGCGGCGACGGCCGGGTCGGAGGGCTCGACGGCGTTCGGCCGGGTCACGGTGGTCTCTCCCGTGAGCACGCGGTCGGCGAAGCGCAGGGACTCCTCGAGGAAGTCGGCCGGCTCCAGGAGGGCGTCGGCCCCGCCGGCCTTCGCGAAGAGCGTCCCGTTGACGGAGCGGTTGTTGTTGAGCGGATTCTCGATCATGACGAGCAGTGCGGCCTCGGGGCCGACCAGGCGCGGCAGGCGGTACACGCCTCCCCAGCCCGGGACCAGGCCGATGAAGGCCTCCGGCAGGCCCAGGCCCTGCGCGCCGGAGGAGACCGTGCGGTAGGTGCAGGCAAGGGCGACCTCGAGGCCGCCGCCCAGCGCCGTGCCGTTGATGAAGGCGAACGTGGGTGCGCCGAAGTCGGCCAGCTGGTCGTAGACGGCGTGGCCCAGCTGCGCCATGAGGCGTCCGTCCGCCGGGTCGCGCAGCGAGGAGACGGCGGAGAGGTCGGCGCCCGCGGCCAGCACGTAGCCCGAGCCGGTGACGCCCAGGGCATCGATCTCCCCGGCCGCGGCGCGGGCCCGCTGGGTGGCGATGGCGCGTCCCAGCTCGATCATGGTGGCCGGGCCCAGGGTGGCCGGGCGCGTGTGGTCGTGACCGTTGTCCAGCGTGATGAGCGCCAGCGTCTTGCCGGAGGCGAGGGGAACGTCCGCCACCAGCGAGCGGGTCACGACCTCGTCGGGCAGTATGGCCGTCAGCGGCTCGAAGCGGTCGGCGTCGAAGGTGGTCTCGGTGCCCATGCTCAGGCGTCCTCTCCCGTGGTGGCGACGAAGTCGGGGTGGTGCGGGTTCTCCCAGATGACGGTGCCGCCCATGCCGAGGCCGATGCACATGGTCGTCAGCCCGTAGCGGACCTCGGGGCGCTGCTCGAACTGGCGGGCCAGCTGTGCCATGAGGCGCACGCCGGAGGAGGCCAGCGGGTGCCCGAAGGCGATGGCGCCGCCGTAGGGGTTCACGCGGGCGTCGTCGTCCGCGATGCCGAAGTGCTCGAGGAAGGCGAGCACCTGCACGGCGAAGGCCTCGTTGACCTCGAAGAGGCCGATGTCCTCGATGGACAGCCCGGCCTGGGCCAGTGCCTTCTCGGTCGCGGGCACGGGGCCGTAGCCCATGACCTGCGGCTCCACCCCGGCGAAGGCGTAGGAGACCAGGCGCATGCGCACGGGAAGGCCGAGGCGCTCGGCGGCCTCGCCCGAGGCGAGGAGGGCGGCGGTCGCGCCGTCGTTCAGTCCCGAGGCGTTGCCCGCCGTGACGCGGCCGTGGGCGCGGAACGGCGTACGCAGCCCGGCCAGGTCCTCGACGCTCGTTCCGGGGCGCAGACCCTCGTCGCGCGTGCGCAGGGTGAAGCCCTCGCCGGCGCGGCGGGAGACCACCGGGACCAGGTTGGCCTGGATGTCGCCGCGCTCGTAGGCGGCGGCCGCCTTGGCCTGGGAGGCGGCGGCGTAGGCGTCGGCGCGTTCCTTGGTCAGCGTGGGGTAGCGATCGTGCAGGTTCTCCGCCGTGTTGCCCATGTTCAGGGCGGCGGGGTCCACGAGGCGCTCGGCCACGAAGCGCGGGTTCGGGTCCGCGTCCAGGCCCATGGGGTGGTGGCCCATGTGCTCCACGCCGCCGGCGATCGCGACGTCCGCCGCGCCGAAGGCGATGGTGCCGGCCAGCGTCGTCACGGCCGTCATGGCGCCGGCGCAGAGACGGTCGATCGCGTAGCCGGGGACGGTGGAGGGGATACCGGCCAGGAGGGAGACGGTGCGGCCCAGGGTGAGGCCCTGATCGCCCGATTGCGTCGTGGCGGCGATGGCCACGTCGTCGATCAGCGCGGGGTCCAGGTTCTTGTTGCGGCGCAGCAGCTCGCGCACGGCCTTGACGGCCAGGTCGTCGGCGCGGACGGAAGCGTACATGCCCTTCTCGCCTGCGCGTCCGAAGGGGGTGCGCACGCCGTCGACGAAGACGACGTCTCGCACGGTGCGGCGGTTTCGGGTGGGGGACGGTGACACGGGGGCCTCCTCGGAACGTCTCTGGTCCTCGCGACCGGCTGGGCCGAAGGGCGCGTGGCGACATCCAGCCTGCCGGGGAAAGGTGATGTTCGCTACGTTACTCACGAGTAATTCGTGGGCGCAAATCGGCACCCCGGCGAGGTGATCGGCGCGGTGGTCTCCCCCCGGCCCTGGCCGGTGGTTCCCGCCTCCATTCGAGTTGTTGATCCAGTTGTGCCCGCGAAATCTCCGATTTCGCGGGCACAACTGGATCAACAACGGGTGGGAGAGGTCAGCCCAGCGGGTCAGTCCAGCGGGTCGGGGTCCAGGAAAGCCACGGTGAGCACGGCCGCCGTGCGGTCGATCTGCCAGGAACGGGCGCCCAGCCGGGCCAGCTCGGCCCGCATCGAGTCCAGGTCCACGCTGGCGGGCGGCTCCCAGGCGATCTGCTTGAGCACGGCGGGGGTGAGCAGGTTCTCCGCCGGCATGCCGAGCTTGGCGGCCTCGCGGGCGATGCGCGGGCGCGCCGTCTGGAAGCGTGCGGCGGCTTCCGGGTGGCGGTCTGCCCACGCGCGCGGCGGGGGAGGGGTGTTGCTGCGCACGTGCAGCGGGGGGAGCTCCTCCGCGGTACGGGCGCGCTGGAGTGCGGCGAGCCAGCGCGGCGCCTCCTTGGAGGCCAGGCGTCCCACGAAGCCGGAGGTGCCGATGAGCTGAGGCACCGTGCGCGGCATGGCCCGCGCGGCGGCGATGATCGCCGCGTCGGGCAGCAGGCGTCCTGGCGCGCGGTCGCGGGTCTGCGCCACCCGCTCGCGCTCCTCCCAGAGCTCCCGCACGGCGGCGAGCTGCGCCGGCTTGCGCAGCTGGTGCAGGCCGTGGGTGCGGCGCCAGGGGTCCACGCGCGGGGACGGGTCCGGTGCCACGCGCTCGGCCTCGAATTCCTCCGCCGCGATCCCGGCCTTGCCCTGCCCCTCAAGGAGCGCCGCCATCTCGTGGCGCAGCGGGATGAGCACCTCCACGTCCAGCGCGGCGTAGTTGAGCCAGGGTTCCGGCAGGGGGCGGGTGGACCAGTCCGCCGCCGAGTGCTCCTTGGCCAGCTTGAGGCCGAGCATCGTCTCGACGACGTGGCCGAGCCCCACGCGCGGTAGCCCGGCCAGGCGGGCGGCCAGCTCCGTGTCGAAGAGGGAGTCGGGGTGCATGCCGACCTCGTGCAGGCAGGGCAGGTCCTGGTGCGCGGCGTGCAGGATCCACTCCACCCCGCGCAGCGCCTCGTCGATCATGCGCAGATCGTCGAAGGCCTCTGGGTCGATGAGGAGGGTGCCGGCCCCCTCGCGCCGCAGCTGCACCAGGAAGGCCCGCTGCCCGTAGCGGAACCCGGAGGCCCGCTCCGCGTCCACCGCCACGGGGCCGGTGCCGGCGGCCAGGGCCCTGGCCGCGCGTTCGAGCGCCTTGTCCGTGTCGATGACGAAGGGGATGCCCCCGGCGGGCGCCGTGAGTGGTTCGAGGAGCTCGGGGTCGCGTTCGGGGATCTGGCCTGAGGCGAGAAGGGAGGGTTCGGCGGGGCTTGCGGTCATGATGGCCGCCAGTCTAGTCGTCGCCGCACGGGTACGTTCCGTCCCCGGCGCTCAATTCAGCCTGCGGAAGGGGAGCGGCGTGACGCCCTCGGGCAGCGGGGGCAGCCCCGCGAAGGAGGCCACCATGTCCGCCCACGCCTCCAGGTGGCTCGTGACGTCCGGCGTGAGGGGCGTCCACGAGGCGCGCAGCTCGATGTCGATGTGTTCCGTGCTGCCGGCGAGCGTGCCGAAGTTCTCGCTCAGCACGCGCGTGGCGGTGCCCCCCGCCTCCGTGTACGGGGCGCCGTGCTCGTGCAGGGCGTCCACGAGCCAGGTCCAGGCCACGGAGGCGAGCAGCTGGTCGTTGCCCATCTCGGGGTCGAGCCGCGCCCTGATGTAGGTGACGATGCGGAAGCGACCGCGCCAGAGCGGGTCGCCGCCCGGCTCGTGCAGCAGGACGAAGCGGCCCGTGGCCAGCTCACCCTCCGGCTGCCCCGGTGCCGTGTGGCCGAGGACGTCGGCCGACATGGCGACGGCGTGCGAGGCGAGGCCGCTCGGGGCCTCGATGCGCGCGAGCCTGACCCCCGGGCGGGGGACGGCGCGGTCCAACGCTCCGAGCGCATGCTCGAATTCGGAGGCCCTGCCCGCGCGGGTGGTCGTGGTCACGCTTCCAGGGTAGGGCCGGGGTCCGACGCCGGACGGGCACCACGCCGGGGCGCGCGGCCGGGCCCGTCCCGGCCTCAGCGGGCGGCGGCGCGGGCGGCGTCGAGCAGCTCGTCGACGTGGCTCTCGCGGGTGTCGAAGGAGCACATGAGCCGGGCCGGGGAGGCGGTAGTCCCCGCGCCGTGGAACACGAAGCGCTCGCGCAGGGTCTCCACGAGCCGCGAGGGTGCCGTGAGGAAAGCGGCGTTGGACTCGACGGGATACGCCGCCTCCACGCCAGGCAGGGCGGTCAGGCCATCCGCCAGGCGGGTGGCCATGGTGTTGGCGTGCTCCGCGTTACGCAGCCACAGGTCCTGGCCGTACATGGCCAGCAGCTGCGCGGAGACGAAGCGGGCCTTCGACACCAATTGCAGGGACCCCTTGCGCAACAAGGGGAGGGCCCGGCCGGCCGCGGGGGACAACGCCACGATGGCCTCGGCGAGCAGCGCACCGTTCTTCGTGGCGCCCAGGCTCAGGATGTCGACCCCGGCGTCCGTGGTGAGCTCTCGAAGCCCGGTGCGCAGGTGGGCGGCGGCGTGGCTCAGGCGCGAGCCGTCCACGTGCAGCAGCATCCCGTGCCCGTGTGCCGCCTCGGCCACGGCCGCCGTCTCCTCGGCCGTGTAGGCGGTGCCCACCTCCGTGACGTTGGAGAGGGAGACCGTGAGCGGCTGCGCGTGGTGCTGGGATCCAAGGGACGCGGCCGCGGAGTGCACCGCGGCTGGCGTGATCTTGCCGTCCCCGCCCGCCTGCGCGGTGACGAGCTTGAGGCCGGCGCGCTCCGGGGCTGCGGCCTCGTCGGTGTTGATGTGGGCGCTCGGGGCGCACAGCACGGCACCGTGTCGCGGGGTCACGGCTAGGAGCGAGAGGACGTTGGCCCCGGTGCCGTTGAGGACCGCGACGGTGGAGGCGTCCGGGCCGAAGAGCACCCGCACGCGCTCCTCCCAGGCGGCGGTGTAGGGGTCACCGCCGTAGGAATCGGTGTGCCCGCCGTTGGCCGAGGAGAGGGCGGCCATGACCTCAGGATGGACACCGGAGGAATTGTCGGAGGCGAAGACGTGGCGGGCGGCGTCGTGCAGGGCGATCATTCGCCCAGTCTAGGGGCCGGGATCAGGAGCGAGGGCGGCGCGTCAGGGAGATGGAATTGATGCAGTAGCGCTGGTCCGTCGGCGTGTCGTAGCCCTCGCCCTCGAAGACGTGACCCAGGTGCGAATCGCAGGCGGCGCAGCGGACCTCGACGCGCCGCATCCCCAGGGTGCCGTCCACGAGGTAGCGGACGGCGTCGCCCGCCAGCGGGGCGAAGAAGGAGGGCCAGCCGCAGTGGGAGTCGAACTTCTCCGCGCTGGAGAAGAGCTCGGCGCCGCATGCGCGGCACGCGTACACGCCCTCGGAGTGGTCGTCCCAGTACTCGCCCGTGTAGGGGCGCTCCGTGCCCGCGCGGCGCAGCACCTCGAACTCGGCGGGGGAGAGACGTTCGCGCCACGCGGCATCGCCCGTGGCGGTGGGGTCATCGACGGTGGAGGCGGGGGTCGGCTGAGTGCTCATGATCTCGACAACGCAACGATCTCTCCGCTGATTCCCGATCGCGCGGTGGCCCGGTGAGAGGATGGAGGCATGGGTGATCGCAACACGACCTCCGTTTCCGTTCGTCGCCGCAGGGGTCCCGGCCCCGTGGCCTGGACCTTCCTCGGGTTGGGTGCGGGCGCCGTGGCCGGGTCGGCGGTGGCCGGGGTCATCGGGGGCCTGGCGACCCTCTTCGCCCGCGAGGTGGTCACCCCGGCGCAGCGACCCGTCGAGGACCTGGAGATCGAGGGGGTGCGCCGGGATAGCGCGCGCACCGAGGTGACCCTGCCGCTCACCGTGGAGACCGCCAAGCCGGGCACCTATTCGCTGTGGTTCGACGGCGACCGCGGCCACGCCCGCCTCGGCGAGGTGACGGCCCGCTCGGAGAAGTCCCGCACTGTGACGCGCGAGGTGCTGTCGGTGGATCGCGGAGAGCTGGGGGTGGCGCGCAGGGGGCGCCTGGCCGGCAATGTGTTCCTGCGTCCCAGCGATGTGGGACTCGAGTACAGCGAGGTGCAGGTGCCCGTCTCCGCGGGGAAGGCGCCGGCCTGGCTGGTCCCGGGCAGCACGCGCTCCGACACGTGGGCCATCATGATCCACGGCCGCGGCGCCAGCCGGGTGGAGACCCTGCGCGCGCTGCCGGCCGCCCACGCCGTGGGCATGACCTCGCTCGTGGTCAGCTACCGCAACGACGGCGATGCGCCGGACGTCAACAACGGGCGCTACGGCCTCGGCACCACCGAATGGCGCGACGTGGACTCCGCGATCGCCTACGCCATCACGCAGGGCGCGCGCGACGTGGTGCTCTTCGGCTGGTCCATGGGCGGCGCCATCGCCCTGCAGGTGGCCGACCGCTCCCAGCACCGCACGCGCATCCAGGGCCTGGTGCTGGACGGGCCGGCCGTGAATTGGTTCGACATCCTGGAGCACCAGGCCAAGATCAACAAGATCCCCTACATCTCCGGCCGCCTGGGCACGTGGCTGCTCACGCACCCGTGGGGCAAGAAGATCACGGGCCTCACCGCGCCCCTCGACCTGGCCTCGCTGGACTGGGTGGCCAGGGCGCCGCAGCTGCGCATCCCCACCCTGATCCTGCACTCCAAGGACGACGACTTCGTCCCCTATTCCTCCACGGCGTCCATGGCCGGGCAGAACCCGGCCATGATCGAGCTCGTCACCTTCGACACGGCCGACCACGTGCGCGAGTGGAACGTGGACCCGGAGCGCTGGGATGAGAGCGTCACCGGGTGGCTGGAGCGCTCGTTCACGGCCCCCGTCCCCGGCCCGGCGCCGGTCACGCGTTAGTCCAGCAGGCTGGACCAGTCCGGCATGACGAGCCGGTGTGGGTCCGTGAGCACGTAGCTGTCGCCGAACCAGCGGTACTCCAGGGCGACCATGAGCTCCGTGTCGATCCGGGCCAGGCCGGCCTCGACGGGCTCGCCTCCGTCGTCGGGTGACCCCACCACGACCTCGACGACGGCGCCCGGCCCCCGCAGGATGCGCAGCGGATGCCCGCCGGACGGGTCGTCGCCCCAGACGGGCAGGGCCAGCGGCGAACCCATGGCCAAGGGGACGAATCCGACGGGGAAATCCTGGTCCTGTTGCACGTCCTCCACGGCACCGGACCGCTCGCGCCACGTGAGCACCCGCTCCTGCGGTGCGTAGGAGACGCGGAAACCGTCCGCGACGGCCGTGCACGTGGCCGTACGGCCGTCGACCCAGATCTCCAGGCGGTAGTGGGCCGGCTCGCCGTCCGCCCCCACGTGGGCGACGTCCGCCGTGAGCGGGTGACGCGCGCCGCCCCTGCGCAGGCCCTGGACGAGCCGCAGCAGCGCCGCACCGTCCAGCTCGGGGCCGGACGGCGGCGGAAGGTCCGGGCTCACGGCGCCGCGAGCGGCGCCACGACGGCGCGCGTGAGGGCCACGAGGTCGGGACCCGCCAGCTCGACGTCCAGCCCGCGGCGGCCGCCGGAGACGAACACCGTGGGGTGTTCCAGCGCCGAGGCGTCCACCGCGGTCGGGAGTGCCTTGCGCTGACCCAGCGGGGAGATCCCGCCGGGGACGTACCCCGTGCGGGCCGCGGCGAGCCGCATCTCCGCCATGGCGACCTTCTTCACGCCCAGAGCGGTGGCCGCGGCCTTGAGGTCCAACTGGCCGGAGACGGGCACCACGGCGACGCCGAGATCGCGCCCGTTGCCCAGGTCCACCACGAGGGTCTTGAAGACACGCGCGGATTCCACGCCCAGTTCCCGCGCCGCCTCGGCACCGAAGTCGGTGGCTCCCTCGGCGTGCTCGTAGGCGTGCACCGAGTGGGCAACACCGGCGGCCTCGAGGGCTGCGATCGCCGGCGTGCCGGCGGAGTCCTTGCCCTTCTTCTTGCCTCCAGCCACGTTCAGGCCCCCAGGGCGGCCGCGACGCGGCGCTTGATGCGCCCCAGCATGCCGGTCATGCCGTTCAGGCGTAGCGGCGAGACCACCTTCGTCAGGCCGAGGGTGAGCGGATAGTCGGCGGGCACCTCCAGCACCTGGGCAGCCGGGAGCCCCTGCAGGCCCTCGGTGAGGATGCCTGCGAAACCGCGCGTCGTGGGGGACTGCGGGGGCGCCGTGATGAAGACGGCCACGGTGCGCTCGGCGTCGTCGGCCACCTCCACCGTCAGGAAGACGGGGGACTGGCACTCCTCCACGCGCTCCAGCTCGGCGTCCCTGTAACGCTCGGGAAGCTCCGGGAGGCCGTCGGAGAACTCGAGGAGCAGCTCGAGCCGCTCGGCCTCGGCCATCGCCTTGAAGTCGTCGGCGATCTCCGCGAGGGCGGCGGGGACGCTCATCGGCCGGCCGCCGCGGGAGCCTCGCCGGGCTCCGTGCCCACGGCGACGGGCACACGCACCGCGTTGCCCCACTCGGTCCAGGAACCGTCATAGTTGCGGACCGTGGCCAGCCCGAGGAGGTGGTGTAGCGCGAACCACGTGTGGGCGCTGCGCTCGCCGATGCGGCAGTAGGTGACCACGTCGTCGTCGGCCTTCAACCCCGCGCCGTCCAGGTAGAGCGCCTCCAGCTCGGCGCGGGAACGGAAGGTGCCGTCCTCGGCCACGGCCTTGCCCCACGGCACCGAGGCGGCCGTCGGGATGTGGCCGCCCCGCAACGCGCCCTCCTGCGGGTAGTCCGGCATGTGCGTGCGCTCGCCCGAGTACTCCTGCGGGGAGCGGACGTCGATCAACGGTCCCCTGCCCAGGTGCTCGCGGACCTCGGGGAGGAAGGCGCGCAGGGTGGTGTCGTCGCGCTCGACGACGGGGTACTCGGCCGCAGGGCGCTCCGAGGCCCCGCGCGTGAGCTCGCGCCCCTCGGCGATCCACTTGTCGCGCCCGCCGTCCATGAGGCGTACGTCCTCGTGGCCGAAGAGCGAGAGGACCCACAGAGCGTACGCGGCCCACCAATTGGTGCGGTCTCCGTAGAGGACGATCGTGTCCTCGCGCGAGATGCCCTTGGCGCCCAGCAGCTCGGCCAGGCGCGCGCCGTCCACGTAGTCGCGCGTGACGGGGTCGTTGAGCTCGGTGTGCCAGTCCAGCTTCACGGCGCCGGGGAGGTGGCCGGTGGAGTAGAGCAGCACGTCCTCGTCGGACTCCACGATCACCACGCCCGGGGTGTCCAGGTGCTCGGCGACCCATGCGGTCGTGACGAGCCGCTCCGGGTGTGCGAAAGCGGGATCGATGCTCTGGCTCATGCCGTCCTCCTGTTCTCGCGGGGCCGCCGGCCCCGCGTCACGTCCATCGCCGGGGCTCGCCCGGCGCGCCCACCAGCCTACTGTCGCGGCGCGCGCGGTGCTGTGGCCAAGGGAACAGGGACGCAACACGGCGTCGCGCCCGGTGCCCCTGCGTAAGATGAACCCCGGCGCATCGCGGCAGAGCGACGTGCCGGACGGCGCGCCCGGCGCGCACGCACCCCACTCAGAAGGACAGCGCGCCCCGTGGCCACCACGCTCCACCTCACCGACATCACGCCCCAGGTCACCCCCGAGCAGCTCCTCGAGGGCATGCACCCCTCGTACCGTTTCGGCGAGGTGTCCTTCGACAGCTACATCCCCGACCCCAAGCAACCCAGCCAGGCGGCCGCCGTCGAGCGCCTGCGCCGCTTCGCCGAGTCGGTGGGCAAGCCGGCCTCCGGCGGCTTCCTCGGCAAGCTCTTCGGCAAGGGCAAGGCCAAGGAACCGGCCGGCCTGTACCTCGACGGCGGTTTCGGCGTGGGCAAGACCCACCTGCTGGCCTCCCTGTGGCACGCCGCCGCCGGGAAGCGCGCCTTCGGCACCTTCGTGGAGTACACCAACCTCGTGGGTGCGCTCTCCTTCCGCAAGGCCGTGGACGTCCTCAAGGGCTACGACCTCGTGTGCATCGACGAGTTCGAGCTGGACGACCCGGGGGACACCGTCCTCATGTCCCGCCTCATGCGTGAGCTGGCGGACGCGGGCGTCAAGATCGCCGCGACCTCCAACACCCTGCCCGGTGCCCTGGGCGAAGGGCGCTTCGCCGCCCAGGACTTCAAGCGGGAGATCCAGGTGCTCGCGGACCAGTTCGAGTCCATGCGGATCGACGGCGAGGACTTCCGCCACCGTGGCCTGCCCGCCGCGCCCGATTCGCTCGACGACGTCGCCGTGGAGCCGTTGGCCCGCGAGCGCTACCCCGAGGCGACGCTCGCCGTGGACGACTTTCCGGCTCTGCTGGAGCACCTCTCCAAGGTCCACCCCTCGCGCTACCGCCAGATGATCCAGGACGTGGACGTCCTGGCGCTGCACCACGTGGAGACCATCACCAATCAGGCCACGGCCCTGCGCTTCGTGGTGCTCGCCGATCGCCTCTACGACAAGGATGTGCCGATCCTGGCCTCCGGCGCCACCTTCGACCGCCTCTTCACGGAGGAGATGATGAACGGCGGCTACCTGAAGAAGTACCATCGCGCCGTCTCCCGCCTGACCTCGCTGGTCCGCGAGGGGCAGGGCGTCGCCGAACGCTGAGCGTTTCCCGCCCACGGGGCGGGCCGACGGCGGCGGGTGACCACGCGGCGTCGGGCACGGGAAAGGGGCCCGGTGCCGCCTCACGGCGGGACCGGGCCCCTCTTCATCTTCACGACGTCGCCGCGTCTCGCGGCGGCAGGAGGGACGGCGAACGCTCAGGCGTTCTTGCCGTCGGCCAGCTTGTCGGTCAGACCGGAAGCGGCGTTCTGCACGGAGTCGACCTTGTCGGCGAACTTGCCGCCGGTCTTCTCGTCGATGAAGTCGCCGGCCTTCTCGATGCCGTCCTTGATGGCCGCCTCGTTCTTGGCGATCAGACCCTCGGCCTGATCAACGAGTCCCTCGGCCTTGCCCTTGATGTCGTCGATGAAAGACAAGCAGGCACCTCCTTTCGTGGGGGGGGAGGCACGGTGCGCCCCCGTTCGAGAACGATCGTAGGGGAGTGAGGCGCCCCGCGGGAAGGTTTCGCGCGGGGCGGAAACGATCGGCGGTCCTCTCCTCGGGATTTCTGTCTTCAGAACCCGCGAATCCGCGCCCGGCGGCCCCCTGGACGCGGGATCGGTGGACACAAAAAGAAAGGTGCCGGGACGTTGCGTGAACAACGTTCCGGCACCTCATGCATGGAGCGGACAACGGGATTCGAACCCGCGACCTCCACCTTGGCAAGGTGGCGCTCTAGCCAGCTGAGCTATGTCCGCGTGAACTCGGGGAGTTCCGTGCGCGATACTGGGATCGAACCAGTGACC